>WLWD01000308.1_pt1 | contig 109228 bp, 76 predicted proteins | sample 6712731 | NCBI WGS metagenome assembly WLWD01 (sample SAMN12718690, study PRJNA576275) | sponge metagenome | isolation source: marine sponge | host: Mycale hentscheli | place: New Zealand: South Island, Marlborough, Capsize Point | collected 2014-11-01 | reverse complement strand
TGACACTGCAAACACTACAGACACATAGCACAATATTCGCTGACACTGCAAACACTACAGACACATAGCACAATACTCACTGACACTGCAAACACTACAGACACATAGCACAATATTCACTGACACTGCAAACACTACAGACACATAGCACAATATTCACTGACACTGCAAACACTACAGACACATAGCACAATATTCGCTGACACTGCAAACACTACAGACACATAGCACAATACTCACTGACACTGCAAACACTACAGACACATAGCACAATATTCACTGACACTGCAAACACTACAGACACATAGCACAATATTTGCTGACACTGCAAACACTACAGACACATAGCACAATATATTTGTGTTATAAAAAAGAATATGCACAGAAATCCACAGACTATATCATAACATATGCACACATGCACACTAAAATACACATGTGCATGCATGCCTACATACACGTACTATATAGCACATGCACTCACACACATGTATGCATCCACACACACACACACACACACACACACACACACACACACACACACACACCTCAAGCTTATTTCCTAGAGTCAAGGTGAACTCATTCTGTTGCTGCACTGGCTTGAGTATCTCCAAAATGGCCTGGCCAACACCCTCTTCCATCAACACATACTCCCTACGACTTCGATCTCGCCTCTCCAGATTAAAATGGAGAAGCAACACATCCATCCTGATATGAACACACATACGTATGTAAACATGTGAATATTTACAGATTTGAAGAAAAAGTATGTGGTCAGTATTACAAGCAGTATATGTAGGATTTCATACAGGATTTTTTTCAGGGAGGGGAGGGGGGGGGGGGGGGGAGGAAGGGAGGGAGGGGGAAGTTTAGAAAGGAGGGGGGAGGGCACATGTAGCAAAATATTTGTTTGACCACACCCACTTTTTGAAACCACACCCATTAGATTAAAAATTGTCTCGTGTCTAGAATTAGCGACATCACTCTCGGAAGACTTGTGCGTATTGCAATTGAAGGACCTCAATTAACTGAAGTGAACATCACAGAATACCATTATAAATTAACCACAGAATACCATTAAGTAGTAAAATATTATTTATTTATTTCATGAAATTCTGGGAGGGAGGGGATCTCGGGGCGCCCCTACCTCTGTGTGAAACCTACGTACAGTCATTTCCTTTGATGGGAGGCATACAACTTATAAAACTACATAACTCACTTTCTGGCACTGGGCTTCCAATACTTGGATTCCACAGAGACAGATAACAGAGAGTGGAGATCCCAGCGATCAATGAACTACAAGTATTACATACAGCACATACCTCAAGTGAAGAAGGTCATTCAGTACTCACAAAGTGCGACTTACTTTGCCATTAGCATCAATCTCGTCCAGGAATTTATCGGAGAGATTTAAAATGACTTGGTCCCTATCAGCTCCACCCTCCTCATTGACTCCGCCCTCATCATCCACATCACTCTCGTAGCGCTCCACCAAATAGTGGTCACCATCAATCTCCACTGGAGACACTACAAATACATATATAGCCAGTGTTCTGTATAAGTGTGCGGATGAATGCACGAGACGTGGTTCGAGGTCGTGGTACATTTAAACATAAGGCTCACTGTGACATCCAAAATACAAAGAGAATCCTGCCCTGAAGCTACTGTAATGGCAGTTAGTATAACATACAAGCATTCAGATTTAACTCCAGTGTGCAAGTGTGACAGTGTTTGTCTGTCTGTGCCCTGATTTTGGAGATTATTCAGAATTAACTGTTGATTTAGGTATGAGTAACTGAGAACGATGATTTAAGACCTTCTATTGGGCTACTTCTTTTTTATTTTGGGCTAATTTTTGAGAAGACGTCAAGCTGTCAGCTCTTTAGTGGGTAATGCCCCTTATTGTCACATCGCAATCACATGAGTAAATAATTTCTTGCCATCTGCAGTAGTCTTGCTTTGAGCTGGGTAGTTACCCGAGTGCTGGAAGTGAGTTTCACATTGAAAATGTATGCTGGCGAGTGTCTCTGGCCTGTTTAGTTCTTCTCTTATGAAGACAGTGTTTAATGTATGCTGGTGAGTGTCTCTGGCCTGTTTAGTTCTTCTCTTATGAAGACAGTGTTTAATGTATGCTGGTGAGTGTCTCTGGCCTGTTTAGTTCTTCTCTTATGAAGACAGTGTTTAATGTATGCTGGTGAGTGTCTCTGGCCTGTTTAGTTCTTCTCTTATGAAGACAGTGTTCACATCTACAGTTTATTGCTGAGCTATGTATGTTGACACATGATTAGAATACCCAATAAATTATTCTTTAGGTCTGAGATGATTTTGTAATAGCTAGCTAGTGTACAGTAGTGCTGAGGGTTCACACCTTTGGTGCTTCATTGAGTAATTGATTCACACCGTATATCGTATACTACACTACACAAGCAATTGAATAGAGTCCACACTATACGCACCTCTATCAGGAGACGAAGTTTTCGGCCCAAAGGTACCTTCACAATCATCGAGAGTAACCTCCACCAAACCTTCATCCTCCTCCTTGAGTTGTAGGTGTTTAGTTTTTATCTCCACTCTACTTTCTTTCTTAGAAAGTCTGGGAGAAATACCTGTGCTTTTAGGGGAATTCTCCCCACTGGAAGGTTTGTCAGTGTTGCTATGAGACTTCCCCGTGTTACCAAGAGAATTGCCCGTGCCACTAGAGAGTATCTCGGATGAGTTAGCACTTGTGTTGTGCTGCAAGGATGAGGAGCGGCCATTTTTTCTAGAACTCCTACGAGACATCAAGCCGCCACTGCCACCTCCTTCATCTACACATGTACATACACCCACACATACATACATACATGCACACAAAGAACAATAGTCAGTGGGCAGACATTCATCTTTTTTTTCCCAACTAGCTATATTTGGTTATCATGCCAGCCTTGTGGTATGTATTAAGACACTTGCAAATAAAACTTGCTATACACGGAAGCCTTGGAATAGGCACAAGCTTGTATCCTCTCACCTGTTGCTGATGAAGACTTTTCAATGCTTCCTTGCAGCCAATCTAAAATGGCAATCCGTGACACAATAAAACAGATAACACTTCAACCCTATCACTCACAGTCTGGAATCATCTTTCTCATTTCATCACTTCTCTTCAGCTCCTCCTGATTCATCAATGGAGGCACAGACATCACAGGAGCATCTGCTGTAATTACATACACACATGTACAATGTTGCCCAGCAAAATAAGTAAATCCTATACATGTACATTGAAAATTTCACCACATTGAAACAGATCAATCGACAAAGAAATGCTAATCTAAGATATATACACGTTGAGAAGAAACTGCCTAGTACAAGCAGCACAAAAGCCAAATAACGTAGCATCTAGTACGTGGTAAAACAAATTTTCTTTGAACATATTTAGAATCACTGAAAAACCATAACAGTATAGACTAAACAAAATATTGATGTTGACAAATCGAGCCATGTCAGAGCAACTGATGATACTTTACCAAACAATCAAACTCTTATAGCCACAAGTCTCAAAGCCATTACAGACTACATGTCACACATACCAGCTGATCCTTTTCTATCTTTCTTCTTCTTTTTCTTGCTGCTGCCCTTGTATTTGTGTCTGTGTTTGTTGGGCACTGAGAGATCCTGGTCCCCATGCAGCGAGGCCACCAGTCTATCAGAGATGTCTTCATTCTCATGAGAGGTTAGCTGAAGAGAGGGAGTCTCTCCATCATCCGAGTCCACTATCACAGCATTGTACGTCTTACGATTCTTCTACAGTCCAACACACACACACATGTATGCATGTATGTATGTATGTATGTGTGTATGTATGCATGTATGTATGTATGTGTGTATGTATGTATGCATGTATGTATGTATACATGTATGTATGTATGTGTGTGTATGTATGTGTGTATGTGTGTATGTGTGTGTATGTATGTATTATGTATGCATGTATGTATGTATGTATGTATGTATGTATGCATACCTTGGAATGTGATATGATGTTGGTGTGGAGACTACTATTAGCAAGTGTGTCATGGTCAGTGATAGTATCAGTGCCTCTTTTCCCCTCAGTGGGTGTGTCCCTCACTAAGACCGACACTTCTGCAGTGCCATTGATAGATGTATTAAATAGATTGGAAGGGGCCACCACGGGCTGGGGGATGGGCTTGTATGTGCTGTAGTGAGTCATAGTGGTTGGAACAACCTACACACACACACACACACACACACACACACACACACACACACACACACACACACACACACACACACACAACACACACACACACACACACCAACACACATCCACACACACACACTCAAATTGCGCACTTCATTTCAATTCACAAAGGCCAAGACGCAACTGAAGACTCCTAATAACAAGACTTCATGCATCACTCCAATGCATAAATAATACACAGTGTAGATTTTTAACACATTCCAAAATAGCTGCAAATTGTACAATAACAGAGTTGAGCCTAAACAATTATCTTTAGTGACTATGTCAGACACTACTTGCATACATACATGTGTATATTGTACTTTTCATTAAATAGAATTTGTTAAACAATAGACACTACCTTCTTCTCCGCATTAGATAATTTCTTGCCGTCTAATCTGAACTGTAATGAAAGGCAGCAGTAAATAAACACGTACCAACACAAATGGATCCAATGGATCTTACTGTGCTCTTGTCTACAAGATAGGACAGATGTTCACATGTCCTGAGGCGATGTTTGGGATGAAATGCCACGGGATTGCCTTGAAGAGAAACCTGACAAATAATATACATAAGCATGCACTTTACTACTAACACTTAAGAACCTTTCCTAGAGTTCAACAGGGACAGAAACATATGGTAATGCCATTATTATCATTGTTAAAAATGGACTGACCATAGAGAGGTGGTGGAGGTTAAGGAACGGCCTCAGGCAACTGTGTTTGCCCAGCAAGTTGTCGGTGAGGTCCAATTCAGCTAAGTTGTCTAGATCCTCCAGTCCTGAGAGTGTGTATGTGTGCATGAATGTGTGAAGACAGTATAATGTGTGAGCATGTCAAGATAAATAACAACAAAAAACATTGTACGATTCTAAACATAATTCTCACATCTGGAACACATTGCCATCAGAAACTCCCTTTTATACACAACACAAAAAAAGTACACAAATGATTGTAAGGAAAATTAGTGGTGAGCTCTGTCAGTCAACCACAAGCAATTACATATGTAATTTACATAAAGTTAAAGGCTGAAACTGCAGAGGCAGAAACAATGGAGATATGTACCTTACCAGTAAAAAATAACTGCATCACTTGAGCATCAATGTCAGTAGCTATGCAAGCACTGTACCATACTATGTATAATGCTCAACATTATGGATTCAACAAACATTAACTCGTATGTAAGTATTGTACCATACTATGCTTAATATTCTACATTATAAATTCACCTTCAAATGACACCAACTCATTGTTGCCAGTAGCTATGCCAGAACTGTGTACAATATCCTATATTATATAATTCACCTTCAACTGACACCAACTCATTGTTGCGCAGGTTAAGGATCCTCAAATTATACTTAGCCATCGAGCCAAACCTAGGCACTCTCCGCAGTTTATTGAAGCCAAGATGGAGAAACTGGACATTATCTATAGACTGGAATAAACAAGTACAGAGATATCAACACAACACACTCTAACGCAAGTGAGGACCCTCCACTGCAACCCCATAGTACACATGCATACGTATGTACCAGTATATTATTATGCCTTTGAAGAATGCACACATGTTAAGAATGTCGAGAATGGACTCATCTAGTTTGACATGCATACACTTCCATGTCTTAGAAGCCAAACAATTCTTCTCAAAAAAAAAAAAAAAAAAAAAAAAAAAAAAAAAAAAAGAGGAAAAATTCCAGCACTCCTTTTTTTGTTAATACCACAGCATTTTATAGCAATTTTATAGGATGTGACAGTTGAACATAAACACAAAAAAGTGCTGAAGGTCTGGCCACTGGTGCTGCATTGATAACTTTAAAAAAAAGAAGTATTAAAAAGGCCTACAAATAAATATTTTGTAATGGACATGTACTAAGAAGTAATGTGACCTACACACCTTTTCCTTTCTGCCCCTCCCCCACATCTTCCTATTCCAATCCAGTCTGCCATTCTGATTCATTCATACATGTGAGTACATACAACCCCTCCCCACATCTTCCTATTCCAATCCAGTCTGCCATTCTGATTCATTCATACATGTGAGTACATACAACCCCTCCCCACATCTTCCTGTCCAATCCAGCCTTACATGTGACTGTGTGTGTCCATTACCTCAATTCCCTCGGTGTAAGGGTCGGCTGTGAAGTGGTAGGACTGGTCCGGAGTGACCACTGCAGGCATACTGAACTCCATCTCACTACTGCCGCTACTCTCACAGGACACACGAGGCCTCTTACCCACCAGGTTGTTGCTGAAATTCACCTTCTCCAGAGTATGCATGTATTGCTATAAAACACAATGTGTGTGTGTGTGTGTGTGTGTGTGTGTGTGTGTGTGTGTGTGTGTGTGTGTGAAATTTGAATCATTCCATTCATAATAATTTTAATTACAGTGTTTAATACAGAGCGAGGGGAGAAACATTGGGACTTCCCACCCACCCCCCAAGCTAAATTTCCCTCCTCCCCTCCCCCACTCCATCATCTCATTAGCCATGGCCTCCACCTCCTCACTCACCAGTGAATTCCCCAGTTTGGTGATCCTGTTGTTGCTGATGTCCATCTCTCTGAGAGTGGTCCAGGCCTGTGTGGTGGAGTTGTCTGCTCCGCATCTTACCACTAACTCCTCCAAGTCCTCCAGATCACAACGATGCAATATTAACACGCGCAACTGAATACGAAGACGCTGAAGACCCACTACCAGACACAGAGGAATACGCTTCATCTGCATACACACACACACACACACACACACACGTCATAAACCCTGCTGCAATAAATACTATAACCCTCAGGCGCCTGTACGCTGAGGTAATTACATAATAGTTAGGCGCTGCTTCAGAGGGAACCACACCAGCTATGTTCTAAACAATATTTGAACACAGCTGGTGTAGTTTTGTATTGTGACATTCTATATGTAGAGTCCCTCCAATTGTGTTGTTAGGAACTGTTGCTAGGTTCTAAATTAGTTAGGCACTGCGCGGCAGTCGTTAACTACTGTTTTTAGGGTCCCTCAGGCCCTAAGTGTAGCGCCCTCGCTTCGCTCGGGAAGCTACAATCAAAAACCTTCAGAACCCTAAAAACAGTAGTTCCCTCTGAAGCAGCGACTAACCATTATCTAGTGGCGTGCTTGTGCACCTACGGCAAGCAAGTAGCTGTATGATATATATTATAAGGATATACTGATTTCTTAAAGTAATCCTTCAATTTATATATTTACATCATCATCAATAGCTAATTCAAGAGCTCACTACTAGTGATGTCCACTGCTACCTACAGTGTATGTTATGTGCATCCCTCAGCATAAATTCTATAGTTTTTCACCTTGAGTATTCTTGAAGCCCAAGTGTAGTATTCAGCAACACCTAAATCTAAGTGCATTTTTCATTAAACAGCACAGAAGAGAATTTCAGGGGCTCTTATGGTCTGCTATGCATTGTAAAGTGATTGAAGGTGAAGTGGTAACTGTACTCTGCATCTAACAGCACTGAACAGGTAATGCTGTCTTTCAGCAGGTCTCGTAGTCTACCGTGCTGTTAGGCAGTTGAAAAAGTTAGTCAGCCCCATGGCAGGTCTGCTTTTCAAGGCCAAAACAGCCATTGTCCAATGGTCCAAGTTCATTGCTCCATTTATTGTTCAATACACCGTACCAATTGACATAATTATGTGCATGTGCAAAAAAAAAACAAAAAAAAACAAAAAAAAACAAAAAAAAGCGGTCCCACATTTTAGACATATTGTAATTTCAATGAGTCCCACCTGAGAGAGTCTTGCTCACTAACAATGCATCCATATTAACTCTAACTCATACAGTATATGTATACATTGTAGTGTATGGAATCATCTGGGTCCCTATGTGTAGCTTAGAGAAGCCTAAGAAATCCTACGCCTGAAATCCAGCTCAGTAGCACTGCCCTCACATATTCTCCAAAACCACGAGAAAGCAACTAAATATCTTTCTCTAAAGACCCTTACCATTCACCTATTAAATGCTCTGCATGACATGCACACACACACACACACACACACACACACACACACACACACACACACACACACACACACACACACCTGGAGTATCTGTAGAGCTCTGAATGGCTCCAGACTGAGCGTCAGTGTGGAGGTAGGAGGTAGGGCTGGTGCTCCTCGATCTGGGATGAGTTTGAAGGAGAGGGTCTTGGCTAAATGATCGTGCAGTGTTTGCAGAGACACTAAAGTTGGAGGCACAGGACCACCTGATGTCTCTGAGGGGGGAAAAAACAATAAAAATTAATCAGTCATTCCAATACATGCACATCAACCCTTCAAGTACTAGCAAGAGACACCTGATTTAACCTGTCAGACTTGCTAAAATGGGCGGGTCTAATGCAATTGTTTAACGGTTCATTGCATTAGTCAGATACATATCCCATACCATATCAACCTAACACATACTAATTATACTTCTTCACATAAATCTACTGTAGCCTGCATGCACCCACCCACCCATACTCACACCTCACACACACACACACACACTCACACACACACACACACACACACACACACGGGGGCAGAGTTCACCCACATATACATGTGCATGCACACATAAACCAATATAATAATACCTTGTAACTGCCCAAATTTCCTCTGCAAATAGAGAAGACAGGGCACATTGAGGCAGAGAGGATGTTGGCCTCCATACAGGACTTCATCTGTTACAGAAACAAACATTTCCAGCCATGATATAATGTAACTATATAACTGCTGTATAATACATACACCACTCATTTATGTATATACATGTTGTGAACTGCAGTAGCCAAATAAAGTCGGCATGACTTACTGTACTAGTACTTATTGCATGGCTGACAGCAAATGCAAACTTACAAGAAAGACATTGTGGCAGTCAATAATAGCACAATCGCTACATGCATACTGTGAAATTATACAGTCATCCTGAGGATTATGGTTAAAATTTTAAAAATTAAGTATCTAGCTAATACAATGTCCACATTCTGAACTCACTCATTGAACAGTGGATATAAGTATGTATGTATGTATGTATGTATGTACAGGTGTAGCAGGAACCATAAAAAACAACCAATCCTGGTGAAACCATTGGCACTGTACTTTACCGAATGGTTGCGAGTGGCATCAATTGTTCTAGGCCTATACACTATCCAGTAATACCTATTCACGCACCACTCCACATTCAACAACTAATGTCCCTCTATCAGTTAAGCCATGCATACATATAGGGCCTCCTACAAGCTCACTGAATATGTATTCCATATACATGTATGTAAAAATCTTATGCAATGGAATGAATGGACACAGGTATTCAAAGACACCAATCCTATTCATGGCCATAAAGTGAACACATGTTTCCATGACAACCAATCCCCATGATCACACACCTGGGCATTATAATTATGATCTGATAATGTCAGCAAATTAGATGTATTGTTACTTGTACTGCATTCTGTGTTATTGCCTGGCTGGTCATTACAATGTCTTCAGATAACACGAGCAAAACACCAGCTATACACCTGGTCAGGTGTACCAGTGGGTGGAGTCTGGCTGTCATGGTAACATACATAGGTCAGTTGTACCGGTGGGTGGAATCTGACTGTCATGGTAACGTACGCCAGGTCAGTTGTACCAGTGGGTGGAGTCTGACTGCCATGGCATCCTGTATAATATTTGTTTGACTAGGTATAAACATCCTTGATTATTTATTTATGTTTCACTGATGATGGCTAGCTGAATAGCAGCTGAAACGTTTGATTAAACATTTATGACCAGTGGTTTAATCTTTAATAATCAAGAACTGTCATTATAACATGCATAGGTCAGTTGTGTGCACCTGGAGTCTGACTGGCTTGGTATAACTGCCACATGTCCAGGCTGTGCTGAAAGGAACAACATGTACGTCTTGCTCAGTGATACAAACATCGTACACTAATTGCACAAACGGCTCATACGAATATCAATGGCTGATCTCCTTTCTAACAAAGAAGTCTGATTATCTCTCTTGCCAGTATGTATACTGATGGGTAGTATGTACGCAGTTCTAAACACAAGTCAGACAAGGACAGCAGTCAATTTTGATAATTGTGTCAGGGGTTTCCCACAATTAGCTGAAAATAAGTCACACAAAAAAATGAAGACTGTGCGGGGGGCTCACAAGAAAGTAAACGACGTCAACAAACCTGTGAGACTAATAATGCCCTTACCACTACTACGCCATATGTATGTGTGTATGTATGTGTTCCACACCTACAAAAGGAAAGTTCAAAAGACACTCTATGAATAACCAGATGGTGTGCACTATTGCAATAGCCCTTCAACTCGTGAATAAACAAACAAACACACACTACACACACACACACACACACACTCATAGCTCTGCTGTATAGCATTCATCAATTCCATGCACACACAACACACACTCCATACAACAACATCCCAAGCCATCTGGTGCTAGGACAAATTTCTAGCTGCCCACTCGGTAGCTACCCTTTGACAAACTGGCAGCATACATTCTGAGCGTCCGCAAATAAAGCAATTGCAATCAGAATATAACAAACGCTCACCATGTGCTGCACTATCACCTACACATGTGCACTCGCACACATGCACACACATACACACATACATGCACACACACACACACACATACATGCACACACACATGCACGCATACACATGCACACATACACACACACATGCACACAAATACACACATGCACACACACATGCACACAAATACACACATGCACACACACACACATGCACACACACATGCTAGCATACACACATGCACACATGCACGCACACACTGATTTGTTGCTGCTACAAATATTTGCTGGGTATGTTAACAAACAAAGTGATAATCAGATGAAACGTTCTCGATCCAAATGGAAATATCAGTAATGCACAATTGAAGGAGGCAATGGTACATATATAGCATTTTTCCTCGCTTAGCAGTTTATCCTATTTAGCCATGCCCAGTCCAATCGCCAACGTGTAGCTTCCGGTAATTCCTATTGTTGCGCGCTCATTACCCGCCATCCCGTTGGAGCAGAAAGTATGGCTGACAGTGTATCTGAGACATCACAGCTTGAGTTAAAGTACACGGCAACTAACAACGTAAGCCTGAATTGAAATACTCCAAGCGGTCTATAATACTAACATGAACGTTTTTCTATTTATAATAGTAAGGAAAACGCGTACTTCTCTAGTAGATCCAAGGAAACACAAGTTACAGTCAAAAGTATACGGACACCGCCCTAAAACTCAAGAGACCCTAACGTAAGGGACACAATATTTTTTTTAAGCATTTCATTGCACAATGTTTAGGCTACCGCCTAATATATATTTTATTTAAAAAACTTCACTTTCCAGTAAATGGCCTACTTTTACAAATTCAGTCTGAAAACCACAACATCTAATACAATATAACTAATAACACATATGTTCAATTGCAAGTTTCATCATCACTGTCTTCACCAAAAATTGATGTCATGATATTGTCTATTTCTTCAGTGACCTCAATCTCACTTTCACTGTCATCAGTGGACTCATCAGGTAGTGTCTACATCAAGTCTTCCATCTCAATCTCATCGTCACCTTCACCTTCACTCTCCGTTTGCTCTCTGGTGGATGTCACATTGTTGCAGCCAATGCATCTGCAGCCCGGACCACAGCAATTGTTGTGCTTGCGGCAACTGCACCGTCTTGTGTTGAATTGATGTACCGTGCCAGCTTTGGGTGGCGTCTAAACTGGATACTACAGCATGTGGTTGTAGTATATCAATATTGTCCACCGATACTATCGTAAGTGCATTTGGTATTAATGATGGCTTTATTCCCTTAACAAGTCTAGTTTGAACGACATGTGTTGCTAACCTGTTGCTAGTATCCAGTGATGCAACAGCACCAATTCTATTCATTATTTGTACTAAAACTTGGTCTCCTCCATGACATAGAATTGTTTCAGTTAGTAGTACGTGAAGGGGTGCACTGCAGGCATGATTGGCATTAAATAAGAGAACACACAAAATATAGAAATGTCTAACTTTTTTAGCATCACTAGCCTTTGTTTCCTGGGCATCAAATAGCCTACGCCCACCTTCTCGAACGGTACAAGTTAATTGTTTGATGAACTCCAAAAGTATAGGATCTGTATTGTTGATCAGCAGTGTAATATTTAAATTTGTGTACCTATCGGTGTCTTTATATGTGATAATATTTTTTTAGCTTGCTCATGTAACTTGCTATTCAGATGACGCGCCACATCAGCAATTGTTTGTGCAGTATATGGACTGTGGTCCAGCGATTCAGGTAACACTGCCTTATCCTTGTTACATGTTTTTTTGTGTTGACTAAGTATGGTAGATATAGCCTTTAACAAGTTGCAATTCTTGTCGTAAATTATGGTACCAACATGGTGGTGTATGCATTGAAATGCTACTAATTCTCCAAAATAAGAATGTAACTTGGTGATTATTCATCGATTTGTTGGTATTTTTGATTTTTTTACGTTTAGATGAACACAGTCAGCAAGCCCCTCCATTACGTAATCTTCGAAAAGCCCACGAAAATTTGGCAATAGCATAACTTCATCTTTGGCCATCAATTTGGCAAGTGTTTGAGCTGCATAGCATAGGTTGAGTTCAAAGTAATCTGTTTCACTGATATGACCAAAATTTAATTTAATGGAATCAATTTGAGTTGCAATGAGGGCACCAGCTGCGTCCAATGTGGAATTAGAACTCTGCTCACCTAACTTTGCTTGAGCTAACTGCTTTTTTATTCCATTAAACAATTTATAACATGACTTGCAAATTTTACTTGAAGCTGTTAGTGTAGACTTTTCCCCACTGATCACATTTAAGTAGGAATTTAAGACTTCTGGCGATGAGCAATGCCTAAAATAGTTTTACTCTACTTGCTTAGGTTTGCAATTGCAAGATTCACATGGTTGTGGGGCCTTTACTCTGGTGCGAACAAGACAGTAGTGATCCTGGCAGAGAGGTGTGCTTCCGTCACTGTCTACTGACATGCTCGTGTTTGTGACTACCTTCTCTCCTACTATTTCCTCTATTTCCTGTCTGCTAACAATGTTGCTGTGTCTATAGACACCCTTGGTGCAGGTGAGTATACCACATAGGACTGTGGTGGGTGGCTTTTCCTCCCAACGTGGGTGGAAATTAGGATTGTTTTTATTCCTTGAAGCTTGTTTGTAACAAGCATGACTTATGCATGCCTCATTAGGAGTGGTTTTGGTTGCTCTAATAAGTGCTGCAACATTGCAATCAGATTTGACAGCAAGATGTACATATTTTGTACTCTCTTTTCCGCACAAGTGGCACGGACCACATTTACCATCGTGTACGCTAATTTGTGCCATATTGCCATACACATACCATACCACAATATAGATACGAGATCAGGTGGAGAGACGACTTGGGGGAGGAGAAAGGTGCACACTTGGAACGGACACTGCAACTTCACGAGAGGAAAAAGGCTGCTGGAAGAGATGGAAGAAGAAATCAACTCAAGCCTATGTTTTACTACATGCCTGTTATTTTTCAAAATTTGAAATTGTGTCATTAGGTTTCATCATAGCTATTATGTTGTTTATTGTTTCAGCTATTATCTCATTATTGTTTACATATTTTTGAATGAAATGTTAGCATAATTTTGGAAAAGTGGAACATGGGACACTAAAGTAAATATTACCACGGTAAACTACAGGTATTAATCTACTGATCTTACCAGTGATGTGGCCAAAAAAGATATTTCCAGGAAATGGCCCACAAAAGAACAACAGTGATCTCCAGGGGATTGCCTGTACACTTAAGGATATAACTTGTTTGGTTGAAGCTATCAAAACCAGATCTTCACCAGGACATGTGCCTTCCAATGAATATCATTTGTTGGGATTCCTAGTAATCTGTGGGTATCTAAAAGGGGTGCTAAATGCAGAAACTAAAAAACAGACTTATTCATAGTATACGGAAAACAGTAAATTATTACAGTCGCGGTTGCAAATGGTTTTGCACAGTCTGCATTGGACTTCCGGTACGTTGGCGATTAGACTGTGCCTATTAACCAAGACTACAGTTAGCCACTCAAGGAGCTAATAAAGATTTTCTATGTCTAGTGATAGCAATAGAGTAGATTGAGGAAGCGGATAGATCAAGTGGCAAAAGTGATTATCATCAGGGTTGCATTTAATTTGTAGGGTGGGGGGAAAGGCAAAGGAGGGAGGGGAAGGGGAGGAGGGGGGCTTCGCCTTGCCAGAAAAGCCTTCATCTCTCCCCACCCCAAGATATCCTTTATGTACTTGCTAAAATTGTGATTTGTAACATGAAATCAGAATAGTTTCACAAATAATATGTTTAGACACTGCAAGTGTCTTTTATACACAATAGAGTGTACTGTCTAGTGGCGTACGAAGGGGGAGGGGGGGGGGCACATTCCATAATTTTGGGACACATTCTAACGAGGTGATTTCTCACATGAACACTGTTAAACCACAAAAAACATGCCCTTTGTGCCCACTTATACTGAAATTTCTTCCTACACCGCTGCTGTCATCACCCCTCCTAAAATCTAAGAATATATGGCTTGCCCCTCCTATATATATATTTATTGCAGCTTTGATATTTTTACTTGAATATTTCCGCATCACGCGAGCGTTCTGTATTCTCCCATATTGTACGGTTTATATTGTACGCTCCTTGTAGCGCGCGCGTAGCGAGTAAAATCAATGAAAATTGTATTGTAACCGGTTGAGAAAAATTTCAAAGAAGCAATAAATCACTTATCACACTCGTCGTACAATATGGGAATGATATTTTACTCTCACGCCACATTTTCACTCGCCTTTGGCTCGTGAAAATATTTTGCGTGCTCGTAAAATATTTTCCCATATTGTACTCTGACTCGTGCTATAAGTATTATATATATATTTTGCATGCAGCCTAGCCCTGTGTCTGTTCCCATAGCCTAGCCTCCTGGAGAGATGAGCCAAAAATTGTGAAATGCTCCACATAGAAACTTTTCATGGGAAGCTAGCTAAATGAGAAAAGTTTTTGACAGAAAGGAGGCCAGGAAAATAAAGGTTTAAATTCAAAGAACCAATTCAAATTTCACCCTTCCTTCATAATAGCCCTGTCTGTCTACTTGTGCTTGCAAACAAGAATTTAAAAAAATTCATAACATAATCCAAAACCCACAAACTAGGCTTCACCTCTATGTCGTAAAGACAGGAACAAGCTGAAGACATGCATTACAATGTCCATGGACACGTCCATTATTCTTATATACCAGGAAGGAGACAGAAATAAAGGATAAAGGGAGGAGCAAGCTAAACAATTACGGACAGTACACACCCTGAAATACGGGCTGGTTAAAAAGAAATACCCTCCACATTTTACCCACCCACCCTCACACACACACTCACACACACTCAGACACACCTTGCATTCATATAAATTCGAAAGACCTTTGCTTACACTCTAAAGCCCCTGGGAAAATGGTAAAAAGGATGAGAGTGAAGAATGGAGAGTGCATGCATATAAAGAAGTTCACTCACCAAAATAATGGTGGTTGTGTTGTATTGAAAGTGACTCTTCCATGTCACGGCAACCAAAATCTGCTTATTTGTACAGTTACACTTGTGACCTTAGTGGTAGTATTTTTTTTTGTGTGTACAAACAAATACTACCATACACAAATGATTCACTATGAACCTCCACTATACTCACAAACCAATCCAGTCCCCTTCAATCACTAATGACAACAACAAGCTTTAAAAAAAAAAAAAAACATTTCAGGGGAAAAGATAACAAAAACCCCTTCAATGCACAAATCAAGCTTGTCACAAGAATGTGTAAACCAACACTAAATAAATAAACCCCAACTCATCCACTGCAAACATGGTTCACACTTTGTCCCTCGCCTTGCTCAACAGATCTATTATCGTTCTCAAAGACTCATGACCAATGGATCTCTTCGGTAGTGTCTCTCTCTCTCCCTTTTTCTTTCTCTGCACACTGTGTACTTATGTAGGACAATGGGAACAGGGTCAGCAGCCACCCAATAGCACAATATACATATATGTATGTGTACAGTGAAGTGTACTATAAAGCACTTGCACTTATTATAACATATCAATGAGAACTAGAACATGGCTACTGTAGTCCATCCATTAGATAAAATTTACTTGAAAAAAAAAAAAAACTTGGTGGTAAGAAAAGAGAATAATTAGTACAACATATTATAGTAATACAACATTAATACAATATACAAGCTCTCTCTGCACACAGCAGAACAGAAGTTGACTCAGAGAAAAGAACTGACTGACTCTAGTGACTGAAAACCACAACAACTTCCGACAGCAATTGCCCAACTTCAACAACAATTTCCACAACAGTGTCCACAACTACAATTCGTACAACAACTTCCAAAACAGTAACTTTACAGCATATTCACAATTCATTCCACAACAACTCAATCCACAACAACTCATTCCACAACAATTCATTCCACAACAACTCAAAACAAATACACCAATATAAATATAACTAAATGGGTATAATGAATTGAGAAATAACACAGAAATACACACATGTGACGTGTACATCAGATGCTTGCATTGCATGTATATATGGGCTGTGAGCAGAATTATCGAATTGTCTTGTTGTATTCCAGCATAGAGTTAGTGTGAAAGCTGATCTATGTGGAAAGTCTGACTCCATTTAAAAATGGAACTATGCCTTCACAATGTTCAGTGTTGGATGGTTGGACAGTTAAAAAATGTCAGGCCTTTCTACAATGTTGCAGCTGAAGTAGTTTTGGAGCTATTTTCTGTCTGTATTAAGACGTGCTAAGTGTGAGGATGCAGAATGTGAGGGGATCGCTTGAGTGCAAGTGATATAATATTCTGCCACGCTGTCGGTCTGTGAGGGTCACCAGCCGTGGAAGATGTCCATGTCTGTCGTGCTACAAGATTGTTTCTGCCACAATGTTGCCGTACATGATTTGTTGGTGCACGTTTGGCAGTGAATGGATTCCGTGTACATTGTTGCAAGCATGCACTGTTGTCCTCACAGGTGTTAAGGGAAGTAGTCCAGTAGAATTAGCTCAAAAAACAGGTAGGGTCAGAGTGTATTGAATGTTCATTGCTCTAGGGCATGACATGATAGCTGGTCAGTGTTCCTATATTATATTGGCAGCATTTTAATGAAGGCCCCTGTATTGAAGTGTGGCAATTTTTAATATAAGGCGATCTCGGGAGGGGGAGGATGCCCACAGCAGAAGAGTAAGGGCTTAATGCTGCTGCTGAACTTTGCCAGTGGTGTATTGTTAGCTAAGTTTGGATTTGGTGATCTGGTTTACATACATTACGATATCTTTTTGCTGGAACAATAGATTGCTTCAGTTTTTATGCAGTAATTTTTATGTTACTATTTTTGGTGTGAGTTGAGTGTGGATTATAATCCTAAATGCCCTTAATAATGCACACTACACATTTCAACTATTGGATGCAAGTAATTATGGCATTCTGAACTGTTCATTAGTGTGAGTTGTTTTGTCTTCTGTGATTGTTAGGACTAATTACTGAGCTAGAGGTATGGAACTAGGGTTTAGTGTAGTATTCGTAACCATGGCAAGGTTCATCTGGTAGTTCTTGTTTTTGGGTGTACATGTTAATTTGTGGCAACCATTAATGACTCAAGTGTGAGTGTGGAGGGTGTGATGATATGCTAGGCACCAATTGTCGCATTTTCTTAATTGGTAGGAATTCACGATGTGGCATATTACAGTTAGGGTTTCTTATTGTAACTATTAATTGATGGTTATTGCTAAGTGTTGTGGAAGTCGTGGAAAATTTAGTAAAGTAGTTATTCGCTTGTATATTCAAACCTGTAACTCAATTAGCTTACCCCAAAGAAACATACGTACACACAACAACAATAAACAAACAAAAAAATTATAAAATCAATAGGCTTTCAGTAGCTAATTTAATTTTAGGGCAATGCTGCAGAATTGAACTTGTGTGTGGAAATTTCGTTGTGGCAGTTGTTGCGGTTGTAGAAGTTTTAGTGGAAATTGTTAGTGTAGAAGTGTGTTGTTGTGGAATGAGTTGTTGTGGATTGAGTTGTTGTGGAATGAATTGTTGTGGAATGAATTGTTGTGGAATGAGTTGTTGTGGAATGAGTTGTTGTGGATTCATAATGAGCAATCAGAATTGTGCAAGCCGTGATCTACATAACTGACTGGTATCAAATCAATTTTTTGCACACGCTCATTGTTGATAACAACGTCATTGATGGATGAGGCACTAGAACAGGCAGACCGTCATGACAACGGGGCTACTGATAACAAAAACAACCAATATGGTAAGACTCAGCGAATATTGGGTCCGTACAAGCAATTCATGACTGCAAGTGAATGAATAAATACAAGTGTAACAATATCAACCATTATTACAATCGCCATAGAAACTATATCAGTTTCAGGCTTCCATCCAAAAAAGGGGAATACCCATCATCAGCTGCAATATCCCAGCCAACCGTAACCACGGGAAGTGGGAAGGTTACCCACACATTAATTACAGCACATCAAAACATTGTACAACCTTCACCAAACCTCTTCACAACCACACCGAAATCATCTGCCTCTTTGGTATGGTAACCCACGTTTAGATTTACACACTGCACCATACCAAGCTGCTAATTAGTGGCTTCAAAAGTCCACCAGGAACTATAGTTACTGTAATAGTGTGTAAACACAGACTTAGTCATGTGACTCTACAAACAATAGAATATGGTTGAAGGCAATAAGCCAGACTGGCCAACACACAGTGAACTTCGTAACACATGTACACATATTAATAATAGCAACTCTTAACTACTCATCCTCCAATAGAAATATATACACCTATTATACTATAATTATAAGAACTGGTAGTGCAGTAATCACTTCATGAAACACTAACTTTGACCCTTGCCCAACTCCTCCAAGCTATAATTTCACTCCAGAGACACTCCAACTTTTTCATTAAACAACAACAATCATATCGGCGAACTGCAAGCCTGGTCATACTTACGCTGCTCTTTGTACAATTTTAGAAGTTCTGTGGTGCACTTTTCAACGAACACAGAATTCATGACAACAAAGCTATCAACGGACACACATCGTCAACGAATAACACAGTTCAAACGCATCCAACATCAGTACAGATAAACGCACAGCACGAAGGCCTGGTTAGCCTATAGAGAACTTCACCCTCTACCGATTGAAACGTGTGACGTAACGATGAAGACATGCTAATTAATGCTCACCACACAACTTAGAGGGGGGAGGAGCAGGCAGAATACGTTCCGCAGCGAAGTTATTGTGGGTGGGGCTCGTTGTGATGGCGTTCAAGTTAGCTTTCTCGCTGCTGTTGATCTGTGTATTGCAGTTATCTGAAGGTAAGTGGTTAGAGCTAGAAAAATTATAGCTACGTGGAGAGTTTTCTATGTACATTATAATCATAAACTAAATAAAGGAATGGCTGGCAGCCACATGCGCTTCATGTTCTGCCATAATTCAGGAAGGCTCCATAGTGGGCAAGGGTGGTAATTTTTCCCTCCCAAACCTCTCCAGCCAGATTGCAGCTGCAAGAGCCAGCAACTCAAATAAGAATCTTAGACAAGGAAGTTTGGTATAATAATCATGTTTGTTTCTATTTTAACTACTGTTTATTGAATTTGACTAGTTCCCAGAATATTCATTTGTTGGGCACCACCCGGTCCCATTGTGTCAGGATAACTAATGTTCTACTGTATACCTGTAGGTTATCTGTTTTAACATATTGCATCCACATGCTGATGTGAGGAGTATGAGAACATGTCAATGAGCACAATTGCTTGACAGGCAATGTTTGCAGAAGTGCATAACTTGTAATGTCTCTACCTAACTATCCTATCAACTACTCGACTGATATTATTTTCAGCTATGAGAGGTGTCTTGACATACTTGCGATCTAAAAGACTAGGCCTTAACAAAATTTCATCTTCCTACTCTGCCTTTTTTTTTTTTTCTTTTTTTTCTTTTTTTTTTTTTTTTTGCTCAATATAATGACGTATTTTACTTTTCTAGTTACCGGTTTTGCTTCTATTGTCTATTAACATAGCTAGAAGTAAAAATAATTTAATGGACTAAGTAGTATGGTATTATAACCATGACTACTTTTTATCTTTACCACTAGCATATAACAATGAAAACAATACAGACATTTTGGCACCTATACAGATGTCATCATCAGTGAGAATAGTAAAATAAGTGAAAATGCCTAGGGAATAAACAAAAAATAATAAACATGTTTGTGCTTGAGGGTGAGTGCAAAAGCAATTGTCTTGGTGCAAGAATAATTGTGTGAGATGACTGTTAGCTATTCTGATGCTTTCTGTTTTTCCTGACCAGGCAATCATAATCACTTGACAGAGTGCCCTGGTCCCTGTTCATTCTTAAATCCAGCATTTTAATGAACCAGGATTCCAATGCACAATGCTTGCTACAACTCTTACAATTATTCTTGCCCCAAGACATTTGCTTTTGCACTCACCCTCTAGCACAAACATGTTTATTATTTTTTGTTTATTCCCTAGGCATTTTCACTTATTTGAACTATTCTCACTGATGATGACATCTGTATAGGTGTCGAAACGTCTGTATTGCTTTCATTGTTATATGCTAGTAGTAAAGATAATAGTTATGGATATTGTTCCTAGCAACAGCAGATAGTATTAATAGTATGGTATTAATTTTCTGAAAATTATTGCTGATGAGCAATCAACAGAAGTTTTGAGAAATCTTAGCCAGCCATGACAGAGGAAGAATGCAAGATTAAAGAAGAAAATCTACTACTGCTTCAAATTTCAAATTTGTCCATTTTGCTAAATGGAGTTTCCCATTTTTCCTTTTTTTTTCAGCCCATTTTGCTTACAGAATTGCTTGATTTTTGGGGTACCCATTTTGTTCAAATATTTTAAGCAAATTTCAAGGCCTACCATAGACCAACTAACTTCTTGTTACTACAAAGCTATCCACAAAAACATCAGAAATGGGCTAATTTGCAAGAGATTGCTGGAGAAAAAAATCAGATATTTTAAAACATTTCATGCGTAATTTACATACTTCACAATTTCTTTCTCAGACTTCTTTTACTCATTAGATGTATTCTCTCTCTTTCACAGGCTTTTTTTAAACAATACAGAATTAAAAATATTTGGTCAATTAGAGGAGTAAAAAAAATTCAATAAATAATAAGAATCTGTGAAAAAAGAGAAATTCCGTTGGTCTGTTGAGAATGAGACTGTAGCATAGCAGTACCCCTTAACAGTATAAATACAGAATTGGAGTGTTTGTTCGCCGCTGGTTGTCGTAGCTCAGTGGCAGAGTGCTTGTGCGCTATACAAGCGGTTCTGGGTTCGATTCCCGGTGGCGATCAAATATTTTTAATTCTGTATTGTTTAAAGAAAGCCTGTGAAAGAGAGAGAATACGTCTTATTTACGTACTGTATATACCAATTAATATCATTTTATTTTAATTGATGTCTTAGTGTGTTAATAAAGTGTGGGTGAAATATCAGTATCATATGCGTGCAACATTTGCCCCCACACCCCCTCCCCTCCACCCCTCTCCCTCCCCACCAACCGTGAACTGCTGGAGCCACATCACTGACAATCACCCCTTGCTAGTACACATATGTAATCTCACGCCATTACTGCACCTTACAATACAGCTATTGGCAACCTCAAGTCCTATTGAAGTAAAAATTATATGCATGCTAACTCATGATTAGAAGTTCAGACAAAGTTGAATTATAAATCCTTGAAATATACCTTCAAAAAGTGTCTATAGTTTGGATAGATGTGCATTAAAACACTTACATTAACTTCTTACATTAACATTAATACAACTGGAGTTGTTGATAAGTTTTCCTATTAAATATACATAAGAAAAAAATTCTCTTGAATTTTTAAGAAGTGAGACACCAAGAAAAGACAATGAATGCTGAAAAGATCCCTAAAACCTAATAATCTTGAAAATATTTTATACCAGATGCGAATATGCAATTGTATTAATAATAGCAAATTTTTCTTGTTCTAACAGCCAAATTTGTCAATTAAAACTTAACCCAACGTTTCGACTTCTTGGCTATTAGAATGAGAAAAATATGCTATTATTATAATTATTTCAGCTGAGAACAACTGAATATTTGTATTAATTTTCAGTCTATATAGGTAACACTGTGATAAAAAAATTACTATATTACTACTAATTTGATGTTCTTATAGCTCAGCCATCATTGACTGGGTTTACTCTTAATCTGACTCCACCGGAGCAGCTATTATTAACATTCAGTGAAAATGTCCAAGAAAGCTGCACTGCATCACAAGCATTTCTTCGCGACAGCAACATGCAGCAACCAGCTGTCAACTTTCCTTTCATGGGCACGTGCACCTATAACACACCATCTGTTCAAACAGTGCTGCTTATGAATGTCGACCCAATGATATGGGCAGAAATTCAAGGAGAAACAGCAGTGGCAACTTCATCAGCCAACACCTACATAGCTCTCAATTCTGGATTTGTGTCTTCTACTGGAAATGTTCCTAACTCTGAGTCCACCGTACAAGTTACTGACTTCACATCCAACACTAACCCACCAGTCCTGCTGGGCTGCATCATTGACCAAACTAGTCGTATTCTGGGCATGATGTTCTCTGAGGGCGTCATAATTAGCTCCGTAGTCCCCACAGGCTTAACCATAAGATTTTTTAACACTGTGACTAGCATGATGGTAACATATACGTTAACAGGAGGTCAAGTAATGGCCTTTGGTCAAGGCACAAGTCAAGTTGGGATAGTGTTGTCTGATTCAGATTACGCTGTCTTGATGCAAGGCTCTTCAAATACTTCTGACTACTCCATTACACTGGCAGCAAACTCTGCAACTGATGGGAATGGCATGATCAATCTCCTTCAAAATGCAGTCCCTGTGTTTAGCATAGTAACAGAGTCAGGGCAAACGCCACAGATCGTGTCATTTACACCGGACTTCTTCAACAATAATATAGAACTGGGTTTTTCTGTACCATCACAAAACTTTTCCTTTAACCAAATGTTTGTGACTAACCAGAGCTCTCCTTTCATTCAGGCTCAGAGCTACAGTCTCAGTGGCAGTGCTCTGATAGGTATGGTTGACCAAGTCACTATCCAAATTCAAGTGCCTTCAAGCACTTTCAGTGCTATTATGTCCGATGCCACAACTTGCACTGATATCACAAACTGCTTTATTTTCTGGCAAAATGGAAGTTTTGTAGACATCAATGGAATTCCTACGAATGAGCCATTTCAAGCGTTCCAAGCGTTGGCCATTATATTTAATGTAGACACAACATCACCAGTTTTGATGGAATTCAGCATCAATCTGCTGAACGGAAACTTGTCATTGACATTTTCTGAACTGGTATTTGCCGATGTTCTTGACGTTGCAGGCCTCATCTTGACAGATGGACTAAGCCGACAAGAAAGGTTAAGTGGTACCGTAGACGCCACCATGATCCCAATGTCTGGACTAAGTATGACTGTAACTGTCTTGATGAGTTTCGAATCTCTCGAGTTTGCCAAGTTGCTACCGACTCCGAGACTAGCTGCTTATGGCAACACCACAACAGATAATAGTGGGAATCAGCTGACACCCATTAGCATAGCAAATTCTCTTATTCCAATGACGGTAGTGGCAGATACTGTTCCTCCAGGCCTTGTCTCATTCCAGCCCAGTCCACAGGACCAGAATATTGTCATGATGTTTGACGAGAGCATCAACCCTGCCTCTTGGAATGAAAGCTTGCTGTCTCTTACACTACAAATTGCAACAGGAGACGTTACTTATAGCAGCTTTACTGGAGGTTTGGTTTCTTCTTTGGGTCCTCCAGAAAACCTGACATATACATTCTCATCTGCTGTGTATACCCCTCCATTCAGCACTCAATATACGGAGGCATCTAGGAGTGGTACAGTGATACTGAACGTTCAACCTGGACTAGTGGCAGATGTGAGTGGGAATTTGATAGAAACATCAAGCCAGTTCCGATACTCCATTCTTCCGCCTGATACCACTCAGCCCACTCTCATTACGTTTGTCTTGGATATGAATGCTGGTACGCTTCAAATGACCTTCTCGGAGCCTGTTTCTTTGTCTCCTGCTGCAGGACTCATTCAGTTTTATGACCAAAGTAACTTTGGCTCTTCTAATCTTATGATATACACGTTGACAGAAAATGGATCCTACAGCATCAACCTTCAAAATGGCCCTAGTCTAACGGCCACTCTAGCTCTTACAAACAATGATCTTAATGCTATTAAAGCTAATCGCCAACTATGCATTAGCCAGGCTACAACTTTCCTTGGTCCTTTTCCAAGTCTTGCCCAAGATAGAGCTGGTAATAACTTGCAATCTGTTTCAAGTGGAATACCAGCAAGCCGCTTCATCCCAGACATGACAGCACCCAATGTGGTCAATTGGGGTCTAGATTTAAATGCTGGGGAAATGCAAATACGATTCAGTGAAGCTGTTGCTATTAATTATACAACCATTACCATACTACCAACAATGAGTGCTCAACAAGGGATTACACTGTCAGGAGATGATTTTCTCCAGTATTTAGAGTCAGATGCATTAGCATCTCTAAGTTTAACTATGACAACTTTAAATCGTATAAAATCAAATCAACAGATTTGCACTGATGTTTCCAATTGCTATCTTTCAGTGCCACAGGCTTCTTATAGTGATACAAATGCAAATGCAGCACTTGCTGACACAATTCTCCAAGTAAGCTCAATTAACCCTGACATAACTAGACCTAATTTACTTGCCTACACAGTGGATTTGAACAGTGGATCCCTTACTCTTACCTTCAATGAAGCTGTGGATCTGAACTCCTTCAATCCTACATCTTTTAACTTCAGAACCCCTCCTGGCGCCGTTTTCTCTCAAAGTAATCCTATCAGTGATGCCGTAATTCAAGGAACATCAAGTTTTGACACCATTTTAACTGTACAGTTAGGAATGACTTCATTGAACCAAGTCAAGTCTTTAGCAGCTAGAACTTCTTTAAACTTCAGTGCAACAGTTGATTTCTCATTCCTTACTGATACCTCTTCTAATGTACTGGTAAGTATTGATGCTTCAAGTCCTCTTGCTCCTCAAGTGATAATGTCTGACAATACCAGACCTCAGCTGATTCGATTTCTCCCTCAGTACCCATCAGCTACAGATATCACTTTTTTCTTTGACGAGGTTGTGAATATATCATCGTTCCAAATAAATTCCTTGACCATGAGCCTTTCCACCGTGCAGGGAACCTTCACATACTCTGGCTTTTCGGAAGGATCTTTTAATGGTTCAAATGATGGGAGTGCATTGACGTACACATTTTCAACTAATGAGTTAAATTCGACATTGAGTTCGCAATTTACTGCAGCATCACAGAGAGGATCCGTATCACTGACTGTATCTTCATCATTTGTCATGGATCTTTTCTCTAATACATTGTTTCCAATAACAAACAGCAATCCTATTGTTTTCACAACGGATACGCAGAGACCAGTGCTATTGAATTACAATCTTGATCTCAACAGGGGCCTGCTTGAGCTCTCATTTTCAGAGCCAGTCAATATCAATCCTAACCCTTCATTGGTTCAATTTCAAAACATGGCTGCTTTCCCTACTTCCAACATCAGTCTAACTGGTTTCTTTTCTGTCATTCCTGACAATACAGCATCAGACTCCCTGATGATATATCTGACTACAACAGATATTCTGACACTCATTTCCAACTCTATGATAGCCACACTTCCCTCCAACACTTACCTTCTGCTTCTCGGTGATTTTGCTTCAGATTTAAGTGGTAATCAGATTTCTCCCAATGCAAGTGCTTTGCAAGTGTCAAATTTGATACTGGATACAACTGGACCAAGTATTGTTTCTTCTCAATTGGACCTCAATCAGGGCTCACTGCGTTTAGACTTTTCAGAGTCAATTGACTCAGGAGGTCTGGTCCTGTCTCAGATATATATTACTGGAATGATGTCATTCAGTCCAACTGGTTACAACCTAGAAGGAAGTACATTCACCACCGCCATGAATTTAGTCTCTTCCGTAACTTTCCAATTGAATGCTTCTAGGCTGACATCCATCAAATCTGATTTGCAAGTTTGCTCATCAAGTTCAAATTGTTTCATTTTTGTTTCTGGAGGAACATTTCGTGATGCGAGTGGCAATCCCAATCAAATCAGTAGCAGAAATATTTCCAGTATTTTCGAAGACATCGTTCCGCCTGTTCTTACATCGTATGCTTTGGATCTGGATGCTGGTAGAATGGTAATGACATTTTCTGAGCCCATCATAACCTCCTCCTTCGATGCTAGTCAGGTAACACTATTAGCAGGAACAGCATCACAATCTCTGCAGCAAGTCACTGTAGCAAGCTTTGAGTCTTTCAATTCCGTAGTTAGATTATCCATAGGCTCGAGTCTTCTCAATCAAATTAAGCGATTGGCTACAATAGGCAACATTATGCTGTCAATGACAAGCAGTGCTGTAACAGACACCAATAACTTATTGGTAGTGGCAATCCCCCCGGTCAACGCACTACTGCCTTCTCCGTTCACTCCTGACTCCACCACTCCTACTGTCACCAACTTCATTCCAAGTTCTGGTGGTCAGCTCACCTTCACACTTGTATTTGATGAGTTTGTCCTTGCATCATCTCTTCTTCTTAGCCAACTTTCTTTCCAATTAAGGGGGAGAGAGGGTCAATTTGAGTTCTCTGATTTGTCTTCAGCTATGGTGGCTGATTTGGGTGACAGATTAGTACTGTCATTTCCAACTAGTGAGACTCGATTTTCACAGACAAATGCGACTTTCCAAGACATTTATTTGAGCAGTTATTCATTTGGCTCCATAACGTTTGTCGTCCTCCAGGGCTTCATAACCGATATCAGCGGAAATAGCTATAATGGCCCACTCACATTCACCTTTACCAATAGCTCTGACACCATAAGACCGACACTAACTAGCTTCACACTCGATCTCAATACTGGACAGATGACCCTAATATTTAGTGAAGATGTGAATATTTTAACTGTAGTAGGCAACGCTGGATTTGGGAACACTCCAATGTCACCATCCTCTGTATACAACATCATGCAAGAACCACAAATTTCAACCCTAAACTCTCTCCCAGTATCGTCTACAGCATTTGTGCAACTTAATTTGTCTGATGTTGATAACATTGTCGCTAATCCTTCTATAGGCACATCTACATCCAATACTTACCTCTATCTTCAAGAGAGATTTGCTGTAGACGCAAGTGGAAATTACCTGGATCCTTCTAACAATGTGCAGGCAAGTCAAGTTGTGCAGAGAGTAGTGATAATCCGCCCTCAACTAACCAGTTTTGACTTCTTTAGCCTAGACAACCAAACCATGGTGCTCAGTTTTAACTTACCGGTCAATATTAATACAACAGACGTGACCCAGATCTCTGTGTACTCCAGCGTTTCTCTCACTACAAGTTTCACATTTACCTTAACTGGAGGTTCGTTTTATTACAGGAATGTAAATCAAACCACTGTAGCAATTCAACTACTAGTTGATGATATTCGTGACATCAAGCAAACTCCAGGTTTGGCCACTAGTAACTCTAACACTTATGTGAGGATTACTGGCAATGCCTTTGTGGATTCCCAAGGGTCTCCAGTTCTCGAAACTCCAATTCCAATTCCTCTAGCAATTGGTGGCTTTGTTCCAGACACAACTGGACCAAGTATCATTTCGTACACATTTAATTTGACTTCACAGAAAATTGTGATTACATTCAGTGATCCAGTAGTGCCATCCACTGCTAACCCTACTCAGCTCACGATACAAAATTTAAACACACAATCTTTCATATCATCCTATACTCTCACCGCTGGAATGATACAGTCACCATCAACAACTATGTTCCTAGAGATGGACATCGCTGACTTTGACTTTAATATGATCTTGTCTATGCTTGACCTAGCTACTTCGCCTTCCAACACCTTCCTCAGCTGCACTTCACAGTTTATAAGAGATACTGATGGCAATAATGTAATACCGATTCCTCCTTCCAATGCACTTGCACCAAATATGTTTGGATATGATACTTTACCACCTTCAATCATCAGCTTTTCACTAGACATGAACATTGGTCAAATACAGCTGACCTTTAGTGAACCTCTTCTAAGTAGTTCATTAAACATTTCTGAACTATCTTTACAGAATGCCCTCACACCAACTATTGTTCTGCCTCTAGCCAATGAGAGCTTCATTTCAAATTCTCAATCTCCAACTATATCAATATTAGCTGTCTTGCTAAGTGAGAATAGTCTAAATGCTATAAAAGCAGCTGATGGTTTTTCTGCAGTAGACAATTCCTTTATCTCAACATCAGGTTCTTTTGCTACGGACACAAGCAGTAACCCCATAATGTCTGGTCCAACACAGTCATCTGCATATACTCCAGACACTACAAGACCATCTCTTGTAGCGTTTGATGTAAACATACACCAGACTAATGTCCTACAACTGTATTTTTCCGAGCCCATCACATTCTCATCCAATGATGTTGTCACGACAATTACTCTGCAGAATGCTATGTCTAATCCAACAGTGACTAGGCCTCTAGGAAGCAATAACATCGTCACTGTTCTACCTTCACTGGTTGACGTCCAAGTTAGGCTTGGTGATGGTAATTTAATTCGAGATCTCATAACTGATTCTGCACCAATTGCTACATCCGTTATGGACCTGTACATTTCACTTTCTTCTGCAAATGGGTTCACTGATTTTACCATGAATGAAGTCTCTTCCATTTCGAATTCTAATGCCCAGAGAGTCAGATTTTTATGTAAGTTGAGACACTGACATAAGATGATGAGATGCATCATTTGTGGGTATAACTGATTTTCTGTTCATTACTACCGTTTTTCATTGTGACCCACTTTGTGCTATAGCTTTGCTTTATTGGTTTGGTTTCTAGGGGAAAAAATAATCTTTTTTTACAGATCGAACTTGCATCCCAAACCAGTTCAATAACATCACTGAGGGGACGTGCCAGCTATGTTCCTCTGTTTGTGAGGGAACTACCTGCACTGGTGCTGCTAGTACTGCTGGTAATGGTGGCTGTGACAGCTGCTATGCGATTATGGTCAACAATGACAATAGCCAGGTACAAACACTAGCAATACAATATTATTACTACCTAATTGGGAACTTATAGAACCCAATGTCATATCTAAAGAAGAGTTAGTGTTTGTTACACAGTGGGATTGGAATGGCTCGTCATCAATGTAATTTAGGTATATCATGTCACATGTATAATTCCTCCAATTTTTTGATAACCATAAATACTCCCCAATAGTTTCTCACTCACATAGTAGCCTCATAATTGGCATTGCTTTAGAATGCATGCCTCCAATATGTCATCATAGCTATACTCAATATACTGGAGTCCAGTAGCAATGAATGTTATTATAAAGCTTGTCTCAAAAGAAATCACAAAGTAGAAATTAAAACTAATAGCTGTGCTCAATTGAACACAGCAAAGATATTTGGACATCAATGATGAAATAGACAAATACCGTGTGTAATCAATCCCTCAAGAGCTTTTGGTATCATTACTGCAGACATGTAAGAATACCTTAATTTTGGTAATAACTGATACCTCATACTTCCATTTATTTATTTAAAACAGTGAAGAACTTGGCTATGTTCAAAGTCAAACTAAAGGATACCAATGGTGGTTGATAATTTAGGATGCCAGTTTAGTCTTGTCTGTACAATTTAATGTGTGTATATGGAGTTATGTCTTGTTTCAAATATACACATAATCAAAAATGATGTAAATATTGTTTCCATCATAAAACTTTTCTTTCGCAGGATCGCTGCCTTCCTCAAAATACAGCAATTCCTGAATCCTACTATGTGGAGCAAAATTCCTCCTTTTACTCGGCCTTTTCCAGCAATGTGTACCGCGCCTGTCACGTGGAGTGTTCCACTTGCAATGGGCCCCTCAGCAGCAACTGCCAGTCTTGCAAATCTGCATTTACCCGTTCCAATGCAGGAGACTTAGTGGAGTGTGTATCCTCTTGTTCTGGCATCTCATCCTGCGAAACATGTCACCCACAATGCCTGGGATGCAGAGGACCTTCCAGCCAACAGTGCCTAGCTTGTCAAGAAGACATAATAACTGCAGATGGCATCCTCACATGTGTGCCACAGTGCGGCAACAGCACCTACCGTGCACCTGTTACAGGGTCTACTTCTAACTTCGAATGCAGGAGCTGTCACTCACTCTGTTTGAATTGCACTGGACCTAGCTTGTCAGACTGCGTTCAGTGCAGAGGAGCAAGTGAAGTGATTAATGGACAGTTAACGTGTCTGCAGTCTTGTCCAACAGACACATACAAGGCATCTAATGGCTTGTGTGTACCTTGCCACAAGCTGTGTTCTGGCGGCTGCTCTGAGTCCACTAATAGAGATTGTTCAGCTTGTACGGAACTGTCAGTTAGTATCAGCGAAACTATCACAGAGTGTACTCGATCTTGTCCTTCTGGAAGAGAATACAACAGTATTACTGATAGCTGCCAATATACTCAGTAAGTAATTGAGGTAGAACTATCCAAGAAGGGCCAATAATGCCAGTAGTGTGTAATTAGTTGTAAAACGTCATAAAAATTGTGTTTCGATTATACTAGCGAAGTACAACAAAAAGATGGCATTAATTGTAGACATGTATCTACATAAAATGAAAGTATGTGCTTTGAATTTTTTTTTTAATTTTGCATTTTGTTTGTTTGTTTGTTTCATTATGAGCTATGGAACATAAACTGCATCAATTAATTTAAACTATATACATGTAATAGTGTATTTGTGGATGGCAATAAACACTCAGTAGATCAACTGTGTGCTTAAAATCTAACAAGGAAGCCTAATGAATTTCACTGAAATCACTATTGATTATTTTTTGCTTTCTAAATAATTGGTAGCCATTTATCAGTCTAACTTCAAATGTCAAGCCATAGCTGTAAATCGCCTATTACAGTGAATAGGCTGTATGAGCAAATAATGACATGATATAGAATTAACCTGACTTCAATACCAGCATATGTCTTATGTAGAAAAAGATTATTTGCTGTTATATAAAAAAAAAACTATTCTCATGACAACATTATTGCTACTATCAATTTCACTACATTTAACTACAGCCCTATAATTCAAATTAATAAACTACCAACACTTAAAACAAAGCAAAGAAGCTTAAGGAGATATTCTGCCATAATACAAATATATATTAAGATATAATGGATTTATCTTTGTTTATTTCACAGGACTATCAACATAGTAATAATAGTGTGCAGTATTGCTGGTGGTGCCCTAGCTCTGATACTCTTAGCAGCAATCCTCTTCTGTGGCTGGTGGTGCATCAAGAGCAGAGGACGATTTAATGTGGCGGTGAGCCTTTCTGCCAATCAATATTATTTTAATTCTATTACACTGAGCTGCTGTAGGAAGTCCGCAAATTAAGTCATACAAATGCTCTGCCTCTAATTATATCATTTGTCCTTCAATCAATTTAAATGGATATCTAAAGGAAAAATGCTTCACTAAAGTGCATAAACAGAATTAAGAAAATATTTTGCTACAAATAAAAATTCCACTTTTTTGTTCTTTATATAACTGTAACTAAATATATTGTGTAAGGACAATTCAATTGTACTATTGATATTAATTTTTAAAAACACACACATTGTTGACAAAACTTCACGTTATAAAATACGCATATGTGGTTTTCTTAAATGATCCCAAAATTTAAGGGTAAATAGTTCAATTTCATCAGCAGCTATGATTTTAATAGTTCTTTTTTGTTATTGTTTTTGTTGTTGTTTATTGTAGGAGGACAAGGAAGTTGCACTATTGGATACATCAACAAAGCCAGAAATTTATGAAAAAAGTGGTGTCACACATTTTTAATAACTGTTCTCATCTCCCCTTGTCTTCTATTTGTGTATATAATTGTAGTGTTGTAAGTCTACTTAATATAAACAATGCAAGCACATTCTGGCCATAAAACATAAATCTCCTTACTTTAAAGATATGCTAGGAGCAATGAAATTGTTAGTAGCTATTGTACTGCTTCCTGATGCTTTATTTTGAGACTTGTTCACTAGTTGTCGTTATTGTTTTTGCTCGTCCCACTGCTTTCTGTGTTAATAGCAATTCCTAGTGTACATATAATAGTTTAATTTCAATTATGTAGCGAAGTACAGATACACTTCCTGACGATATTGGCATAGCAGTTAATAACTGGAGTACAGCCCTGTAGTTAGTTATCAAGTTCTGGCCCTTCATGCAAACTAGATTGAAACTTTCTCACCTAAAGGGGTCTGGAAAAAAGCAAAGAAAAAGTATGTGTTCTGACGGCACATAATTGGTGGTCTGTTGAGTACGAGACTGCAGCAAGCGGTACTACTCAACAGTATCAAGGAAAAATGTGAAGGTCTTGGAAGTCGAGGGTTGTCGTAGCTCAGTGGTTAGAGCACTGATGGCCACCTGTGGTGGGTAAAGGTCGTCATGCACACAACTCGCCCACAAACTCAAGTGGGCGGATCTGAGGCTGCATTTTGCTTGAATTGGGAAGTGGGTGGGTCTGGAAAGAGTCGTGGGTAGGCGTGACCATAATCGTGGGGAAGACGGCCATGGGGAAGACGGCCATGGGGAAGACGGCCATGGGAAAGACAGTAACGATTCTAATTCTCCTGATTCTACTACAAAGAGGTCGAAGTAAGTTGAATTAAAAAAATCTGAGCCAAAGCTTTTGTAATAAGCAACTTTTGGTTTTTAGCTATTTACTCTACTGTGGAGAAAATTTTATCCTATTTAGACCTTTATTGTGGTAGGCTTTTAATTTTGTGCTGATTTCTGAGACAGTGTGATGCTATAAGCTACAAGTAGGCACTGACTCATGTGGATAACGCCCCTTTTGTCATACTGTAATCACGTGATTGGTCTGGAAATAGCTAGCTCGTGTTTATAGTAGCGCAGAGGCTTCGCACCGTTAGTGTCCACTATTAAGTGGTAATGAACAAAATGAGAATGTGGGGGAGTGCTTGAAGTAGCTATGGCACTGGTTAGGAGGTGAGAAGAGACGTTGTGATAAACTGCTATATCAAATGATTGGTCATAAAAGGGTCAAAAAATGAACATTCAGAAGTAAACTTATTCTAGCATATAATCATGGGTCAAAGTTGGGCCTTATTGGTCCATACAGCTCCTTTTAACTCATGTTGCCCCTCTTTCTCATGAATATGGTTCCACCTCATTCTTGCTAAGTGGTAGACTTTTCTATAATATTAGTTTGTATTCGGACATCTCCTTTTGCTTCAATTATACATTTTGCATGCAGAGCTATAGAACTGTGAGCACTAGACCCTCTGTGGTAAGATTAAATTCATTATAGGTGTGGCTATAAATATGAAAAATAGTGGTACGTCTGCTATAAGAACACATTGAGTGGAACTGATGCAGTAAACATATTCATAGATTTGAAGAAAATTTGTCCATGTTTACATCTATGTACAAACAAACAAACATACAATCCCTTATAGCTCATACGTCCATATTTCTTGTAGGTCAAGGTCCAAGCCTGCAATCTTTCACTCTGAGCTTAACTCAACCCGAAGAACTCCTTTTAACATTCAATGAAGTGGTCTCCTTTTCTTGCATACCATCACTTCTCTCATTTCAGAACTCGCTCTCTAACTCAACTGAAAGTGTGACGTTTCAGACAGGTAGCTGCATGTATGACCTAACTTCGAGCACTGGAACTGTTCTTAGTGTGGTTGCTGATCAAGCCCAGTGGAGCAGAATACAATCTCTCACCAATTTGGCAACAGCCATTAACAATACTTACATCTCACTTGGGGAAGGATTCGTCTCTGATGTTAATGGAATATTAAGCACAGCCATTGTTTTACGAGTAGGTCAATTCACTCCCAATATAAACCCACCATCCCTACTAGATTGCATGTTTGATCAGCAGTCATGGGTATTAAGTATGCGGTTCTCTGAAGGAGTACTGCTGAGTTCCTTTGATGCTACTGGTGTCAGTATTTCATCAATCAACTCAATGACTGGTGAGAGACAGAATTCCACCTTAACTGGAGGAGGTGCTTTCTACTCAGGCCTTGGAAACAACATAGTTGGCATTGTATTGTTGCCAGCTGACTATGCATCCATTAGCTCCGGAACAACAGTCGCTAATGACTTCATCATCACCTTATCAGCAAATTCAGTGGAAGACGCTAATGGGATGTTTAATACATTTCAAGGGAATGTGATACTTACTGCGTACATTGCAGATGTGCAAAATCCTAGTGTCGAAGGTTTTTCACTGGATTTAGATGTAGGCAATATAGTAATTACATTCTCTGAAGCAGTAACTACCGACATCAACTATTCTCGTTTTTGTCTGGCAAATGAAATGGTGGTAAGTCCTTCCTTGGTAAAATACAGTTTAAATGGAAGCTCAATTGTGAATCTAGAAAACGAAACGGTAGCACTAATCCAATTGGCGAGCACTACATTGAGCTTTGTCCTATCAGATTCTAGACTTTGCACTGCGACTTCTAACTGCTTTCTTCTTTGGGATAATGGAACATTCGAGGATTTGAATGGGAATCCTTCTATTAAGCCACAAAGAGCACTATCAGTTATCAATATCATAGGAGATATATCTCCACCATCTTTAACTGCATTTAGTGTGGACTTATTAACTGGAACCATCAGACTTACTTTCTCTGAGATTATTGTTGTCGATACTTTGCTAGTATCTTCTTTTATTCTCGCTAACAATGAAACCTTGACACATAACATATCCGGTACCATCCAGACGTCTTTCATTCCCTCTAATGGTTTGAGTACAGAGGTAACAATACTACTGTCATCCTCTTCACTTAACAATGCCAAGTCTATAAGCCCTCTTTATTTAACTGTACAAGAAGGAGCAGTGGAAGATTCAAGTGGAAATCGACTCTCTTCCATTTCCTCACTTGCTCCAAGTAACACAGTTGCAGATAATGTGGCACCATTACTGGTAAGCTTTATACCTGGAGATCCAACAAGCCAGCAAATAGTACTTGTATTCAATGAATTTGTTGACCCAAACTCGTGGCATGGAAATAGGCTATTCATGACTATCCAAGTTTCTACGGGTGACTTCACTTATGATATGTTCACTGGAGGATCTGTTTCAGCTAGTCCTTCAGATAATCTCACTTACAATTTTTCTACAAGTGAATTTTCTTCATCCTTCAGGGAACAATACTCTGAAGCCTTCATAATGGGAGCCATTATCATAATGGCAGAGCCCGGACTTGTTCAAGATGTAAGTGGAAATATATTTGCTTCATCAGCAACCCTTACCTATTCTGCATTGCCTCCTGATCAAACGAACCCAATCTTAGATGGATTCTCTTTAGATATGAATACTGGAACAATTCAACTCTCCTTCAATGAACCTGTATTCTTGCGACCAGCACTTGGCTTTATTACTTTCATAAATGAGAATACTTCTTCACCTTCCACGGCTCAGAGACATGCGCTGCTTGAAAATGGAATGTACTCTTCAAATCAGACTAGAGCGATGCTTATTGCGACACTTGCACTGTCTGCCAGAGACGTTAATAGCCTCAAGGCAAACACGGGTCTTTGTACGTCAGCTAGTGATTGCTATATTCTGGTTACATCCGAATTGGCAGCTGACAGGAGTGGAAATGACTTGCAGGCTGAGCTCAGAATGGTGACTGAATACCACGTGGATGCCACTCCCCCTCTAATCATGGGGTTTGTTTTAGATTTGACTCAATTAGAAATAATTTTGACATTTTCAGAACCTATTCTTAATACTCCCACTTCACCAAACTTATCTGGGTTCTCTTTAATTGGATACTCCAATTCTTCTTCTGCCATTAGTCTTTCCACTAGTAGCATAGCAACAATTAGTGCAGTAAATGCTACTGCTGTACTGGATTTCCCGTCACCAATATTTAATCAAATTGTATTAGATAGTTCTTTATGCATTAATTCCACAAACTGCTACCTAAGAGCAGATGCAGAATCGTTTGCAGATACCAGTGGGAACCCAGCTGAAGCGGCTGTAGTAGAGAGAGGTGTGGTTATTCCAGACACGAATCGCCCAGTGCTTCTATCTTTTACCATAGACTTAAATAATGGTCTGTTAACACTATTGTTTAATGAGCCTGTAAATGCAAACTCCTTGAATTTCACCTTCAATGACACTGTGATATCTGAAAGAAATTTCAGTACTTTGCTGGAAATAGCTGTAGATGGAGTTAGTCTTGACTCTATAAAACTTCAATATAGCTCAAATGCTGCAAGCTTTGGTTTAAACGCAGACTCTTCACTAATAGTAGATGTTTCAGGCAATTCTTTGATGCCTGTCTTTCTTCAGCCATCAGATGTGGTATTGGATACTACCTCACCTATGTTGACTCAATTCACTCCAGGAGCTCCTCTGTTCACAAGTATAACATTCCATTTCAATGAACCTGTAAATGCATCTAATTTTCAAGAGAATCAGTTTGTATTGACTTTGACAATTTTCGAGGGTACAGTGTCGTACTCAGGTTTTACTGGAGGATCAGTAATATTTAGATCAGTTGGAAAAGAAGTAGAGTATAATTTCTCTCCCAATGATTTCAACTCCACAATAAGAACTCAGTACTTACAAGCTGCAGTGAATGGGTCAATGAGTTTGTCCATTACATCATCATTGATAACAGATCTATTTGGCAATAGTGTTGTAGAAATCTCCAGTTCAAATCCCATACAATTTACTAATGATGAGACCAGACCAGAATTAATAAGCTTCATCCTTGACCTTAACAGAGGAGCCGTGTACTTGCTGTTCTCAGAACCAGTTATAGTCACAGTTCCTATCGGTGTACTGAGGATTCAGAATTCAGATGTAGGAGAAACTTTAAGTCACACACTGTCAAGGAACAGCACGGTCTTCCCCAGTGGAGAAGCCACAGAGTCGGTCACAGTTTTACTTAGTGAAGCCGACACTACCTTTTTAATAACCAGCCCAGAACTTGCTACTTCGACATCTAATACTTTTATCAGAATAGAGAACTTTTTCGCCTCAGATTTAAGCGGTCATGGACTTCTGGCTACAACTCGGGTAGCTTCAGAACTAATTCAAGACTCCATTCTACCCACTGTGTCGTCATTTCAGTTGGATGTGGATCAAGGAGTGCTCACAGTGAACTATTCTGAGTTGATTTATCAGTCAAGTTTGAATCTCACTGGCATATTTTTGACTAGCAATGGTCAACCACGATATAGCCTAATCGGAGGTATTCCCTCAGGGCCAAACATTACCCAGACTACAGCAATTATACTGAGTCTTGAAACTTTGAACGCAATCAAACTTGACCCATATGTTTGTATTGGTGAGTTTAATTGCTCCTTGCTCGTGCTGGATGGTGCTTTTAATGACTTAAGCAGTAACGGAGCTGTTTTGTCAAGGATAGATTCACCACAAGCTTTCTTTCCTGATGTCACTCCACCCAATGTACTATCATTTTCAATGGACTTAAATGTAGGGGAAATTATTCTGACATTTTCAGAGCCTATTTTGGTTGAAGCATTGCGGACATCCCACATTTCATTACAGGTGTTAGCGCAAGTTGAACAGCTAGATGGTGTTCAAGTGGAAGATGCAAATTCATACAACTCCGTGGTGACACTTTCTTTAAACATTAATAATGTTAACAACCGATTAAAGGTGTTATCATCGATGGGTGCTCTAACGTTATTTTTGACCAGTGATGCTGCCACTGATACCAATCAAAACCCAATTCAACCAATATCTTCCCTTTCTCCTTCCTCACTTGTTCCAGACATGACTCCTCCTGCGGTGACTGATTTTGTTCCAAGTGCTGGCACTCCATTAAGCTTCATTCTGATCTTTAATGAGCCTATTGGGAGCTCTTCGCTCAATGCAAGCCAACTGTCATTCACTTTGAAGAATCAAAATGGTCAGTTTGATTATATGAACTTGGCTCCTTCTAGTTTTTCTCTATCTGCAGACCTTTTGTCTCTTTCCTTTTCTTCATCAGAAGCTAGGTTTACTGATATTGGATTTCAGGAACGTTATTTGTTGAGCTACTTAACAGGTTATATCTGTTTTAATCTGGCACCTGCTTTTATTTTTGATGTCACTGGCAACCCTTATTCCTCTCCTTTGACCATTATCTATACAAACACTACAGACAGACAGAGGCCAGAGTTGGTTGGGTTCTCACTGGACCTCAATAGAGGTTATCTGAATTTGACATTCACAGAAGATGTTACTGTACTCTCAGTCAAAGGGAATGCTAGACTTCAAAGTAGAACATTTTTACCAATTGTCTACAATCTGAACCAGGAGAGAGAAATCATTTACATGGGTAATGCTTCAATGTCCAGATTTGTCTCCATTTTGCTTAATGATACTGATCTGACAACTCTTATAAGCAATCCATCCATAGGGAGTTCAACCACTAATACCTATCTTCTCATTGGGGACCAACTGGCAATTGATGCGAGTGGTAATCTTTTAAATGCTAGTGAAACTCCTTTGCAAGCCAGTCAAGTAACTCAATTCATTGTGGGCACTTCTATAATAGAGTTTGACTTGGATTTAGACTCAGACATTCTCACTATTGACTTCGACAAGCCTGTTAACATTTCCACTTTCAATTCTAACCAAATTTCACTGACCAATGTGAGTGACTCATCCAATTCTAATCAGGACAGAATACAGTTGGGAAGGGTTGACCTGCTGACCGAACCCGGCTCATCTGTCACTAGCTTCAGGTTCTTGTTACGTGTAGATGATTCTATAAGAATTAAGAGCAGTGTCGTGTGCTCAGTTACTTCAAACTGTTTTGGTTCATTCATGGCGGGATTGATACTTGACTCGACGGGCAATAGCACACGGCCCTCCTTTCTTCGAGTCTCAAATCTGATTACAGATGTGACTCCTCCCAGACTAGTCACCTACACTGACTTTGATTTGAACCGTGGGACATTCACTCTGGCCTTTAGTGAACCCGTTGATGGTACCAGTGCAGATTTCACAGACATTGAACTGTGGGATAAAGCAACAAACCCGGTCATCTCTCTGACACTAATGTCTGGACAAACTATCAGCAACAACATTCGAGTGCAGTTTCAACTAACATTAGAGGACCTTAATCTCATCAAGAGTGTGAATAGTCTTTGCACATCTGCAACTAATTGCTGGATAAGACTTCTCTCCTTTTTTATCTATGACTTTGCCGGGAATCCTTTTCTACACTCCAACCTTGACCCAGGAGCTGTGTCCAGCCTCCATCAACCTCTTGTGTTTATTCCAGACACCACTCCTCCTACTCTGGTGTTATTTAGTGTAGACATCAACAATGGCTCCCTCTATTTAAGTTTTGATGAAGTCATTGATGATTCCACTTTCAATCCTCAAGATATAACCTTATTGAACATGCCTGGAGGCAGTACATCGAAGCAACTTTCCTCTTCTACTATCGTACCCCAGGCAGGGCCTACTCAATTTATCTTCTTCTCTTTCACTCAGTCAGATTTAAATGAAATTAAATCACTTCCTCTGTTAACATCACGTGCTGATTCTTACCTTTCTTTAACCACATCTTCACTGGCTGATACCTCAGGAAATGTGGCTCAAAATATACCTTCATCTCAGGCCCTCCAAGCTAGTGCCTTCAACATGGATCTTAGCCAGCCTCAGGTTGTAAGTTTTGAGCAGTACAACAATGATGAAGGATCATTAATTTTAAGATTTAATGAGCCCATTGACATAGACTCATTTTCAGCTTCTGAATTGACTCTTTTCTCAGAGGCCATTTTACAGTCATCTCGTTTCACTCTCACCGGGGGCACACCAATGTATCACACAAGTGATGGTCTTTCAGTTTCTCTCACATTGACATCCATGGATCTAAGATCTATCAAAATGAACACTGGCCTTTGCACTAGCAGAGATAATACTTACATCACAATCAGCAGCTCAGCAGTGACCGACAGACAGGGGAATCCAGTGCAACCTTTACTCCTACCATTTCAGCTTGGTACTAATGGCTACATCCCAGATATAACCCCTGCTTTTCTCTCTGAATACTCCCTTGATCTGGATGCTGGGTTTATATCTTTGTCATTCTCTGATGTAATGAATTTTAGCACTTTCAATGGGGTGAGATTTACTTTACAGGATGACAGGGTCCAGCCATCACACACTTACTCCTTGGGGACCTCATATAACACTCCCCGCATTTCAGACACCTGGACTTTTCAGTTATCCCAGAATGATTACAATTCACTTCTGTCCAACACTGGACTTGCTAGCTCAGCATCAAACACTTTTGTGAGCTTCAATGAATCTTTACTACAGGATGTTAGCGGACTTCAAGTCACTCCCATTCTCACTTCAGCTGCTCTGCCACCATTAACGTATACAGCAGACCAAACTTCCCCGGATGTTTCTTCCTTTGACTTAGACTTAAACATTGGTCTCCTTCAATTGACATTCTCAGAGCCAGTAGTAGTGTCATCCATTGCATTACCAAGTCTACAACTTCAAACAGCAAGACAGGCTGTGGTTAATTCTACTTTTCCTTTAACCGATGAGAAATTTGTGGAAGAAGGTGAGAATTCTCTATTTCTTACCATTAATTTCACAGTGGATAGTTTGAATGTACTGAAGTCCATAGGCTTCCAGTCCATAAATGACACATTTGTGTCAGTTCAGCCCTCATTTGGTATAGACACAAGTGGAAATCTTTTTCAGCAGAACATCATTCAAGTAACAAACTACATCAGGGATTTCGTACCTCCAATTTTACTCTATTTTGATTTAAATTTAAGGGACAGTAGTGCCCTCCAGCTTTATTTCTCAGAGGCCATTTCATTCGCAGACAGAGCAGTGGAATCCATCACTCTCCAGAGTGCTGCGTTCAACCCATCTGTCGCGGAACACCTAACAAGCAGCAATATTGTGAGAACCTTACCGACATTGTATGCAGCAGAGGTCAGCATTGTAGACCCGAGCCTTATATTCATGCTTTTGAACAATCCGGGAATTGCATCGTCCACCATGAATCTGTTCTTGTCAATGTCGGCTGAAGGATTCAGAGATTTTGCTGGGAATGGTGTCATTGTGATACCTTCTGACAGTGCTCAGCGAGTCAGATATATATGTAAGTTAGAATGGCCTTTAAAGTAGAAGTAATTTAATGTTCATGTCTCAAATTTAATACTCATTTATATTTACCAAAAAATGCTGTTGATTTTTCCTTTTTAGAATAGTGCTAAAAAGGTACAAGTAAATTGATTACCGAGTAATAAATAAAAGAATTTTACTGATAATTTTCTATCATAATAATTTAACAATATTAATGGTAATAAATTAAATTAGAATAAATTCACAGAACTAAACTAGTTATTATATTTTCCATATTATTATTACTCTTAACCAAAATTATTGATACAATAAAAACTTTTCTTTATTTTACAATTTCAGCCGGTGGATAATACAGCCATATGTACCAGTGATAATTAGTGCAGGGGACAGATACATTCATGGAGGTGCATGGTGGGGTCGTTCAATGTTTTTTTATCATGTTTTGAAATCAGTTGTGTTTATGCCAGACATGCACATGTTCTGTTATTTTACACTGTTTATTTTCAGATCTGCAATGTTTTGGTAGTGAGTACAATGACATTAGTGAAGGAATATGTGCGCCATGTTCCAGTGTGTGTTCACGAGGATGCACTGGACCCAACTCACTCGTGGGCAATGGAGGATGTAACAGATGCTACTCCATAGTACTCAGTAGAAATGGAAGCCTGGTAAATACACAATTGAGTAATAACAAGAATGGATGGATATTCAATTTCACAAATCTCATAACTAGCCAACTAGTATGCTGCACTGACATCCTCTATTTAAACAGAATTCTGATTTTAATAATGAACCAAGAAGTAAATTAAACTGAGAAATTTGATTGATCATTAATCCAGTACCAGTGAGTTAATTTAATGATACCAACTTAGCCTAGATTATATTGAGTGATAGCAATTAGTTCCCACCTCATGCAGCCATAATTTTTAGGCTTTTACTTCAGTACCTATCAAAAAAAAATTTTTGTGTGATGATTTTTGCAGGAATCATGTCTTCCAGAAGGTAGCACTCCCCCATCAGCTTATTATAGTGATACTACTACACCATTTACAAACCAAGCAGACACAGTTTACTCTCCTTGCGATGAAGTGTGTATTTCTTGCACTGGACCAAGCAGTTCTGACTGTCAGAGATGCCGCACAGCATACGAGTCTTCAAGCAATGGACAGATTACTCAATGTGTCTCATCTTGCTCTCAATCTTCCAATCCTTCTAACTGTCAGTCTTGCCATCCTCAGTGCAACGGATGCTTCGGATCGGGCAATGAGCATTGCGTATCATGTGTCGAAAATAGCATTAGCATTAATGGTGACCGTGTTTGTGTGCCTTTCTGTGGAGATAGGACGTACCTCTCTCGTTTATCTACATCCACATTTGAACATGAGTGCCAGATGTGTCACCCCTTATGCCAGAACTGTACTGGACCCACGAACCAGGACTGTGTGTCTTGTGTGGGGGCAAGTATTGTTGTTGATGGTAAGACTACATGTGTGCCAGAATGTAACGATGGGCAGTATTTAGAGCGTGTGTCAGCTGTAACTTCTGAATATCAATGTCAATCATGTAACTCTCTTTGTCTAACATGCAATGGACCTCAAAATACCAACTGTATTTCATGTACTTCTGTGAACTATACAACAAATGGAGTATCAACCTGTTTGACCAGTTGTCCTACTGGTACATACGAGTCCTCTCCAGGTCGCCTATGCCTGACGTGTCATGATCAGTGTTCCGGTGGGTGTAGTGGTCCAACAAACAGAAACTGTTCCTCTTGTCTGGAGACCACCATTACCATCAGTTCCAATGTCTTTGAATGTTCTCCTTTCACTTCATGCTCATTTGGAATGGAGTACAATGCAATGAGCTCGACATGCACGTTCTCCCAGTAAGTTTTGTTATCTTTGTTTTTTGTTGCTGTTATTTTTTCATAAACAGTCTAAAAATCGGTTTAATTTGAGTATTATTTAAAGAAATCTTTCACAAAATATATGACATTATTATTAGTTGCTTTTTTTCCTACTTTGATACTGCTAGAAAAAATATATGTTGTTTTTAATTGTCCTGCTGATATAAATTGTATTTTATATAGTTACACATATCACATAACGTATTTATGTTGTTGTGTTACATATTCTCTCCTCAGGACCATTCAAATAGTAATAATTGTTTGTGCTATTATTGTGGGAGTAATTCTATTGGCTGCTCTTCTAATTGCTCTCTTCATTTGCTACAAGTGTTTTTCATCCAGAGGAAATATGAATGTGGTAAGTGTCACTGTAATAATAGAGAAAGGATAGTTTTTTTTAAAAATCACTATTGGCACTTGTCAATATTTAGCTGCTAAGGTGATAATTTTCGGTGAGCAAAAATAAGAAATCTCAACTTGTTTTCTACTTAGTTTCTTTTATTTATTTATTTATTTATTTTTATTAATTTTTTTTTTGGTCATATCCCCATAAAAATATAAACGTTATCATTTTTTTTAATGGGCTTTCGCCAAAACATTTAAACAATAAAGTCAATTATACCAGGTTGCTTAAAACAAACTTTCAAAGGGTCATTTATCATCAAAAAATGTGGGGGAGTTGCCTTTAAAAAAAAAAAAAAAGAAACCCAGGGCCCCTGGTTTTAGCCAACACTGGCCTCTGAGCTATGACAACCCGCAACTTTCAAGCCTCCAACTTTCTAAGCATGAGTGTTCCATCTGATTAAAGTTCAGTCCATTCTAGTTTGGTAAAGGGTCAGAATTTGGTCATTACAATAATAATCACAAAAACTTAACTTACTTTATTGAGACTATTTGTACAATGTTATATGCTGGAATATATGAATAATTCGGGACATATTTTAGAGTTTTTTCCTTTGCTTTTACAGTATATTGCATATTCAAATATACACCCACATATTGCTACAGTGCCGCTATTTGATGCTTTTAATTCTTTTAGTAAATTTATACCTAATAATACATTAGTTAGCTGTTTTCCTTGCAAATATACAGGAAAAACCAATCCAGCTGATAAAGAAAGAGAATGTTTACAATGTGGATCCTGTCAATGATGGTAAAGTTGAAGCTTCAATAGAATTATGAATTTCATTTCTTTTTCATGTATCAATTTTATATTAATCCTTTCTATCTCATACTTTTATTCATTTTTAAACAAAATACAATAACAGTCAAGTTTATTCTATAATTAATTTATATCTATCATAACAATGAATCCTAAACTTAAAAGACAATGTGATGGAGAGTCTAAAAAAAATCAAATAATTTAAGTAAAAAGAGTGATGTAGCTAGCGAAATAAAAAAAAAACCAGGCTAATATTTTTTGTGCAACAAAATGATGGTTAAAAAATAAGTTTTAAAACACAATGTTTAAAAAAGTAGTTCTTTCCTTGTTTGTATTGTAATTAGTGGAGATCGTCCCGAATGGAAGTCCTGTACACTGAATTCTGACGATTTCTTCCATTATATCCACCAAAGATATAAATGGTATCAGACACAACCAAACTGGTGCAGTTATTCACTGAGTCAGGCAACTTAGCAAGCAAGTCCCAAGAGTCTTTGTCTTTGTCATATATATAGATGGTGTCTTCAGACTTATAGGCACTCGTACGTCCACCGACTGCTAGCAAGTCTCCATTCATTAGTACGGGAGAGGCGTGAAAACATCGTGTTTTACAAAGATTTATCCATGCATCAGAGCCTTCTCCGGAGACTAAACGCTCAAGATTGACTTTGAACACGTCATGTGATATAGTGTGACCATGGTAGCCTCCCATGAGATACCAGGTGTCATCTAGTATGACTGATTTCATTGAGTAAAATTGAATTTTTGCGTCTTTCATTTTATGCCATTGGTTGTCTTGCAAGTTAAGAGCTTCAACAGTTGAAAGAGTTTCTAGATCCACTGTGGTTCCACCGGCAACTATCATCCAGCCCTTGTAAACCACGACGGCGCAGTGAGAACGACATGTTGGCATCGGTGAATATTTCGAGATGTTCCAACTTTCACGATCTAAAACTCCAACTTCATTCACATCCTTTCGATCACTATTTCTTCCACCCACTAAGGCAAGCTTCTCGTCGATCGATGTCATGGCAAACCATTTCGCCTGATATTGTTTAAGCACTGTCCAATTGTTGGTAGACAATTGAAACAACATCACAAGGAATTCGTTTTCAATAACTTGTCTCTCAGCATCTCCCCCTCCGATATACACTACGTCATTTATCCTCACCACTTGTATGCTTCTACTCATGTCAAAAGACATACTCTTGCATTCCTGCCACGACAAATTCCATCTTGGAATTTTATTGACGATACTCTATAGGAGAAAAAAAAACAGCAACAGCACCAAAACAAATAAATTAAATGATGTAATGCAATTGACTTATGTTCAAAAAGCAATTGGTTTTAGTCCTTGAAGGCTTCATGTTGTATTTTACAAGTAGCATGAGAAAGTATTATCAACATTTAGATATATAATTTATTTTATACAATTTTCAGTTATTGTGATGATAGGCTTTACTATGATAGTGCATCTGATGTGTTACTTACAAGATCAGCGCTTTTAATTTCATCCACTGGTGCTGCCAACTGAAGTGAATCCTGAATATGAAATAAGATTAGATAGCATGGCTGCTAAAGTGATATTGTTGCTTACTCTACTACGAGAATCCAGGGTTTCAGTTTGAAACCTTTGCTCTTTCAAACGACTCAGTTCATTCTATAATATAGAATTGTTGTATAAAAGACTCGCATATTTAATGAAGTCTTTCATAACACTAACTCTTAAGATCATTAATTTCCACATAAAAATATAATTATTAGAGACCAAATGTTTTCAATCTAAGTCTTCTTCAAGAGCATGCCCAAAGGTATAATGTTGTATTTATTCAGCATAATTATTAAATTATTTATTTACTTCTAATTCTTGAATTTTTCGCTCTTTTGACATTATCTCCATAGTAATCATGAGAGAAGCCACGCCCATTCCACCTTGCCTTTGCTCCACTTTCTTCATGACACTATGAATCGTAGCGAGACAGTCTGAACAAGTTGGTCTACTTCCTGGATCTTCATGGATACTATTAGTAACCATGGTGACAATTTCAGGATAATCTTTATGCAACAATATTGTCAAATTGGCCAAACAATTTTCGCAATTTTCAGAACTACCAGCTTCTGATGTGTGTTGAACTGAACTGAATATCTAATATATAAATGTAAAATAAGAGATAGTTAGTAAATTAACTTTTGCGTCAAATAGAGAAAGCAAAATACAAAATCTCATCCTTCTACTAGACATTACTTTTCTTGTCAAAATAAACATCATCATCATCATCATTATTATTATTATTATTATTATTATTATTATTATTATTATTATTGCTGCTGCTGTTATTGTTGTTGTTATATCTTTCTCATTAATACTACTGGCATTACATGCTAAATAGTAAGCACAGCTGGTATAGGTCATTCACCTAAGTATGTATTAACAGCACTACTATAATGCTGAGTAGTCATTAAATTGGGTGGCATTAACTGGTAAGGTGTAGATATCCTCTTTATTGCAGAATAAATGACATATTTTAACTCAATGGAATAGTAGCATATATTAAGTTACGGATACAATGATTATTTGATCACATGACTATTCAATAAAAACTCTAGCAATGACATCATCTCATTAACTGACTAGTGGTGTGCTTGAGCACAAATGGCGAGCAAGCCTTAAACTACACTATTGTTAAACTATTGATTTTAACTACTAACATTCAAACTACTAAAATAAAGTCGAGTTGTTAAATTACGCATATGCGGTAAAGGGGATTCAATGCCATAGTAACCGCTCCCCTCAACTGTTTGAACTGAAAAAGAAGCAACAAAATCAAGTCACGTTATTTAAATTTTTATTTGTGATATTCTTAATAGTAGTTGTAACGCACAATACTTTCACACAACTGAACATACCTACGCAAGACTTACCTTCGTGGTTCGTCCAGTGGACAATGAATTTTCAAGTAAATACTGTTGAGTAGGGCTTATAACTGTGACAAATAGCATATTAACTTACCACTGCCACTAACTCGAACAGAAATGGAGCTCCCATAAGTTTTGTTTTAACTGCACCCGCAAAACAATTCAAAGCGGTAAACAATTCAATTTCTAAGGTGGTATGGGTAATGATCGCTAAACCGGGAGATTCTGTTCAGTGAAGTTTAGGACAGGGTCGAACACGAAGCGAACACAAAAATACGCGAAGGTCAAAGTACAAAATGACATACATACGTCCAAACATATATATAAATAAACAAAACATCCCGATTTTCAATTGTGTTACCCCTGAGAGTGTCTCGCTCGCCAATTATAGAAACTGTTACTTTCATTCTACAAGAATTCCAAAAGAGTCACCTTCATGAGAGGGCAATGGCTACTAACCTGTGTCAATACGTGGAGTGTTACTTTTCCAAAGGCAAACACATCCATGGAAGTGTGATACTCTGAATTATTCTGAAGGTCTTTAATTGGCAAATACAGCAGAGATGGAGAGTTTGCGGCACACAACTTGTTGGCAAAGTCGTATGGTCTGATATCGCTGATCCTAAGGTTCCAAATATCTGAAATTTTGGCTTTAAAACACGAGGAGAGAAGCACATTCCTTGGAATAAGGTCACCATGGACTATGTTCAAGCTATGAAGATAAGCCAGTCCATTAGCCACATCACTCAATATTGACAGTTTAATGGGAAATGAAAAAGCAGGTACATTGTCCAGCAAGTGTTTCAAATCCATTTCAAGTTTTTCCATCAAGACATGTTGAATTTCAATGCCATAGAATCCAATTAAGGAAATGAGATTGCTGTGCTGAAGATTTAGTAAGTCCCGGCATTTCTCTTCATACTTCACATGCTGTTCACCGTCCATCTTGATGTGGAAAGTTTTTGCTGCATAAACTTCTTTACTAGATTTGTCTTCAAACTGTTTAAAGAGAAAGATTAAGGAGCAGTAATATGCATATTCTTGTGCCCTTTATTATGATAATATGTACATAACAACCAATCTACCAATAGACCAGAATTTTGCATTATCAATTGTTTTTTTCTAGCAGTAAGTATATAGTATATATTACTTATTGCACGAGTCAGCTTAGAATATGGAGAATTATTTCACGAGCACACATAAGTATATCTGTAAGCTGAAAGCAAGTGAATATATAAGAGTGAGAGTGAAATGTCATCTCCATTTTAGTACAATGAGTGTAATAAATAATTTATTGTACATTGGATATTTTTCCACATAAGTAAAACAGTTGTGCTTCAAAACCTCGTCATTCAGAGGTAACTCTGCCATACAACCAAGAATACAGTCATCAAGAACTTGTATGGGCACATTGGAGCTTTCACTTTCAAATATTGAAAGCTTACATGACGCAGAAATACTCCACTGCCAGGAAACTATCCAATGGACAAAAAATTACTTGTACATATACAGAGCCAAATATAACAGCCATTCAATGTTTTAGCTATTTGTCTAAGGATTCTTAATGAGTTAAAAACTTAGCATAGATTAGCTAAAGAGCATTATCCAGCTAATTTATAAGCGCCTTGGGTGACACAACTTAAAAATCAACCTTCCTTATCATTCATAGTTATATCTGAACGATAATAGCTAAAAATAATGGCCAGTCCCCCACCCTAACAAGCGTTCGTTCTATCTAGCTATGTTCCTAAAGCTTCAACAACTTACCAAGAGGGTATTGCCGAAGAATCCAGACCCTAACTCTCCGCTACATGAGTACTTCCCCTCGGCCATCACAGCTTTCCGATTGAGGCACTTAGCCGGCTTCTAGCTCTCAGCCCGAGCTCGGTTTGTTTTTCGGCAACCCCCAGAGGGCGTGGTCTCACTCTAAATCGAAATCAAAAGCTGTTTATACGCAAGTTCATTTCCACCATTGAATTACTTAGTGCTATCGTTTGTGCTCCAGTCTTGTTTGTTTATTTGGGATACAATTTATATAGCTACTTGCATAGCTGTCCATTTTGCTAGCTATAACAAGAGAAAGTATAAGCTATACATTCATTCTAGACTAATTAGCTATGCAACCATATGAATGCTGCTTAAGCGGACTCGACCAACCCCGCACTGGCACTGGCACTGCCCCCGAGAGGTGTAGAGTGTGTTTTACGAGAGGATTTAAGTTACAGTACTTCCGGTCTGCCTACAGATTTGGATGAGCTACTGGAGACTGGGGCTAGAGATAGTTATGTCAGGAGTGAAGTGTCGTAAATGGATCGTCAGGTCTTACTTTGATGGATTACCGAAGAGTGAGGACTTGGAGATAATTGAAGAGGAGCTGCAGGAGTTGCAAAAAGGAGGTAAGTATTAGCAACTTCAAAACCTCGTCTGGGTTAGCTAGCTACGACCATTTGAAGACGATTACAGAAGAAAAAATTCATTTCCATGTTTTGATTAATATTTAATCTGGCAGCAAGTCCCTGTATATCATTTAATAGCTAGCTTGCAGGCAGAGACTCATCAACTACAACATGTACAATAAGTGCAATCCACTAAGATAAATACATTTGACCTGCCCTGTAATGACCATGCAGCGTATCACTAAGATAAATACATTTGATCTGCCCTGTAATGACCATGCAGCGTATCAGTCAATCGCTTTCTCTCAATTCTCAAGTGAATAGGCACATAGCTAATGGAGAAAAATTACACCAGCATTTTCTGGACATTCTCTGAGTGATACAATACCATATCGTTTTACAGTACTAATATAATCTCCAGAGAATTAGTGAAAGTTTGATCCAAAAAGCTCTATGAAATGCTTAAATTTCTCTTTTTAATCCATTTCAAATGGGAGATGTATCAGGTGATTCTCATAGCAGTCAGCCCCGCCCCATTTCATTTCCATTCTATGTTCTGCCACCTGACAATTCTCAAGAAAAATGGGAGCAGCGTTCATAATATAATATTTTAACTACATTTCAAACACAGTGTAAATATTGAAGATGAAAATAATAGCTGCTATTACAGTAAGAATTGCTGGCATCCACAAGACTAAAGAAAGATAACACTGGAAATTATTCGTGATTATCCCAAGACTAATGCTGCACTGATGCAGCCATTCATAGTTTCAATATACCAAACAGCTTAATGAGTAGGGCAATCTGCTGTAACAGTCTAAGCAGGCAAAGGAAAATACATAAAAAGCACATTGATTAATTGCCTGGTCATAACGAACAAGTATTCAGTTGCTAGTTGGTCTGATTGCAATGCAACTGTTCATGCATTTAGTCTTTTGTGTGATACGTCTGAGGCCTGGCATGATGAATTGCAACTGAGTAATCTCTGCTATTACTCCAGAGTCACATCAGAATATCAGAACAAGTATTCTATTTATTATTTATAACTGAATTATTCCTCTATGGCTTTTAAACTATGTGCTGAATTCCAAAATAGCAGTTATGTTGGGACTTTTGAGTTGAAGCCTTTTAAGCACCAATCATCCACTTACTGCCACCACTTTTAAAGTCAAGTAGCCAGATTGCAGACATCATAACCTACCTAACCCTCCACAGTGGTGCAGTGTATGATTTGATATAGGCTTACAGGTCAAGTGAAAGCCTATGAAGGATCATTTTATAGGATGTGGTGGTAACTTTAGAAGAAGAGATATGAATAAATCCTTGATCATAATGCATTTAATCCTTTTCTGTCCAATAGACTATATGCTAGAGGCAGTGTGGCTATCCGTGGATCCATACATGAGGTAGGTTATTAACCAGGTATATTCAATGGTGAATCTACCAATAAGTCATTATGACTGCTATCTTACATTCCTCAGGCCATACGCCAAACTTTTCCCTTTGAATCAACCAATGGTTGGCAGCCAAGTTGCTAGGTAAGTCAGAATTATTCTACCATATAACACATTTAAACATTCAATGTATACTATGCAATAGCAAATAAAAATATAAGTGCATGCCATTTTATATGCAATGCTTTAATGTTGTTAGATAATTCAATGACACTCTTGCACTCATTTTACAGTTTGTTGTGTTACATAATTTCTGATGAGTTAACTTTAACATTACACTAATGAAATTACTATCAACCTTAAAGTATTACTAATGTTTATTTATAGAGTGATTCAAAGCAAGAATGAAAAGTTGGCCGTGGGCGATTATGTGCTAGTTTTTAGTGGTTGGGTCTCACATTGTGTCGCTAATGACAACACTGCCTTCCCATTCATGCCACTATCCAAGGTTGAGCTTCCTCCTGAGCAGCTATCCCATGCTCTAGGGCTACTGGGAATGACAGGGTAAGTTCATCACAATACTCATGAGAAAATGTTTAAATTATGTTGCACATCCCACTAAACATTACAACAACAAAATATTTATTTAAAATGTATTCTCTCTCTTTCCAGAATAATTTGCTGGAGTATCAGCAAAATGATTATTATGACCAATAAGAGTGATGATGACAAGTAGCTAAACATTTATATGCCAAGCTAGCTTTACGTTAAAGTTTCAAAGTGAGTATCTCTGACTAGAAAAGTTCGCTAGCTAACTTATTATTGGTGACCATCCTTTGCAATAATGGGTTTGAGAATATTCAGAGACTACTCCAGACAGCTGAACTATGAATATTATAATTAGAAGATTCATTGCCCCATTAAAGTCACAAATGCCACACACAGGACTAAGAATTTGATAGATGTCATCACTACCTATTAAAATTCGTGGTACAAAGGAGTTAGAGAGAATTGGTTTAACTAACTGCCCCCCCCCCCTCCCCACTTTTTCCATGACCAGTGGAATTGCAACTGACTCAATATCACACCCAATTTACAATGTAAATCGTAACTGAAAACAGTAGCTATTCTTGTAAGTATATGGCTCCAAACAAGGACTTGGCTCTAAAGAATACTACACAGCTTTATAAGATGAAAATTTTGACTGATATAGAGAACCTTTTGGGTATGTGATTGATCCAGCTGTAAGTCGAAAGGGTAGAAGGTGACAAAAGTTCATTCCATCCCCCCCCCCCCAACCCACAGTGGCACTTGATGTACTTTGAAATTCAGTGGTGATTTCACTCACCTCACTTTCGTAATTACTGTAGCTCAACTCTAATGTTGTAACTAAAGGTAATGACCCTTTTCCAACTCTGTTTAGCTTCTAAGTACGTAATATTACCTATTCATTATTATGGACACCATAATTGCTGACAGATAAGTGTAGAACAGTTTCAGCTATGTATTTTAATCTAAGCCATGTCCATTACTATTTTCACCTTCACATCCACTGTAAATTTAGTAATGAGCCAAAACACTGAGTCCGCAAATTTCACTCAAGAGCCGTGCTACTATTTTTTCTACCTCTTATATGTACGGCTTTCCACATGATTTTATTATTATTTTATTTATTTATTTTATTTTATTTACTTATTTTTATTTTCTTATTTTTTATTAATTTTTTTATTATTATTTTTATTCATTCATTCGTTTAGATATTTATTTATTTATTCCTTTATTTATTCACTTCTTTTTTCATTATTTTTTATGGCTTACTTATTTAATTTTTCACTAGTGATGTGCTTGAGCACAAATGGCGAGCGAGCCTAAAGACTATACTATTTTTATATGAATGATTTTGACTTATAACACTGAAGAGCTACTGAAAATAAGGTCCAGTTTTTTAATTTAGCATACAGGGTAAAGGGATTTCAGTGCCATAGTAACAACTCTCTGCAACTGCTTGGAAGGAAAACAACAACAACAAAACAATACACGTTATTTAAAAGCTTTCTTTGTGATATTCTTTAGCAAAGTAGTGGTTGTAACACACAATGCTTTGACACAACTGGACATGCACCTACACAGACTTACCTTCGCAGTAGTCTAGTGGACAATGTATTTTCAAGTAAATACTGTTGCGCACGGCTTATAACCATGACAAAGAGCGCATTGACTTACCACCGCCACTAACTCGAATAGAAATGGAAGTCCCTTAAGTTTTCAAGTTTTAACTGCACCCGCAAAAGAATTCAAAACGGTAAACAATTCAATTTCTAGGGTGATACGGGTACTGATCGCTAAACCAGAGGATTCTGTTTAGTGCAATTTGGGACGGGGTCGACCACATAACAACACAAAAACGCGAGGGTCAAAGTACAAAATGACATACGTACGTCCAAACATATATACAAATAAACTAGTGGTGTGCTTGAGCACAAATGGCGAGCGAGCCTGATAGTTAGGTAACATAAAATGTTACTATGTTTTCTTACTTCATGCAAACACTATAATAGCAGTTATGACATTTGATTTCCGCAAACAAATACCAAATCACTCTCTCCTGACTAATGGTAACTTTTGTAGTATCAAACATCAACCATTCTGATAATCTCAATCATCACCAGTAACTCTTGAACAAGCTCTCAGCTACGATAAAAAATAAACCAGTGTTATTATTTGTAATTTTAGCCAACAAATATGGAATTACTACTTACATCATTCTTGAGTATTGATAACTTCTGTAGTATCAAATTGAAGTTACTTTGACCATCTGAATTACCTTGAATTCTTGACAATAAGCTCTCACCTACAAAAACAAAAGACAATCAATTTTAGCACACAAATACAAAATTACTTTCTTACCTCATTTTCTTAAGCAGTGGTAACTTTTGTAGTACCAAATTTGAGCCAATCTGACTATTTGAATTTACCAGTCACTGTTGACAAGCTCTTAGCTACAAAAAAGAAAGGCCAGAGTTAATTTTGCATATTTAGCTAACAAATATGGAATTGCGTACGTATCTCAGCTTCCCTCGAGAAGTAGTAGCTTCCTTAGCATTAATACTACGGCATTCTGACTACCAACGGCTCTTGATAACCAACAACCGGCACTCCGTATCCTCCCATAAAACGGCGAAGTTTTGAAATTAAGTCTGGAAAAGGGTCTTCAATGCCATAGTAACCTGTCGAATCAACTTTTTGTGTCTTGAAAACAAGCGTTTTAGCAGGAATTTTCTCATACTATGGAGCTTAAGTATAAAGTAAGGTTTGCTTAACGATGTAGTTTCAGAATAAACTGGAGTCAAGCATAAATAGCCGTGTTTTAGGAGAAAAAAGTTCCCCGAACGCGCGTTTAAAGAGCATACGTACCATCCATACATACATACATATATATAACATATACCCGATTTCGCATTATCCACCCCTAATACTGTCTCGCTCGCTTCGCTCCATTTTCACGCATCAAATTTCACTCATTAGTGCTTTACTTACAAACTTTCATACACTTTACCCAAAAGCTAGCAGTGTTTGTTTGTTTGTTTGTTTTTCATATCTGTGCTTTTCATTTAAATTTCACTTTAATTTTGTAACCTGATGAAGACAGCGATATGCCTGTCGAAACGTCATGTATTATTATTATTATCTTTATTAGGCTTCAGCAAGCACTTTGACATAACTTAAATAGCTACATTGTTTTAATTCATAATCAAAATATAAGTAAATCACAATAATATTTATTTTCTTAACTGTATTATCTATTTTGGTCAAGCCAAGAAATAAAAAATAAAAAAAAAACAAGTCTGGCTTAGTCCTACCCCCAAATCCACCCTAGCTACATAAATAAGTGGACCATAACTAGACCTGGTATAATCTTTGTAAGACACAAACCTAGTGGAGAATAAAGTCATTCATAAGGGTGTTCCTTTTTTTGAAATATTCAGTGTATACTACATGTTTATGACTTACATCTTTTTCTCTAGTTTGACGGCATATTTCGGACTTCTAGAAATTTGCTGCCCTAAAGAAGGGGAGACTTTGGTTGTCAATTGTGCAGCAGGAGCAGTGGGGTCCGTAGTGGGTCAGATAGCAAAGATCAAAGGTTGTCATGTAGTAGGTGAGTACAGTGAGTTTGACAACATAGTTTTACAAAAAAAAAACTTCACAAAAAGTTTATCTTATACTGCTAATGGAAAACCTTTAGTCTTATCATGCAAATGAAGAAACTTAGCTTGATGATATTTGAACTGCCACTGTTCTTTATCAAATGAATGAGGTATTTGTAGGGGTCCTAAATGAAAAATGGGTAATCTATATCTATTTTATATAATGTTTAATACATACTCCCTTTGTAGTAGCAATTGACTTTTTCCCTAAAACAAACCAATTCATTATAGTAGTCTTAGCTACCTCACAATAATGCTGATAATTGTGTATTGAAATCATTTTTACTCTCCAGTGAAAAATTGTTAATTTTTTTTGAGTCACAAAAAGCTATGATTCAGTTGTAATTTTTAAAACCTAGACAGCTCACTCAGTGTATATGCATAGGATAGTTATACAAATAGAAGCTGATGGCTTCCTTAAGAGATAGTGAGCATGGCTTCAATTAAACAGTTCAGTTTTTCTTCAAATCAACTATCACACAATATAATTGAAGTATTTATGGTAGCATATATTTATTAGGCTATGCAGGAACTGATGCTAAAGTGGAGTATTTGAAGTCTATTGGATATGATGCAGCTTACAACTATAAAACTATCCCTTCTTTGAAGGACTCACTTGCTGAATCATGCCCTAAGGGAATCGACATGTTTTTTGATAACGTATGTTTATAGATATGGTAGTCTATTAATTAGAAAATTATTTTGAGACTATCCCTTTCATTAAAATTAATGTCTTTAAAAGACATAGCTACAGTGAGCTAATACTAATGTTTTCATTATAATATATATAATTATATGCAGCACATGCACAATTTCTATAAATATTGAGTTGTAAATTGAAGATTTTGTTGCAAATTATATAACTGCTATATTCAATGTCTTTTTGTAGAGAGAGTTCTGATACCATTGTACTGTTAAAAACCATCGCAAAATAATTCCTAAATTTAAATTTTTACATTTACTCACAAAACATATCTAAAATGTAATACAACTATTTGAGGCCATAAAGCATTGTTAAGTAGCTTAGAAATTTAATTGAATTAAGAAAAAAAATGTTTGTGGATTTTGTTTCTATTCCAGGTGGGTGGAGAATTCTTTACTACAGTAGTTGGAATGATGAATACGTATGGTCGAGTGGCACTATGTGGAGCTATTTCAGAGTATCACTTGCCAGACAATCAGCCTCTAGGTAAATACTTGTTAATACATGTCTACGACAAAGTGAGTGAGATATAGCTATAGCTCTTTGCCTTGTATGTTTTGTTATCTTTGCAATGAAAATGTAAAAGTTTATCTAATACTCCTACAGTGGAATCTGTGGCCAGAAGTATTGTCTTCAAGCAGATAAAAATTGAAGGATTTCTACTGATTAGATGGCAGGAGAAAATACCGCAAGCTTTAAAAGAACTTCTAAAATGGATAGATGAGGTGTGTTACCTTACCAAATAGATAATTGTATATCGCACGACTGAGTCTAATTATCAAAGAAAATTTTGATAAGTGAAAGGTATCCTTATCAATTAACTGATACTACATCTGTGGGTATTCAGCTAAAGTTGAAATTATTGAAGTCTTCAAGCAGAACTATAAATATGAACATTTTACATCAAAATTTGGTCTTACATAGCTCCAATTACTCAAGTCCACTTACTACTAAATTACTGCACCTTATGTGGAAGCCAATTTGCTCTTGATAGCTGCAGCCACATAGGATGACATAACAGGAAGTGACTGTTTTACAGGGGCTAATGACAATGAAGTTAAGTTACCTTACCAAATAGACAGAATTGCTATCTGAGAAAAATGATATCATATACCACACGTTATAATGTCAGTATTGAGTATCGGGTGAACCTCATAATGGGACTATCAAGTAGTTACCAGTAGATCGCAGGATGACAAGTGTTGCAAACAGTATTAGCTAGATAATTTACATGCAATGTTCTTGTGATCATTTTGTCTTCATTTTATCTATTTTAGGGTAAACTAAAGGCCCGGGAGCATGTTGTTGAAGGAATTGAGAACATGTTTGATGCTTTCATGGGACTCTTCAGAGGAGACAACATTGGGAAAATTGTTGTAAAAGCTTGACATTAAATTTTCTTAGATAAAGGACCAACTGGATGTAATGTATTTGTTTATTTATTAGTTGTGAAATGATAATGTGATAGAAATTTCACTTGATATGAACAATTAATGGCAAATAGATACATTGCTTCATAAGTTACGCTAATAATAAATCCACTGAAGACATGTAAAAAAAGCCAATGTATTGAATGATACAAAAAAATTCTATCCAAGATACCAAGCCTAGAATTTGAGACTTATTTATAGGCAGTTATTTCTCCTGCCAAAATGAGTAATCAACTTAGTTGGCAAAATATATCAAAAAGGATTTATGATTTGAGATGTAGTTGCTCTTTCAAGTGGCCTTACCTTTCTATTGGTTCAACTACTTGAAAACTATGTTGTTATACTATTACACCCAACAGGAATTTTCATCAAGATTTTTGGCATTAGATCAAAGCTACATGTTTTAAATAATGCTCACCAATATTTATGAATGAACTACTCTTGACTGTTTTGGATAAGGTACCAACACATTAATAATTCTATAATATGACCTGAACTACTTATATAGACCATACTGTCTGCAGCTAAATATGTGAGCTTACCTGTTTAAATTTTAAGAAAGCATTTTTAAGTTGTGGCTGATTGTTAATTTGTCCTTTATAGTTGCCTGACAATGTTACCTACCACAGACTTCAAAATGGCTAATAAAATGTGTACAATAATTTGTAGTCTCTTGCCATGTTACCAGTCTGAAACAAGGGGGATTTTATTAGATGAGCTACAGTTGTAATATTACTATTTATTAGGTACTGAACAGAGCCTGATAACTGTTGCCACATAGAAAATGCATTAAAGTAAACAGGATGTGGCTTAGGGCAATATTTTTTCCATATCACCTGTGTTCATAGTTATTACGTTGGGTTATTACGTCCCCCTAGGTAAATTTCTTGTTACCAAGGTATTCGCGCATGAGCAGTACCTAATAAATTTATTATCCATTGGATACCCGCGAATATCACTCGTCTGATTGACGGTATTTACGCTCGTGCCTGCGGCACTCGCGTAAATACTAAGCCAACAGACTCGTGATATTCTCCTGTATCAAATGAATAATATATATTTATTATTATTATTATTATTATTATTACTACTACTACTACTACTGCTACTATTATTGTTCTTATTATTGTTATTATTATTATTATTACTATTATTATTATTATTATCATCATTATTGTTATTATTATTATTTGCCTGCTTCAGAGAATACATCCTGACTTACTATTACCATACTGCAGTGCAGTTTGCTGTTGTACTTAAATATGCAGAAAAACATCGTTCTAGGAATAATGTTGTTGAATCTAGCTACAGCTAACATGCACCTTTCCATTACATTAGCTATGGGTTGCAATAAAAAGTATCTATATATCTCTCACGTGGAACCATACCCGACCAGTCTGGTTAAAACAGATTACCCAAGTAGCTAACTGCATGTGTAGAAAGCACAACATGTAGCGAGCCAACTAGAAGTAGCCTGGATATAGCTACCTGGAGAGTGATACTTAGGTCAGATTTCTGACCAAATTTGATTCCACATGATATTCAAGGTAATTTTTTTCCTTTCTTTATTCATTTACTCTCACAATCTGATAGTAGCCACACTAAGTCCATTTTTACTTCTAATATAATTTCCTTTTTCAAGCCCACGCAAAATCTAAGACTCCAGGTGCACTTTTGAGGTATCTTACTACTTAGCCCTTACTCTTTCCTCCCCCGCCGGTCACCACACTCCACACGCCCGGAGATCAGATTTGGCAAATTATAGTAAATTTAGACCACCCTGACTAGCTTGACCCAACGCGCGTGCGTACAAATTGCTTTTTATTTGTACCGTTCTAATCAGAATATCAGTTGGCTTAGCTAAGCTGAAGGATCCCGTGTAGAAATACACTGTTGATCAGCTGTTCGTTAGACCATTGTTTCCACAGTGCTCTAGCTATGTCTGGTATCACGAGGCGGAAATGGATACTGAAGTCTCATTTTGATGGATTGCCAAAGCGAGAGAATGTGGAGTTAGTAGAAGAGGCACTTCCAGCGTTGCGTGAAGGAGGTAAAGTATTTATCATAACAGTAGTCTGCTGATACTGAGTTTATTATTTTAAGAATATTATTTATTGGAGGCTATGGCTCTTCAATTGTGGGGAGCTAGAAACAAAAGTGAGGTCCTGATTAAAATTTTCCTGCCCTGATGCAACAACAGTAAGATGCATATTTTTATGGAAAGGGGTATCTCACTGCTGCAGAGAAAGGAGGGGATTTCAGCCCCCTGCTGGAACTCTCAGAATTGGGGGGAGGATTGCTTTACCCCCTCCAGCCCTCACCCTCAGCCTCCTGCATAACCAGCACTGAGCTTTAATTAATAATAATATGTTCAATTTCCAGTAAGAACTGTAGTATTTAATTATGACTAGCTGATAGGAGTCAGCAATAATACTAAAGGATGATATTCCCAATAACACGACCATCTCGGTTCCCAGTAGAAGTAAAAAGGAAAGCATGTTTATAGCACACACAAGAATTGTGCCATCATTTCCTGTATGAAAATAGCGTAGTAACCACATTGTGTTAACGAGGCTGGTCAATTGCCTCTACTTTCCATAGATTGCTTAATTTAATCCAATTGCGCACTTATGGTGTCTCCAGTATTGGCTTTACAATGATGCACATGAACTTAGAAGAAACTGAACATTCCTATTCTTTTGTGTAGTCTAAAAAGTTATGGGAAAACTGCACAAAAAACCCATAACATTACAATTTTTAATGATTACATAATATGTTACTATGTAATATACTAGTGATGTGCTTGAGCACAAATGGCGAGCGAGCCTAAAGACTATACTATTTTTATATTAATGATTTTGACTTCTAACACTGAAGCTACTGAAAATAAGGTCCAGTTTTTTAATTTCGCATACACGGTAATGGGATTTCAGTGCCATAGTAACAACTCTCTGCAACTGCTTGAATTGAAGGGAAAAAACAACAACAACAAAACAATACACATTATTTAAAAGTTTTCTTTGTGATATTCTTTAGCTAAGTAGTGGTTGTAACACACAATGCTTTGACACAACTGGACATGCACCTACACAGACTTACCTTCCTGGTAGTCTAGTGGACAATGTATTTTCAAGTAAATACTGTTGCGCACGTCTTATAACCATGACAAAGAGAGCATTGACTTACCACCGCCACTAACTCGAATAGAAATGGAAGTCCCTTTAGTTTTCAAGTTTTAACTGCACCCGCAAAAGAATTCAAAACGGTAAACAATTCAATTTCTAGGGTGATAAGGGTACTGATCGATAAACCAGAGGATTCTGTTTAGTGCAATTTGGGACGGGGCGACCACATAACTAACACAAAAATGCGAGGGTCAAAGTACAAAATGACATACATACGTCCATACATATATACAAATAAATAAATAAACAAACATCCCCGATTTTCAATTGTGTTACCCCTGTAAGTGTCTCGCTCGCTACGCTCGCTCGCCAATGATTAATCTGCAGACTGCCATCTCCACATGATCTCACTAACTGGACTTTTTTTTTTAATTGGTGGTCTATAATAGAATGGCAAACATGGTCTTGTGGTGGGCTCTGTGTAGTAATGTTTGTCCTTGTACAGGAAAGACTGGCGTAAGAATTTCCTGGAAATTTTATTAATTAACATTAACCTGAGTAGGTGGGGGTAGGAGGAGAGAAGTAAAAAAACATTATCAGTTACATCAGGTAACCAATGTCTGCAAACTGTTATATTATGGGATTTTTGTCCACACTAACCTAAAGAATATACAGAATGTTCAGTTTCTTCACTGTTAGTACATACATTATGAAGTCTGCCTATAGATTTATGATATGGTGGCCTTATTTGTTGTCTATATCATATATTTCAAGCATACTAAATGGTGTGTCCCAGTTCAAACACTTATACCTAACCAGCAGTATGACTCAGCAAATAGCTAGATACAATTTTTGTATTAATTGATTGTACAAAGTTGTATCACTCGGGCTTGAGTAATGGTAAGTAAATGTGATATGGGAACCTTGCCAAGTCATTTCTCAATTCTAGCCAAACACAAAGAGGCCAAGCCAAGCAGTACACAATAGTAATACTGTGTCATACATAGCACTCCTGCCAACCTACCAATCTTAGTGATGGAGAATGATTGCTCCACTTCTATAGCTGGTAACAACTAATGATACTCAACTAACTGTGGTCAGATAATATTTCATTGCAAAATATTTTTGATACTAGTCTCTGATAGTACTTACAATCTTAAGAGGCATATGCAATGAAATACATGAACAAACATGTTATTGAGACTGTTTCTATGATAGTTTTGAGAAGCACAACCATTTTTAATTGTTATTAAAGCACCCCTAACCATGAATAATTTTATTATTATTATTATCATCATCATCATTATTCAGTATTATTATTATTAATATTATTATTATTATTATTATTAATGCTGTTATTATTAATACTATTATTTATTGTTGTTGTTATTGTTGTTGTTGTTGTTGTTTTGTTGTTGCTATTGTGATATAGAATACCTGCTACAAGCAATGTGGTTATCAGTGGATCCATACACGAGGTACTGCTGTAACTACCTACACACATTGGGTGAAAGACACTGAGCCACAGATAATGTAATACTCTACTCTACTGATATAGGAAGTTTAGTAGAAGTAGTGTAAGAAGCCTTAAATTTCATGTGTGGGTATGTTGACTTGTGATGTCCGGGAACATCATTTCAGAGCACAAGGCCAGTTCCATGTATTTAATACCCATCCAGCTGGTGTGTCAACTAGCTAGAAAGCAGTAAAATATGTCCAGAATAAATAATAGAATAATACAGACAAGATATCAGTGTAATTAATTGAATAGTGTGCTGGATAGGGCAGTGTATAACAAGTGAGCTAGCCAAAGAGTGAGCTATTCTGAATACACATGTAAATGTCTCATGCTTTCTTTAAAAAAAAACTTAATACTTCCTTCTCTCACGTACCAAATAAAGTTAAACACTTAAAAAATAAAGATTTAAAATAGCACAAATTACATTAAATTCCCTAATTTAGGTCAAACTAAGCTGAGTCCATGTAATTTGACCCTCAATAGTCATGTTTATCTGTCAATTATTTTCTGTAAACAGAGATACCAAGGATTGCAACTTATCTCACTGTTTGTTTGTTTTTTGTTGGTTGTTGTTGTTGTTTTATTTGTTGTTTTTTTGTTTATTTGTTTTACAGCTCAGTAGTTTTGCCCCTGTATTGCATGTCCAAACCATTTTTCTCTACACAATATCCTGGCAACATTTATATCTAATTAATAAAATAACAATTTTTTAAATGTTCTTTGTGTATTTTTTCCATTCCTTTTATGTTTTTCTAGACCTTATTCTAGTAAACTTCCTCTAGGCCAACCTATTGTAGGACATCAAGTTGCTAAGTATGTTACAGTATAGTAGTTAATTAGTTTAATTAACCTACTGGTATGTACAATACTTATGGATCTATTTTGTCTTCTTTTGGAATAACAGAGTGATTCAGAGCAGAAATGAAAAGTTCAAAGAAGGTGACTGTGTACATCTCTCCTGTGGCTGGGTTGACCACTTTATCTGCAATGATAATACTATCCTACCATTTGGGCCAGTGACTAAGCTCGATATGCCAGAGGACCAAATATCACATTCCTTGGGACTATTTGGTGTGACTGGGTGAGTGTATGTATTGGTGTGAGGTGGGCTATTCTGTATATCTAGAGGTTTTTGTTTACTTGTTTATTTATTTCTCTTAGAATGACAGCTTATTTTGGACTTCTTGACATTTGTCATCCCAAGAAGGGTGAAACCCTAGTCGTTAATACTGGTGCTGGAGCTGTGGGCTCAGTGGTAGGTCAGATAGCAAAGATCAAAGGATGCCGAGTAATTGGTGAGTTAGGAATTAATAATTACAAATAACATGAGTGTATATCTGATGACAATAGATGAGACCTAAATAAAATCATGCTAGCTATGTAAAGTGATATTCATTCATTCTACTATAGCACTATTGTTGATTCAGGTTTCGCTGGCAGTGATGCTAAAGTTGAGTACATGAAATCGCTAGGATATGACTGTGCGTACAATTATAAGAATATTAACTCACTGGAAGAAACGCTGGCTCAAGCTTGTCCAAATGGGATAGACATCTTTTTTGACAATGTAAGAAAGTAATATCTACACACCATAACACTTGAATGGCAATGCCACATAATTAGTTAAAAAGATATGCAAAATTAAAGAACAACAATCAACCTTGCATTTTCTTCTCCTTTTTCATTTCATTTCTTCTCAGCACTGCAGTAGCTACAATAATTTTTTTGTTACAATTATTGTTTTCTGTATATCTTTATCAAATACTAGAACAAGCTAATAATTCATTTATGAAATTCTTTAAGTATACTGTAAATGGCCAATAAATCACAATAGAGTTCACTATAGTAGCTAGCTGTTGCTTTACAGTGTATTAGTACATGTCGTGTCCTGATGAATTTCAGAAATTTCATGACTAAATTGCTCAACGAAAATTTCAATGGTGCATGGTACAGGTCGGTGGCAAGTTTTTCTCCACAGTGGTGAGAATGATGAATCGATTTGGACGAGTTTCACTGTGTGGAGCAATATCTGAGTACAATGAGAAGGACAATGAGATAGATGATTCAGTACAAGGTAAAGGGATAACTTTAGGACAAGCTGTCAGCTTATATCTAATTTTTTTAATTATTTGTGCATATTTGCAGTGAAATCCATAGCTCTAAATGTGGTGTTCAATCAGATAAAAATAGAAGGTTTTATAGTGTCACGCTGGCAGCAGAGATTTCCGGAAGGAATCACACAATTGACCAAATGGATGGCAAAGGTCAGTTTATGAGGCAATCACTTTAGAACAATTGTCAAATAACATTTTGAGTATTTATAAATTGTTGCTATAGTTGTAGTAATTGTTTTGAAAATATGAAACATTCTCATATTTGCTTGCCTCTTAAATACAATAGTAAGTGCATTAGTACAACCTAAAGCTATAATTTAATATTGTTCACAACATTTAAATCTAAAGTTTTACATAATGATGTTCAATAAAAAGAATGCTGTTGTATTACAAAAGTAAAGCTTTGATTTAAAAGAAATGCTTTAGATTAAAGGTTGCAATCAAATGTGACATGCAAAATCTTGTGCACAATATTGAATGAGTTTGAAGATTTCATTATGTTTCCTTAATGTTGTGTATTAGGGTAAACTGAGGACAAAAGAGCACATCACTGAAGGATTTGAAAACATGTTTGATGCATTCTTGGGACTATTCCGTGGAGACAACATTGGAAAAGCAGTGGTTAAATTTTAAAGTCTTATATATCTACACATTTCTACCTACTCAACTACTTACAAAATTTGTACATTATGTGATTTTAACATATTGCATAAAATAAAAACAATCCCATTGGGTGGATGAAAATAATGAACATCATAAACTGTAGTCTCGCCAGCCAGACCCTTTACCTACTGCCGGTCTGGCTACCCGAGACTTTGATCCAATAATAAATTTTCTTTAGTTGTTTGTACGTGAATGAAATAGAGTGAGAATTTATGTTTTATGACTCCGAAGATATTCTATAAATAACCTCATAAATTATATAGTTTTGCACATGATATCATTCACTCACTGTTTCACGTAGAAGGCTAAGGAAAAAAACTTGTTTTATGTTTGGCCTGTCACAACATCTTGTAGTAGGATTAAGTGATATTCAAACTTGGTATGTTGAAACCCATTTAGCTATTTAAGTTTTCACATTTAAAGTACATAGTGCATAGATCCAGCATATTAAAAATCAACACTGATACATAGTTTGGAATAACACATAGAAATTATAACTATAAAGTCACCATAAACATTGGGAAATTTTTTCTTTGTCTATTATTAAAACAAGGTTTCCAAACTGCATAAAGTACTCTCTTGAGTGAATAGAATTTTAAGTGTGTTAAATCAAGCATTGGATAACATTAGCCTTAATATAGCTATGCATAATGTGTAATCATCTTGGATGGGCAGGCAGACAGGTAGGCAGACAAGCAAGCACGCAGACAGGCAGACAGACAGGTGGATGGATCATGGAGGTATGGGTTAAAGGGGGTATAGCTAGCCTGCTGAAACGTGGGCCGAACCCCCAAAAGTACACAGCGATGTATTAATTAACCTTGTAATAGGAGAGGAGGCTGCAGTGAGATAACCAAAATACTTTAGCCAGGCATTTTGCTATAGTAGTAACATCAGAGATAGCTAAGGCACTTAATTGCTAACAGGTCAAATGACAGGCATGATCAAATTTTATCTTAGGACCTGACTTTTACTTCTCCCCCCCCCCCCCCCCCCCAACATTGGTGTCGCATATATAGGCTATATAGGTAAGAAGTGCTCGTAACAAAATCAATGTCGGTGAGTTTTCCATCAACAGCATGTTTCAGACACAGCTTAGTCTCGCGGCGTCCGACCCTTTACCTACTTTATTGAAGGGAGGTGAGAAGAGGTAAAGGGTCGGGCGCCGCGAGACTAGACGCACTTGCTGAACAACAAACAGCAACTTATATGGCGCGTGCGATTAAAAGGAAAGGGGTGTGTCGCTAATTGTACAATACAAGTAATTTATCACCCACGTAAAAGGGTGTGCTCCTTGTCCTCCACCCCATTTCTCCACGCTCACTCTGGTTCACTAGCCTACCGCACTCTTTACTCGGAAACAGCGTTCAGCTTTTTTTTAATGTCTGAAAGGTCGCTCAAATTGGCCAGAATCACTGGCGATCCAGATTTCCAAGATTATTTTCTGGAGGATGTTGTCCCTACTGGGAGGATTTTGGGGAGAGGCTCTTATGCCCCTGTGATAGAGGTAAGGAATTATCAACAAAAAAAGAAAAATGGCTTGAAGTTTACTTAACTCTAGGTCAAGCACAAAGGAAGTCTTTTTGCTGCTAAGCAAATTCCTGAAGCCACACTAGACCACTTTTATAAAGACACGAAGGATTCAGAGAGGTACAAACAGGAGTTTCAGAGGATGGCTGGTCTCATTGATTTACATATAGTGAAATTTCATGGGCTGTGTTCCTTGGAGAATTCTGAGATGCCAGCATTAATAATGGAGAGATTAGAAATGACGGTTGACGATTTCCTGGTCAACACGTATTACATTCCTCTGTCTGTTAAGTTGTCCATTCTCATTGATACTTGTTCTGGACTTCAATACCTCCACAACAAAATGACACCAATAGTTCATGGAGAGCTTACTGCCAAGAATCTGTTGTCTTCATCACTAACAGCCAAGATAACAGATTTTGGTTATTCCAGGTTGATACAAGATAAAGTAATATCAAGAAGTCGTGGCGCGTTGGTATATCTGCCATCAAAGGAAGAGGAGAATGGACCAGCTGTGGATGTATTCTCATTTGGCTGTCTTTCCTTATATGTTCTAAATCAAGTAAGAAATGTTTGCTATAAGTCAATGAAATTTCAGTTACCTTTAATATCTAATTAGTCAGCAATAGAACCCATGCAGTTTGCTAAAACCTGCCTAAATTTGTTAACTAACGTTTATGTCTTTAGAGGAAACTTTATTACAATTTGTCAACATTGCGTTTTGCATTAGCTACCACTGAACCATAAACAATGAAAGTAACTAAACGTTTTGTAGCATGTTTAAAAAGTTACTTAAGTCTTAATAAAAAATATGGCTTAATAAGATAAGGCTGCTCTATTCCTCAATCTATCCAAATGGGTCGCAGTTAAAATCTCATCTATAGATAAATAAATTGTCACAGCTGTACTTGGTATTGATTTTTTACAACTTGGGATATAATAATTTTAACTTCACTCAGCTAGAGGTAATATTGTTTATTTTCTCAGGTGTTTCCCGGGAATCTGGCAGACTCTAAACCCAAAGATCAAACCAATGTGAAGTCTGACTCAGAAGCAGGGTGTCGCCAACAATACATTGACATGCTGCAGAGCCGTTTAGGACAATCTCATCCAGGTTTATTGGAACTTATTCACAAATGTTTAAAAAACCGACCATCAGAACGGACATCTTGTACCTTTTTGTTAAAAATGCTGATCAAAGAAACGTCAAAGGTAGATGCAAGCATTGGCACCGTGTACAAACAAGAAATGGATATTGATAAAGTGCTACTTGTGAAAGAAATGAAGGTAGGTGGGATATTAGGTTACAGCTGGGAAATGTAATTTTACTCCAATAAGTAGCTAAACTTGTGCATGGTTTATATGTCCCCAGATGGTAATTTAATTATATCCACCTACTAGGCACTTGTCTGATTTCTTTAGAGAAAACCTGAAGCATGTCATATGATACCTTGATACCTTGTACCGGCACCTCTAACATGTAGTAATTTACAAGTATGAACTATCTAATTGCACATATTCTTCCATGTATTATTTAGACAAATCAGATTTATCTAGAAATTCTTAAAAAAATTCTATCCATGTATCATTATACTTTCAAAAGCACCCAAATTTTTTTCAAAAAAGTGTTATATCACAGTAATCCCACCCACTGAGTTTAATTGAAAAAATAATAGTAATAGCATAATAATAATAATAATAATAGTAATAATAATAGTAATGATGATGATAATAATAATATGATAATAATAATAATAACAACAACAACAACAATAATAATAATAATAATAATAATAATAATATAAAACTAAAAACTTGCATGTTACACAAGCCCTTGATGAAGACAAAAGCACCTGGATGATTCAGTCTCCTTGTAGTATGTAAGGGATCATTTTCAACATAAACATTCCATATGGATTATGCTTGCCATCTGTTCATTGTATCGCTGTTTGTAAATTATATTCATTCCTATACAACTTAGGCCTCCATTAATGAGCTGGAATGTTGTAAAAGAGACCTGGTGAAAGAGCTAGAAGATTGTAAGCAAATTATTGCGAATAAATTGCCAAAAAATGAACTTGATATACAAAAGGGAGATGAATCGAAAGACACACAAAATAGCCAATCTAAATCTGAACCTGTAGACACAGAGAGCAAGAGGCTCAGTGAAAATGCACAGCAACAAAAATTACGGGAACAAGAACTAGCGGACTTAAAAAGGGAGATAAAAGGAAAGCAATTATTGGTGGAGAGAATGGGACGTGAAAACAGAGAAAAAGTAGCAGCATTAGAGAAGAAGATGACACACAATCAATCTAAACTGGCAAGAGAAAAACAAGAAATCCTTGAAAGATTTGAGAAGCTTAACTCTGAGCACCAAAAGCTTCAAAATACGTATTTGGAGCAACAACAGTCACACATTGCTAGCAAAGATCAAAGTGGTGAAGTATCAAAAGGGACTGTCAGTCTAGAAAGCGAAAGGAGAGAACTACAATACTCTTTGGAAAGTTTAAAAAAAGAATATGACGGAAAGATAAAGATTCTGGAAGATAAAAATATTGATTACCAAGACTCTCTGAAAAAACTGAGAATCGAAAATAAAGAAAAAGAGGCAAGCTTAGTTGATCTTCAAAGTCAAGAGAAATACCTGAAAAAATCCATAGAGGAGTTAAAAAATGTCATCTCTACTCACAAGAATAAGAAAGATGAACTGGAAAGAAACGAATCTGCCCAGGAAGATAACTTACAAAGACTGGAATTAGACAACACAGAATTGTCCAGACAGTTAAGGCAGCTAGAAGAAAAACACACATCCGAGTCAAAGAGACTGGAGGATAAAATAATTACACTGGAAAAGGAGAATGAAAATTATAAGCATAAACTGGAAGATTTGAGCAGTGAAAATGAACAGCTGAAGATTAAAAAAACTACCGATCAGCTTGCGGCAGGGAGACAAGAAACAGAGCAATCAGATCAAATTAACCAAGAACTATTGGAGGGGCAAGAAGAAGTGGATGGTTTATCGGAAGGAGATTCTGAATCAGATGAAAGGTTTCCAATGACTGATGAAGATGATGACCACATGCATACCATCAAGAGATTAGAGGATAAGATAAAGGAGCTTGAAGGAATTAGAGAGCAGCTTAGATACAGTAATAATTGTAAGGACACTGCTTTTCATAATCTCTCTGTCACTTTTAAAAAACTACAAAAGAAGGTGAGAATTTATTGAATATTTTATTGAGTAGCATGCTATTCTTTAGTGTTTTAAGTAAACTTATATCTTGCTGGCCTGATAAGTAAATAGCTTCTAAATAGTTACAATGCCTTGTATGTACAACAATTTGTACTGACTTAGCTACTGTTATGTATTATGATGTCACCTAGCATTATTTATAACATGCAAAATAAGTCACAAAGAAAGTGTTGATAATTAGTTCAGCTGCTTTATATCTCAACACAAGCCACTTAGTTTAATGACCAAATAAGTATATTTAATATTTTGTGCCAATTATGTTAATTGAGTTTTTGTGCCAATTCTGGTTATGTTTACAGATAACTTACCAGCTCTCATTTCCACTACATCTGGACTGGGAAGAAGGTCCTGTCATGAAGAAGGCTATGGAAAATTACATTCAGTGCGTGGAAGTGAAAGGAACGCTATATGTTGGAGGAGGCTGGACTGAATCCGGTGAGGAAGGCATTGTGATGGCTTATGAGCCCATCCTCAATGAATGGCACGTATTACCCCCATACAATGCCAAGGAATTTGCCATGACAACCATTAATGAGAAGTTGCTTCTCATCGGAGGGAGTAAAACACGTGTAATTGGTGATCTGGGTGTATGGTGCGTTAACACTCAAGAATGGGAGACTCCCAGTCCATTTCCGGCAATGCCTACGTCCCGCTGTGCTCCATCTGCTGCTACATACAATGAATGGCTCATCGTAGCTGGTGGAGTTGCTGATAACGACATTGAAGTAGCCACAGTAGAAGTATTGGATGTTGCCAACAAGCAGTGGCACACTGGGCCACCAACACCAATGCCTTGGCACCGCATGCGATCCACAGTGATCGGGAACATTTGGTACCTCTTCGGAGGAGGCTATGACTGGTCCCCTAGTTTTGATATTTATAGCACTTCCTTGAAGGAATTGGTTTCATACTCCACTATGGAGAAAACACTGTGGACAAAGCTGTTTTCAAGCAATCCGTGGCGAAAAAGTGGCTCAATTGACTATTACAATTCATGTCCACTAAAAATTGGAGAGTTTTTGTTTTCTGTTGGAGGCATGAACTCTGATAACAAGCCAGTGTCAACCATTCAGTGCTATGATCCTGTAGCCAATACTTGGACCTTTGCTGGACACATTCCAGATAAGGTGCACAATTGTGCTGCCATCATGCTACTTGGCAAAATATGTGTGATGGGCGGCCATAATGGTGCTAAGGCAACCAATTCAATGCACAAGAGCGATTTTTAAACTGCTCTAACTATGAAATTTTAGTTTTGTTCATTTCAATTGATTTTGTATTCATAATAATCGTATAGTGAACATAGTATTTGGTTTTTATACATCAATTTGATATAATTATTATTGTTTATTTGACACCACGGTATAGAAAACAGGCAATAAGCAAACAATGCACACAAAAAAAAAAGTGCTGGCAAGGCAAAAGATCATGCAATTATTATATAATTAAATAATTTAAAAAATAAATAATAACATCAATTATAATAGTCAAACAAAACAAGTAAAAAATAAATAAATAAATAAATAATAATAATATAAATCATTGAGAAAAGGATATAATGTTAGCGTAACTGCAGCTGCATTTTTGATAGCTAATTCAAATTTCCAGCATTGATTTTAGGACCAGCATTACTGAGCATTTGGGTGTGCTTTTCCAGCATTTGAGCAAAATTTGGACTAATAAATTTGAATATGAAACAGACAATAATTCTGCTGTGACATCATTGTGTTGTTTGCACTACCTTCCTCTCGGTTTCTCAGTCTCAAATCCAGTCCTATCCATAACCAATCCTTCCATTCTTCAGTCTCAGAGCCATTCCTCAAGCCAAATCCCTCCCTCTATTCCCAGTCTCAAACCCATCCCTCTATTCCCAGTCTCAAACCTAATCCCTAGTCTAAACCAAATTCCTCTTAACCAATCTCCTCAAACTAAATCCCTCTATTCTCAGTCTAGACCAAATCCTCTATTCCCAGTCTCAAACCCATCTCTCTATTCCCAGTCTAAACCAAATCCCTCTATTCCCAGTCTCAAACCCATCCCTCTATTTCTTAAATCTCAATTTTAAACCAATTACCCCATTAAACCCTTTTCTCCTTTTCTTAATCTCGAAACTCTCATTTTGCAGTCTCAAATCCATCCCTTTATTTCCCAAACACATCCCTCAAATTTTCAATCTCTTAACCTATTCCTTGCAATCACTCAATTTCAACCCATTCCAGTTTCTCAGTCTAGCTAACCATCCCTTCAAACATCCTTCCATTCCTACTCAAACCCATCATTTCCAGCCTAAAAAACCCATCCCACCATTTTCCAGTCTCAAAACTATCCCTCAATTCGTTTCAAACTGATCCATCCATTTCGTAAAACCCATCCCTACTATTAACAGAGTCATGCACTAACAACAAAAACTTCTTTAATTTCTGTTGTAGAGAAAAGTAACGTTAAAGTTCGGCCCAGTTGACTTAGTTGTCATCAGCTATAGACTCGTAGCCCAGATAAACCAATTACGATATTTCTGAAAACAGTTTATACATGTATATGATTTCGGGAATCCTTTCAAAACAAAAAAAAATCAATAGCTATAACAATAAAAAAACATTTGGATGAAGTATAACTTTACACCCTTGAAAGAGAAATAGTGTATTAAGTGATGGTACAAATGAGGAGACAGTGCATTACATAGTGTACTGTATTATGACTCCATGTCACCATCGTCAGAGTCAGAAAACTTGATGTGAGTTGGTACAGGGTTCGCTGATGAGCCGGCTGTGATGCTGGCCTCTTCAGTCCCAAACGAAACACACTTTAAAGCTTTGCTTATGAGCTACAATGAGACAAAGGAAAATGAATTTAAATTCAGTGTTAGCTTATTAAAAGAATCAAATTTTGTATAATTCTATACTGAATGAAGCAAAATAAATAGAAAAAATAAAATGAGCCAAACTTTCTACAATGGATAAAAAATTAAATAAACAAAACTTGCTCCTAAGCCCTGTAGGGATGTCTCACTGTATACAGAAGCAAAGCATTTGACAAATCCCAGAAACAAGACCAGTTCATTTCAAAACTTACAAAATATTTTCTCTCATCGCACAAATTCAACTTGGACAAACTATAATTTTATAACTGTACATAGAAATCATACACACCACAGGAAACAAAAAAAATTATCATACCAAACAACATTAAAAATGTTACCTTGTCTTTTCCTCTCTGGTTGATCTTCTTCTTATTCACTTTAAATTTCTGTTTTCTCTCAGCCATAGTTTTTAGATAATATGCCCTTTCTTCTTCCTCTGTAAAATACAGTAAACACAATAAATAACAACTGTGTGATGTATACAAGTAGCTATTAGCAACCAGCAGCACACAGTATACATAGCTACATATGTACAATGCATGCATGTCTGAGAAAATGATATTTAGCAATCATGTGACATGTCTTCCTGCCTCAGTGTGGCATCCTGCAAAGAATAGTTGGTCCATTGAAGCCAGCCACACAGGGCATGGTGGCTCTAAACCAGCACAGACCTGTGGCATTGAAGCCAGCCACACAGGGCATGGTGGCTCTAAACCAGCACAGACCTGTGGCATTGAAGCCAGCCACACAGGGCATGGTGGCTCTAAACCAGCACAGACCTGTGGCATTGAAGCCAGCCACACAGGGCATGGTGGCTCTAAACCAGCACAGACCTGTGGCATTGAAGCCAGCCACACAGGGCACGGTGGCTCTAAACCAGCACAGACCTGTGGCATTGAAGCCAGCCACACAGGGCATGGTGGCTCTAAACCAGCACAGACCTGTGGCATTGAAGCCAGCCACACAGGGCATGGTGGCTCTAAACCAGCACAGACCTGTGGCATTGAAGCCAGCCACACAGGGCATGGTGGCTCTAAACCAGCACAGACCTGTGGCATTGAAGCCAGCCACACAGGGCATGGTGGCTCTAAACCAGCACAGACCTGTGGCATTGAAGCCAGCCACACAGGGCATGGTGGCTCTAAACCAGCACAGACCTGTGGCATTGAAGCCAGCCACACAGGGCACGGTGGCTCTAAACCAGCACAGACCTGTGGCATTGAAGCCAGCCACACAGGGCATGGTGGCTCTAAACCAGCACAGACCTGTGGCATTGAAGCCAGCCACACAGGGCATGGTGGCTCTAAACCAGCACAGACCTGTGGCATTGAAGGACCAGATACTAACAGTAGACTGTCAGTTTCAATATTTTCTTTTATAATCCAGTCAACACAACCTTTGCCATAAACAAAATCTGGAACTCTATAACTATAGATACTTACTGCACAATACAATGTTGGCTAATAGCGATTCTCAAAAAAACTCGTATATATACACGTAATAATATGATTGTGTGTCAGTAACGACAACGACGACGCTGTGTATATCCATGAGTTAATCAGAATTAGTATAGCATCGTCATTACCTGAATGGGGAGAAACTTTTGATAAGGGGGGAGGGGGGGGGGGGGGGATGGGAGAAAAATGTTACTTCTTGGCAGTGTCCGAACTTACAACTGGCAATTGCAGAGTGCACACACTAACCATCTAACTGTGGGGACATAACAGCTTTGATTTGCTTGAAGTGCCTTATTAACCTATTGTATCCTATAAGAACCGAACACTGGGTCGCTGAACTGAGTTGGAAAGTGTGTTCATCTACAGTAGCTAACCGTAATGGATATAAGAGAGGCAATAGCTAACCATAATGGGTATAAGAGAGCAAGAGAAGCAGGAGAATGCAAGGCTCAATAAAAATAGAAGCAGGTGAGAAAAGCTGACTGATTACTTCAATGAAGAAGTGAAAGAAAATACACAGAAAGGACAGAGATACTGGGGAACAGGAGAGGTAGACAGAGGAGGAAAAGGGAATCCATGAGTTGAAAATAGGAATAAGAAAAACTGGGCCGGGATGGCTGAGGAAAAAAACCCTTATATTACTGCACTTCCAACTTGCACAATTTAGTACGTCAGACGCCACTGTGTGGGCGGGGTACTTGCTAGTCTCCACTGTGTGGGCGTGGTATTTGCTAGTCTCTACTGTGTGGGCGGGATACTTGCTAGTCTTATTAATTTTGGTTCGCCCGTCCCCAAATTACATGCACATTAAAGCACCTTTCATCGCCTGGAGGCAAACACCTTCCAGTCTTTTCTCTGACAGCAACAAACTCTCCACACAGCCTGAAGATTTGTAACGCACAAAACCCTAAACAAAAGTTGACAACAATCAAATAAATTTATACAACAACAAATAGAATTAAACAAAATCTAAACATCTACCATAATGACCCTTTGAAAATTATAAAATCAATAAATCATCCTTACTCACTATATTAGATCAAAGCTTTAAAAATGATGCTTTGATCTATAATACTATAGGAGATTTGACTCCAGAGGATTGTAAAGCTCTCATATGACTGTCTATCATATTCCAACCTCTGGATTGAGTCAGAGAAGGCTTACAAATTGTTCAGTTCCCTGAAGAAAAAAACCCTGCTGCAGGTTAACTTTTGATTCGATTATCATCCAACAACCTCAGAATACATGGTGGAAAAACAATGTGGGTGCAGAAAGTATATTGAGTATGCTCAAAAGAATAACGAGTTCAATATGGTAATGGTCATTAGTATGAGTATGACACAAGTTCATTTCTTAGCTGGTGGTTGTCTGGGACCTGACTCAGGATGCCAGACAAAATAAAACATAATCAATAGCACAATCTCAGTGGCTTATGTTATATATACTAATAGTTAGTGGGAAAGGAATATAATCAGAGAAACTATATGTATATGCAATTGTGAGCACATGCTACATAATGTGCACATGCTACATAATGTGCACACACACACACACACACACACACGCACACACACACAGTACCTCTGTATCTCCTTCTTTCAAATCAACAAATGCAACTTCACCAAATTTCTGACACAAGTCCTAGAAAAAAAATAAAATAAAATAAAATTTCTACAGTTCAGTAAACTCACAAAATAAAACAACTTTTTTTTCCTTCTAATACATGTACAATATACCATGTCATGGTATGTAAGTCGACTTAACGTGTCTCCCTGAGGCTATTACAATAAGGACAGATAGCACTCACGTAAATCAAACCAAAGTTTTCCCACACTCCTTCAACCAGACCCCTTTAAATAAGCTTTTAGTACTTTTCAGAACGAAATTTCATGGAAGTCAAAATCAACATTCTTGAAATTTCAGGGGGACAGGGGGATTTGTCATTTTCAAAAATTTAAAAATTTGAGGGCACACATCACCATGAAGGTCATTAATTTTCGGAGGGGGGGGAGGAGCTTAAAAATATCTGTGGGTAGCTCATATCCTATTCGTCAGAGTTTGATAGTCGTAAAAAACAATTTCAATCAAGAATCTTAGACCTGACGAAATAAAACAATGTATATGTGTCTGCCTCAACCACATCATCTCAACCATGTGATTTAAACCATGTGACATCAACCATGTGGTTTAAACCATGTGATGTATTTACCTTCAACATGTCTTTCACTTGTCCCTCGCATTCCTTCTGAAGTTCCACCTTCACCAAACACTCCTTCACGAATCCCTTCTGAGGCTTGGGTTGCTCCTGAGCAGGAGAGCTTGTCATGGCCTTCACTTTCTTGAAGTTTGACTTCTGCATAGTCTTAAATATCTCTTTCATCTCAGACCACTCAGTTCTAAGTAACAAAAGTCAAACAATTAGTTTTAACATAATATCGGTGTGTACATGTAGGAAGATGTTTCGGTATAGGGGGCTCCAAGGGCATGTTTTTTGTAGCTTTATTAGTGTTCTTAGATAAATCACCTCGTTAAATTGTGCCCAAAATTATGGGGACATATATGTATTTTGTATGTCAACATGTAACTGGCCTAGAAAACCTAGATAACACATTATTTTTACCAGTGCTGCTTTGTGTAGTAATTTCTCGCAAAGCGGTCACGTGTGATGAAATAAATTTTGATCAACTCACTTGGAGATGACTCTGAGTTCCATGTCTCTCAAAGCCAGTCCCCACGGTTTCTTTCTATGTGGTCTGTGTCTCTTCTTCCTCCCTCCTTTCTCTGCTTCGTTGCCTTTGCTGTCTTCTCCAACTCCCACATGCTCTTCATCTACCTCTTCGGTGTTGTCCTCCTTACTTACATCCTGGTCCAACTTCACTACTTCTTCTTTGTCCTCATTCAACTTCTCACCTATTAATACACGATTTTCTATAATGACTTATTATTCGCTACATAAACCAATAACTACAAAAATGCTTTATTACAATAATATTAGCTATAAAAACATGAGTTGAAAAATACAAATAATACTAGAATAAGTTGCAACTATTTTACACTAATTGGCGAGCGAGACACTTACAGGGGTAACACAATGGAAAATCGGGGATGTTTGTACGTTTATATATGTGTGTGGACGTACGTATGTCATTTTGTACTTTGACCCTCGCATATTTTTGTGTTCTCTCCATGTTCGACCCTGTCCCAAACTCCACTAAACAGAATCCTCCGGTTTAGCGATCATTACCCATATCACCTTAGAAATTGAATTGTTTTGCGGGTGCAGCTAAAACTCAAAAACTTATGGGAGCTCCATTTCTATTCGAGTTAGTGGCGGTGGTAAGTTAATACGTTATTTGTCACAGTTATAAGCACTACTCAACAGTATTTACTTGAAAATTCATTGTCCACTAGACAAACCACGAAGGTAAGTCTTGCGTAGGTATGTTCAGTTGTGTGAAAGTATTGTGCGTTACAACTACTATTACGAATATCACAAAGAAAAAGTATAAATAACGTTACTTGATTTGTTGCTTCTTTTTCAATTCAAACGGGTTGCGAGGAACGGTTACTATGGCATTGAATCCCCTTTACCGCATATGCGTAATTTAACAACTCGACTATATTTTAGTAGTTTGAATGTTAGTTGTTAAAATCAATAGTTTAACAATGGTGTAGTTTAAGGCTCGCTCGCCATTTGTGCTCAAGCACACCACTAGTATATGTGTGTATATGATTATACAGTAGAAGACAAAAAAAGTTTTGAATTCCGTTCCGTAGAACGGCCATCGCACAATTAAAAAACAGGGGGGAAATGGTACGCCGTTTGTTAAAAAAAAACAGCCGTTCCGTTCAACCACGTTACCGTTTTAATCTTTCTCGTTCACCGTATGTCTCGCTCAAAGAAAAATAAAAAATCGTTTATCCATTAAAACGTTCCGATTTTTTGTTTACAGGCTCCAGAGGCAGAGCTTTTCGGGTTAAAAAAAATTTGAAGCCGTCCTATTCGAAGTTGTCTCGCGGAGAATTGTTAGTTCGACCACCATACTGTATCGACGTTTTCTCGAAGTTAGGGCCTTCTCGGGCATCGATTTTTTACTACTTGGAGGTCCATTAGTAGCTAACAGAAGATCTACGAAGTGCGGACCTCATTATAGCTCTGTGCCCATCGGAATTTCGGTCTGCAGCTTTATTGAAGCAAGTTAAAATTTTGTACGAGCTTTTTTGCACTATCCCCATAACGTTTAATGGTCGTTATAAGGCCTTAGCTTGCTGATATAGCTATAGAAGAGTTTCTAGCTAGAAAATATCTGTGAATCGACGGAAATGCTTCATCGTTTTTACCGTTTTAGTAAACGGTGTCGGCCGTTTAGTCAAAACGGTACGGAATGCAACGATAAAAACTACGGTAAAAAACTACCATTTTACGGCCGTACTACAGAACGGAATTTGAAACTTTTTTTGTCTCCTATTGTATATAGAGAAGAGAGGGAGCTGAAAATAGAATTAGTATCAAGCTTGATTGAAAATAAAAAGGGCTAAATTTTCTGAAGACATAAATCTAACATCTTCAGCTTTTGCCTTAACGAACAAGAAAACTAAACAGTCACAGAACTGTTCAGGACACTATACAAACAGATCATTATTTAAACTGGTAAATGATTTCAAAATGCCACTAGCTGTGTTCAAAGAGAAGAATATATCACAATTACAACATGACACAAGAGATAAAGGGGACGTTGTTGTTGTTTGTTTTTTTGTTTAGTTTTTCACATTTTTTTAAACTTCTAGCTTGCTAATGGAACTTTCAGGAGTCCCAAAAACAATCCATGAATTACTTGGAGACACTTGAAGATAAGATCTGGAAACTTAAATACTTGGGAGTTAGTTTTGAATTCCGTCAATAAGAAGAACACCCAGCTTATGTGTATGAAACTTACCAGACATCTTCTGCCTCTTCTCCTTGGGTGCTTCTTCCACGACAGCTGAGTTTCCTTCACCTGTCCCTTCTGAATTCACCCTCCCCCTCTTCCTAGTAGATTCCTCATCACTGGTAATGGCAGTCACATTGTCATGGCCTCTCTCAACAGTGCTATTCTGATCTCCTACATCACCTCTGTCATCTCCTTCACTACCAGGTACTAATAAATCTTCATCAGTTCTTATCATTTTTATCCCTTCAGTGTTTCTGACCACCTCCTCATCTTCACTTCTATCCCTCTTCTGGACTCTGTTTTCTTCTGTGTTGAGATTCCTAGATTTGCCATCTTGTTGATCTGTTCTACTGCCATTAACTCCACCATCCTCACCATCACTAGACTTCTTCACCTCACCATCACAGTCTTTAGTGAAGATCTCATCATCTTCATTGTCAACAGCCTCCATTTCTTCACTGATTTCCCCAAGAGCATCTTGAGATAAAGAGTGCATGACTTTAGATGGCTTTCTTTTCTTCATGTTGGGTGGAAGTGCATCCTTCACTTTAAAGTACTAGCAAATAAAAAAATTAATGAATAAAATAAAAATAATAAGAATAACAATAACAATAATAATAACAACAGTAATAATATAAAACAATAAATAATAACTAACTACAACAATAATAATAATTATTATTTGAATTTTTATGAACCTTTTCAGACCTAGTATAATAGTTGTTTTTTTAAATGGTGAACAAAAGGTTCATAAAAAATTATCAAATTGCAGTAAATAATGAGTCTATAGAACATAATAATAATAATTATTACCATGTAAACTATTTTATGACTAGTCACCAATATTATATTGAGTATTAGTAACTCATTACTTGAGGACACCAGATAGACAATGAATAATAATTCAGCGAAGCGAGCGGAGCTGACTCTCTAACGAGTTCGCGATATATATATTTAGGCCTAGAAATTGTTTTTGTTCTTGCGTGGGCGTACGTGTGTACCCTTTCTCTTACGCGCTTGCGCGGGCCGGGTAACCGTCTTAGCAACATTTTGTTTTGTTTACCCGCCGTACGAAGTAGCGATGCCCAGTAGACAAAACGTTAGAAACGCTCGGTCAAGAGCTTTGAGGGCGTTAGAAACTCCTGAAGAAAAATTAGTAAGGAGAGCGATAAGAAATGAAAAAGACAGGGCAAGGAGGAGGAGAGCTAAAACGAAACAGAAACAGGTAGCAAAGTAAAGAATCTGACAGTATTTTGTAGCCACACCAAGCATGCATGGAATAGCTGCAATTACAGGGAACATGCATCGCTCGCTTCGCTATTTTGTGCTATTAGAGCACATCACTAGCTAGTGACATAATGAACGGAGGAAAACAAGCACTCACCTAATCAGCTCATATTAGCCCAGCACTTACTGTCCTATAAACATTATTAATTCATGCATGTACCTCTAAAGCATTATCTGCTGATTCTTGGGTTGCAAATTCAACAAAAGCAAATCCTTTGATGGCTCCTGATGATTTGAATCTAGGCAAACTACAAATATAAAAAATTAATAAATTACAATCAAAAATCAGTCCAATAACCTATATTCCTCAAGCTCATTTTAGGGCTGGATGTACATCTGGTGCTCACTAACTGGTCTATTATACTACCATACTGATGACATTGTAGCTAGCACTAACAGAAAATGGGTTTTCTTAAATCAACTAGTCACTATGTTTAATACAATACACATAGATTCTTTTAAAAATGCTAATCTTTTTTTTTTTTTTTTCAATTAATATCAATCACCATTTTCCCACAACTAACTTACCTGACATAACACACCTCCCCGAACTGTCGGAACATTTTGGAGACCATCTCGTGATCGTTAACATGTGCTGGAAACTTCTCCACATAGATAGTCCTGGAGTCTACATCAGCTTGAGAAAAAGTTGGTAAAGGGTGAGTACGCCGTAAATTCTTGCCATCTTCAGATAGCTAGGACATAAAATGTACTGTCACTAGTGATTAAGCAAGTTAACCTAGCTCAATAAATATAACAAAAATATTGTGAACACATTTATAGCTTCATTTTATGTTCTCATATAAATCTTCCATCCTTAACCACCGATGTACATTTATACGAGCAATGAGCAAAGGAAGAAAACTCAGTATGAGCTAAACACCTTTATTAGCAATCTCGTTGGGAAAATACAACGGAGGAAAAAAGAAAGAAAAAATAGAATAAGAAAATATAAAATAAAAGCAAGGGTGTAAAAGAAAGCACAAATTAGAAAGGGGGGAAAAAGAGGAAAGAATGAAAGAAAAAGAAAGAATATGTAAGTTGTTGCAGAGTATGTATATTAGCATGAATTGATTAGTGTCCACCTAAAAAATTTTTAAATGCTCTGTCCTCCAGCTTCTCTGCCACATTGTTGGCAAACTAATCCTGCAAAAACCTGGTAACCCAGCCAGCACCCACGCAATCCTAGTCACTGACCTCCACCACCGAACTGTTGCTTATGGCCTTCATGATGAGGGACCTGTCTGTGGTCAAAGACTGCATCTTTTTGAAGTTTGAGATAATGTCCACTGACACATCTACAACAATACACATACATACATGTCATACACTCAATAGAGTCACGAAATTAAATACAGTAGACCCTCAGTTATCCAAACACCTCAGGACCGAGGGCTGTTCGGATATTTGAAATGTTCGGATATTCGAAATAAGTCATTTTGAATGAGGTCTTAATCTCTTATCTATTTAATGCACAGCAAAATTCCAATGAATATCATTATAATTCCCAAAAATGATGTTCGGATTAGCGAGCTCGGATAAACGGGGTTTGGATAACTGAGGGTCTACTGTACTGCTATTTAACATCCAATCATTTCCTTGCCACAACTACCGCACATGCTCTATTATTCGACACTCCTACAATAAACGCTCTCAATTGGCAATCTCCCAAAATCGTTTACTTCGTGTAGAATATTACCACTCTGAAATAGTAGCTGCTAAGTAAAATCACTATGACAAAACTGTAACCTTTCAATCCAGTAATTCCTTAAAGGGTGCTGGCACACTCTATGAGCGCGAAATACCCGCCAAATAGGCCACGGTTGCTAGGGCGTGTTAAACTTACTTCTGCTTCCCCCCCCCCCCCCCCCCCCGAGTTATTTTTATTTATGCAGGCCAGCAAGTACTGCTAGGAGAAAGCACCTACCGAGAATGAAGACTGGAAGTCGATCGCATCTCAAGAAAAACCCCATCACCATTTGGACTTCACAGCAGTACTGCACAGCTACTGCCGTAGTTTAGAAGCCACATTTTTTGTATATCATATTCTTACCCGTGTGTGTATGCCGTAACGTTGAGTTGTTGTTGAATTTTATTTTACTTTTCTATTTACTCACCTTACCATGTGAACTATTGTCAATTTTTTTTCCATGAAATTCCGTATATTAAAAATGTCTCAAATATGGCAAAATTTGAACCATAGCCATTCGTCCATTCATGAGCAGTACGCAAGAGAAGATTCTGGTTCCATTACTTTAGAGCACAAGGATTTTTTTAATTGTAAGTTGACTCTTAAATAGGAATGTAAAGGCAGCAATTTTGAGGGGAAAAAAAAAAAAAAAAGATCTGTGGTTTAGAGAAAAGCTTATTTAATTTTATTTTTTTCTCACCTAACTCAGCTGAAATTTTCCCCATAATTCTAATAATTAAATAGCCATTTCCCATACAAATATCCCACGTGGATATTCAATTTTAACAAACACCGTTCTCAAATAGTGTTCTCTTTACACAGCAAACTGAAAAAAAAAATAGTACCCACAGAATCTGAGAAAAAATAATAATGATCTGGTACCTGAATGAGCATAGACAGGACTGACATCCATTCACACTCATCACTACAACTATTCACACAGGCAAGTTATAGTATCTACAGTTGGATAATAATTTACAAATTTTTCAAGTATTGTTAGTGACATCAGAGACTCTGAATGCAAATCCACAAATAGCTATGAGCGACTAGTAAGTGCTAGGATGGGTAGTGAGTTCAATTCTTCACATCAATCACCATGACTACATATACTTATTCATTGCTTGCACCAATCAGTAGATGACTCTTCCCCCATTTTCACTTCCACTACTTACATCCATCCTGGCTGTCTTGAATCTTCTGATGTAAGAACCGATCTTTGGAAAGGTTTGAATCACCAAAATAAAATTCAATCTAAAATATACAAAAAATTTACGGTTTCATGTTTAAAAAAGATATTGTGTGTGAAAATCCCAGTCCTACCTATTCATTACATTACTCCATAAATATGCAAAGGTACCTCAATTCCCTTCACCCTCCAATACATTACAAAAATACAATAATTATGACCAATGCAAAACATTTTTTTTTCAAAAAATTGAGATTAATTTCTTTCTGTAGGGAGGCAAAGTTAGGGGAATACTACATCTGCATGAAATACCAAGAATGTAATTAGTTGTGTACAACTTGATTGGCTCATTATTATGCAAGCATAATCATAAAAGTCTGTGGGAACAGTCTACTAAGTTAATGGTTTGGTACAGTATAGTGCAAATACATGTGCATAATTATAATAAGCCGTGATTGATATAAAAATGTTAAGTATTTAATTTCTCGCCTGTTCCTGCAATTTCTTTACTATTCCTTTAGTTCTAGGTTTTCTGACAGAATTTCTCCTCGATTTTTTCACACAATTTTCAGTCGAATCTTCCGTATTATTTCTATCAATTTCCATGAGGGTTCTATATATAACCTATACCATACAGGTTTGGTAGTACTACAGTTTCTTTTAGCCAAGCTGCACTTCAATTAGAACACTTTGACGGAATTCCAATGTCATATAGTCACGCCCACCTCAGATTGAACCAGAACCCTTTACCTTACAGATAATAACGCTGTTACTGGGGGACGCACCAAGGGATTCCCCGAAAAATTTCCCTAATCCAGCCTCAATAAAACGACCTCCTTACGAAGGAGTTGTAGCAATACGTATCGCAATGACCCTGCAACTGACGGTCAGAACTCTTACAGGATTAAACTTCTATGTCCAAGTTCCAAGTGTAAGTTTTTTCCATTAGCTATTATACCTAGCTAGCTCCTTTGTGTACGTTCACATAGCTAACTCTTTGCGGTCATTTTTATGGGGGAATTTCGATTTGTTTTAATGCAGCCTCCAGAAATTTTAATATTATGTAAGAGTTCAGTGAACTTATTTCTATGATATGGAACCCCCAATCCACTTGGACCGAGTTCAATAGTTTTTTTTTTTTTTGGCTACTTACTTTGTTGCTACAGTATAAATAAATGTTCTAAAGTTTTCAACACATCTAAAGTAATTTTATGTGCTTGAAGTGTTTTAAATGTAGCTAACCATAACAGTATAAAGTTCTTACGAATGCGAAAAAATCATTTGGAGATCAAAATCATTACTGTACTATCAAGTGTATGACTAGATTAGAATAATGTATGGCTAAGTAAAACAAGTGTCTTGCAGTCAGTTACAGTGTTGGACTTGAAGAAAGCACTTCAAGAAAAAGATTCTTCACTTCTTCCCCATCTTCAGAGACTTGTGGGTGGACCCAAAAGGCAAGTACCTACCTAATAATTTTGGTGCTCTGTGTCATTTGTTTATATGTCTGTATATAATAGATCAAGGTTGAAGGACAACATCAAACTTAGTGAATATGACATAAAGAATGGAGCTACTATTAGCTTAGTCATCTTGCCTCCATTTCAACTGTATATACAGGGAGTGGATGGTAGAAAGCACACAGTCTCGGTGCAGTCAAGTGAACCTGAAGTAAGCCTTTTGTGATTTAATGATAAGTCCCTTGAACTACAAATGATATTCATCAGTTCCGAAAAGTAGTGAATACTATTTCTAGTAATTAAACATAGATTGCTTAGACACTTATCAGTACATGATGAAGTCATTCCATTATCCTACTACTTGGTTTAATTAAAACCAGTCCCTTTTTTCACTTCATACCACCACAGTTGTAGCCATCCTTTTACATTATGATGAAATCTTTATACTACAGACAGCAATTCCTAATTAGTTTCAGAGAATTTGTGCATTATAACTTAACTAAGTATAAGCATAATTTTCATCTTTTTTTCCTACTGATTCTTTTTCCAACTATAACATTACTGAAAAGGGAAAGGAAAGATCCTAATATTATTTACTTTAGAGGGCTTTTTTTTTGTTGTTGTTGTTGTTCTCGGTGCAGTCAAGTGAACCTGAAGTAAGCCTTTTGTGATTTAATGATAAGTCCCTTGAGCTACAAATGATATTCATCAGTTCCAAAAAGTAGTGAATACTATTTCTAGTAATTAAACATAGATTGCTTAGAAACTTGATTTAGCAGATTATTGCCTTTATCAGTTCATGATGAAGTCATTTCATTATCTTACCACTTGGTTTAGTTAAAACCAGTCCCTTTTATTCACTTCACACCACAATTGTAGCCATTCCTGATGTTTTACATTATGATGAAATATTTATACTATATAGATAAGTTTTCCACCACACCATTCCTAATTAGTTCAGAGAATTTACATATTATAACATAATTTTCATCTTTTTTCCTACTGTTTTTTTTTCTTCCAACTATAACATTACTGAAAAGGGAAAGGAAAGATCCTATTTACTTGAGAGGGTTTTTTGTTGTTGTTATTGTTCTTTTTTTAATTGATTGCAACTTGAAAAACATGCATATATTGACAGCTTATGATTGCTTTTTATTATGGAATGCTAATTTCTTAGACCTCCTCAGTATCTGAGTTGAGTCAGTTAGTGGCCTCTGCAGTCGGTCATAGTATGGATAACTTCCAGCTACTTCATCAAGGAAAGCCAGTACCAGAGCACAGACATGGCAGGTCCCTCACACTCTCTGACTGTGGCATTATTAAAGAAGCTACTATTGTGGTGGCTAAGGTTGGCTTGGTCATTGATGTTAGCAATCCACTGGTAAGTAATGTTGGAGTTTAATTTGTATTTGTAATGTGGATATTCCAAGGATGAGCATGGTTACGACTGTTTAAGTTTTTTAACCAAACAAATATGAACTATTCAATTTTAATGAATAAAACAAACAAAAAAACAGCAACTACAATTCTGTCCAGAAAAAATCAATGAATGACTAAAGAAAAGTGCCAATTTTCTCTGCTCTGATTGTGAGCTTAGTCTACTATTGCCAAAAGGACAAATTGTAAAATGTCTGACTCAGCACATTAATAATTTATTAATTAGAAAGTAATGACTACAAGAGGAATGATGACTCTTATACTTTTTCTTCCAAGCTAATAAATAAAGGGGGGAGGGGGCCACCCTAGATCTGTCCTCTGCACATGCACATCTGCACATACATACGTTTATCTGCTTCTCTAACCTTTATATAGGTTGATGTTTGCTTTCTAGTAGACTGTACTGGTTCAATGGGAAGCTACATTGAAGCTGTAAAGTCAAGTATTACAGAATTAAGAACTAAACTTGTTTCAGAATACAAGGAGTGCAGATTATCATTTGCATTTGTCAGATATACTGACTATGATCTCAAGGATACCAGAACAACGGTCTTGAATTTTACCACGTATGTTACTACTCAATGCTAAATTGTTCATTTTTAAAATGTTACTCATTTGAGAACATTACAATATATTGTCCTCAATTTTAGTGATGCTCAAGCATTCCAATCATTTGTTGGAATGGTTCGAGCTAATGGAGGTGGTGATGGAGCAGAAGACGTACTAGGAGGGCTACAAGCCGTAACTAACCAGCTGAATTGGCGCAAAGATGCAAATAAGGTATAACCAAGATACAAACCAGTGTGATAGTGACACTTCTTTTATCTTTTACTGACAGTTTTCTTTTATACTATTGATCATATTATGCCATTTGTTTCAGATATTGATTCACATTGCTGATTATCCTTGCCATGGAACTCAGTATCATGATGGTAATGTTGATGATAGTTATCCCAATGGAGATCAGTATGGGCTAAATCACGAAATGATGATGCAGAAAGTTGTGGAATTTGACCTTCAATATTGGTTTGGATACATCAACAAATCATACACTGATAAAATGATCTCTGTGTTTAACAGTACTCTGAGCATGCTTAGTAGACAGAAGTTGATTATCAGACAGTTTGATGCAAAACTACCAAGTGAAGTAGGCTTGGCTATCCAGAGGTAAAATTACAGTTGTATTAAATGTATGTTTTTACTTGGACTTATAACATGAACTAGATGTATAAAAAAATATTCCTGTTTAAGTTTGCAACACATATTAGCTACATCATCAAATTCTTTACTTACTGACAAACACATGGAGTTAAATGACTTTTTGAAACTTTATTGGAATGCTCAATTTGTCAGAATGGAGGCAATTGATACCGTTGAATTTTTGGTATCACCTTTTGTACTCTTAGAATATTATAATATCTCAGCTTGATACTAAAATATATGTACGAGTAATAGCACAGGTTACCCGTGCTATCACTCACTAATAGTAAGCCTGCCTTTTTTAAATCATGTGCATTGTAGCTTCACTGTATCATTCACTCACTATCTCCATATTTCAGGATTAGCTTCCTCTATAACTCTGTTTTCAATCGATGGCTCCCCCTAATCTGCTAAAAAAAGGTTCTTCTAATACGAGTAGAACTTCTGCGCTAACGAATAACTTTGTCTCCAACTATAAACTACTCAAACTGTAAACTTCCCAGGCTAAAACTGCACGCATGCACACTTACCTGTACTATTTCACTTAGCTACCATGCTATTTCACTTAGTTGCATGCTATGTCACTTTCTCCATGTGATTTCCATTGAACAGTGAATTTTCCCACACATTTTTGGATGGGTAATTTACACGCTATTCTATTAAAAAAAAAAAAAAGGATAGATATTAGCTATTGAAATTGCTTGTGACAAGGCTTTAGTATTCTTAACACATAATGTGCTATAACTAAAGTATTCTTAACACATAATGTGCCATAATTAATTGAGTAGTACATTGCAATAAAACACCATTATTTTTTTAATTTGCAATGTATTAAGACAGGTTCCACTGGTTTTTATTTAGATCAGTTACAGCAAGTGTGTATGGGAACGAAGCTCTCAAACAAGGAGATGCTCAAAGCTTCACTTTGGATTTAACTTTGCCAGACTGGAACCATCCAAGTATTGTTCAACAAACAGCATTGAAAACCCCACCACCTCCTGTAACTATGCTCGCTGACCTCCAAAAGGGAGATCTCATTCTGGAAAAGCCAAGTGTCCCTTTAACTTTTAAAATAGCCCTCAATCCATTCGCAGAAGGGTCAGAGTGCCTTGTATATCATGCTAGTGATTTAACCAATTTCCGAAGGATAGTAATGAAAAAATACAAAAGGACAAACCCTGAGTGCAAATCTTTAGACAGCTACATGAAAGAGCTCAATGTCCGATACACTGCTGCCACTTATGCACGTGAATTCAATATTGACAAGGCAAGACCAGCTGGTATTTGCGATGTTGAGTTTACCATGCTTGACATAGTTCAGAGTCAGCATTATGTATACATGTTAGAACCATTCCTTGAAGGTACAATTGTTAAATACAATAATAACAGGGGAGTAGTAACGAGTGGTTTACCCAACTCAGATATCTTGCAGGCATTCAGCCATTATACATGGGTCAAATCTGGCAAGACCCTCCTAGTGTGTGACTTGCAAGGATATCATGTTAATCATCTCAACAAAATAATTCTTACTGACCCTGCAATTCACTCTCGTGGAAGTCCTGGGAAGTATGGCACTATGGATGGTGGTGTTGATGGTATTAAAATATTCTTTCACACTCACACTTGTTCTTCCGTTTGCCACAAAATGAATCTAGTGGGACAGAAACTTTAATCTCTTAACTATTGTATGTTTACCATATTTTAGTCATATAGATCTGTTGTTTGTTTCTTTGTTTGTTTTTTATACTTGCTATTATTCTTTTGTAGCTATAGTCATTATGGTACTTTTATGAAGATTTTTTTAGTTAAATGTTGTGATGATCATTCTAGCTTTTGTTGAGGTAATATTTTTGGAAATAGACTTGAGCAACCATTCCAAATTATTTTGGTGAATGGTAAAGGCTGTTCTATTCCTGGGTAATCCAAGGTGCAGTGTAATAGCCTTATATATAATCAACTATGAATTAGTAACTGGTGGGAACACTCCATAATAATTATTGATATTTAAAATATAAAATATTCACAGTATAGAGCCAGAAAGATATTCAAATCTTTCCCAACAATTCCAGCAGTCAGTAAACTACTTTGCTGAGTTGACTGCTTTGCAATAAAATTTAAAAAAAAACCCAAAATAGTAATAAAAAATAAAAATAAAAATAAAAATATTATTCTAAATAAATTCAAATTTAGCTATTTATCAGCTAATTGTCAGTGATGTATGCTACTAACTAAAACCCTCTTGTGCTTGCACACTGAAGGAGTTAATTTGGTAATGAGACCCAGGGATCAACCAAGAAATTAGGCATCTATAAGGGTACTACGAAAGAGGCTTTCTGTTCCAATGATTGATTGCCTAAAGACAATTTTTTAGTTGAATACACTGTTAAGAATCAGAACAAAGACTCACATATCTTTCAGGCTTATCACTTCAGAGCCAAAAATAGGAGTACACTTCATTCTTTAGGTGCAGTTTGCTAATATAGGAGAAAAGCACAAAACAGGTGCTAAAACAGATCCTCCTCCCCCTCAAAAATATATACAATTTTTTTAAAATTCTATCTGCCTCTAGAATATTCTCAACTCTCTTATCCCACTAAATTGTCTCAACTCCCATAGAAGCAGGAATAGCGACATCATTTGTTGCATATAGGAACCTAGCTGTAAGAAACTTCTACAATTTTCACTAAGTAAAAAAGGTTTTTTTCTTCTTGAGGCAAATAACTTGACATGATGTGTGCTGTGTTTGTAAAACAACCTTAGACTCCTTTTTTATCAAGCATTCTCACTTCCAGCTGCTGCTACAATCCACCTGGTGTCCTCAGACCCGAATCTATTTCCCTTTCCCCCCTAATATTCTCTCGCTGCCTACGAACGGGTCGCTAGTTCCGCAAGTCGCTAGTTATGCGCTGACGAACTGTTATGTTCCCAGGGCTCGGTAAAAGGGGGGAAAATTTTTAATGAGAGAGGGTTGTCCGCAACAAGTACGCGCGCCAGTTAGTAACGGGCGTCGTTTCGCGTCGTCAACGAGACGGCTGGCGTAAGACAAGAGTTATATGTAACTAACCGAACCATTTTTGGGTTTTTTCCAGTATTAGTAAGGTGTAGAGAATATCCCTTGCTATTAAAAGGAAAGTGACCTAGTAATGGGGCGCTTCATTGACGGAACTACAGTTTCTCTAGTATTCCTAGAGTTGATTTTTCTTAGTTTCATATCAGATGTCCAGAACAACCTGGCTGAACTTAGTTGTAATGTTTCAGAATATGCATCAATGTTGTCAGGTATACCTAATGACTCTGGGAGCACAACTTCAAAATGCCGGACTCATATAGAAGAGACTATATTAATTACACCTAATGACCTGGGAGCAAATTATACAGCCAATTCCAAACACTTCATGATTCTTTGTAGTGAAGGATGTCTACCTCATGCTGCCAGGATAGCCAAGTACTGCTTAAGAAATCTTGAACCTATCTTAAGTTTGGGTTGTTCCAACAACAGTGAATCTATGTGCTGGACAATACCTTCTACTGAAATGGGCACAAATATTAGTGAAAAATGCTACTCAAATAGTACAAATGGAACCTGCTCAAGTGAATGCAAAACTGAACTTGGTAGAGTTTTGAATTCCACAGAGTGCTGTTTCGGTAATGTATTTGATTCTGGACTGTTTGGAACTACATTTTCATCAGCCAATGCTACATTATTAAATGCTTGTCAATTACAGAAGCCAAGTGCTTGTCCAGTTCCAAGTGAAATCACAAATGCCCAAAGGCTTCCCACTACAACTGGTGCTTCTCCTGTAACTATATCAGGCCAGCAGCTCCTTTCACTTACTGCATTGTGGACTTTATTTGTTATTATGTCATTGTCTTGCATAATGTCTTAATCATTGTTTGATAAACTGATATTTTGAAGAATGCTATTAAGTTTCACCAGGATTACATAAACAATTTATCAGGATATCTTGTTTGTGTCAATATCCTGATTGGCGAGCGAGCGTAGCGAGCGAGACACTTACAGGGGTAACACAATTGAAAATCGGGGATGTTTGTTTGTTGGCGAGCGAGCGAAGCGAGCGAGACAGTATTAGGGGTGGATAATGCAAAATCGGGTATATTGATATGAAATAAAATGAAATAAGTATGCCATGTGAATGTGATTTGTATGGAATCATATTTATAATGGATATTGTTCTTTTATGTGCTCCAGTTTCCTTCATCGTTGATGTTACTGTAGATTTAGCAGACCACCAATAGATAATGTTGATGATTTCATGTAATTTTAAGTGACTCCCAGAGAAAAAACTATTCATTCGTAAACTGCAAACAGATTGGCAGCCTCTATTTGGGCACCTCCAAACCTTTACTCCTTTTTTTAGAACAACATTGCAGCCAGTTCCACATTTCTTACAATTCATAGCACTACAAATGAGTCCTTTGCTCATCAACCAGTCAATACAGGTGTCTTCATCTCTTGAAATTGTTGAGTGCACCTCTAAAAAATTCATTTTAAAAGTTTGTTCAAATTACATGTAGTTACAGGATGAATTACCAATGGTAACGCGATCGATTTGAGATGGGACTAGTTACGCGAACGCAGGCGCTGGCTCGCTCGCCATTTGTGCTCAAGCACACCACTAGTACAATTTGTAATACGATGTTGCTATCGCTTTCAACCCTTCACGTTCAATAATATTGTTACGTCACAGAAGGATTGCGGTTGTTACTGAACGTATTAGAGCGCGCTTTTATACCCAACCGTTGCGTTACGATTAGGTAAAAGGTAGGTTTGGCTGCTTGCTCAACCATAATCTTGTTTCGCGGAGTCGTCCAACAAATACGCGGGAGAGGGCACCCGAATATTCAGCGGTCACGCACGACCTATGGACACCCGAAAAATTCTAAGGGACAAAATAATAATGAAGCCATTTCAATTTAACATCGCAATAACAATTATTACGATTTTATTAGCTTTCACTTCCAATGGTGTGTGGACAAGAAGTAATGTAAATAAGTTACATTGTGAAGCAACTGAATACAGAAGAATGATTGACAAGTTAACTTATGCTAAAGGAATGAACGTTCACTGCATCAACAGCCTAATGGGGATCACTGGTCTTGACCCAGAAGAATATGTTGATAATCTTGACGACGTCCTACGCTATTTTTGCTTCCTTTGTGACGACACATGTTTGCCCTATGTGTCTGACATTGTTTATTTCTGCTTAAAAAATTTATTACCCAACTTACGATTAGCTTGTGGCTACAATGGTATATATAAATGCTGGGCAACTCCATATATCAGTAATGGAAGTGTAGCTAGTAATAGCTGCTACAAAACTTCTGGACCCAACAGTCATTGTCCTCAGGAATGTTTCACGGCTATCTCAGAAATGTACAACTCTCATGGATGTTGCATGTACAACATATTCAATACAACTTTGTTTGGATCAACTTACATTAAATTGGGTTTGATGAATCATACTCTTTTAAAATCTTGTTCTTTAGACGGACCACAAGCATGCCCAGTTCCAGATACACTTATGGAAAAGATTAGTCATGTGACAACAAACGTGCCTCTCGTCCTAATACAAAGCTCTACTTACAATTCCTATCAATATTTCTTATTTCCTTTTCTTGTATCAGCTTTTGTTATATAGCTAGCTAGCTAGTTCATTGTTGTATTCTTAGCATCCCATATCAAGATAGTGACACATTTCAATTGAACAGTCATTCCACTGTGGAACCTCTGAACTGAAAACAATTTGGAACCAGGATTTTGAGTACTTTTTTTTTTTTTGCTTTAAGAGGTGATCAACAATACATTCCCTATTCAAGGGGGCAAGTGGAAAGTTCCCTATATATAGAGGTAATTTGTTTATTAAGAGAGTATACTATAATCCACTGCAGTCATCTTTCTAAGTGGTTGACATAGATTTTGGGTTGGTTTTAGGTTCTTTCATTATTGTAGCTACCAGCATGGATCAAAGGGGAAATATTTGCAACAGAATTTTGCCTACTTAAATATTAAATGCACTTGCAGGCAATGTCACCAATATGAATCTAGGGAAGTTGCAACAATGTGTAATGCTGAATTAGATTGAGTAAATAAGCTTGCGTCACAAACATCATTCAAATAAGTCAATGCATAAAACAAGCATATTATAAACTAATTTTAGTTATTACAATTAAATAAACAAAATAGAGCAATTAAATGGAACTTAATATTTATTTGTATTAGCTTATATTACTGTTGTATGACAGCATTTAAGTAGTTAACTAGCTCAAGAAGTCATTGTTGCCTACTATGTTAGATCTGCAACAACTTCTCTTTAAAAAAATACCATGATCTAACTTTGCAACAACTTAAGGCTCATACATCAGAAAGAGTTTAGAAATGAGTTTATATATATCAAAACTTTGGTTTGGTCTAAGAAAAGTAAGATTCACGAATACTACAAATAATATATAGGTATATAAAAAGGACAAATAAATTTAAAAAAACAACAACAACACATAACAAAGGTACATAAGTAGTCAATTCTATTCTAAACTTTAATGACTGCTTTTCCAATGTTGTCACCTCTAAACAGTCCCAGAAAGGCATCAAACATGTTGTCAAATCCTTCTGTCACATGCTCATTATACTTCAACTTTCCCTACACAGACAATTACAACTATAGGTATTAAGATATTCTTGGTAATAAATGCAGGTGGAGAATTACATGCTTCCCTGCCATTTAGTCCAATTACTTTTTAAGATTTTGTCTTATAACATTAACACTCATTATAATCAGTTTATATCAACCTACTATATTTATTCCAATAAGAAGTGTAGCTATAGCACTGAATAAAAGTATGTAGGATAGACAAAAATTCAGTGGACTCTATCTTATCTTTTTAATCTGAACCATTACTAGAGTTCATGAGCACTGATACAGTTTATAGATACACCAATAAGACTAGCTTAAAAACATAACCCTCAGCGTGCATGCACGAGAGGGTTATAGTAGTCCGTCCAGTCCATTAGTCTGTCTGTCTGGCCATCACACTCTGATTTTGGAGATTACTGACTATTAACCCTTGATTTAGGTATGAACTTACTCAGAACGATGATTTGAGACCTTTTATTGTGCTACTTTTTTTTCATTTTGGGCTGATTTTTTAGAAAACGCAAAGCTTCAGCTTCATGGAGGTACCAGCTTTTGTGGGTAATGCCCCCTATTGACACGTCATAATCACGTAAGCAAAAATTTCTTGCTGCCCATTGTAGATTTGCTTAGCTAGGAAGCTATATATTGACCGAGTAGTTTCTGTTTTCTATTTTTAGTTGTACTGACATGGAATCTACTCTACAACACAAGTTCTACTGAACCAATGACAAAAGGGGGCCAACTACTATACAGGGAGGAATGAACTTCAGTAATATGGCTTCAACAAGTAATGAATGTACATTATTCACATATCCTTTTTGCAGTTGTACAACAGTAATAGACTAATATGGCATTTCAATTCTAGAAACATTTTCTTTAGTATTAAAAAAATGCTCACTTCATTCTGTGATCAAGCATGTCAGTAAATGTGAGTCTATATAAATATCACAGACTAAATTGATTGCATACAATGCCATCAAAGAAATAATAACAACACTTCTGATACCTCATCAATCCATCTTTTCATTTCTGTAAATGCTTTATCCCACTCCTTAATCCACCGCCTAACAATGAATCCCTCAATCTTGATCTGGTTGCCAATTAAATTTCCAGTTATTGGAGGAACTAACACACACACACACACACACACACACACACAAACAAACAAACATCATCAGGGTGTAAAAGAGACATACATGTAGCATCAATTCTGGTTTGTGACTTCTCAGATACATTCAACAGTAAATAGAACATCTGACATATAACTACCTCAGCAAAGAAAATTGATATAAGAATTTAACTAGAAATAAAACAGTAGTAAGAATGCTAGACATAGTCCGCCAAAATTACAAATTAAATGGCATATAATATGGAGTTTAAAATGTTCTGTTCGTTTCATTTTAAATCTTGCTTTAAGCATTTAAAAAAAAATACTAAATACAACAGAACTTATTTCCGGGATTTACCATTAAATTATAGCACTAGTGGTGTGCTTGAGCACAAATGGCAAGTGAGCCTTTACACAAACAAAACACTTCTAAAAAATCTATCAGTCCATTTCTAAAAGTTTATAAGCATGTAGCTGTTGTGACCACACTTTATCTAACAAATACAGAACTACTATCTTGCCTCAATTTCCCGAGTACTGGTATTTTCTGTAGTCTTTAATACTGTATTCTAACTATCTGAGTTACCAGTAGCATTTGACAACAAGTACTCACAGCTACTGTAAACGGTCCTAGTTTTTTTGCATCAGGTAAAGGGTCTCAATACCATAGTGACCTTTCGTCAAAACATTTTGCGACTTGAAAAAACAAACAAGAAGTTAAAGAATTACTGCACAGTGAGTCCAACAGTAAATTTTAAGACCTAAGTGCATCTTGTGGCATTTAGAGACTACCTAATACAAAGGTGTAAACAATTAAATTTCTTTGAATGATACAAGGATCGCTAAACCGAAAGTGTTTAGTGGAGGTATGGGAAGGGGTAGACCACGAAGCAAACATAAAAACGCGAGGGTCAAAGTACAAAATGACATACATATGTCCACACACATATATATAAACAAACAAATATCCCCGATTTTCAATTGTGTCACCCCTAATAGTGTCTCGCTCGCTCGCCAAATTAAGCTTCAGCACTGCACTTTCTCTGAACTAATGGATAGATTATTTCTTGAGCAAGTCCTGGCAAGGTCAGCTCAACTTTATTTGATTTGCTGAAGTCAGCAAACAGTGTGAAGGCAAACTATTGGATGTAACATTCCTGTCCGTCCAATATTGGAAAATCTCTTCTAGCAGTAGTCCTAGACCTCCCTGCCTTCAAAACTCTTACGGAGTCTGCTATAGCAGAATTAATAAGATTCTTCTTGCACAGATTCAGTTCCACCAAGACAGCAACCGTTGTCTGCTCCATTTTAATAGTCACAGGCAGTTTAAAATGTTTGTAGGCGTTTCTAAGTGCATTGTTAAATACATTGCACTACTTTGCTGCATCAAAACAGCGAATATTTCTTTAGAGCTATATATTTTTTCATATTGGAATAAAATTAAAGTAAGTCAACAAAAAGATCCCACAATCTTTCATACTCGGATGTGTGTGGCCAAAAGCATTGTAAAAAAAACAGAAACACACCACAAGAGCTATCAGCAAAGCTTCACAAAAATCTCTAGATTGCTAAAGGACAACAAAATTAGACTAACTTTGAGGATAGACATTTTGATTGACTGTAATTTACATCCAAATGTAACATTTAATTTGTACTTAATGTTCAGTTGACATAATATTCAACTACTTCAGCAAAAGTTACATTGAACCAATTAATTTGCAACGTACATCACATTTACCTCTGGGACGGTCTTCCAGTGGAACATTATATTGCGAAATGGCTCCACAGACCGCCACTCTCCCAAAAGTGTTCATTTTTTGAATGACAGTAGTGAAAAACTCACCACCAACCTAAATTACAATGACATTAAATTAACAATTAGAATGCTTTCATTCGAAATCACAATTACTATTATTTCAGCATCCTTGGGATTACAAAGTAACTCACCAAAAGGTTTTTTTATTACATTTCAAAAGGGGGCTAATCCACCACCTCATACGATCTTGATTTAGCTAATTGCCTAAACTAAAAAAAAATCCAGAAAATTAAAAGTACTATTATAATATATTTTAGTGATTATATTTACATTATCAAAAAACATATCCACTCCTTTAGGACAAGATTCCTTGAGGGTATCCTTCAGAGAACTCATAGTCTTATAGTTGTAAGCCGCATCAAATCCTAGAGACTTCAAATAATCTACTTTAGCATCACTTCCAGCATAGCCTAAACCACATTGGAATGTCAAAGATAACAAAAGCAGCAACCACAACAATAACAACAATAACAATAATGATAATGTGAAAGAAATTGACATCCATTCAGTAATGATTTTCGGGCTTTGTAAAACGCACTAGCCCTGGGCCTGACCTAAAATTTTGAACTTTCCTTGCTTTGTCAGCCACCTTACTGTGGCAAAATGAAGCACGGCACCATCAATAATGTACAAATTTGAGTCAAATATATACAAATATTTCGCCAAATAATCGACTAAAGGGTCAATCAAGTCATTCGAATTTACTCTATTTGTCATCGTTATATCCAGTAGTAAGGGAATGTGAAATATCCTTAAGGAAAAAAATTATGGCAGCAAAAACAAATGATGCCAAGTGAACAGAAACTTATTGCAGCATACAACTCGTGGAAATGTACTAAAGACTTTAATAACTGTATTATTGCCATGGCAGGCTAGATACCAGTTCACAAGTAGTGTCTCAGGCATGTCACACCTTGTGCAACAGTACCTGGATCCTAACATCTTCAGCAAGAACAAAAAATGATAAGTTTACTGGTGTGCATGGAAATTAAAAAAGTACTAAAATTTAAGGAATGACTTACTATAACTACTATTACGTACACATACACTCACCAACAACATGACATCCTTTGATCTTGGCTATCTGTCCAACCAATGATCCTACTGCCCCAGCTGCACTATTAACCACCAGAGTTTCCCCCTCCTTGGGCTGGCACAGCTTCAGAAATCCAAAGTATGCAGTGGCTCTGTGTGATTACCATAAGCTTTATCATTAGTAATTTAAAAATTAAAGTGTAGAACACTTTGACAAAAAGAAAAAAATAACAGACTCAAACAGTGGAAATGGCAGCAAGTAAGCTGTCCACAGTAGGACTGACCATTTAACAAGAATAGGAAATGTTGTGAAAACTTAATACTATAGCAACTAGATAGTAGTATTTGAACATACAACTGTTCACCAAACTATAACTACTGATGCAATGTCTACACTATAGCAGGCTCAAATTACTGGAAAGCATATTGATAGCATCTGAAGCTCTTGGAGAGGAGGAGCCTCCTAAATAGAGTGCACTGCTTGTGTGACCAAAAACATGCGCATAATTTCACAAAAATAGAACATTGAAATATACTAAAACAGGTTTTCCAAATATGAGTAACAATTTGAGTTACTAAGAAAACAAATAGCTTATTATGCTTACCCAGGCATGCCCAGAGTTCCAAGGGCTAAAGAAAGCTTGTCTTCTGATACGATAGAAGTATTTACCTTTACAACAAGAACTTGAGGAGCCATGATATCATTACAAATGGTGTGAGATGCCCACCCAAACATGGCAGTCACTACGTCTCCAACTGAGTACTTGTCACTCTTGCTCTGTAAAACTCTAGCAACGAATTACAACGACATATGTACAAATGGCAATTGTTGTCTAGGAATAAATAAAGTATGCATAAAATACGTTAAAAAATATACATTTTCCTCATCAAAATTTTAATGACTATAAAGTAGAGCTTTAGAAAAACTAATAATTGAATAATACTTCGTATCTTTAGAAGAAATGATTTTTTGCACATGCAGACATTTTCTTATAGTACCAAAAAATAAAGGCTATTAATAAACACAGACTACCCAAAGAAATAGAAATAGCAAGGTTAAAACACCAATGATGACACCTTACCTGGCCACCTGCTCTCCTATCATTGGAGTACCGACAGGTAGGGAATCAGAATAAGGCCTACAAATTCAAACGAAATTAATCACACTCATTACAAGCTTTGAGCTCGAAACTTGGAGATCAAGAAAATCAGAAGCAGAAGACGAGAGAATAAGACGAGTCAAGAGAGAAAGATCAGAGGTTGAAGTAGAGAAGAAGACATGGAACAATGTATGTGGTGTGGTCAGTGGTGTGCATTAACTGGTTACACAGTAACTCATCTTATAGTGATCAGACAGTACTCAAGGCAATTTATCATTTGTCAGCATATGATTGGTTAGTTTGTTGTGCCTTGTTACCTATACTAGTGCTGTGCTTCAGCAAAAATGGCAAATAGCATGGTTACCACTGCTATTACTCATCCAAATAACATAGCCATCTTATTCATAGCATATTAATTTCTATCTCTATATTCAACTAAATAAGCTCAAAAGTACAGAAAAGTTGCAACTTAATTTATACATAGCTTTTTGGAAGATTGAAGCCATAGAAACTGAAGTTTTTCTTATGATGTTTGATTTATTTATTCCTATTTTTAACCCTTTTTAATACAGCATGAATAAAACATACACAACAACATTGGCTAGGACTAAAGCATTATTGCTGTGAGCCCTAGAGCTTCTTTTCTGCAAGCCAAAGAAATAATTGATACCACTTTAAGTTGTTTGTGGCTGTATCAAGTGTAATAGACAGGATGACTACAAAAATCTTCATCCACAAGCATACTGAGTATGTAATACAAATCACATGACGAACATAATCACCATGGTTACACACAATCCTCACAACTACCTATTGTAAGTACAGTAAGTGTGACAATAGCCAAATATACCACGACAGTTACCTCATATAGGGATCCACAGACAGCCACAGAGCTTCACACAAAAACTCTGAAATAAAAAAATATTTTTTCAGTCACATAATTTCATAAGTTCCTACTGATACAACTAAATGTAATCGCTAGAAGCTAGATAAGGGGGAAAACACTAAGAAAGGGGGAAAAAATAGTGGGTAACGTGAACTTCACAACCTTTACAGTTTTTGCTAAATTTCAAAGTTTTGTGCATGGTCATAATTATAATATGTGACTTTATTCCCTTTCAGCCTAAAATACATATCCTTAGAGCATCAAAAAATAATTTCAAAATGGTACAGCATTCTTTTTTATTTGTGATTTGTGGGCAAGTGCTACTCACAAGGATGCACCAATTGTCAGTTTATAGCTATCTTCTCGCTATCCAGGATTTCATACAGAGGGAACTGGCCCCACCCTTCTCTTCCTTCTTAGAATCTCCCAGAATATTCAGAAATTAATATAGTACTTTCGCTGAAGTTTGAATTCTATGAATAGTTGTGACCAAACATTGATCAGTGTGAAGTATAGAATATGCACATCAAGTAATACGTTAAACATAAAAGTGATGCTAAGTATATGCAGTCTCCCCTCCCATGGGCGGATCCAGCACTAGCAACAGGGAGGGGCCCAAATATATTTAGGTCAACAAAACTTAGAAATTTGATAAAATGTTACATTTTTTTGTACATGGTTTGAATATTAATATTATGAGTGAAGAACATAAGTTAGCATGCAGTTGTCCAGTAAACTGTATAATTCCTTATTGGTATTCATGTTGTTGTTTTTTTTCCAGAACTTGGTTGGGAGGGGAGCCCTAGTCCCCTCACAAACTTTTTTGCAAGATTGAAGAGGGCAATGATACTAGCACATAGTTAGTCTGGCGTCGCCGACCTTTTACCTTCCCTACATTGGTGGGCAGGGAGGAAGGAAAGGGTCTGGTAGCTCTAGTATCAATGACTTGTGCCGGCACCAAAATAGTGGCGCTCCAATCAGATTGCAGAATCGTTAATTAAGTACATTCCTTAAACACATATTCAATGCGCCCAAGTTTATTCCGCATTGTTAGCTACGGAAGATCAAGTGATGAAGAGCGTGTTTAGCGAGTTACAGTGTCCGTGTAAAGCCAGAGCAGATGAAAGTATTGAAGGGAATTTAAAAAAGACAATTTTTTGTAGCCCTCCTGACAGGGTACGGAAAGAGGGCTTGCTTTCAGAGTTTGTCACTTGTATATGACCAACTCCTACCCAAGTGTGAACCAGCCATTATTGTTATTGTTCTACTCATTTCTATTATGAAAGATCAAGTAAGATTATAAATTTTTGTGACAATCTTCATATTATTCGCAACGAAATGTTTTACTCGCAATTGACTTTAGCCTACGCGTTATGACGTAATAAACCTGTGATGTCATTTGCACAAGTATTTGATACTAGAGCTACCAGACCCTTTCCTTCCTCCCCGCCCATCAATTTAGGGAAGGAAAAGGGTCGGCGACGCCAGACTACATTGACTACCCAGTATCCTAGAAGCTCTAAATTGTGAAATTGTGGTTGAACATAACCTGTATTCTACGTTTATCTATTGCATAATGTTCCTAACTGAGTATTCTGTCATTATCTTATCTAGTGCATCCTGTCCCCAGCGGAAATGCATAAGGATCAAATATGACAACTGTTTTAGAAAGAAACCCTGCTGTACACACCCACTTTTGTACACACAAACTGACCTCCATCTTTCAGTTCTGGTAATTCTTCCACGACGATCTCCACATCTTCTTTTGTAGGAAGCCCTTCAAATTTCTTTACCCTGATCCACTTACTGCTCTTAATCCCAGACATCTTAGTCTCGCAACACCCAAACACTTCCAGCTCTTCGCACGATCTTCTCTGTAAGGTAGTGGGAGGGGACTCTGTTGCGAGACTATATATCGAAGGAAAGGCAATATCACACCTAACTGAGTTTTGTGCTTTGACGATCTTTGCCTTATTTAGCTTGGACACTGCCGAAAGGAAGCGAGCAGAGAAATCAGACTATTGGAGCTATGTAAGGAGCTGCGAAGACCTTGAAGCCAGAGTTTTGAGTGTATTTTTTTATTATTAATGTTATTCTTCTTGTTGTTGTTTTTACTATTGTAAACAAGAATTCACAAGCCTTAATAAAAACAACAATTTCTTAGTTTTTTTTGTTGCTTATTGATTTGGACTTATTGCGTATGGTCTGTAATGAATAAGTATAAAAAGTAACACTAGGGAGAATTTGAAGCAGGATTTAAAAATTATTTTGTAAAATAAGTTATTAAGCCCAACTTTAGTGACTCACGAGTTCTCATAGATAATGTACTGGATGCTCCCTTTTCACAGACAGATTTTTACTTCAATGTCAAAATACATTAATATGTTGACATAAGAATGTGTGTATATATAGCAACCATATGTAATACTGTTATTTACTAGTGAACTTAAACTTTCTTGGCTGCTTATATCATGATTATTTGTCCCAAAAGTTGTGAATACTCAACCTAAAAATGAGATAGTGTATTACGCAAAGAATTCACAACTGTTTGTTGAGAACTTGACGTAAGTGAGGAGCACATACCACAGAGAGAATTTTTTTTAGGAGTATTTATAAAAATCATAGAAGTCTTTGTGGGTAAAACAGATTCTGCCCCAATTTACTACAGCCATTATTCCAAAGCCGCTTTAGAAGACCTCAAAAAAAAAACAACACATCCATCATGAGCTACAGGGAAGTTTCTGAACTGCTGGCTTATGGACTGTTTTAACTTTTTAGCAATCACATTAATAAAAAATAAAAAAAAATAGTAAAGCTAATAGTCCATGAGCTAGAGGTTCAATTTTTTATGATTGTTACCATTTAGGGTGAATAAAGCTATTGGTGATTTTTGGAATGGTATCTACCCTTAGAGTTACCAGCTGATGAGTAGGTGGCTCTGTAAAATTTGAAAATTTGTAAGTGTACACTTGTCAAATATAATTCGGACAACAATATTCCATTAGTTGTGTGTAATAACTCTACTGTAGGGTTTTCGGGATGTACAATCATATTTTTGAATTGAATTTTAAATTGGAACTCTAATTTAGGTGTTACAGACCAATAAGCATGATTTGGTAGTGTCTAGAACTTGAAATTTTTCAAAATAAGCCTTTTATGACTGCTATATATTCTTTATACACTGAACATTGCATGTGTTAGCTGCATAAATGTTGGATATGTTGATTGAATACTTATAATACACAAAATCAATACCAACTGATGACTATATATTTTTTAAATGCAATTCTACATCTTTTGAAGCCACCAGATCAGAAATCAACCAATGTTCAATCTTTACAAATCAAGATTTCTGCCAAAGCTTGCATAAACAAAGCTACAACTGGCCCTGTTTAAATTTTTTATCTGCATTAGGCTTGTGGTTTCATTGCCACGACTTGAATTGCACTCTAATTCTCAATATTTCTTCACTTCTTATTATTATGTGCCAATTTTAAAATAGGACTGAACTATAAAAAAATATAACCCCACTTGTGTGCCAAAAATACCTTTAAAGGAATGCTGGGGTGTTTGTTTGCTGGCTGGTTGTCGTAGCTCTGTGGCAGTGCTTCATTCACAAGCATACATAAAATTATGAATATTACATTTCAAAAGGAGCATGTGCCCCCTCTCCCCTCCCCCCTTTTCTTCCTCCTTGGCTGCAGGCCTGAAAACCTGGGCACATAAACGCAGCATAAAGTGGTGCAGTAAAGCAAAAAGTTGTGCAAGGATAAAATGCATGCATGTTCCATACAGCCTACAGACTGATGAAATCAGGTGGTTGTTCTGTGTATATAGCAGCTGCTTACAGTCCAACCACCAACAGGTTGCGCACGTGACTTATTTGCACGGTGACGTAATTGTAACTCTCGCAGTCAAGTCGCTGGGAAAGTTGTCCGTGTGTGTCTTTAGTAAAACAGCTAGAGATGTCCTACTGGCGCTTGCTACAGTTACTGTGTGGGAGTGCATTATGAAGGTTAGTTATCCCACTACTTTATTCAGTGTACCAAAAATTGTTCGGGGAAGCTTCGTTATTATAAAACGCTGTTTTACAAAGTACATATAGCTATGTTACGAACAGACGGTATCGTCTCACTTTAATTTTTAGTTCTTTGTGTGCTCATCAGAACATGTTCAAAATCAAAAAAATATATACATTACAGATTAACATTTTAAATAAAAATGATGGATATCTTTGAAATTTTGCTAAAAAAGAGATGTATCGATAGATGTAGAAGTATGTATGTCAAGCAAAATGGAAATATGCATATAAGCAAGAAAGTATAATATTGTTATCTTCAGATACACTGTTATCTTCTCCAATGACTTTGTTACCAGTAGAATCAGTGTGGGACACTTCATCCAGGTATTCTTCCACTGTTACATCAAGTAAGCTAGTGTCCTCACCAGTGAGAGTAGCAGAGGTTAGTGCAGTTAGTACATTCACAACCTGTTGAGCAAGGTTTGTTCTTTCCTTTACAACTGCAACGCTTGTTACAACAGCCAGTCTTACATTTGCATCCCTTAAGTAATCCATCAACACGCTCCTGAACTAAATTCATATTCTTTTCACTGTCCCAATCAAAAGTGAACTTCTTGTTGTTCAGTTTCCATCCATATTGAGTTAAAGACTGCAGTATTATTTCTGTATGGTCAGCTTGCCACCACATGTCCATCACCCAGCAACTTCTTTTCCAGTGTCTGAATAGACCATCAATATTTAGCACCATTTGATTTTCAAATTGACTTCTCTCGCTAACTTTTATTCTGACATCTTGAAGCCACTGTGTGTGACATTCTAAAGGAGATAGTCCAGGTTTGTTAAATGTGCAGTAATGACTCCTAGGTTTGGTGTGTTCAATCCCATTTTTGTGTTTTTTAAAGTAAGCTGCACCAATCAACCTTATAAATGCCAAAATTCCGCTTTCAAATTGGTCACTAATTATTTCAGTATCAGCCAAAGTTCCTAGAAAAGGAAAATTTCCACTGCTAATAAACTCAGCATCTTGATAAAACGTTCTATACATTGATGCCTTTCCCATTTCACTAAAAAAAGAAATGTAATCACACCCAGTCGATACAAACAAGCTCTGAAATATTTGCGGTATTTTCTCGGCAGGAATTGATGACAAGTCAGGATCATTTTGCAAGACTTGGAGAGATTTATTATACCACAGTGGGTTAAAGGTGCCATAGAGGTTCATATAATCTTTGACAACCCTGGTCGTCTTGGTGAAACTCCCAAATACTTTGAAAGGTTTGTGATGAAGTAAATGGAAATACTATAATTCCAAAACCTTGGAGGGCAAATTTCATAAATTGCAGAAATTGCAAAAGAAGTTTAGTTATTTTTATCACTAAACACTTACTCAAGTTTGCTTCACAGTTCATGCATGATGGGCAGATGTTAGTTCTGGCTGGAGGCTTTGATGGTGACATCGAAGACACTGCCTGGACAATAACCAAAGTAAAATCAACAAGTTCAAATGACAGTAGTAGTGAAGTATTAGTGGAACGTAACCCAAACTTAAGGTGTGTTGCAGAAGAGACCGACACAAGACTTTGGTTACATGTAAAAAAAACCAACTGTTCCAATATACTAATCATGTCACCCGACACAGACATCTATAACATAGGTCTACCACTACTAAGTGTATGCGACAAGAACGTTATGGTTCAGCTCAATCCCTACTATTCAAAAGAATTGAAATACCTACATTTCACTGCTTTCCCTGATAAGAAAATTGCCATAATCTTCAAAAGTCGTGTGACTCCCGGTAGGGGTTGTATTTATCATAACCATACCTTCCAAAATGCAGCATTCTGGCTTCCACCCTAGCGGAAGGGAGTTAAAAAATATAGAGGGACTTGAACACTTGTATCGGGTTTCGAGAGTCGTGGTTGTATAGCATTTCTGCCCCTTTCGTGGGAGTCCATTGTTGTCAGATATTGCTAACGGCAATGGAATGTACTGGTCAGCTACTGATGATACAGGTTGCTTTGATTTTTTTGACCATAGTAATTTTTTTTGCATACATGTTCTGACCAACTTCATATCTTTCTGCAATTGACTGAACCCTCTTTTGTTTATTTTTACTTCACCAAATGTGGATAATTTTCTCTTTCGCTGTGATACTTGTATGCTAGATTTTCGGAGAATGTAATAGTCTATATATTTGTCAAATTCACTTTGCCCAATGTCACGAAATGCCAGCAGGTCACATTGTTGTTCTTGTGATGCTTTCTTATGGCATAGTGGATTTTCTAGACAGGTACTAGTGGTAGCATTCAGAAGCCCTGATGTTTTAATGGCCTGCAGTTGCTCAAATATATTTTCGTTGTACACTTTCACTGAAGTTAGTTCACAATAATGATTGTATGCTCTTTTTCCACGGGATTTTTGTCCTCAGGAAATAACTGTGTTTTTAAATTGTCCAAACATTTTGCTCGAAATGGCATGTAAGTAGCAATTCGATTTATATAGTCCTCTGTTGGTCGTACAATTGAAGTTTTACAATCTTTATTTATAGCCATTTCATGAGCTTCATCTATGGCAACTGAATGCCATGGACGTCCAGAAAGACTGACACTAAAACATCCCTTTTTCAACTGCTCCACAATACTAGATGGATATGCGAGTACATCTGCTAAATGTTGTGCGATAATTTTTTTACAAGTGAAATGTTCATAGGCAGAAAAAATAGGTGCCATCAACTTCAAGCAGGCTATCCGTAACTCCCAGTTTCTGCTTCTCAAAGCAATGTAAAGGTTGATGTATGCAAAGGCATCTTCAAATACAAATTGTGTCCAAAACTTCCAGGTTGCATTGGTGTTTGCACACTTCTGTATGAATTCCATAAATAGTATGATTTCCTTGGATTCTTGTAGAGATTGTAGTACTTCTGTAATCTTATTCTCTATATTTCCCTCACAGCATGTCTGGGTGATAGTGTCAGACACTAAAGCTATCAATTCTGTGTGAGTAAAAGTGGAAGGCTCATTTCCACTTTCAGAATGTTCAAAAAATTTTGTCACCATAGTTTGGTACATCGCTTCCCACACTTCTACTATAAAATAATGGGTCTTCTTGAATTTACTACATGCCTGAATAGCTGCAACAGAATACCCTGACACTTTTGCTAGCTCTTTCAGACCAGCATCAAAATATGGCTTCATTAAAGCAATTTGAAAATTTTTAAGCAAGTGCCAATCCCCTGGTAGTGGTAGTAACTAATCGTGCTCGTGCCCATACTCAAATTTTATAGCTTGCAATACTTCATATAGTTTTGCATCTCCTTCAACAAGTAGAAAGGATAGCCTTTTTTTTTTTATAAAAGCACTGTATAAATCTTGTAAGACAAACATAAGTGTGTCCTTATCATCAGCAACAGCGTCAAGGGCCTTATAATAGACTACATTGGATTTCTCTGTTGATAATGGTTGTACAATACTTAAATATTGAAACACGTCACAAAATTGTTTTTCATCTTTCTTTAAAGCACTGTTATAAACATTTTTTTTGGAGTTGATAGATGTGTCGATATTTATTCAACTTATCGAGTTCAGCTTGCTCAGTATTAGAGATTTTGAACATTTCTCCTGTAAGATTACTCCGTGTATGTTCGTTTGAGAGATGGCTTTGGGTAGATATATTTCCTGTTATTTCCTTTGTTATTGAGCTGCTTTGAAATTCTAATCCAGATCGTGCTCTTCTTGTGACTTTTGATACTGGAGAGTTAAAGCTTTTGTTAGGGGATGGATAAGGTGATAATTTTGGTCTTTTTTGGCCAGCAATTTGGGTTACATTTAGAGACTTTAAACTTGGAACTGGCTGTTATACAGCTTGTATTGTAGTACCATGAAATGATTTCTTCTTTTCTCCACAATATACTCTAGAAAAACTGTGCAAAAAATCAATGTTATCAGCTGAAATAATTATTAAGGCTTTATCAGATAGCTCATGTTCTGGTCCAACTTTCTGTCTCTCCCTAACTCTATACTGGATAATTCTCGATAGAGTGTCCATAGAGCTACATATACCAAGTCTATTGAGGGTTCGTATCAGTGTATCAGTTCCTCCATAGCTATCAATAACATATGTTATGAGGCCATGCATTGGAGAGTAGCACCTGTCATCAATGATGTACATCATCATACACAAGCAAAAAAAAACGTCTTATTTTTTTTACATGTATTGAGTTGCCAATGCACTTGCTGGTACCTCTGCATTCAGAATTAGACATGGTGATGTTATTGATGAAAGACCAAATACTTGGATCTAACTCGGATATAAGGGCATTAATATCAAGTTGGTCAAAGCGAAAAGGTAACGCTTTATCTTTGTCAATGTATGTCTTGATTTGTTCTCTCAAAGCAATATTTATATTTTCCACTGTACCATCCATGCTTTGACTAGCACATGGTACTGACTCACTCTGTACCTTAGAATTAGACTTGGACTTATTATAATGCTTTGCTCGAAGTTGTAAGTAAATCACAACCTGTTCGGTACAATATTGTTCCATGTTTCTTAATTTTGCAGACTGTGCTGAGGTGATGCTTGTAAGTGGCAATTAAATTGCTCAGTACCCACCGAGCTGTAACCAGTGGCTCATCTGAACTACTGTTGCACATTGTCATATATTTTTTGAACTTTTCAAAGAATAGGTTGTGTACAGAAGGTAGGAGCATGCTCTCATTAGCTAATAAGACTTCTCCAACATAGACTGATGTATGTATCATTGCTAAGTTAATGCTCTCATCAATAGTACTTGCTGTACTTCTCGCCTTCATAGAAGTTGTCAGATCTGAAATGATGCCTTGCAGGTCTGTGTCTGTGCTGACTACAGACTCATTTTTAAGAATTTGCAACTGACACTTATAGCAAGCAAAACACACCTTACTATCTGTAGATATTTCAATGTTGTATCCAGTATTCTCAAAATATTTTTGGACTCGTTTTGCATCAGGGCAAGCTCGGGTAGTTTTGTTACGTAAAGAAATATTGCAGGTTGGGCAGGTTGTTTGAAGATTTAATTCTTTGTTTTTTTATCAAAAAGTAATGGTGCTTGCATAATGGAAAAGTTTCAGAGTTTTCAGTATCTATTTCCAATGATGTGATAGGTGTATTT
>WLWD01005981.1_pt1 | contig 109278 bp, 82 predicted proteins | sample 6712731 | NCBI WGS metagenome assembly WLWD01 (sample SAMN12718690, study PRJNA576275) | sponge metagenome | isolation source: marine sponge | host: Mycale hentscheli | place: New Zealand: South Island, Marlborough, Capsize Point | collected 2014-11-01 | reverse complement strand
ACCTACGAGACAACAGCCTGCAACCTACGAGACAACAGCCTGCAACCTACGAGACAACAGCCAGCAACCTACGAGACAACAGCCAGCAACCTACGAGACAACAGCCTGCAACCTACGAGACAACAGCCAGCAACCTACGAGACAACAGCCTGCAACCTACGAGACAACAGCCAGCAACCTACGAGACAGCAGCCTGCAACCTACGAGACAGCAGCCTGCAACCTACGAGACAGCAGCCAGCAACCTACGAGACAACAGCCTGCAACCTACGAGACAACAGCCTGCAACCTACGAGACAGCAGCCTGCAACCTACGAGACAACAGCCTGCAACCTACGAGACAACAGCCTGCAACCTACGAGACAACAGCCAGCAACCTACGAGACAGCAGCCTGCAACCTACGAGACAGCAGCCTGCAACCTACGAGACAACAGCCTGCAACCTACGAGACAACAGCCAGCAACCTACGAGACAGCAGCCTGCAACTCTACTAGACAACAGCCTGCAAACCTACGAGACAAACAGCCAGCAACCTCCGAGACAACACCTGCAACCTACGAACAACAGCCAGCAACCTACGATACAGCAGCCTGAACCTACAGACAGCAGCCTGCAACCTACGAGACAGCAGCCAAGCCAACCCCTAACCGAGACAACGCCTGCACCTACGAGACAACAGCCTGCAACTACGGACATCAGCCTGCCACCTACAGACAACAAGCCTGCAGACCTACGATACCACAGCCTGCAAACCTAACGAGACAACGCCAGCAACCTACGAGACAGCACCTGCAACCTACTGACCTACGACCACAGCCAGCCACCTACGAGACACAGCCAGCAACCTACAGACATCCGCCCGCAAACCTACGAGACAACAGCCGCAACCCTACGAGACAGTCAGCCTGCACCCTACGGACAACATCCAAGCAACACTACGAGACAACGCCTTGCAAAACCTACGAGACAGCACCTGCAACCTACGAGGACAGCAGCCAGCAACCTAGAGACAACAGGCCAGCCAGCAAACCCTACGAGACAACAGCTGCAACCTACGAGACGCCTCCTGCACTACGATACAACAGCCTGCAACCTCCTAGACAACAGCCTGCAACCTACGCGACACAGCCAGCACCTAAACCTACGAGACAGCAGCCTGCAACCTACGAGACAGCAGCCTGCAACCTACGAGACAACAGCCTGCAACCTACGAGACAACAGCCAGCAACCTACGAGACAACAGCCTGCAACCTACGAGACAACAGCCTGCAACCTACGAGACAACAGCCTGCAACCTACGAGACAACAGCCTGCAACCTACGAGACAACAGCCTGCAACCTACGAGACAACAGCCAGCAACCTACGAGACAACAGCCAGCAACCTACGAGACAACAGCCAGCAACCTACGAGACAACAGCCAGCAACCTACGAGACAACAGCCAGCAACCTACGAGACAACAGCCAGCAACCTACGAGACAACAGCCAGCAACCTACGAGACAACAGCCAGCAACCTACGAGACAACAGCCAGCAACCTACGAGACAACAGCCTGCAACCTACGAGACAATAGCCCGCAACCTACGAGACAGCAGCCTGCAACCTACGAGACAGCAGCCTGCAACCTACGAGACAGCAGCCTGCAACCTACGAGACAACAGCCAGCAACCTACGAGACAACAGCCAGCAACCTACGAGACAGCAGCCTGCAACCTACGAGACAGCAGCCTGCAACCTACGAGACAGCAGCCTGCAACCTACGAGACAACAGCCAGCAACCTACGAGACAGCAGCCTGCAACCTACGAGACAGCAGCCTGCAACCTACGAGACAGCAGCCTGCAACCTACGAGACAACAGCCAGCAACCTACGAGACAACAGCCAGCAACCTACGAGACAACAGCCAGCAACCTACGAGACAACAGCCTGCAACCTACGAGATAACAGCCAGCAACCTACGAGACAGCAGCCTGCAACCTACGAGACAACAGCCAGCAACCTACGAGACAGCAGCCAGCAACCTACGAGACAACAGCCTGCAACCTACGAGACAACAGCCAGCAACCTACGAGACAACAGCCTGCAACCTACGAGACAACAGCCTGCAACCTACGAGACAACAGCCAGCAACCTACGAGACAACAGCCAGCAACCTACGAGACAACGCCCTGCCAGCCTACGAGAACAACAGTCTGCCCTACGAGACACAACAGCCACAAACCTACTAGCAAACAGTCCAGCACCTACGAGACAACAGCCAGCAACCTACGAGACAGCAGCCTGCAACCTACGAGACAACAGCCAGCAACCTACGAGACAACAGCCTACGAGACACAGCCTAACCTACGAGACAACAGCCAGCAACCTACGAGACAACAGCCAGCAACCTACGAGACAACAGCCAGCAACCTACGAGACCTACGAGACAACAGCCTGCAACCTACGAGACAACAGCCAGCAACCTACGAGACAACAGCCAGCAACCTACGAGACAACAGCCAGCAACCTACGAGACAACAGCCAGCAACCTACGAGACAACAGCCAGCAACCTACGAGACCTACGAGACAACAGCCAGCAACCTACGAGACAACAGCCAGCAACCTACGAGACAACAGCCAGCAACCTACGAGACAACAGCCTGCAACCTACGAGACAACAGCCAGCAACCTACGAGACCTACGAGACAACAGCCAGCAACCTACGAGACAACAGCCAGCAACCTACGAGACCTACGAGACAACAGCCTGCAACCTACGAGACAACAGCCAGCAACCTACGAGACCTACGAGACAACAGCCAGCAACCTACGAGACCTACGAGACAACAGCCAGCAACCTACGAGACAACAGCCAGCAACCTACGAGACAACAGCCTGCAACCTACGAGACAATAGCCCGCAACCTACGAGACAGCAGCCTGCAACCTACGAGACAGCAGCCTGCAACCTACGAGACAGCAGCCTGCAACCTACGAGACAACAGCCAGCAACCTACGAGACAACAGCCAGCAACCTACGAGACAGCAGCCTGCAACCTACGAGACAGCAGCCTGCAACCTACGAGACAGCAGCCTGCAACCTACGAGACAACAGCCAGCAACCTACGAGACAGCAGCCTGCAACCTACGAGACAGCAGCCTGCAACCTACGAGACAGCAGCCTGCAACCTACGAGACAACAGCCAGCAACCTACGAGACAACAGCCAGCAACCTACGAGACAACAGCCAGCAACCTACGAGACAACAGCCTGCAACCTACGAGATAACAGCCAGCAACCTACGAGACAGCAGCCTGCAACCTACGAGACAACAGCCAGCAACCTACGAGACAGCAGCCAGCAACCTACGAGACAACAGCCTGCAACCTACGAGACAACAGCCAGCAACCTACGAGACAACAGCCTGCAACCTACGAGACAACAGCCTGCAACCTACGAGACAACAGCCAGCAACCTACGAGACAACAGCCAGCAACCTACGAGACAGCAGCCTGCAACCTACGACACAACAGCCAGCAACCTACGAGACAACAGCCAGCAACCTACGAGACAACAGCCTGCAACCTACGAGACAGCAGCCAGCAACCTACGAGACAACAGCCTGCAACCTACGAGACAGCATCCTGCAACCTACGAGACAACAGTCTGCAACCTACGAGACAACAGCCAGCAACCTACGAGACAACAGCCTGCAACCTACGAGACAACAGCCAGCAACCTACGAGACCTACGAGACAACAGCCAGCAACCTACGAGACAACAGCCTGCAACCTACGAGACAACAGCCTGCAACCTACGAGACAACAGCCAGCAACCTACGAGACAACAGCCTGCAACCTACGAGACAACAGCCAGCAACCTACGAGACAACAGCCAGCAACCTACGAGACAACAGCCAGCAACCTACGAGACCTCGAGACAACAGCCTGCACTACGGAGACAACACCAGCCAACCTACGAGACCTACGAGACAACACCACAACCTACTAGACCTACGAGACAACAGGCCAGCAACCTACGAGAACCACAGCCAGCAACCTCGAGACACAAAGCCTGCAGCAACCTACGACACTAGCCCGCAACTTACGGAACAAGCAGCCTGCAAACCTACTAGACGCAGCCTCAACCTTACGAGCCAGCAGCCTGCAACCTATGGGACGAGACAACACACAGCCAGCAACCTACGAGCACGCCCATCACCTACGAGACAGCAGCCTGCAACCTACGAGACAACAGCCAGCAACCTACGAGACAACAGCCAGCAACCTACGAGACAACAGCCAGCAACCTACGAGACAACAGCCAGCAACCTACGAGACAACAGCCAGCAACCTACGAGACAGCAGCCTGCAACCTACGAGACAACAGTCTGCAACCTACGAGACAACAGCCAGCAACCTACGAGACAACAGCCAGCAACCTACGAGACAACAGCCAGCAACCTACGAGACAGCATCCTGCAACCTACGAGACAACAGTCTGCAACCTACGAGACAACAGCCAGCAACCTACGAGACAACAGCCAGCAACCTACGAGACAACAGCCTGCAACCTCTGGTGGTAGTATTGGAACGACACCTGACACCCAATCCCTTACCTGGCAGAAGTTACAGACATTCCTAAGAACCCCCCCCCCCCCCCCAAATCATTAGCTGAGCCAGTTTGGTAAAGTATCGTCAGTAACCACCACAATGCAACAACAAGAGGTTGTGGGAAAGCTAAGGCAACAATGTGTATTCATGAATATTCATTAGCTGAGTGGGGTTGGTAAAGCATCACCCAAAAGGTGGTATTTACAATTCATGAATAAAACGGAGTAGGGTTGGCAAAGGATCACCTATAAGGTGGTGTCTACAATTTATGAATAAAGCGGAATGGGGTTGGTAAAGGAATCCATAAATGCAGTTTAAATTCTAAAACGCAGTTAACCTTGAAGTGACTATAGGAGGGCAGTGCCGGGGGTGTGTGGTCAGCAATTAAGAAAAGAGGCGCAAAGTGGGGAGAAGTAGTGCGCATCATTTCCCAAAGCTAGTGTAGCGATCCAGCTCAAGGGGTGAAGCTCAAGGCGCTCAGTTATTGTTGAGAGTTCGGTTATCACCTAGGAACGTAAAAGTGAGAAGAACTATGGATGAAGGAAGTTCTTCGTCGTCAACCACCGCGAGCACCGTAGCGACTACTCCTACCACTGCGGGCTCACCAACGTGATTCGCTGGTCAACGCCATAACTAGAGCTGTTCAGTCGGGCATGTCAGCTAGCATGGAAGAGCTGGGGAGGACGATTGATGACAAGATTCAGGCAGGCATTCGAGCTCACACATCAATTGGAGGCAGAGGAGTCAACAGACATAGCAGTTCATCCAGCAGCCCACCCATACAGGGCACCCTACAGCCAGGAGTAGGAACTTATCTAGGGGCAGCACCTGCTACTTGCAGCATAGCAGCAACACTCTACTTCAACTACCCCCTCCTCACAGACTACAATACTACCAGTTCTCGCTGCAAGTGAAATCTCGTCCACTCCACGACCAGGATCAGGGGATCTTAGTGCAACAGGGAGCACTCTGGCGGGGGGTTTATCGCTAGCAGCAGGTATGGAATCTTATTATGGTAGTATGCCCCCACCAGCAGCTATTGCCAGCATGCCGTCGTTTAGGGTAGAACCTCCTCAGGTACCGCTCTCTGTACCAGTTAGGGCTGAAACTGAGTCATTGGCGTTATCACTAATTGCATCCCCCTCTGTATTTGCACCCCCTCTGCTGACGGCGCCACAGGCACTGGCTCCTAGTGGGGTTACTGTCCCACTTAAATTAGCCCAGAAAATATGGTGGGGAGAGTTTATTGAGATGGCAGAGCTATTACCCGATAAGCTAGGCATGTCAGATGCAGCTAATGTGGTAAATGCTGCCAGGGAGGAGAAGAAAACCAGAAGTAAACGAGTATCCAGCATACTCCAGTGGGTAGAATGCTTCCACGCCTACATAGGGGTGGTAATTCAGCAACAGCCAGACAGGGCTCATGACTTGCTAGCATATGCATCGACAATAGTGCATGCGGCCAGAAGATATAAGGGCGATGGCTGGGCAACTTATAATCACAATTTTCGCAAGCGAGCAGCAGCGCATCCAAGGAAGAAATGGGGTGAGCTTAACACTCCTTTGTGGACACTAGCATTCTGCAATGCGGAGCCGAAAGAGCACTGTAACCTATGCTTTAGCCTAGACCATACCACTACACCTGCGAGGACTACGAGGCTACAGAGGAATTCCAGTCGCAATCAAGGCAGGCCTCACGAGCAGGGCGGCCAAAAGACAGAGCTTCCTTAAGCCAACACAGGCCCATTTGTATTAACTGGAATAGATACTCTTGCACTAGCTCTACCTGTGAGTATCTTCATATACGTCTAGAATGCCACCAACGGCACCGTGAGAGGGACTGCCCAACTTCTAGAAGATTCTAACCTTACCCGAAAGAGAGACCTTCCCGCAAGGAGGGAGCCAAACCCTAGGGGGCCCTAATCTCAGTAGGGCCCCAGTGCCCATATACCCCATGCATTCCATCACCAATGATTCAAGCAATGCCACACCTCCTATATTTGAATCCAAAGTTACACTCTCTCACAATCATATCACGGACAGCCTCAAACTCGATAATATAAGTTCAGTTTGCCAACCAATTGTACTCCCGCCGCTTAAGGCCCCCGGCATGGCCGAGTGTAAGCTCCCGTTTTCGTTAGTGACCGGACTGACAATCAAACAGCAAGCCTACCCATACACACATGACTTGCTGTTACTGGAGCAATTTGGTCCACACAGCCGCAAACTACCGGCTATCCCCAACATTTCTTCTATTGTCTCTCCTTTAATTTCTGCTACCTGGGAAACCGCCCTACACGATCCTCCAGATCAAGACCTATGTGCTTTTATTGGCAGAGGGATCACAAGGGGATTTAGAATTGGTTATGACTCATCACACCGTCGTCAATCAGCAGCAAAGAATATGCCTTCAGCGTTGTCCAATCCGGAGCCAGTGTATCAATATCTACAATCCGAAATAGCAGAGGGACGCATCATAGGCCCTCTTCCAGCTTCTTTCCGGCACTGCGTGCATGTAAATCGTTTTGGAGTTATTCCGAAACGGCACAAACCCAATAGATGGAGGCTCATAACGGATCTCTCCTCACCCCATGGTAAAAGTATCAATGATGGTATTTGCAAGGACCTATGTTCATTGCAATACGAGTCTGTGGACGACGCAGCAAGGATTATCATGGACTGGGGGGAGGGCACTCAACTGGCCAAAATTGACATAGCCCATGCATACCGTAACGTCCCAATCCACCCAGCCGACAGATGTCTACTTAGAATGGAGTGGAAGGGTAGTATTTACATAGACACGGCTCTACCTTTTGGCCTTCGATCAGCGCCAAAGGTATTCTGTGCGTTATCCGATGCCTTGGAATGGATTCTTCTCCAAGCAGGTATCACAGCATGCCTGCACTACATTGACGATTTCCTCACGTTTGGACACCCGAATTCGTCAGAATGCCAGCATAACTTAGAAGTCCTAACATCTGAATGTTCCAACCTTGGCGTGCCATTAGCAGAGGAGAAGATTGAAGGCCCCGTCACCTCGCTAACGTTCTCTTAGGCATCGAACTGGATACGACACGAATGATCATGTGCCTGCCAGAGGGGAAGTTACAGAGCTTGAGAAGGCTCATAGAAGAATGGACACTGAACAGGGCTGCTACGAAATGAGATATGCTCTCTTTGATCAGAGAGCTGGCCCACGCAGCAAAGGTCGCACCTTCCTCCGGAGAATGATCTTGTGCGCTAACTCGCGAAACAAGCTTGATCACTGGATTTGCATCACGAAAGAATTCAGATCAGACCTGTTCTGGTGGCACGTTTATATTCAACAATGGAATGGGGTTTCCTTCCTGGCAGCCCATGTGCATCGCCCACCCGACTATCACACCTTTACAGATGCCTCAGGCTCCTGGGGTTGTGGCGCGGTCACAGATCAGCTATGGTTTCACTGCCCTTGGTCACCATCCTGGGAAGGGGTCAATATAGCAACCAAAGAGCTGGTCCCAATAGTTCTAGCTGTAGCTGTTGGGGTGAGAGGTGACTTAACAAGCATGTTGTGATCAGATCTGATAATTGGGCTGTGGTTGAAATCCTAAAGTGTAGAACCAGTCGTGATTCCCAAATTATGCACCTACTCTACCTTAGATGTCTCCATTTCTTTTGTGCAAAATACAATGTATGGGTGACAGCCAGGCACATTCCGGGGGTAGAAAATAAGGCTGCTGATGCCTTGTCTAGGGATGATTTATCACATTTCTTTCTCTCTCTCCCTAATGCTCAACAGTGTCCTACCCCGGTACCACACGACCTATGGAACGTAGTGGTGGAAGAGCAACCGGACTGGCTATTCCAGAGCTGGAGACCAAGGCTGAGCTCCTGCTGAGCAAGGGCATTGCTCGCTCAACAGATAAAGTCTACACATCAGCACAACGAATTTTCCTGGACTTCTGTGATCGCTTAAGTCTAACACCAATGCCAGTTGCAGAATCTACCCTCATACTGTTTGTGACGGAGCTTGCTCAAACAAGGGCTCACTCAACCATAAGAACATATCTTGCAGGTGTCCGCCATCTTCATATCATCCACAACTATGGCAACCCCTTGGAAAAGAAACTGAAACTTGACTTGGTGCTGAAAGGTATTCACCGAGTCCAACCCAACCGGAAAGCCCCGAGGCTGCCAGTAACTCTAGTAGTCCTTGAGAAAATCCAGCAAGGATTGAGCCAGGCTCCAGGTTTTTAGAGTGTTATGCTGTGGGCGGCGTGTTGCTTGGGTTTTTTTGGTTTTCTGCGCTGCGGGGAGTTTCCACCTCAGAATGCGTCACAGTTTGACCCAGAGCGCCACTTGACAGCTGCAGATGTCGCTGTGGACAATCACTTGAATCCCACTCGTTTGGCAGTTCGCATCAAGCTCTCAAAAACGGACCAATTTAGTCACGGTACAACCATCTACATTGGGAAAACCAGCCACAGCATTTTTCCAGTGTCAGCCATCTTACAGTATCTTGTAATTCGTCCCACATCTGAGGGTCCACTATTTGTCTTGTGCAATAGCAGGCCAGTCACAAAGCAGTCCTTTATCGAGTCTGTAAGGACAGTGCTGACCAAAGCGGGAGTTGACCCATCGGGTTACAAGGGACACTCTTTCCGAATAGGGGCCGCTACTACTGCAGCAGCCTGTGGCCTCAGTGACGGGCTAATCAAGACGTTGGGAAGGTGGTCTAATGCAGCCTACCAGACTTACATCAAGGTGCCTCCGCAGGAGTTAGCATCAGTCGCACCTATGTTGGTCAGCCAGCACTCATCAGGGCAGAGCTAACAAGAAGATTAAAAAAAAAAAGACATAAATAAATAAATAGACTCAACTACTTGGGGAGGAATTTCTAGCAGAAATTATGGTGTTAAGGTGTGGGGTCACTCCCCAAGTATATGTGGGCCAAACGATGCAGTATGATATATATCTCATGCATAAGAATTAGCCTCAACTAGCCGGCTGATGGGCAAGACAATATGTAGAAGCTCTGCCAGAAGTAGTTAATCCTCGTCAGTGCCTCCAGTCGGGCCGAGCAGGGTACCAGAGCTGCAAGCACTAGTTTCTGTCTAAAGCTAATGGCCTGGGCTTGCACTAATACGAGTCGTATGCAACAAGACTTTCAGAGACTTCAGAGGGCAGAGTCAGAAGCATCTGGCTCTCTACAATGCCAGACTATCTACAATGCCAAGGGCAGAAGCATCTGGCTCTCTACAATGCCAGACTATCTACAATGCCAAGGCCAGAAGCATCTGGCTCTCTACAATGCCAGACTATCTACAATGCCAAGGCCAGAAGCGTTTGGCTTTCTGCAATGCCAAGGCCAGTAAATCTGAGCTGGCTATAACAATGCCAGGGCCAGAAGCACCTGGCTCCCTACAAGGTTAATGCCGAACTGCTTTGATCTTTACAATGCAAAGGCCAGTAACAACTGGCTGTCTACAATGCTAAGGCCAGAGACTGAAGCTTTATGCTGGCTGCAGGGGCAGAAGGGGAGCCAGGCCCATCCCTTCTGCCCCTTGCCCACAAATCCCTTGCACTGTACCCTCCAAAGCTGTAGTTACTAATTGGGCCAAGAATGTACTAGTGGTTAAGGTGGTGATAAAGCTGAGTGGGGTTGGTAAAGCATCATTAGTAACTCGCCGGTTGTGGTGGGGTATTTATTGTTAGACTTGGTCTTCTCAAGGTTGAGTATGCTATTGCACAGTATAACATTAGTAACATACTCTACTCACTTTCTTGCGTTGCTTTATTTTATCCAGAGATCCTGTTCTGTCCCAGTGTTGATACACCTTGTTCTCGTATTCGTAGGAAGGAAAGAAACAGACCACACCTCCTGGTACGATGGTGCACAGGTTGATCATGGAGCGACCCAGTTCATCCAGCTAATAATAATAATAAATTATAATAATTGGTGAGTGAGCAAAGCGAGCGAGACACTCTCAGGGGAAACACACAAATGAAAATTGGGGATATTTGTTTGTTTATATATGTGTGGACGTACATGTCATTTTGTACTTTGAACCTTGCATTTTTGTGTTTCCTTCGTGGTCTACCCCTTCCCATATCTCCACTAAACAGAGTCTTTCGGTTTAGCAATCCCGTATCAGGAAATAAATTATTTACCCCTCCGTTATTAGGTTATTTCTGAATGCCACAAGATGCAAAAACTTACTGTTATACTCAACACTGTGCAGTAATTCTTTAGAACTTCTTGTTTTTTCAAGTCCCAAAATGTTATGGCAAATAGGTACTGTGGTATTGAAACCCTTTACCAGACGTAATAAAAACCTTGGCCTTTTTTTAGTAGCTGTGAGTGCTTGTTGTGAAAAGATAAGGTTATTCAGATAGTCATACTACAGAAAATACCAGTACTCGGTGAAATTAAGGTAAGAAAGTGGTTCTGTATTTGTTAGCTGAAGTATATAATGGTCACAACGGCTACTTACTTAGCTATACTTTTAGAAATGGACTGATAGATTCATTTGAAGTGTTTTGTTTGTGCACTGGCTCGCTCGCCCATTGTGCTCAAGCACATCACTAGTAATAAATAATAATACGACGATCTACCTGTGACCTCTCCACATTTCATCCACGAGGCAGTCATAGCAAAATACCTGAGCAATGCTACTTCACAATGGAAAGAAAGTGTGAATAATGGCAGAATCAGAGTAGAACAATTATGAACTAATTGCAATTTATATCTTAATGGCAAAAATATTAGGCTATGGATGCTATTAATGCCGAATGCCACAGTTTTCCATGCTATTACTGCTCCCAATACAATTGTATAAATGAAAGCAGGATCACTCAACTTATACTGACAACCATCAGAACTCCCACTCAAAACCATAAGGAATAAAACACAGTTTGAATATTGTTTTTGGTAGTGCAACACATATGGTGTGTAAAGTTTGCTATCTGAAGGGTTTCATCAACATCTACTCATTGAGTATTGAAAGTTAGTAGATATGAACTTTACAGGCAAACTTTGCAACTTTAACTCATAGATTGTTAGTTCCAGTTTTAGTTATTAATATACCGTGTGAGATTTAGTTTGGGAACTAAAAATGTTTTTCATCTTCCCATAATATAGTTTACTTTAGCAAACCAAAACAACACTAATTGGCACTGCCCAACAGTTACACAGAGAAGGCACACCAGAACAAATTTCACACATTTGGGTTCTTACAAATTTTCATCAACATTGTTACTTATTTCAAAAAAGTATGTAGAAAGCAGCTGTTTAATTAAAATTCCACAGGGAAAGTGAAATAGCATGGTAACTAAGTGAAGTAGTAAGGATAAATGCACATGCGTGCAGTGCTAGCCTTGTTCAAGTTGAGAAAGAAGAAATCCAGAGAGAATGTGAATGATAGTGTAACTAACTACAATGAAAATGAGTAAAAATAAATCTGGCCTACTAATAGCGAGTGATAGACTGTGCTATTTGGGATTATTAGTACTTGTAAAGTATTTCATCCTCATTACTCGTGCCATTAATTGTGAATACCATGGTTACCCGTGCTATTACTCACACAAATATTTCAACTCTCGTAGTAATAGTACAGCTTCCCAATGCCCTAATAAATACTATACAGTTGGCAAGTCATTGGATCTTTCTTAGTTTTAGTTTCAACCCGAGCAGAAACATGTGAATCATTATCATTATTTTACTAAAAATTCTAAATATTAAATAAATAATAATTAATAAATTCAATAGAGTCTCTGGGTTACTAACATGTGAAGTTTTGATCTGATAACTTCTGGGACAATTAAACCAGAGTACCACATTCATGCATGGAATAAGGACAAGGATAGCAGCTTTGTTCAGTCAAAATTGAGACTTGTGGCTTACCAGTTGAACTGGAGGTGGTTACGTAATCTGAAAATGTTTTTGGGCCAAACTTAAGCTTAGAACAGTCAACTATTTTGAGGAAACCAGAAAACAAGTTTCTTATTTAATTGAGTTTGTGGTCACCAAGGTGCAAATTGTGGGCAGGTCCTGATCACAAAATGATTATTGGGGCATATAAAACTTGCGCACAAAAAGTCATGCCTTTATCACAAAGTGCACATAGGTGGCATAATTCAGCACCAAGCAGCTCCACTAACTACATAGCTACTTCGTTATTTTTTTACTGAGTAAAAATAGTAATCATAAAATTTTCAATATTGCAACTTCTCGTAATGTAACTTTTATAATTCAGTCTCCTAGTCAACATCATCAGTGACGAAGGTTCTGCGGTGCTAAAAAGAAGTTGCAATATTGAAATTTCACAATTTCTTTCTCAGCCTTCTTTTACTAATTAGACGTATTCTCTCTCTTTCATAGGCTTTTTTAAACAATACAGAATTAAAAATATTTGGTTGCCACCAGGAATCGAACCCAGGACTGCTTTGCTTGTGCATTATACAAGCGGTCCTGGGTTTGATTCCCGGTGGCGACCAAATATTTTTTAAAAAGCCTGTGAAAGAGAGAGAGAGAATACATCTAATGAGTAAAAGAAGGCTGAGAAAGAAATTGTGAAGTGATAAATTAGAGGAGTAAAAAAAATTTAATGAATAATAAGAATCTTTGAAAAAAAGAGAATTTTCGTTGGTCTGTTGAGAGTGAGACTGTAGCATAGCAGTACCCCTTAACAGTATAAAATTGGAGTGTTTGTTCATCGGCTGGTTGTCGTAGCTCAGTGGCAGAGCACTTGTACGTTATACAAGCGGACCTGGGTTCGATTCCTGGTGGTGACCAAATATTTTTAATTCTGTATTGTTTAAAAAAGCCTGTGAAAGAGAGAAAATACATCTAATATTGAAATTATTCCTGCGATTACACTAATTCCTAATAGGTATGTAGAGAAACTCACTTCATTTCCTATAAATACTGTCAGGCTTTCTTTAAAAAAAAGTCCATATCACATCTTCCAAGATCTTCAAGTGCATTCTCATTTAGTTTATCTGCAGTGTCAAGGGCTGCTTTAAAAGTTTAAAACAGCTTCTGAGAATATTTTAAATAACTCATTTATGAAATACTTTATTCCACAGAGCTAGTTGTAATAGTTGCCAGTATTACATTGGAAATTAACTATATGTATGAGTAATAGCACGGGTAACCGTGCTATTTGGGATTAATAGCACGAGGCGAAGACGAGTGTTATTTCAATTGCTTTATGAGTGCTATTGATCCCTAATAGCACAGGTTATCCGTGCTATCACTCGCTAATAGTAGGCCAGCTTTTTAAAAAGTCTCTTGTACATTGTCCCCTACTAGAAACTACTCAAACTGTACGTTTCCAAAGTTAGCGCTCTACGTGTGCGCACTTACCCGTACTATTTCACTTAGCTACCGAGGTATTTCACTTAGTTACTGAGGTATTTCAATTAGTTATGCGTTATTTCAATTGAACAGCGATTTTTCCCATTCATTTTTTAATGGGCAACTTACGCGCCGTACTATTAAATATTATAATGTCACTGATAGTCAGCTCTTTCAGCCACAGCCTCTATTTATCTCCTCTGATAGTCTAATAAACAGTCCGTATGGATGTTCTCCATTTGGTGCAAATATTTATTGTTTGAGGACTTTCTTTGTTGCTGTCTTTAAATTTTTTCGATGTCATAACTTTCAGTAATGAATTGTGACATTGTAAATTCTTCTGCATGTGCTACAAATACCTGGAGCAGGTATTATACAGGATCAACATTTCACTTTTAGCAATAACATGAAAAATAAATTTTCTGTGTAGTCTTGTGTGACGGGTAAGAACTATTTGTGAACGTTCTTAAATGGGGGATTACACTCCGACAAGTTTAAGTGCATGTCTTCATAAAATTCTTCAACCAGCTGGAATAAAACATACCCTACTCCATAATGAACTAGTTCATTGAACACAGCAAAACTTAATACTCAATTTTCTCAGTATCTTCATGTGTATTCCTATCTTGCGAATGAAATATTTTCATAATGCTATAACAATTCAACTATCCTAGAACTTTTAACAGACATTCTTGCACAATTTGATAGTAAAAACAAAAACAAAAACAAAAACAAAAACAAAACAACAACTTATTTTCCAAATCGCCCTAAAGTAATTTCTTCATGATAGAATGGCCAGTGGATCTCACCATTTTGACTCTGTCTCTGGTTTGGAAGGAGAACTCCAAGTCCTCACCAGCTGGACCTTTACACAGAACCAGTGGGAGTATGTGATGAGGAGGAATGACATGGCCTGTGGAAGACATACAAGACCACCCAGCCGTGACAGTGTGAACAAACCCATTAACTCATTAGTTACAGCCATAGAATCAGCTGATGGACTTGAACACACTCTAGGTTCAATGGGTGACCAAAACCAATAGGAATCCCACTTACCACAGGAGAACTCCACCAGTCTTCTATCTAGGTCTATTCCTCCTCTTCCAGCTGCCAACTGCTCTTTCAACTCATCTGCCTGAAGGGCAACACACACACACACACATACATACAGTGTGCTTGTATGCATAACTTGCATATATGTCTATTGGTGACCACACCCATTAATTGTCTTACAGGCTGCATTGTGCCTCCAGCGACTATCACTGCTCGAGCCTCCTTGACGATGCGAGACAACTGAACTGATGGATTCAACAGAAGGAACTTCAGACTGGACATCGACAAGCTCTCTGGAGAGAAAAACAATTCCTTGATGAAAACCTCCTCTATATGATCTTGTGCTGCCATTAACTGGGACTATTCATTTGTATGAACAATGACTCTAACATCAATTAATGATGTGGAATTTATGGTTTAGGGAATTCCCCCTGTGATTTCCTTCTGTGATTTTGTTGAAAAAGTTAGGGGGAAAAAATGGAAAGAATTTTTTGACATAAGTGTATGCATTAACTATGAACTGGAAGACCTCTCCAGAAACACCTGCAATAATCACATCATTGTTGCTGATGAAATATTAAAATTTGACAAAATCAGGCCCAATGAAAGTGAGACCAGAGTTCTACTGTATATGAAGTGGACCCTAGGACATTTGCCTGTGGCATGGGATTACCCCAGGGGAAATCCCAACTCAATGTTAGCAGCACACGGTATGGTTGAGGGAATTTCCCCTGCAATTTTATTTAGTTTAAAAAAAAAATGGAAAGAATTTTGAACAAGTGTATGCATTAACTATGAACTGGAAGACCTCTCCAGAAACACCTGCAATAATCACATCATTGTTGCTGATGAAATATTAAAATCAGGCCCAATGAAAGAGAGACCTGAGTTCTACTGTATATGAAGTGGACCCTAGGACATTTGCCTGTGGCATGGGATTACCCCAGGGGAAATCCCAACTCATGAAGAATGGTTAACAGCACACTTCCTGTTTATAACATTGACATTAGTGATTTTCACTTTTTGTCTTGCCTTTCCTGGTGATGACTATTCTTCCATTAGTGTCCATATTCGTGAGTGCCTGTAAGAAGCTCTCTATGAGCATCAATGGAGACCTCATCTGCTCTCCTCCTCCTCCTCCCAAACTACTACCACCAACATCCTGCTCACCATCTTGAACTTTGACCTCTTCTCCAAAGTACCTCTCAACAAATCCATTCAACTAATTCAATGCACACAAATATTCACTCCAGGTAGGAAGGGAGAAAGGAACTCACCTTTCTTGATATGAGACTCTTCTCACAATAACGCAGTATCTGAGTCAACCATAAACAGTTATGCCAAAATAACAGTTTATGTCAATAAAAACAATTTCTTCATGTCAACAAGAGTTATGTAAACACAAACAACACATGTTGACAAAACTGTGATATAAACACCAACTAAATATGTCAACACAAACAACAGTACATTAACAAATATGTCAACAAAAAACAACAACAGCTGTGTAAACACATAAGCAAAAACAGTTAAAATGTTAATGGTGTGAACATTAATTACATATGCCAATACACACATCTAGAGAGACGTACCTTGAAGATGTTAACATTGTCCATGTTGGAAGAGAATAGGAAGTCATTGAGACCAACTAGCCTGGACTCACATTCCGGAGTCTCTTTGTCTCTGTTTTCTAAGTAAAAACAACAACAAACAAACAAAAAACAAAAACAAAAATAAACAAAATCAACTACACTTTTTCTCTCCCTTTTCCGTGTTCTGTTTAATAAAGCATTGCCATTGTCGAGATAAGTAAACATATCACTCTTTCAGTCCAGGTATAGGTGTGAGTATGAATTATACTAACTACAAGAACTTCAACTCTGATATAGTCTCTGTGTGTGTGTGTGTGTGTGTGTGTGTGTGTGTGTGTGTGTGTGTGTGTGTGTGTGTGTGTGTGTGTGTGTGTGTGTGTGTATAAATGCTAGCCACAGTTATCCAAGGGAGAATGAAATTGGCAGAGAAATAGTGTGGATTCCGCAAAGGGAGAAGCTGCTCAGATATGACCTTTGTGGTACAGTAACTATCTGAGAAGGTTATAGAACATCAGTCAAAGCAGTTTATCATCTTTGTTGACCTCAAAAAGGCCTATGATTCTGTACCAAGAGGGCTTTGTGGGTGGTCATGGAGAAGATGGGGGTCCCTGAATATCTCATTGATATTGTGAAGTCCTTTCACGAGGGGATGGAGGCACGAGTGAGAGTAGGTGAAGATTTGTTAGAGGAGATAGAAGTGAGCAAAGGTCTGAGGCAAGGCTGTACCATGGCACCCACTCTGTTCAACTTGTACTCTTGTGCAGTTGTGGAGAGATGTTTGGAAAGAGTGAAGCACATCAACGGGGCTGGGACATTTGTCTTCTGCAAGTTTGACCAGAAGTTGTTCAGGAGGAGTGGGAAGGAAGCAACTAAGGAGTTTTTGAGTGAGTGCCAATTTGCAGACGACATTGCCCTTCTTGCTACCACAAGAGCAGCAGCTGAGGAAGTCACTAGGGAGTCCCAGGCTACAGCCAGGGATTTTAGACTCACTGCCAGTATTGAGAGGACCAAATTTATGGCTACGTGACAGATATAGACCTGGAATCTATCAGTGTGAATAATGGAACAGTGGAACACGTGACTGAATTCCAATACTTAGGGTCTGTAATAGCTGAGAATGGAAGGATCGACAGTGAAGTAGACATGTGCATAGCTAACGCATCCAAAGCTTTCGGAGCATTGAGACAGTCTGTAGTTAGTGACAAGATTCTCACTATCAACACCAAGAGAAGGATCTATCAGGTTTGTGTGCTGTCTGTGCTGCTGTACAGGAGTGAGTGTTGGACCCCCACTGCAAAGACACCTGAGGAGACTGGGTGCATTCCCCCATAGATGCATGTACTGGGTGCATTCCCCCATAGATGCATGTACTGGGTGCATTCCCCCATAGATGCATGTACTGGGTGCATTCCCCCATAGATGCATGTACTGGGTGCATTCCACAACAGATTCATGTACTGGGTGCATTCCCCCATAGATGCATGTACTGGGTGCATTCCCCCATAGATGCATGTACTGGGTGCATTCCCCCATAGATGCATGTACTGGGTGCATTCCCCCATAGATGCATGTACTGGGTGCATTCCCCCATAGATGCATGTACTGGGTGCATTCCCCCATAGATGCATGTACTGGGTGCATTCCCCCATAGATGCATGTACTGGGTGCATTCCCCCATAGATGCATGTACTGGGTGCATTCCCCCATAGATGCATGTACTGGGTGCATTCCACCATAGATGCATGTACTGGGTGCATTCCCCCATAGATGCATGTACTGGGTGCATTCCCCCATAGATGCATGTACTGGGTGCATTCCCCCATAGATGCATGTACTGGGTGCATTCCCCCATAGATGCATGTACTGGGTGCATTCCCCCATAGATGCATGTACTGGGTGCATTCCCCCATAGATGCATGTACTGGGTGCATTCCCCCATAGATGCATGTACTGGGTGCATTCCCCCATAGATGCATGTACTGGGTGCATTCCCCCATAGATGCATGTACTGGGTGCATTCCACAACAGATTCATGTACTGGGTGCATTCCCCCATAGATGCATGTACTGGGTGCATTCCCCCATAGATGCATGTACTGGGTGCATTCCCCCATAGATGCATGTACTGGGTGCATTCCACAACAGATTCATGTACTGGGTGCATTCCACCATAGATGCATTCACACTGACAGGCAGCAGTGGGAAGAACATATTTCCTCAGAGGAGGTATGAGAGAGATGGGGTGATACAGAGAGAATAGCAACCAAGATCCAGAAGTGCACCCTGGAATGGCTGGGCCATTGAACCACCACTCACTGAGGATTGTCCTCTTTAGCTGGCTGCCACAACCTCGCCCATGCCATGGCACCAGAAAGAGATGGAGAGATGTGTTGAATAGGGACATGAAGGAAGTAGGGATCCCAGTTGGCAAGTGGTACGAGATGGCACAAGAGGAAGGAGTGGTAGTGTGGTACAAGACATATAGTGAAGGTTCCGTGATGCACCAGCCACGGCAGAAAGCTGGAAGGAAGGCAGAAGTCTATGGAACGCCGTTCTGGACAAAATTTATAATCGCTGATTGAATGATCGATTGTTGAACAGTCGATCGAGTGATCGACGGTCGATCTAATGATCTATTATCGAACAGTCACTGTAAACTGAATTGGTACTATTTCGTGATAGGTAAAGGATAGATTCCTGCAAGATGCACTATCAATAAGGGCTGACTGTGGCCGTTATAGCTACGCTAATTAATTAGTAGCTATCATATCCGAATGCTTACCAATGTTTACAAAGTAATGTAAGAAAACTTCACAATTTTCAAGCTGCAATGTAGCTAGCTAGCTATTTTTTAACCACAAAGTTTTAATGTTCCAGCTGTTTGTTTATTTGTTTGTTTGTTGTTGTTGTTTTTTGCTGAAGGTTTTGCTGGTGTCATCAAACAGCTAGATATAGCTATCAGTCAAAGAAAAAATAGCTAGCTAGCTAAACAATACTACCTGTTACTAGTTTAAAGTAACAAAAGAGAGACTGGTTATAATAGCTAATAAGAAAAAGTGCATAGCTAAGAATTGTTTCCTGGTAAGATTATGCTACATGAAACTTTTGAGCCCATTCATAATTTCAGGCAGAAATCTAGCTAAGTTGCTAACTGTCTACTATGACTACAACAGCTAGCTAACTGTCCCTAATGTACAAACGATTAGCTAATTCAGAATAAATGGAGATAGATAGACCATAACTATAACTGCTTCCAATTTGTTGACTTAGCTACTTTGCCGATTAGTAGATAAGTAGCTATACAATTAATTCAATGTGACCAGGACACACTGCATCTATCATTTTACAATGTTAGCTACTATCAAACCAGTGGAGACGTTAGCTATCTCACATAACAATGTTTCATCATGTTGATTACAATGGCATTGGAGACACTAAAGGGAGAGAGCTATTGCATATGGTATTAGCCACAGAAATGACCTGATAAACATTACCTATTAATAGAAACGTCTTCAGTGGCTAATTGACAAATTGAGACTAAAATTTTCAAATGATAAAAAATTGTAGAATCACTCTAGTTAGCTAGCTAGCTAGGAGATGTCTGGGCCACTTACTCACTAAATGACTGGGTTTGTCTGAATTGATGTATTAGCTAGCTGCACAGGGAGTAGCTAGCTATTTAGTTTTTTGTTTTTTTGTTTTTTATTAGCTACTTACTTTATTGAAATAACTAGTTACAGCAGTGTTTGGGTTAATTGTGAAAACATTTGACAAACTATTAACTTATGAACCTCTGCACTTGTTCTTCTATGAGCTCCGAGCTGAAAAGCGTCCTAAAAATGGAGAGTTCAAAAAAGGACAATAATACCAGACCCTTCCTCCAAAACTGGCCTATATTTCCGGGAATATGTACTGCTGTTGTAAAGTTTTTTTGTTTTTTGTTTTTTAATTAAAAATTTAATATCTTTTTATAATGTAGGAAAGGACCGAAGTAGAACATCTCATGGTGGAACATGCTATGTCCAATAGCTTGAGGTTGGTAGTGATTAGTCTAGTTGGAATACTAATTATAGCTTCAGCAACCACAAACAACAATATGCATCAGAAGAATATTAAAATTGTATAGTAATTGCAGCATTGCAAAGTGTAGGCAATTTGAACTTTTTTTGTTCTATCCGTTGTGAAAATCTCACTAAAGTAAAACATTGGTTGTCCCCAGGAATTTGAACAGGACTCCAGCTAAGGCACCACAGGTGCTCTGGGTTGGCACCACAGGTGCTCTGGGTTGGCACCACAGGTGCTCTGGGTTGGCACCACAGGTGCTCTGGGTTCAGAGCTGCAGCAACCCACAACTCCCAAGCTTAGAACGCAAGTGTGAGTGCTAGCTATACTGGCAACCCATTTTATTCAATGAGAGCAAATGCTCAGGAAGAAGGCGAAGATGTACTAAAATAGACAAAAAAGAAAAATAAATAGCTATTTACTGCTAAATATGAGTTTTGGGCTAATAGAATTCTAGATATGTAGTTTTGAAAAAAACAACAACATGGTTATATCAATAAGTGATTCAACTCAGCAAGTATTGGCTGAACAGGCTTTCTCCAAAATATGCTATGCACCCAGGCCAAGCAGTGGTTCCTTATTGATAGATGTCGAGCCAATTCTTACCTCGTGAGACTAGTGTTTTTAGTGTACAGCTTGCAGCACAAATGGTTCACACATTTGATTTCTTTTTATGAAGTGTCATGTACAAAAAACTTTTCTGTTGCAATTTTTTCTACTCACCAGTGCATAGCTATTTGAATTTGAAATAATACTTGCAGTGAAGAGCAACCTATCTTAATTCCCACCCTGAGAGAAGTGATTTTATTGCTCGTGGACCTGAAAATCAAAATTTACAAGTTGTAGTGAGACGAGACCACGTTCTGACTGATGCTCTATGAGCAGTGAAGCGGTCCTCATTCTCACACATGAAAAGACTCAAGGTAGTTTCCAAAGTAAAATTTCCGTCCTCAAATCATTAATTCTGTGTTCATTTAGATAGCTTTCTTGAATGAATGTGCTGAAGATGGTGGTGGTCCAAGCAGAGAATTTTGGAATCTTCTATCAAAATCTATAGCTCAAATTTGTTTGAAGGTTTTGGTCAAACAAGAGTGTTAAGACATGACTCACCTGGTTTACAGGTAAGTTTTAAAGGTATTCACTAAATGTAATCATGTAATAAATAAGCTTCTGGTAAAGTATTTGTAGACTAATTATTGAAAAACACATGGCAGTTGTTACATGATGCTCGTAGAACACACTTCAAGACTTTTTAATTGATTCCTATATTTGTAGGAGAAGAAATTCCGTGATGTTGGGGTGTTAATGGCTATGGGTATAGCTCAAGGGGCTAGTGGCTTCTGTTTCTTTGCCACTAGCTTATACACCTATCCTGTGGGACTGATATATCTGAGATTTATGTACTGGACAGGATCTAGTTGACCAGGTTTGAACATTGCAGCTAGCTACTTGACCAGGTCTGAACATTGCAGCTAGCTACTTGACCAGGTCTGAACATTGCAGCTAGCTACTTGACCAGGTCTGAACATTGCAGCTAGCTACTTGACCAGGTCTGAACATTGCAGCTAGCTACTTGACCAGGTTTGAACATTGCAGCTAGCTACTTGACCAGGTCTGAACATTGCAGCTAGCTACTTGACCAGGTCTGAACATTGCAGCTAGCTACTTGACCACGTCTGAACATTGCAGCTAGCTACTTGACCACGGCTGAACATTGCAGCTAGCTACTTGACCAGGTTTGAACATTGCAGCTAGCTATTAATGTTTATTTGTATACAAATTGAACAAATTCCACTAGATAAACATGGCTACTGGTGAGAAAGAGTTGCAAGCCTGCACAATGGAAGGTATAGATTTGATAATGGATGCTGGGTACAACAAGCCTGTTACTGCCATAACTATTGGTGAAAAGAAGGACCTTATGGGTACTTTGAAGCTTCATTATACTCTTTTGAAGACCCTTGGTGAAACTGACCAACTGAAAGAGGGCATGTCAGTGAATGGCTTATCACAAGCATTGGTGAAGTATCCAGATATCATGAAGCCTCTCTTTATTGCAGAAAACTCTTCACTACTTACAGCAGGTGATTTAATCTTTAATCATATTCATACTTGTATATAGTTGGAAATACTGCCTGCATGATTTCTTTACCCCTCGAATGGTGTGAGTCTTGGTATAATAAAAACTGGGCAGTTATCACAATTTAAAAAAATACCAATTATATTCAGCAAATTTATGTAAGAGAGTGTACCAGCAGCTATTTTTAGCAGCAATTAGCTATGAGCTCATTTAGTACGTACCTGAAATGTTCAGCTCACACTGAATAATTAAAATAAAAGATTTTCTTGCTAAAATACAATTGTATTTGTAAATTAAGCTTTAGCTTCTTGGCAGACAACCAATCACTACTCCAGAACCTGTATAAGTGTTCTTCAAATAGTAGCACCACTTGCAGCCTGTTTTAGACCAGCAACAGTCAAATTTGTGAGATTCTTCAATAGTTTTTAATCTAGTATATCCTTCTTTGTATTGTGGTGACATTATGTCTATCTAGAAATAATGGAAGATCTGTTCCAATGTATTCACTTCTCACCTAAAGGTTCCTCTGATATAGTAAAAGAAGAAGCTACATACATGCTTTTTCTGGACTTCTTGGATGGTTGTGAAAAAGTAACCAATGACCCAAGTATAGGTATGTATTGCACTCTTGCTGGCATCACCCCATGCAAATGCTTGTACATTCAAACTACTTGTTGTTGTTGTTGTTGTTTTTTGCTCAACTTACAAAGATTGCGAACAAGTAATAAATTTGTTTCACACATGCAGAAGTATGAAATGTGAACTTTAGTGGACTCTTGCATGTGTAGGCTGTATTTATCTGGAGTCTACGAATAATTTTAAAAAGTGTCATTGTGACATAGATTGCATACTTGGTGGGTTTGAGTAAAGCTGATGTCTGTATGATGGTAGCCCAGTAGTCTGAAACTATCTATTGATACTATTTGAAGTCTCCCTCCCTCTCTCTCTCTCTCTGAAGAAGTGCATTTTGCATTTCCAAAATTTTCAAATCTGACTGTTTCTCAGTGTGTTCAGATATGCCAGGATCCACTATGCAGGGCTGCATTTTATGGCTTGGAGGCAATGGTTGGCATCTGTTTTCCTAGAGAAAAACCTTCACATTTTAAATATCAGAATGTTTCTTCTCGTATAGCTACATATTAGTCTTCTGTATGCTTTCCAGTCCATACATGTACAACAATTAAATCAATAGCATTTACCAATTCTACATTGCTACAATAACTATCTCTTGCCCACAATAGTACAGCACATTGATTCTTCATAATTATTTTATTGGTTTGCTGAAGATCTTAAAACTATATGTGTCAATTCTTTGCTTTTGCAGGAGAGTCTGATATCAATGTGAGCTTAGAATTTTTTTGTCATTCTCAACTGGTGCTGAGTCTATTCCTCCATTGGGTTTTGATTCTCCTCTTTCTCTCCAATTCAACTCTCATAATGTATTCCCAATGGCTTCAACATGTGCCTTGGAACTCACTCTACCATCAGTATTTCAACAATGCTACAAAATTCCATGAAAGAATGGCTTATGCTATGAAAAATCATGGTGGATTGGGATGTATTCGATGTGTTTTTCCCCTCTTTTTCTTCATTATTCCTCCAAACTCATTCATCTTGCTAATGAAACATTGCAAGGACTGTATCTGTTAAAAAAAAAAAGCATGTATGTGTAATTTATATTACACATTTTTTTCATTAGTAATTGTTGAGAGTTGGGTTAAGTGAATTGAGTCGCCAAAGAAAAGACTTCGCCTTACTTCATCTGAAATAGGAAACAATTTGGTTAAGTGTCGTCAATATTTTGCCCCACGAGTGTTAAAACCCAAGTCAGTATACGGGGTATGCTACGGAAAATGAGCAGATAGCGAATCTTTCTAAATACAGTTCTTGAATCACCAAACGATTTCCTGCAAAATATGGTTTAATAAGGTTGAACTTATTTCCGATCAAAATCCCTATCGAATTTCCGTTGCCGAGTAGAACGCTGGTCGCGTAACAGTGCAGATCAAAATGACAGTAAATTTCAATTATGACACAAATTAAGCTCCATACTCCTTCTCCTCAGGGAGTGATTTTCATAACCTGACCCTTTACGGTCGTAAAGTTCGACGGTGTTGCACTTAGAACTTAGGCATAGGCCAGTAACGACCATTTACCTTTAGGTGTTGTCGTCTTGGGAAAGATGGAACGGACTGGTGTCGTAAGCATTCTTGTAGTATTGCAGAGGAATGTGTTAAAATGTACAAGGGCTTATCTCTTTTCCAGTGTGGTGTGCTGCTGCAACTCTTTACACACGCACAACTAAAACATAGACGTGACCTTTTTTTAAAATACTTTGGTGTATAAGAACAGGCTTAGAAGGCCAGTTGCATGTAGAAAACAAGTTGTACTGGAGGTTCATAAGAAATAATTTTTCAAATGTTTTCACAATTAACCCAAACACTGCTGTAACTAGTTATTACAATAAAGTAAGTAGCTAATAAAAAACAAAAAAATAAAAAAATAACTAAATAGCTAGCTAATCCCTGTGCAGCTAGCAAATACATCAATTCAGACAAACCCAGTCATTTAGTGAGTAAGTGGCCCAGACATCTCCTAGCTAGCTAGCTAACTATAGTGATTCTACAATTTTTTATCATTTGAAAATTTTAGTCTCAATTTGTCAACTAGCCACTGAAGATGTTTCCATTAATAGCTAATGTTTATCAGGTCATTTCTGTGACTAATACCATATGCAATAGCTCTCTCCCTTTAGTGTCTCCAATGCCATTGTAATCAACATGATGAAACATTGTTGTTATGTGAGATAGCTAACGTCTCCACTGGTTTGATAGTGGCTAACTAGTTAACATTGTAAAATGATAGATGCAGTGTGTCCTGGTCACATTGAATTAATTGTATAGCTACTTATCTACTAATCGGCAAAGTAGCTAAGTCAACAAATTGGAAGCAGTTATAGTTATGGTCTATCTATCTCCATTTATTCTGAATTAGCTAATTGTTTGTACATTAAGGACAGTTAGCTAGCTGTTGTAGTCATAGTAGACAGTTAGTAACTTAGCTAGATTTCTGCCTGAAATTATGAATGGGCTCAAAAGTTTCATGTAGCATAATCTTACCAGGAAACAATTCTTAGCTATGCACGTTTTCTTATTAGCTATTATAACCAGTCTCTCTTTTGTTACTTAAACTAGTAACAGGTAGCATTGTTTAGCTAGCTAGCTATTTTTTCTTTGACTGATAGCTATATCTAGCTGTTTGATGACGACACCAGCAAACAAAAAAACAACAACAACAAACAAACAAATAAACAAACAGCTGGAACATTAAAACTTTGTGGTTAAAAAATAGCTAGCTAGCTACATTGCAGCTTGAAAATTGTGAAGTTTTCTTACATTACTTTGTAAACATTGGTAAGCATTCGGATACGATAGCTACTAATTAATTAGCGTAGCTATAACGGCCACAGTCAGCCCTTATAGATAGTGCATCTTGCAGGAATCTATCCTTTACCTATCACGAAATAGTACGCAATTCAGTTTACAGTGACTGTTCGATAATAGATCATTAGATCGACCGTCGATCACTCGATCGACTGTTCAACGATCGATCATTCAATCAGCGATTATAAATTTTGTCCAGAAGGACATTCCATAGTGTATGCACCTTATTGTGGTGTGCAGCCAAGAGTGTGGGTAGGAGTGGCCTATACTGAAGAATAGGACATGTGCAAAACACAACCAAGCAACCTACCAGAGTTGGTATCATGACATTGGTATACCTCTTACCTCTGACTGTCAAACTATTTCACAATCACCAGACACACACACACACACACACACACACACACACACACACACACACACACACACATACACATCCAATGCAGCAGGTGTAGGAGATGGTTAAGAAGTAGGGGGCCTTGCTGTACACAAATGCAAAACTACCAGAGAGTATAGTTAATGCCAGAAAATGCCAACTTTTTGCCAGCCTCTCATATATCTTGGAGGGCCAGTGTGTGTGTGTGTGTGTGTGTGTGTGTGTGTGTGTGTGTGCTAGCCACTAGATCATTACCTTGTAAAGTCTTTAAGAAACTTCTCAAAACTTGCAGAAGTTGATTAATGTACATCAGATTCTTTGCCTTCAATCTATTCCTGCATACAAAAAAGTAGAAGAAAAAACACAACAAAACTTAAGCAACACACAAAAAAATTGCAGAAATTAACTTAGTTCTCATGCTGTGTTGCCCGCAGCAGTTGAAGGGTTTGATAAATTTTTTTTTACATATGTATGCATCATCATTAAAAACCATGGCAACTCAAAATTAACTTAGTTCTCACGCTGTGTTGCCTGCAGCAGTTGAAGGGGTTTGACAAAAAAACAAACAAACATATGTATGCATCATCATTAAAAACCATGGCAACTAAAAAACCAGAAGGTATACAAACATTAATAATGATAATAATGATAATAATAATAATAATAATAATTAACTATTCTACCCTTGAAATCACATGGGTTTAACTTTCTCTAATTCACCATTTCATGTTCCAATAGTTTCATTGCTGTGCATTATTTATAGTGTATTGTTCAAAAGGTGTTGTAAGATGAAAGTTTGTCCGGAACAATAGACAGCATGTCCTCATTCACTGATTGCTGAGCAAACATCAGACTAACGGAGGTGGAAAAAAATAATTATCACAAATATCCTGAGGGTTATTCAGCCAAGCTGCATACTTGGGATATATATGTCCTCAATTCAATTTGCGTGGGCGTATGTGTACCCTTTTCTATTAATGCACCAGCACATGTTACGCTCCTTGGCAATATTTACCAGCACTTCATGGCGGGGTATCTGTTGATGAGCAGAAAAGAACTATCTGTGGAGCTAGGGAAGTAAAAATGCTAGAATACAGGAGCACAGACCTTCCCAAACAGTAGAAGAAAAACTGGTGAGGTGACAAATGAAAATACTGGGCTTGAAGAAGAGCTAAAAAATAAATAAATAAATAAATAAATAAATGTTTTAAAAATCTGCTACTGTAGAGCAGGTAAGACATGTAGCAGCTACTTATATCAAAATTGCATTAACTTACAATATTCTGTAGCTATAGCTTTTTTGGCCGAGCCCACTAGCTCGCTTTGCTGACTTCAATGGGAACCACTTTCTAGCTCGCCAGTTTTGTTATTATTATTATTATTGTTGTTATTATTATTATTTGCACTGTAGCTAAACTTTATCATTCACTCACTAGTTCTAGACTTCATGATTAGATTCCTCCAGAACTTCATTCTCAAAGTATGGCTCCTCCAGACCTGTTGGACTAATTCCATTATAAACTTCTGCGCTAAAAATGACACATTTCCAGCTACAAACTACTTTGGGATAGTATGTTTCCAAGGCTAGCGCTGCATGTGACTATTCTATCGTGCTATTTCACTTAGTTACCAGCCATTTCACTTTCACTTTCCTGTGCTACTTCAATTAAATAACATTTTTTGAATGAGAAAATTTACAGCTGTACTATTAGCTTTTAGAACCCGTTGCTATATTGTTACTAGGTGTACTAACTTGGTAAGTGTGCACTATTTTTTGCCTTTAGGTATATAAACTGTGCATACTAACCACCCTTGGGGTATTGTTATTTTTGAGTTTGAGTTTAATAGAATAGGCCGGATAAAGCTGTGTGAGGCCTGGATATGATATGTGAGGGTCTACTACCCTCTCATATCCCACCTATACAGGACCAGCCCTAGTTCCCTCCTGCTGACCGCTCATATACAGGAATTTACCACAGCTAGCTGCTTAACTGTTTACCGCAGAGCAGAGCAGCCCAGGGTGGAGATAACAGCTGGCAGCTACAACGCTAAAGTAAACCTGCCAGGCTCGCTTCAATTGAATTTTAATTGAATTTTAATTTTGGGCCGGAAATTCGCTTGACACCGATAAACCAAGTTGCTAGTGGAAACTGGGCGGGCTTTGGGTAAACGGGTTCTAAAATAGTTAGAGCATGCGCTCAGGTACTGGTGGATTTAGTGTACAAAGCCCTCGGGCCTCTTGGGCTTCAGTGCACTAAATCCACCAGTACCTAAGCGTGTATGCTCTAACTATTACATAGTAACCATAGCAGCAGCAAAAAAAGAAAAAAAGAAAAAGAAAAAAAAAAGCCGTTAGTTGTGCATTTAGACAATTACTTCCTCATTTGCTTAGCACACTGCCATTGCAAGATCTAAACAAGTGCTGGAGAGGTACTCAAAACTTTCATTGTGGGTAAGGAGTGGACAATACTGAAGAACAGCACAGGTGCAAACACGATACAAAAAAAAAGAAAGAAAGAAAATTTTAAACCATTTCACAATCACCCAAGCATGTCAGAGATAGCATCCCAGGTAACAGGTTACAGACAACAGGTTACAGACAACTAGTTAGAGAGGTGTATTTATGGCCTAGCCAGCAGGGAAATTCAATACACGTATAACTGATCACCTCTCAGGAAACAGATCCAAGTCACCACCTCTATCTATAATGTTCAATGTGATGTCTTTCTTCAACTCCCACCAGCCATGGAGGTAAGTTACTTTTAATACTACTGGACTAATTAGGAAAGCATTTTGGATTGCAACTTCAGACCAGCAACAAAGTCAGAACTCCATGATGGATGATAAACACTGTCTAATGTATCTGTATTGATTCCATCCATCTCTCAATATTCCCCACCCCACTCCTGTCTGCTGCCATAACAACCAGCTTTTGATCACTATGCTAATTGGTCCAAATTAAAAAAAATGCAAAGAAAAAAAAAAGTTAGAAAAAACCAACGAACAAAAACAACAAACATTTAATGTCCTGCATAACTACAGGTGAATACCAACTACATGATATTTGTAATGAGACTGTATTCCAGTGTCTTCTTCTCAGCTTCTCTCTCCTCATAATTTTATTTCTTCCATTGTAGCAGTCTGACAAAAGAAACATGTTTCCTTCTATCACTATGTAGTAGTCATCCCTTCCTCAACAGATTAGTAAGATAAACAAAAACTACCTGTTAATCCTACAGGTCCCTCTCTAACCAGCACTGTAAAGTGAATTCTGTGTGGGCTTTTGCTTAAACCAAAAGTTTAGATAGCTCTTAAATAGACCAATATTTTGATACTACAGCCATCTTCAACTTACCATTTAGTGAGGCAGGTTAGCAATTGGATATGGACGCTCCGGACCAAAGCACCAATTTTTTTTTACAAGCTTCTCATAGTCTTAGCTTTATATTTTTGGTAGGAACCACCTCCTCCGATGATGTCATAGCATCCATCTTGTGGTTTTAAGATGGCCGCCATGTAAAACCCTATGTTTACATCTATCTCAGCTTCTTAGCAACCAAAAATCATAATTGAAGTGTGTAAATATACATTTCCAAGGTCAAAGAATACAACTGAATCAGAATAAAAGCAGTAGATGATGTGATTATAGACAAAGACATTAAACTTGGTCATAAGAGTTCTTACAGTGACAACTGCAAAGATCGGTACAATTCCAACCTGCTTTTCTACATGCACATCTAGTGCTACATCCTCTCTGACTTTTGCAGCTACATTTAACAAGTTCACTGCACGCCTTGGAGGCAACATGTAGCACATTCCATACAGTGCCCATGTCTGAGTATCTTTCTGGAGAGTCCATCCCCAACCCTCTGGAGCAGGTGCATGTTGTTCACTGTGTTCGCTAGTGCACCATATTCCAGCTTGATATGCCACTCGCTTCAAGTGCTGCAATAGTGCGTCCTGGGTTGGAGGGAGTCGTTCCATAGTCTTCCCTTTATGGCAAAATAGTTCTTTTCTGGCTTTATTGACATGTTGTTGCTCACTGGCCTCATCATACATGAGAACAGTGAAACGTTCCAATACTTGAAATGGTTCTTCATCAACCCGTACTTGCATAAATGGATGGGCTGCCATGTATGTAAAGGCACGCGTAACATCTTTATAGCAGTTCCATGCTTCCCATGCTGATTTTTTGCCTCTCCCAAAGAATGCGGATGTGGTATCACATCCAGTGAAGCTGTGGAAGACTGGAACAGCCAATAATTTTTCCTTACCCAGATCTTCATAGGTGGCATTCACATAGTAGTACGTGAAACTTTTGCCTGTATACCAAAGGCAACCCAAACATTTACATCTGGACACAGGGTGAGTAGGTGATGAAACTTTCCAATAAGGATCACTACTACATCTGTGTCAACGGTACGTACGAGACATGTAGTGCAGCCATTCTGAAGAGCATCCTGCAGGTGGATTAACAGCCTGGTGTCTGCTTCTTCATGATCACATGGTCCCATGGATTGATTTGATCCTAAGATAAGAGCTGTAGCATCTGATGTTGTAACTACTTTCTTTCTTTCAGGACACTTCATGTTGGCAATCTTGCTGGAAAGAAATTTGAACAGTTCCTGCTTGTTAGTAGAATCACGTAGGAAGTCTGCCCAGTTTCCTGGTAGCTTGTTGCTCCCTTCAACTCTTCTCCGAATACCCTTACCCCTCTTTTCTCTTGTTTGTTGACTCTTTGATACTAGTGGGAATGTATTTGTCCCAAACTACATCCACTCTTCTGGAGCTTTCCAATTGCTTCATGACATATGGAAGAAAGACCTGATCAGCATACTGGTCAAACGTTAAAACATTCGCAGTGTTTAGAAAATGCACAACTGCAGCTCCATCAAGAAGTTTCACATCTACAGAATCAGGAGGATAATTCTGGATATCCTTTACAGGAATGTTTAGGAGATCAGATTTTTTTCTGAGGCGCAACTTTCCATTATCAGACAATGAAGGGGGGAAAGGGTGATTCTCATGACTGAAGAATGTAGTCATATCACTTGCTCTGTGCTGCAGCACTATAGAGGTGAGAGAACAAGGCAACATCATTCTTCAGGGAGATCTTTCCTGCTTGTTTCGTCTTACTCTTGCCTGTGGACGACTGAAAAGTGGAAGCAGATTCTTCTTAATTGGCTCATGAATGGAGCGTGTGCAGTCAATGATTACTTCCTTGAAATAAGTGGCATACTGATCCTTCCCTAAACTGTAAGCTGTTCTTACTGTGTTCACCACAGATTCATTCAAAACATTTCGCGTGTCAAGAGCTAGTAACTCATCACTGTTATCAAGGAATGGGTTTCCAAACTCATTGATGACCTGAGCCAAACTAACAGCTTGCTCCTTAAAAGCTTTCTGTGCGGACAATCCCTCCTTATGATGATAGCCACAATCAGTGCTATTTGGGAAGCATTCATCTTCAAACTTCTTCAGTAACCTTGCTTGTTGAGGTCCTGAGATCATCCACTTTCTGAAGGCTGAAGGGTTTTCAGTGAGACCAACTGCGCCTCCAGAACCTTTGACTATTGCATTATTCTGTTCGTGGGCTTGGTCTATCGCAATGGATGAAAACCTGTTGGATGTTTTTTGGATGATCCAGCGACCATTCTCCTCAAACTCAATGAGAATGGATGCTGGTAGACTCTCCATGTCCCGGATGTGTATTGGAATCCAGCGGGCATAGTTGTGGTGGTCAAGAGCAAAGAACCAAGGAACTATGGCCTTCAGGCATTCAACATACAGAGAAAAGTTTCCCTCACGATGTGATCGGATGAACATAAGGCCCATGAGTTCCATGTTGAGAACTGTATCCCAATACTGAAAGGTTGGACTCTTTTGTGTCATTTCCAGTTTCCATGCCTCCTTGGCTTCATCAGTGAACACTCCTCCAGCATGAAAAAAGGCTTCATCTTGAAGCTTTGCGCAAGAACCAATGCAGTAACCTGATGAGCATGCCTTGTTCTTGTCAGATGTGATGCTCTCAGAAAGGAGTCAGGTGTTAACAAAGCCTAATGGCATTCTTAGATGTGATCCTAGGTACACTATAGTCTCATGCCATAACCATCACATCGCAAGGAGTGTAATAGTATCAGTTGAACTTGAAATGTTTTATTTAGACATGCATGATTGTGATTATTGGTACTTACAAGCTGAAAGATAGGTTTTACATGGCGGCCATCTTAAAATCACGAGATGGATGCTATGACATCATCGGAGGAGGTGGTTCCTACCAAAAATATAAAGCTAAGACTATGAGAAGCTTGTAAAAAAAATTGGTGCTTTTGTCCAGAGTGTCCACATCATCCCCAAATCTGTTACTAAGCTGCCTCACTAATCGACTTCACATGAGCTGTAACTTCCTCTGAATATCACAATAATGTTTACGATGTACAGTCTCATAGCTGGGTATAATTCAGCAAAGCTGTCTACTCATGAGTTCTGGATATATATATATGTGACCAAATTTGCAAAAAGGGACCTTATGGAGCAAAATAAAAATTATGAGTTATCGGTATCATGTGAAAGTTCTATTCTGGAGCAACAAAATGAGCTATAAAGTGTATGCAAGCGTTTACTATAAGCCAAGATATAGGCGTTTATATTCGCATTGCGGGTCACAATCACAAAAACATTATTTTGAATAAACCGCGTTTAAAGTTTAATCTAACGGAACTTAATTTTTTCGTAAATTTCCGTTTTACGTAAGGGCGTGGCTAATTTTTTTAGCGATCCCTACCGCTGCCGGGAAAGAAGGCCAACTAGGAACCAGAGAATTTAAAATTTGTCAAATTTGGTGACTTCTGCGACAAGCGCTAAAAGCGCAACACTCAAGGTAAGACATATCAAATAGGCAACTTAGTAATCAAGTTTAAATTTATTTGGAATAGAAATAAACTATAGTAAGTACAAATTATGAAATTTTAATGGTAGCTAGTAACAAATAAAATTCTTTTGATAGCTACAGTAACAAAATAGTATGATAAGAATGTTATTTCTTAGTTGGGCAGCTCCTGGAATTGTGACCTGGCTGTCGACATATTCCACACAATCTTTTCTGGGGTTGTTTTGAAGTAGATGGGTTGACAGTAACTGATTCATGAGTAGCAGCAGGGGAGTCATTCATTTCACTCAGAACTTCAGTTGGTGAACTAGCTCTACTTACAGGCTTTGGAGTGGTAGGTAAGGGACAAGTAAGGTCCTTATCGTCTGGTGGACAAAAGTCTCTAATTTTGTCATACAGGTACCAGGTTCGATCTGGAGTAAGACCCTTTGGCTGCACAACTGAAGGGAGTTGACTAGGGTTTGGAGTCCAATCCCTCTTCAATAGACTAATTTCCATTTCACTTGTGTCTGCGCGCTCCTTAACAGTCACATTCCCTGGTTTCTCCGTATCAAAAATGAAGTGGTGTAACTTTTTGATGCCAGATATTTTTTTAAAATTTTTGGCAAAAAAAGTGGTCCAGTCGTAAGTTTCCACTAAAGTATTACCATCTTCTGTTGTGACTAACTGAGAATAGTTACACTCTGCTGACATGTTCACAACTGCTGCAAGTTTTGTTAAACTACCAATTTTTGTTTTCCGGTATTTTTGCTTTAGAAGCCCAAAACACCAATCAGGTGCAAATTTGGTGTGGCCTACAACCAAAAAAGAAAGAGTTATTTTGGTGTGTCTTTTAGTAAGTATTCTCCACGCTAAATACTGTATCATGCAATTATTTTTGTTTTGTCCTGTACAGTTATCGGCATGGAGAAACACTTCTGTCTCACCAAGGCCATGCGTTTCAAAAAAATGATGAAGCTGGCTCACAACTGCATTAGCCCCCTTTCCACAATCACCACTTTCATCATTTAAATAATTAACTTGACGAGGTATGCCCTCACAATGAACCCCGAAAATACTGCACTTTCTAGGTACCAAGAAATACATTGGGCCTGGTTGAAGTGGGTCAGATGGATAATGTACCTGCAAAAGAAAATAAATGTAATTACTTTGTGGCTACAACAATTATTTAATTAGCCATTTTTTATTGTAGTCATTATTACTTATTTAATTTTTTAAGATACTCTAGTACTCTTACCATTTGTGCATAATCAAATGAATAATGGACTTTTATGTTATCTGAATTTTCAGGTATTTTTCCTGATAATGGAGGAGGTTGGAAAATACCATTTACTACAAAGTGGGACCGGATAGACTCACGACATTCCTTTGTAATAGATCTATAGTATGATCTCTCCATGGTAACCACTCTCAAGTGTTCGAGAGCATTTTGAAGTACTGAAGACTTCTCTGCTTCAGGCGAGTTTGCTGTTCTAAGCACAGTTTGGCTATTTTGCTGGCATTGCCAACATAAATCTGCCATAGGCCTCATCAGGATGACTGATGGCAAAAGAGTTCGCCAAAGATGACAAAAAGTTGAGTATGCCACAACGTGTGTATCAGTACAAGCATTTGCGGCATTTTGGTAAAGCTTCCATATGCCCATTTTTGAAGTACTCGAAGGCAGAAGCTTTACGTCACTTTTGCGGTAACCTGGAAGTCTTCCTGGTAGAAGGAGGCCATTTTCCTCCGTGTAATTCACCAGAAAGGAAATAACATGCTGAACGGACTGAAGATTAAGAGTGTTGTGAGGCAGACGCTTGGAATTACCATGGACTCGAGGAAGAATTCCATGATCATGGTAACTTTTGGCTATGTTTTTAAGTCGTTTGATTCCAATCCCATGCAAAAACAGAAATGTCTTGAGACAGATACTTTTCCCCTTATGATGATATGAATAATGGATACGGACTCTCGGAGAAGGGGAATGCCTTGACTCTGTAGATACACCACTGCTGATATCACCAAAAGCTAAAAGCTGACCAATTAAAAGCATATCCAATTCAAGTCGTGATATTTGCTGACATTGAGATCTGCATTCTTGCACATGACTAGCTGAAAACTGTAGTACACAATCTTTCCCTTTCCACTTGGAGCAGCCACAACCTCCATCAATAAACATAGCTACTAATCGATCTTCATCAATGTCTGATGGTTGAAGTGTTACTTCAATGTCAGTAAGTGTGCATAATCGTGACAAAGCAGACGTCTCCAAGTCAGAGCCATCTTCTGGTACTACCTGTTCATCATCATCTTCCTCTACAATCTCACTTGTACTCTCAAAATCTGTATTACAGTAGTCCTTCTCAATACTGGTCTGAACATCACTACCATTGTCAATTTCCACTGATTCTTCATTCAAGCCTATGTAGTAGTAATAAATATTAGAATTTGTTTAATTTTGTTGAGTTGGCATTCTGTTTTATTACTGTTTGGTATTAGCTAACACATGCACTTACCACTGTCTAAATCAAATTCCTCATCACAGTCCTCCCTACTGGTAAAGTAGTCTTCAATCACAGTTGCTATGGCTTCCTGGTCATAACAAGAATAGTTGTTAATTGAATTCACTAACTCTGAAACCTCACGGGCACTGGGGTTCGCCATATTCACTTAAAGCGGCGGTTAACAAAGGGATTACGTCACTCTTAATTGATTTTACCGCGGAATTGCAAGAAGTTACCGCGCAATTGCCCGCGATGGAATTCCGTGCACGGTAAGACGCCATTTTGCCTAGCTTTTTCAAGCGTCTGGTTTTCTACTTTCCCGTTGGAATTAAGCCCCGAAACTTCACCCAGAGGTAGGCATAGTGTCATAGCTAAATGTACTTGCTTAACCTTAAAATTGGAAAAAATCGACCCGTCGTCGTTTTATGGCAATAACTCAATATCAGTTTTTGCGCGATAAGGTCCCTTTTCCCAAATTCGGTCACATATAAGAACATGTAAGATATAGTATAAGAAGCTTGTCCAGGGTGTTCCTCATTGATGAAGCCGAAACCATATCCATTTCATAACAAACCAGTATCATGGCAACTATGGGAATGCAACTATGGGAATGCAAATGTAACCACATCACCTCTAGTTATAGAACTCGACTCTAGTTGCTGGACGTGTGCAACAACGCACCTCCAGCTTATTGATCAGATGCATGTTGTCAACACAAGTTCCTGTTGGCCAGGCTATAATAACACTCACTTCTACAGACTGAGTCAGTTCTACAGTCAGTGCAGAAATGAGCATCGCTCAAGAAACAGATCCAAGTCACCACCCATATCTAGTATATGTTGTTCAATGCGATGTTTTTGCTCAAGTACCATCAGTTGTGGAGGCAAGCCACTTAACAGTTGTGGAGGTAAGCCACTTAGCAATGTGACAAAACTAGGTAAGAAAATTTGGGAAAAAATTATTCACTGGATTTGCAACTTCTGATTGGCAGCAAAAGTTTGAAATCCAACACTATAGAGCCTGCATGCCTCATCCATTGTGTTTAGCTACTGAAGATATGCTAAAAGAAGCAGTAGTTTATAGTGTGAAATGAACAACAATTAACCCAGGGGCTTCGTAGCTTTGATTTAGATATTTTCCTTTACAGCCGCAAGAAGAAACTAACATGCAGAAAGGGAGCAGTGAGATGGTTTTGCCCAAGTCTTCAAAAGATGGCCAGATCAAGTCTTAAGAACTGCCCAACTATTTTGTTCAATACCATGTGTCACTTGCAGAGCTATTTATTCATATCTTCAACTAGTAAAATCATGCAATATTATTAAATGTTTATAATTAAACTATTATCTCAGGAAAATAAATGCCTTGCAGTAGCAGCAAAAAGGCATCTGTAGCCATTACAAGACATTAACTGTACAAAGGTCCACAAAACCATCCAGTGAATACACCTTGTTGTGGTGTGCAGCCAAGAGTGTGGGTAGGAGGGGCCTATACTGAAGAATAGGACAGGTGCAAAACACAACCAAGCGTAACCTACCAGAGTTGAAGTATCGTGACATTGGTACACCTCTCACTGTAAAACTATTTCACAATCGCCAGACAAACACACACGTGCACACACACATGAGAGATAGCATCCCAAGTAAGTGTGGGTGTCTCACTCAGGTATTGCTGCTGGGCGTAGCAATACTAATCAGGATGGAGTCAGCCTTCATAAGTTTCCCAGCTCTCCCACTCTGAAAAAGAAATGGGTTAATCATGTGAAGAGACACAGAGACAAATAGGAAGCCACAGCATACTCTGTGCTCTGTAGACAGCACTTTGAGCCAGCATGCTTTACACCTCATTCCATGCTTCCCAGTCTCTGGGTTTAGGCAATAAGAAAGCTGTCTCAAGCCTGACACTATACCTATGATTTTCATCAAACTATTTAGTGGAAGAGGAAGACAGAACTGGACAATCCACCACCACAAACCGGGAACGTAGCAGAGCAAGCTAATTTTAATGTAATTCACTCATTCAAATCAGTGCATAATAGATACCAAAAGATGCCATGGGCGGAGGTGAATTAATGGACAGTTCAGTATCACCACAATCACATAAGGTAAGCTAATTCCCTTGAATAACAAAAAAAAAATGAACATATAATTAAATGTTAAGGAGCCTAAGCCTAATGATGGCACAGTCCAAGATTGTCCAAGTGCTGTGTATGTCGGTGCCAATTCAATTAACCCCCACACTTCTAGTGTTGATAAGACACTTCAATATGCAAAAATAAAAATGTGCAGGAAAAATGCTCTGTTTTGAGACCCTAGTGGCACGTACAAAGGATGTTGGTATTGAGTGCTCTGCTCCCTCTTGCCTGCTTTGCTTGGGGTCAACAACTCTTGGTGTCTAGTTCACAAAGAATTGACTACTACCAACACAGATGAAGTGACCACAGAAGCACATGATAGCGATTTTGAGTACACAATTGAAAAAGGCAATATTAGTGGGGTTAGGTGAGTTTTAGCACAATAATTATTTCTATAAAAATTAATTATTTTTGTAATTTCCTGTTTGAGTACCAAGTCTCTTCATCAGAAAACCACACCCTATGCAAAAAATCGCACCTGTAACGGGCATGTTACAGGCATGTTACAGGAGTCTAACAGACAAATACATGCGTAAGCTAACATGACTGTTATACCACTGTTACAACCAGTTTGTCTAGTCCATTTTGGGACACTTTTCAGGCATGTTTCACACCTGTTACAGACGTACACAGGTAGTACAGAGCATGGTAACAGGCATGTTACATGTATGCCATAGGCATGTTACAGGTGTGCTACAGGTATACAACAGGCATGTTAGAGCTAGTATATTACAGGGATAAAATACTACTTGTGCACTTCTGACATGATTGGTCAAAATATTTTTAATAAACAGTTTCACATTACTTTCACTTGATATTGCTGTTGTTTGTGTGTTTGTGTGTCAGTTCAATTGTGAGTGTGTAGCTGTGTTGTTTGTATTGCAGTTGATAATTAATGGTGCAGTTTGAGATATTTGCTCCTTGGAATAATCCTAATGGCATCGCTGAATTGGAGGCTACATCATTTTTAGAGAATTCCTTATCCTTCATTTGTTCTATATCTTTGTATGAACTCAGTATGTGTGACATGTGTTGTTGCTGTTTGAGCGAAGCTTGCTTATATGAATTCAAACTCTGAACATTTTTATGGCCAGACAATTGCATAATTTGACTATCTGGAACATCACAGTGTGCCAATTTTGTTATCGTGGTTTTTCTAGCAGAATGGTTTGTCTTCCTCCCTTATAATGAGCCTTGAGTAGAAATTCTCTTCATAATCTGCCCAATTCTATCCTTTCCCATTTTCTGTTTTTTATACCAATGTGCGCCATCACCAGGTTTATAATTGATAGATAGATAGAAAGGAGAATCTGGGTTGCACATTTCAGTTGGCCGCTGGGCAATATACTGCTCAAAAATCAGAACAGGGCACTTTTCAGGATTGCTGGGAGTGCTCCACATTTTTGGCTTAAAGGCTCGAGTATTGTTTGATTCCCCAGATCTAGTTTTTGTGTCTCGCTCACTAAACTCTATATACTTTGAGCCATCAGATGAACATTTAAGTTCCAAATCTCCAAAGGTAAGCTTATAGTGCTCGTCACGGCCTCTCATGCCCATATGCACACATAAAAGGAACCAAATAGTGTTTTGTAACACCTCTGGACCACTACAACCCAATGCACCATTCTCCCAAAGTTGTTGTATTTCATCATCTCCTAGAGATTAGGAAGCTTTAGATCTACTACCTTTACCCTCTTTTTTTTTAGCATTTTTCTGCAGGCTACTAATTTCTGACGGGAACTGGCAAATTCTGCATCTCTGATGATGCTATAGGTCTTATGTTTTTCTTTCAAATACCTGTCAAGACTTCTCTGGAAACAAATTAGGGTATCAGGCTCATCCATCAGTACGTCTGATTTTGCAATAAAAATGGCCTAATAATCTGTCCAGCTCCACAGGTGGAATGTCTTCTATTAGTCTTTCTTCCTTAATCGACTTGCACCATTTATACCATGTTTTCAAGTCTGATGCCGTCTTCCGTTTTGTGTTGATGTTTTTTTGCATTTCTACAAAATCTTTAAGCTCTTTGTCGTACACTTTCTTCGCACGCTCGCTCTTTTCCTCCCTTTTCGGTCATTTCCTGATTTTCTCCTTCAACAGGACACGCTGAAAATAGCCAATCAGTGATGTCTTCAGAAAACAAAGAAAGTAAAGCTTGAGTTTCTTCTTCAGGGAGATCTGGAACACTAGAGGAACCAGAAGCCATCGCACAAGAAATTTGTTACCAAGGTATTTGCGCATGAGCAGTACCTAATAAATTTATTATCCATTGGATACCCAAGAATATCACTCATCTGCGGCACTCGCGTAAATACTAAGCCAACAGACTCATGATATTCTCCTGTATCAAATGAATAATATATATATATCACAAGAGCCTTGAAGGTTGTTCATAAAATTCTGAGGACATGCCTTTGCAATGAAGCTTACTATGACAAAACAACTTGCACTTGCTTATTTCTGGAAGAGTGGGACAATGTATGATGTACCTACTGCAATAGTAGATCCATTGAAATGACCAGCCTTCACCATTAGCTATATCCTCAGTACCAAGCAAGCTATGGTACTTTCTTTAAAAAAAAATATCTTGACTTAGTGACAAATTCCCTGTAAATCAAACTGGATTAGCAAGATAAACAAAAACTATCTGTTGAATCATAAACTGATAATGAGTTCACTTAATCTCATTAGACAGAAGCCTATCAAGTTGTATCATATCAAACAATTACCATGCCAACACAAACATGAAAAGTTAACCAATGAACATGTGCAACAACCAGTGCCTCAGGCATGTGGTCAATATCAGTTCCTGTTGGTGAGACTATAAAAATATAAAAAAAGCTGTCGTCCTACAAACTGTGTCAGAAGTACAAGCCACCAGTCAGTGCAGGAATGAGCACCTCTCAAGAAACAGATCCAAGTCACCACCTCTATCTAGTATATGTTCAATGTGATGTCTTTCTTCAACTCCCACCAGCCATGGAGGTAAGTCACTTTGCCATCTGACAAAACTGGGTAAGTGAATTATTTTGGAAGAAATTATTCGTTGGATTTGCAACTTTAGACCAGCAGCAAAGTTGGAAATCCAACACGATATTTTCCTCCACAGTCACAGGAAGAAACTAATATGCAGAAAGGGACTAGTGAGATGGTTTTGCCCAAGTCTTCAAAAGATGGCCAGATCAAGTCTTAAGAACTGCCCAACTATTTTGTTCAATACCATGTGTCACTTGCAGAGCTATTTATTCATATCTTCAACTGGTAAAATCATGCAATATTATTAAATGTTTATAATTAAACTATTATCTCAGGAAAATAAATGCCTTGCAGTAGCAGCAAAAAGGCATCTGTAGCCATTACAAGACATTAACTGTACAAAGGTCCACAAAACCATCCAGTGAATACACCTTGTTGTGGTGTGCAGCCAAGAGTGTGGGTAGGAGGGGCCTATACTGAAGAATAGGACAGGTGCAAAACACAACCAAGCGTAACCTACCAGAGTTGAAGTATCATGACATTGGTACACCTCTCAACTATTTCACAATCATCAGACAAACACACACACACACACACACACACACACACAAACACGAGAGATAGCATCCCAAGTAAGTGGGGGTGCCTACCTCAAGGTTCTCCATCACCTCAAGGACTTACCACATGCCCTACACCTGCTCGGCAAGATCTTCAATAGTTCTAATGCAGAAAAAAAAAAAAAAAAAAAAAAAAAAAAAAAAAAGATGCCTGGAGGAAATAAACCACAGACATAGACAGAGACAATCACATAGTTCAAAAGGAAGAACTGGGAAGGGGGTGGGGGAGAGAGAGAGAGAAATATGTTTTGAGGCTGAACAGAAAATTTCATGTGATTGTTTGTGCACTGACTGCAGAGCTGACTCAGTTTGCAGGAAGAGTTTTTTTATGGCCTCACTAACATGAACTCTATACTCATACAACAATCAGAACATTCCTATTATTCCTAGACTGCTGTGTGATTGACTGACTGGTTAGTTCTCAGCTATTCATGAAACCGAATGCCAAGGCTCCTGATAAGCTAATAAGGAAATAGGAAGTAAAGAACACTATTCCTCAATGTAGTATTATTCCTGCTGCTCCTGTTACTGTACGAAGTATGCTGTTGATTCATTATTATTTTATTGTTATTTTTATAGTTAAATTTAAAAGGGCCCTCTTCAAACATCTGAATATTAGCTATGGATTTATTTTTACCTGTTGAAGATAAGAATAATTAGTTCTGCAAGTAACACATGGTGTGAAAGACAGTTGTATGTAATTAACATACTTAAACGTGTTAAGGGTGGCCACACACCGCCCACGCAATTTTTACCCGGTTGGTTGCTAAGCACGATTCTGCTACTTTCTTTATTTGCAGGGCTACTCTACTATACTAGAAAGTACATGCCGAAGATACTGCACACCGACTTTGGAGTGAATCTGAAGGAAATATCATGGCCCCGATGTAAAACTGTGAAACAACTTTTTGGAGCGGTGCGGCAAGTTGGAGCTCCAGAATTTTGTACGCCGCTAGCCAAGACGATACTCTAGGGCAAGACAACGAGTTTTTTTCCATTTCAATATTACTTTATGATTTATTTACATTTTTTTCCTTTTATAAGATTTTGAAAAATTCAAATTGTGGTGCCCTTCTTTTTTTTGTGTTCTACACGTGTGCAAAAAATATAGTCGTTCTCATTATTTGATTCCAAGAAAAACTGATTCAAAATTGGATACTTCTATTCCACTCGCAATTCTTAAGAAATAGCCCCACCCCCATATCTCGTACTACGAGTACGCGAGCAAATTTTTTTTCAATTAGTTTGTATTGGTTCTAAAAAGAGCCCGCCTATATCAAGAGTAAACAAACATCAATACAACAATAACAAGAGAGTCAGAAGAGAGAGCAGTTTATTGGAGATAGCCAGAGGTGAAGGTATTAGATCTGCGCAGCTTGGGAAGTCTTCGCTCCGCAGAAATTGAGCCTGGTATATCCATCCGCTTGAGTTCAGGTGCACAGAGTCCGGAGAACGGCTACAGGAGGAGAGGCAGCCTGGTGCACCTTGCCGCGTGAGCTCAGACGACGTATGGAGAGTTGCTGTAAACGGATATGAGACAACAAGAAGCTAAACTAAAACACCACAAATTCGCAAAGTATACTTCTGCTACTACTGCGCGATAGTTTCTGCTCGCGTATTATCAAATGGTGGGGTATTGGCGGGGAATAAATTAATGTCCGGATCTACAGGCAGTGCGCGTTGCTATGTGCGGCCACCCTTAATGGAGGAAGACATGCTTGGCCATCCCAGCAACGGGTTGCTAGATGAGGAGATGATAGTGTACGTATATTGGGATGGGGTCGCTGGCTGGTAATGAGATATATGAGGGGGAGGGGAGGTGTTGTGCGTTACAACTACTATTAAGAGCACATGCCCGGGTTTTGCCAGTCAAGCTCATGTGCATAGCGAGTGTGTGTGAGCTGGAAGCTGCTAGTGAGTGAGTGTGTGTGTATGTGAGCTGGAGTGGTGTGATTACCAAGGATGGTATCTAAAGCTACATGCACTGGCTCTACAATCATGGGGCCTCTCCCTCACAATTAGGATAATCATGTGAGCAGTGTGAGCTGAACAAAATCCCACCTCACATTGACAAAGACAAGGCCAGCCTGGCTTTGGGCAAAGTCAGGGTCAGGTTAGGGTTGTGAGGTGAACTGCTACTGTCTGTATACCAACGACCACAAATAAGACTTGTCATCCTTGGAAGACTTCAGCAAAACCATCTCACTGCTCCCTTACTGGACTGTGGAGCAAAAATATTTGCATCAACTGAACTGCTTCTTGTGGTGTGCAGCCATGATTGTGGGTAGGAGATACTGAGGAATAGGACAGGTGCAAGACACAATCAAGCGTGACCTACTTGGAGTTAAACAAGTTAACAATCGCCAGACACACACACACACACACACACACACAAACATACACAAATACACAAGGAAGAGATAACATCTCAGGTAAGTGGGGGTGTCTCCTCAAGGCTTTCCTTCACCTCAAGGACTTCCATCACCTCAAGGACCTTACCACATGTCCTAAACATGCTCCTCAAGATCCTTTAATAGTATACTGAAGTGGAGTAATGGTCCTAAGCTGCTCATCAAGATCCTTTGATAGTATACTGAAGTGGATAATTGTGAACCATAGGCTAAGAACTGAATCAGATATATTATGTCAGGGGAAAAAGTAGTGGGAAGGTGAGGAGGAACTTTCACAAAGGCAAGCAGAGCACACGAGTCAGGAGTTAGTGATAAATTATGGAGAACTATCTCCAGACATAAATAGCTGGCAATTTAGTTCTTTTTGAGGGTAAACTAAACAATAATTGTACCACCAGTATTGGAATTGCAAACAGTCAGTCATGTAGCAGTTCAGAGATGTTCTAGAATAGATGGTACGCAGAGTCACAAGAACTCTTCAGTAACATGTATTTTTTTGGTTGAACAAAATTGTATTTGTTCTACTTCCACATAACAAAGCAGGTCAAGCTTAGGCTGTTCAGCAGTTAACAATAAACAGATGCCCACCTTTTATCTTCCCCTGATTTACTCACTCACCTGTATCTATCCAAGTACTGGGAGAGCTGAGAACAGGCCTTGCTCACCTACACACACACACACACACACACCACACACCACACACCACACACACACACACACACACACACACGTGGGTGAAAGGTTCCACTGAGGAAAATATCTCCTGGAGCTGATATAACTAGTGATGTGCTTGAGCACAAATGGCGAGTGAGCCTAAAACAACACTATTGTTAATAGTTTGATTTTAACTTCTAACACTCAAGCTACTAAAAAATGTTTGTAAATTATGAATATACAGTAAAGGGGATTCAATGCCATAGCAACCACTCCTCACGACTGTTTGAATTGAAAAAAAAAAAATATAGCAAAATAAAAACAAATCACATTATTTAAACGTTTTCTCGGTGATATTCTTTAGCTAAGTAGTAGTTGTAATGCACAATACTTTCACACGACTGAACATACCTACACAAGACTTACATTCGTGGTTCTAGAGAACAATGAATTTTCAAGTAAATACTGTTGCGTAATGCTTATAACTGTGACAAATAGCATATTAATTAACTTACCACCGCCACTAACTCGAATAGAAATGGAACTCCCGTAAGTTTTTAGTTTTAACTGCAATCCTCACATCCTAAGCCACATAGTTACCTGTCAGTCAGAAGGTTTCATCAAAGTCTGTAATACAAGCTAACTGAAGTTAATGAGCATGGCAATGAACATAAACTGCATGTGGCACATTCTCCTTTAGCCTGGCCTGAACATGTTTTTTATCTTAGAAAAATGAGTAGCTCCATCAAACCCCTGCCAATCAATAAAGATATTTTGATGTTCTTCTGCTTCAAAGTTCTGACCAAAGCAGAATAAATACTCTCAATACCAGTGGACTTTAGCAGAACTATTTCAATGGAGTGCTGTACTGGCTACCCGTTTTCTATCCAACGGCAATAAATTGACATCTCTTCCATTTGCTACACCAGCAGTGCATTCATCAGCCATTGAGGTGTACTGTACATAAGCCTTGATACAGCTTCTCTGTTCTTCAATTGTTGCGTTTCACTACTTTCTTGCAATTGCTGAGCTACTGTACCATGTTTCCTGGCTCGAAGTTATTGTGTGTTAATTTATTGGCAAGTGAGCAAGACACTCTCAAGGGTAACACAATTGAAATTCAGGGATATTTGTTTGTTTATATGTGTGTGGACTATGTATGTCATTTTGTCTCTGACCATCGCGTATTTTTGTGTTAGCTCTGTGTTTGACCCCGTCCCTAACTTCACTAAACAGAATCCTCCGGTTTAGATATCATTACCCGTATCACCCTAGAAATTGAATTGTTTACCGCTTTAAATTCTTTTGCGGGTGTACTATTTGAGTCAGATATAGTTCATGAATTTTCGGGAAGTGAAGCCAACTATGTGGCTACTGAACTACTCAGAATGTGGTACTTTCAGAGAGATTTTGAGTCAGATATAGTTCATGAATTTTCGGCAATCTGGCTTGCACAACTGAAAAGAAATGAAGTGAGGCCAACTATATATAGTCAGCTAAAGTGAATGACAAAGATTATTGTGAATGGGGTCCAACCCTTGAATGAGGTGACAAAAGAATGAATGAAGTGACAATTTTGAGATGTACGGACAAGTCACTGAGTAGTAACCATACATGTGACTCTAGAAATATAATAAAGTAAATAAGTCCTGAGAGTCAGGTAACATGGGAAAGAAGATAAGGATAAGACAGGGAAAGAAACATAGAATAAAGTCACATGTGTATGTATTAACAGAAACAAATAACACAAGCTTTTTTCCGAGTGTCCTCCTCAGCCTCGTCGGCCACTCGGAAAAAAAGCTTGTGTTATTTATTTCTGTTAATACATACACATGTGACTTTATTCTATGTTTGAAGGGGGCAGTACACATTATTGAGATTACAGTCATACAATTTAATTGTCAGGAAAGTGAAACCAGAAGGTGACAAGAAAGTAGAACATTATGAAGATTATTTACTTATTGCAAATACTACAAGAAAGAACAAAACAATTAAGACTTTAATGGAATGTGACACACCTTAGCCAAGTATGCTGCTTTGTCAATTCCAATCAATGTTTCTTCGAGATGCATGTCTTTTCTTGACAGTATACTCTACTTGAAGCTAGTGTAAGTGTGGCGATACTGCTGCCACATTTATTAAACTTATGAGTCACCTCTAACGTTCACTAATTAAATTCCCTTAACATATTCATTACCCACCCACTATTCAGACCCTACATGTATCTCACACTCATTACAATTCTAATTGAGCCAGGAAACATGGTACAGTAGCTCAGCAATACAAGAAAGTAGTGAAACGCAACAATTGAAGAACAGAGAAGCTGTATCAAGGCTTATGTACAGTACACCTCAATGGCTGATGAATGCACTGCTGGTGTAGCAAATGGAAGAGATGTCAATTTATTGCCGTTGGATAGAACACAGGGTAGCCAGTACAGCACTCCATTGAAATAGTTCTGCTGAAGTCCACTGGTATTGAGAGTATTTATTCTGCTTTGGTCAAAACTTTGACGCAGAAGAACATCAAAATATCTTTATTGATTGGCAGGGGTTTGATGGAGCTACTCATTTTTCTAAGAAAAACTACAAGGCCAGGCTACCAAGCCAACTTCACACTGTGGAGTTAATCCCCCTCCTCTTCCACCATCATTCTCAGAAATGTGTACAGGCTTTAAAAGAAGTCCATAGTGTTTTAAGTATTTTCCAGAATAAAGCTGGTAAAACCTTCTGACACATGCTGGCATCACATGAAAGATGTGTACAAGCAGTAACAAAGTTACAGTGCGATTGTGCTGCCTTTAGATGGCATCTACAACGACATCGACCAGAAGTGTTGGGTCTTGCCACAATACTGTGTAGGCTATCTACTATTTACACCATCTTTCTGGTTGATGAAAAGTTTTACCACAGACTGCAGGGCTAAGTAGAGCACTTCACACAGTGCGTCTCGATCTCTCTTGTCATTTCAACATTCTCTGAAAATACTTTGCACATACTACATCCTGGTTATTTAGAAGAGAGGACATGGCACTCCAGTAGAGAGGTCAATGAAAAGGCACAGCTCCTTGGATCCCCTTGATAGTATTGCATACTTCAGAACCTTTGATTCATATTGTATTTGATTATGGCCCTGCTACTATTGAGTTATGATTTTATAATATTGTTTAGTAATATTTTTTAGAAAGTGAACAAATATTAATTATCTACACTGCTGCTTCTGCCCTACAGTACTGGTAGTCCTTCGAGGTGAAAGCTCTTTGTGGTAAATTGTTTGGTACAGTTAATTGGTGGTAACGTGTTCAAATTGTGTAAGTATTTTGTAAATTGTTTGGTACAGTTAATTGGTACGTGTTCGATGTTATCACAGCTATTCGATATCTCGCCTGACATTAAAACATACCATGAACCTCTTCTAGATACACTGGTACATTAGCTGGTTCAGATTGTGTCCAACAAGAAAATGTGTCAGATGAAACTATCATAGAGTGGGAGAAAGATCTTACCCCCTCCCCCCCTGTGAGAGAAGCCATTCCTCTCAATGAACATTGGAGACAGAACTCCTTAATTAGTGTCATACACATAGTTAGAGAACATTAGTAATTTCTGTAATCACAGTCACATAGCATGAACACTGTCATGGTACTGATACACAGTCACTTATTTTAGTTCTAGGTCATGCACACTTATGTGCAAGGTTGAGTATATGAGGGCTGAGCCGCACATGTCCAGAGGTCAGTCAGTATCACAGTTTGTTAAATTAGTTTAACCTCTGGCAATTTGTTACTCTCTAGCTAACTGAGTCTCACGAGGCCATAGCTAGGCATACAGACCCAGTGCTGTACTGATTCTGGTGGCAGCAACAAACTACTTTGTTGCCTCCACTTGGTATTAAGTTGGCAGAGAACCACTCAATTCAGAAGTGGTGGCAGCAGACCCACATGTGTCCTAACTTGCATGTAGTGTAGGTGACCCACATGTGTCCTAACTTGCATGTAGTGTAGGTAACCCACATGTGTCCTAACTTGCATGTAGTGTAGGTGACCCACATGTGTCCTAACTTGCATGTAGTGTAGGTAACCCACATGTGTCCTAACTTGCATGTAGTGTAGGTAACCCACATGTGTCCTAACTTGCATGTAGTGTAGGTAACCCACATGTGTCCTAACTTGCATGTAGTGTAGGTAACCCACATGTGTCCTAACTTGCATGTAGTGTAGGTGACCCACATGTGTCCTAACTTGCATGTAGTGTAGGTAACCCACATGTGTCCTAACTTGCATGTAGTGTAGGTGACCCACATGTGTCCTAACTTGCATGTAGTGTAGGTGACCCACATGTGTCCTAACTTGCTGTGACTGCTGCTGTCGCTCTGGGGTTCGGGGATCCTGTCTTGTCTCAAATGCAACAAGGATCCCACACTACATGCAAGTTAGGACACATGTGGGTTACCTACACTACATGCAAGTTAGGACACATGTGGGTCACCTACACTACATGCAAGTTAGGACACATGTGGGTCACCTACACTACATGCAAGTTAGGACACATGTGGGTCCCCTACACTACATGCAAGTTAGGACACATGTGGGTCACCTAACCCCCCCCCCCCAAAAAAAAAAATTACAATCAGCGATCAACTCAAAGAGTTAACTTAGAACTTCAGTTATCTGAACACTTCAGTCAAACAGCCAAAATCTAATAGTAGCACGTGCCCACACAAAGAATTGATTGACCATGCCCCTTCCGTAATACATTTTCGACACCTCTCTGTCTTGATGTGTTTGGATAATTGAAGTCCTACTCATGGCAAAAAATGGAATACATTAATTTTTATATTATGCGCATATTTAAATAATGAGGTCTGACACTTTTCTTCCTAGCATAAACTAAAATTGTAGAAAGCTATTTACAGATGTTTGTAAATTTTTGAACACATTTATAAAATAATAAACATATCTGACAATTAGTTCTCTTTTTTTGATACCAAGTCTAACTATTTGTAGATAATGTTATACTTGGGTAGCGTGTTTCCAAAATACCAGGTAGTTTCAAGTGGAGATACCTCAACAATATATTGTTCCAGTGCAGGATCACTATCACTTTCAGTATTATTACTGGAGTAAAGATGGCCATGTTGTATCACTGATGAGTTTGCTAACTATTTACAATAATACTGAAAGTGATAGTGGGAATTATACTTGCTATGGATATATGAATGTAAAAGGCCGCATCACAACTTTTACAACTACATCAACCTTATTGGTTACAGGTGTGATTTGCTTTGCTTATCGCTTGACAAATTGCCTGCTTTTTGTATATTTGAATAAATGCATATAAGATGCTAAATAAACAATAATTATTGGAATGCATCGTACAAGTGCAGTTAAATACTTGACACTTGCACAGTTTAAATTGTGTAGTTTTAAATTAGCTGTAAAACACTTTTATTGTAATACAATATCATTATGGTGGTGGTTAATAATAAGTAGAAGGCTAAGGATGTTTAAACCATCCTAGGGAATATAAATTACCCAATGAAGGCATATTGTTAATTCATTCTTTGAAAATACCGAAATGTATTATATGATAAACTATAGCTGGGGAAAAAAATAACAAAAATGTTAATCCACTAGAAGGCTACCCAAGCCGAGAATTTATGGAATAAACTTTGAATCTCTGATTAAGTATCTACATCTGTGCTACTGTAGCCAGTCTAACCAACTCATGCTGCAACTTTTAAAACTTGACTGTAAAACACCTACAAAATGTTTTAAATGAAAAGTAATGCTTAAATTAGGGTCTCATTAAGCTGCAATACTTTTGTAATTTTTAAATTAACAGAAGAAACACTCACTGAAAGAAATCAAACGGAAAAATCTTTATTGGGCACAGAAACCATTTTTACCTGTTACTCTGCAATAAAACCTCTATGGTTTTTTGAACTACAGAGTACTAAACCGGTATCCCCTCCTATTATTTCTACTGGAAAATTTAAAATATCATCCACTCGTTGGAAACATGGAGGTTACTATTTTTGTTATGGATCATCTAATAATGGAGCTACACATTTCTTGCATGCTAAAATACTTGAAGTTTATGGTATGTGCAATATCATGACTCATAATCATATCATAAATCTATTAAGCATAATGATAACTATGCAGTACCTAACTAATTTACAAAGTCGACTGCTCCTGACAACGCAAACTGAGGAAAACTAAATGCAATGGGAGGGACACTCAGTGTCTCTGCCCTGGAGGCGGAGACACTGAGTTAAAATGTGTTCCTCTGTCAATGACCTAAGCAGTTTAGAGTTCCTCTGTCGCAATACAAAAGCTACATCAGCTATGTTCTAATTAGTGCTGGCTGTAAGTGGGTATTGATTATCTTCAAATTAAAAGCAAGTATCATACACAGACACAAATTTTTGGCAATGTCCAAAATTTCTAATTGTTCTGTCTTCTGTCTCTAAATGCAGCTGTAGTGCAACTAATGCAGTACTTGTACCATAATCACAAAAGAAGTTCAAAATATTGCCATATTACAGCTTCTGTTAAAGAGAACTGTTTCGCATAATATGAAATGTAACTATGGTCACAGTTGTGGAACAGGCTGCCTGAGTTTAGCTATTCTCTCTCCAGAGCAATTGTAGGACAATGACTTAGAACAAATTATTGATGTCTGGAACAGAAACCTAGAAGAATATTTGTGTAGTCAACTCTGTTTATTATGATCTTACTGATTCAGTGAATTGATTTTAACTTGACAATTAAATACCCAAAATTCCAATGGGGGGGTGGGTGGGTGAAAGCCTCCCTTGACCCCTCAAATAAACCCTGATAATTATGAAACTTTACTTACAAAACACTTGGGAAAGCAATAACAACAACTTGTCTATTCTGTCAGGATAACAGACAGTCACGTAAGTGTGTATGTAGATTAAATCTACTAAACAACTTGAATGAATAGTTTACTTTCAGGTAATACTCACCCTTCTGCATGTGCACACACACACACACACACACACACACACACACACACACACACACTTACATGGCTGCCTGTTATCCTGACAGAATAGACACTAGAGACAGTGTCCAGGAGGTTGTGGGCCTCATCAATGATGACTACATTCCCTCTGACGTCCACGCCCACTGCTTCGCGAGTTGGACCGTGCAGCAGAGTGTTGTACGGGAGCACTACCAGCTGAAATAAATAATAACTCCTGACATCATTCGCACACAAACAAACTTATGTCTTCATTTTATGATCACAATGTAATACAATTTAACCTTTTAAATTCAAGAACTGCCTCAAGACTAACCCATTGAGGTACAAACATGTGTGCTGAACTACACTCAATATAACATTTGATAGAGTGAATTACATTAGGTCAAACCCTAAACTTACACATGAAGACAAGTATTGCACCAGTGAGGAAATACTTATAAGCTAACCTTACAATGAATCTTTACAGCTCCACTGTAAATAGACATGCTTGTAATTGTGCTGAATATTAATACGCCACATGCACATAATGACGTGCACATGTGGATACTCAGAATGAATGTGAGGCAGAAACGTGTTCCTATTCCATTCATTCCATACTTGACCCTGGCCTGGGCAAGGTAGAAGTACGGGTGATTGCATCATTTCATGGTTACATGTATAGCCAGAGGACTGTGATTGTTAGAACGTGAGGCAGTCAGCTCCAAGCTACAATATAGCTGGGATTGCAGGATTCTTCTAATTGGAGTTTGTGCTTCACAAACTGAAGTTAACGGTTGTCATAGTTGGTCCTGTAGTCATATGTATAGTTAACATTGAAACTTGTGGCTTGCCCCCTTTAGGGAATTTAGTGTACTATTATATCATGCACATGCACTAAGCCAACATTACCGCATGTGAGTGATATCCAAGCTCATGCTACATACGGCACAAGTTTCTTATTGCAAAGAAACCTTAGGAATCTCACCTAACCAACCCACCCACCCTGTTACACCCTCTTTTTTTTCCCCCTTCTTTTTGTTTTGTTCTTCTTTCTAGCTTTAGATAAACATGCTTACATAGGAGGCGGGGTGGGGGTGGGGTTTCTGCTCGGAGAACTGAGCACCTTCAGCTCATGCGTGCCAGTGCTATCAGCTCCAAAGGTTGAAGCCGCCACCAGCAGTGCTCTGCCAGAGTATATGCTGTGTCTAGTAAATGACTCGCCTCGAATAGGCTCCACCTCCTGACTTCTACTAATGCTATGCTTGTAACAACTACTATACTATGATCAAGTCCGTTAATTGCCAATTAAGCCACAGCAAGAAAAATTTCCTGCTTCTCATCTGGACAAAATATAAATGTCAATGCACGTGGCGTTACAATTACAAAACATAGCCGTAAAACAATAAACAGACACAGGTCATAGAACTTCTCTTCTCTTTCTAGTCATGTAGCAGCAGTGTAGCTGATTTCTAGCTAGTCTGTTCTGCTAGTCTTTGGATGATATATTTATTGTCAAGAAAACATACTTTTGTGCCATTTTAGTAGTTTCATCTTCTTCCCCCCACACCACCAATGAGTCTGTTTATTTCCAAGTCCCTCCCCCAAAAAGTCAATATGAAAATGTTAGCTAATTATATGTATTGTGTTTAAGTGGGGGTTGTGGTGAAATTCAATGAGGGAGGTGGATGAGAAACAGTAATGTGGCCTTAAATGGCTAAAATAACAATTTTTTTTTTGTATTAGGTTAGTTTCCAACCTTTGGGGTCAAACCCCGCCTAACTATCATAATATAAAAAAATTGAGGGGCTCACTAATTACTCGCAAAACAGACAACCTGTACGTATTTTTAGTAACTGAAAACAATAGAAGTGAGACTGTTAATCAACCCTTTACCAACTGTATCTGTCAACATCATCAACTTCTGGCACTGACTGAATGGACCATTAAAAAAAATCCACAACACAAAATTTTCAAGTTAAACAAAACTGAGTCAGCCAGAAAAGATGAAAGTACATAGATCCACTGAAGAATCTCCCATTCCATCTAATTCATGAGTGAGCAAGAGATCAAGGATTAAAATTATCATGAAATCTCCCACTCAGTCCACCAAATTCATGACATGACCAGAGATAAAGGAATACACATGTCTCTCACAATCCACTCCACTAAATCCATAAGCTAAGATTAAATTTAACTAGACATACATAATCACAGAATCACAAACCAAATTCATAAGACCAGGAATATTCACACATACAGCCAGCTGGGGATGCTACAAAAAATAAACCGGCAGGTTTTACTCGCAGTAATCTGGACCATCTTGCCTAGACTGCCAACTCAAGACAAAATCAAGTATGCCAGCCATGCTCTGTCCCGTCGGTAATACCCCAGGTCACACTGCATGTGACTGCCCTAAGCTGACTTTCGCAAAAAAAACTCTATTTCTGTGCTTCTTGCATCTAATAAACTAGAGTATTGTTGCATATGGAACAGGAAGGGATCCTGTTTTCGTGGCCCCAGCTGTCGTCACTTGCATGCATGTTCAGATTGCCGCAGGAGACCAAAACCAATCCTGCCCCGAGCAAAACCGCCCGTGTACCCTGTGCGTCAGTAAACACAGAGTGCATACATCGTTACGACACAGACTTTCGTGTGATTTTTACTGCATTACCCTGACCATGCCTTGTTCTTACAGTCCCTTACTCATGGCTTTAACAACGACCTTTTTGACCCTCACACTCCAGCTACAGAGAACTTGCTTTAAGATACAGCCTTGCCAGAACTTGCTTTAAGATACAGCCTTGCCAGAACTTGCTTTCAGATACAGCTAAGAACTTGCTTTCAGATACAGCTAAGAACTTGCTTTCAGATACAGCTAAGAACTTGCTTTCAGATACAGCTAAGAACTTGCTTTCAGATACAGCTAAGAACTTGCTTTCAGATCTAATTATTGGTATCAAGAAATGTTTGTGGTGTACAAAACTGAGTGCAAAACACACACACACCAACAAAAATGTGATAGGACTATATTTGGTCATGCATCCCCCTAGCCCTAGCCCTAGCCGCCCTAGCCATCATCAAAATTCTAACACTGACTGAATAGACTGTGTAAAAATAAATCCACAACACAAATTTCTCAGTTTATCAAAATTAGCGACTCGATCAGATGAAAGTAGATCCACTGAAGAATCTCCCATTCCATCTAATTCATGAGTGAGCAAGAGATCAAGGATTAAAATTATCATGAAATCTCCCACTCAGTCCACCAAATTCATGACATGACCAGAGATAAAGGAACACACATGTCTCTCACAATCCACTCCATTAAATCCATGAGCTAAGATTAAATTTAACCAGTCATACATAATCACAGAATTACAAACCAAATTCATTAGTCAGGGAAGACCTCATAGTCTAGTTTATCAAATTATGTAATGTGAAATGGAACACAAGTCTGTGAAGTCATAGATATACAACACATTGTATATCTATGGTGAAGTACGCTCTATCAAATTCATGAGTCAACTAAAGATAAAGAAATACTCATGTAACAGTCCTGTTCAAACTTCTATCAATTCATGAGTCAACTAAAGATAAAGAAATACTCATGTAACAGTCCTGTTCAAACTTCTATCAATTCATGAGTCAACTAAAGATAAAGAAATACTCATGTAACAGTCCTGTTCAAACTTCGCGTAACAGTCCTGTTCAAACTTCGCGTAACAGTCCTGTTCAAACGTCTATCAAATTCATGAGTCAACTAAAGATAAAGAAATACTCATGTAACAGTCCTGTTCAAACTTCTATCAATTCATGAGTCAACTAAAGATAAAGAAATACTCATGTAACAGTCCTGTTCAAACTTCGCGTAACAGTCCTGTTCAAACTTCGCGTAACAGTCCTGTTCAAACTTCTATCAAATTCATGAGTCAACTAAAGATAAAGAAATACTCATGTAACAGTCCTGTTCAAACTTCTATCAAATTCATGGTCGACCAATAAACCCCGCACTGTTCATTCTGCACATTACTGGCTATGGCTACCCCTGAGCCAATTGCTTAATCAAAATATAATTGTATGTAAAATACTCTCAGCTACATTTGTTCTTTCGCGCAACAAAAAAAGTAAAAAAAAAAAGAAGAAAGAATAGTTGTTAAAAAAAACTGTGAAAGAGAGAAGAAAAAGAAATTGTCGTGTTAGTTTTGATAAATCTTTATTTAGAGCAGAAACAAGTTCATAGATCTATTCATAATGTCCAACTAACCTGTGCTGCTGGCAGAGCTCTCCTCACTCCATAGTACGGACATGCCCTCACAGCCTTTCCCGCTACCACCAACTGCTCAATGTCCTGCACCTTAGTCTACAAGAAAATAACAACTAATTGACAAGCAAGAGACACTTTCAGTGGTAACACTGGATGTACAGTGCTTCCTCAGACGCTTATTTTAGCTTTTCTTGATACAAATATACATCGGCTCAGCTTCTCTCTGGCACTATCTTTCACCTTTACCCTGTTTAGGGTGTTGCTTATCCATTTTTTTAGGGTGCAGCATACTTTGTGTGGGCTATACACACTGATTACCTAGCTCATAGTCCATTACCCGTGTGTGTAGCCGACTGTTACTTACAAAATAGGGGATATATAACCCATATTTCAGGAAACACAAAGGGCAACACATTGAGCTTGAAGAAGTATTTTTTTGGGTTGCTTCTTTGCCAATCAAATTTCCAAATAAACTTATAATAACATACACACCTTACAGACTTACAAGTGCTAAATCTCGGAAAGTTTCCAAGGGTCCTGGTTTATAAAACGGGCAACACGCTGCGCTAGAAGGAGTCTTTTTGGGTTGCTTCTTTACAAGCTGTCCATCTTTATCTCTTTTTTTCACTGCAACTTCTATGCCCACACACACACACACATATATACACACATACATACATACATACACACACATACATACATACATGCATACATACATACACACACATACACACATACATACATATACATACATACATACATACATACATACATACGTACAGAAGCCTTAGACAGACATTCACTCACTGGCTGTCTTCTTCTTCTGCATGTCCAAGCATTTATCGTTCATTAGAGTGAGAGATTTGAGACGTGTAACTTCAGGGTTGATGCACAAGTTCTGGGAAGAGAGAGAACATATACTGGAACTATCAGAAGAGACTGAAGTTTATTATATTAAAAGACCAGCAGACCACATATATTCATACACGAGAGTTGAACCTCATGATCTGTCTCGGACTCACCTGTCTTGACCCCAGAGTGACCACTTGGATGTCTTCACTGTAAGGACTCTTCTGAACTTCTCTCACAAACTGAGCCAGCTGGGTGTGAGTTCTGCTGCAGTAATAGATCTGCCACCATGATGGTCACCTTATGTGATCAGAGTCATCGTCTACAACATCATCACTACCTTACCTTTCTCACTGCTCTCTCTGTGGGCTCTTCTTCTTTGTCTTCATCACTATCCAATCTGAAAATAAAAAAATAACAACAAATAAAAAACAAACAACAACAAGAAATTAATTATATTCTTAGATGTGGGAATTAGGAATAGTAAGAAGGGATGTCTGACCTGGCTTTATTGGCGTCCTCTTCATCACTGTGGTACTCGGCCACTACTATGTCATCATCTTCTCTCTGAACCCCACCCTCTAGTGCTTCCCTGTCCGTCTCACTCAAAGTGGGCGGAGTCACTTCACGCTAAAGATTGAAACAAAATGATAGTTAGACAATTAGGAAGAGAATAACATAAAACAGTGACTCAGTAAAGAGAGTGAGAAGACACATAAAATATAAAACTCACTTTTCTCTTTTGTTTCCATCTTAAAGAAGTCACATGTTCCTCTCTTAACCGCTTCAGTTTGATATCCAACTCGTTCTGTTTCTTGAGTTCTGCTTTCAACCTTTCAATGGTCTCTCTTTCCTCTTTCTTCTTGTCATAGGAAGAGAACCAATCAGGAACTTCGCTGTCCTTCTCTTCATCTGCCACCATGTCACTCTTCACTGCTCCGATGTTCTTAAGCTGAGGGAGAGAAGCTGCTTCCACACTCGTTGGAGGAAGACTTCCATCTAGGACGGCCGCCAGAATTTTCTTGTCTCTGTCTTCTCTGTCCAGTAGCCATCTCAAGGCTCCACAAATAATGCTGAGAGATTTACCCTAATGGACATTGCCAGCTATTCTCTATTGCTACCAATGTATTGACACATATTAGACACAACACACACAAGTGCACACATATGTGCCTATATACAATGTATACACAGTCTCTAACACTTAAAAGTTAAATACACTTCGTGGAATTGCTATGCAATTCAACAGCAGGACCACCTACTCCCCCAGCCACCTTCTACATTTGTACTGGATTGCTTCATATCAGCTTCTGTACACGTTTTTTGTTTGTCTCTTCTACACATGCGCCTATTCAGGTCTTCGTGTCTCTCTCTCTCTCTAATTCACCATGCTAGCTAATATGTGACCGTCTATAGGAAAACCAGGCACAACGCGGCACCCTTCGAAAAACTTTTTTTTGCACTTACAGAGTTGTTGGCGTCCAGATATTGAGCTCTCCAAGTTTTATCGTCGTAGCTTAAGTCGTTCCCACTATAATAGACCTAACCGTTCCCTTCTGTCGGCTTGAAACAATACATTTTAAAGAAATCGATCGATCTTTTCTCGATATTTACGCACGCCGCGTTGTGCCCGGTTTTCCCGTAGACGGTCACATATTTACATCCTTTTAGGGTCTGAAGATCTCAGTTCAACCGACCTGCCACATATTTCACGGAAACCCAATAGCCTGGGCCAATTATGCTTCATTTTCCACCTACACATGTGACACAGGAAGCTGTTTTGCTCCAATGCTTGTCAAATTTACCTATTAGTATGAGTAATAGCACGGGTAACCATGCTATTCGGGATTAATAGCACGAGTAACGTGATTGAAATAGTACGAGGCGAAGCTGAGTGCTATTTCAATTGCTTTACAAGTGCTATTGATCCCTAATAGCACAGGTTGCCCGCGCTATCACTCGCTAATAGTAGGCCAGCTTTTAAAAAGTCATTTGCAATTTATATCATTCACTCACTATCTCCTTATTTCAGGATTAGCTTCCGCTGGAACTTTCTTTTCAATGTGCGGCTCCTCCTAATCTGTTGTAAAACATTCCGTCTAATATGGGTAAAGGTTCTGTGGTAAAGAAGGACATTGTCTCCAACTAAAAACTACTCGAACTGTACGTTTCCAAGGTTAACACTGCACGCGTGCGCACTTACCCGTACTATTTCACTTAGCTACCGAGGTATTTCACTTAGTTACCGAGGTATTTCAATTAGTTACACGCTATTTCACTTTCCCCGTGCAATTTCAATTGAACAGCACAATTTTCCCATACATTTTTGAATGGGCAACTTACGTGACGTACTATTATGCTTTGAAATTCACCTATTATGCTCCTATTATGCCCAATCATACATGGCAAATTTATTATTTAGAGTCATAATTATGAGCAACGGGTATGTAGACTACTTTCATGAAAGCAGGTATTCCGATTGCCAAGAGCACTTTAGAGATCTTCTGGAAGAGAATGCGCTTAGGCTTACTGATCGTAGTCACATGACCAAAATTGTTCCATTTATTCATGATGAAGAAATATCTCGAATAAAACAAGAAATTGATGGTAAATTTATTTCAGTGATATTTGATGGTACCTCAAGATTAGGAGAAGTGCTAGCAGTTGTTCTGCGCTTTGTTGATGGAAATAGTCCAACGTCTAGTTCGTTTGGAATTTTTGGTAAAAAGCCTTAGTGGGGAAGAGGTTGCTCAAGAGCTAATAGATATTTTGTCAGTTAGTTAAAAAAAAAAAAATCCTCAAAAACCACTTATTATGCTGGCATTATGCCTATTATGCTCAAAATTATGCTGGCATAATTGGCCCAGGCCTACCCAGCAACTGCCTCTGGAACATTTCACTTCAGGACTACGCTATTGGTTCCTGTTACTGTGGCTTAATTAAGGTTGGTAATCTAGTCCACTTCCATCCATCCTAATCACCATCACTAGTTCTCAATCTGTCCAAGAAAATTAGTACAACTAGCACTGCTCGAACTCTATGAGCTGATTCACACTATGAGAAATATGCAAATTCTCTGCAGAGAGCAGCACCAGCAAACCTAAAATCATTGCCTCCTTTCCCCCTCCAGCACACACACACACATCAGTGACCCTTTACCGTTCCAGTTGGACTTTCAAAAATCCCAACTTGTCCATTTTCTAGAGCTGTGTACAGAACAGTCATGAAGTCCTGCTGGATACTGTATGGCTCAAAGGGAAATGGAAACTTCACAGGTGGTAAGAGTGTCTTCCCAATCTCTCCCTTACCAGAGTCACGTTGCTGCATATCTATAAGGGTTGATTAAACTCAAACCATTTGCTACCTAAACAACATCACAACAAACAATTAACGTAATAATAGCAGACTTCGGCAAGAAGTTGAAACGTTGGATTACGTTATAATTAACATTATTGGCTGTTAGAAAGAGAAAAAATTGCTATTATTGTAAATATTTTTCAGCCGAGAATGACTGAACAATTAATATGCACTAATTACAGAAAGATTGGTAAAATGCTAATGAGTGAAGTTCTTAACTATATTATAATAATACACTTGTGTGTCAGTAGATGGCGGCTGTGTATTCATGAACACTTAATTAGCTGAATAGAGTTGGTAAAGCATCGTACTAAATGGGAAAAAGAGGGAGGAAGACAGTGCCGTGTCAGGCTTGAACCCGCCCCTGTCTGCTCCGCACAAAGCATACTTACCATTGAACCGTCTGGAACTATAAGCACTTGGTGAATTTTGGAGTTGTATCCATTTCTTTTTTTTTTCTTTTTTCCCTTTCCCCCCCCCCCCCTCCCCCCCCCCCCCCCCCCCCCCCCCCCTATGTCTTGCCCTGTCCATTACCTGCTCCAGGGTGTTCTGTAGCCATGAAAAATTCATTCGCTGAACTCAGTTGGGAAAGAGTGGATCAGAAAAAGCATGGAAGCAGGAGAACACAAGGAAAAAAAGAAAAATGAAAAAAAGAAGTGAAGCAAGGCTGACTGATGTAGCTACTTCAATGAAAAAGTGAAAGGAAATACACAGAAAGGACAGATACTGAGGAGCAGGAGATAGACAAAGGAGAAGAGATCCATGAGTTGAGAGGAATAAAAAAAACAACTGAGATGGCTCAGGAAGAAAAGGAACCCACGGATAAATATATCTTACGATACTGCATTTAAAAACAACGACAATAGTAATCACTTCAGGGTATTAATCACATTGTCCATCTTGATGTGACTGCGGCAGTTAACTATTAATGGCTCATTTACTGATGATTAATCATCTTTCATAGGGGCTACACATTATTAGCATAATTGCAGTTGGTAAATGTACTTGAAACACTGTGGCCAAGGTCAGTCTACATCTATAAACTTGCAGATCACTTCAATGACCAAGTGCCATCCTCCTTGAAAAGTTTGCTCACTGCTATAATCCTGTAGTTGAGAAAATGTGAACCTATAGTGGTCGAAAATGTTTGTGTAATATGATAGCTGATAGACAATATTTTAGGGTCCGAGTTTATTAAGAGGAACCTATAGATATTGGAGATGGGGCCCACACTGATTCACATTCATTATCCTTTTAGGACAGCACTATAATTATAATGTATTTTACCTCTTCCACACAGTTGATGATAGCTACATTTCCAAACCGAGCCAGTTGTCTACCTTTACCCAATTTCCTAAATTCGGACTCATCTGACGCGGTAACGCTTTACCCAATTTCCTAAATTGGCATCTGACGCGGTAGCGCGCTGCTAACTTCCGTATAAATCTGGGCTCTTTACCTGCTTCTCAACCTCGCTTAGCTACGAAATGCTTACTTCCGGTTGAGGCTGCGGCGACTGTATATAAAGCGCAGAACTCGGCCAAGTTGCAGTAATCGCGTAGTCGTAGTACGGCTATGTATCCCACCGCAGATCTTTACCAGGTACTGACTCTGACTCTCTGCAAGATGCTGTTCCTCTCGCTTGTTTTGCTATTTATGATACGAAGAGAAAATGTCCATGAAGAACGATGCGTCTTAGTCGCTCCCGTACAGAATGAAGCTGGTGAAGACAATTGTTATGAAAGAGTTTATGTTGTACATGGAAAGTTATTTCATATTCAACAACCAACTTCAAGTCCTGAAGATCTCGGATAAACAAGACAATAAGTGAAGATATTATTGTGTCCCCCTCATCCTCTCATAAACGTTTACATACATGCATGAACTGGTCTGATCAGCAAGAAAAAAAAATTGCAATAAAACAAATAGCAATGATTGCATTTACTCTTATTTTTGTAAAATTATTTCCTCATATCAAATTAAGATGTTATTGATTTTATTTAGAACAGCAACATGAAGATTGTAATTTTAGTTCTACCTCAAAATGGCTATAGCTGAGCATGAATAGCCACTTTTACAAGAGTTAGAATTTGAAGTATCATAAGCTTATTAAAATAGATCCACTCCTCCAATCTGGACCATGCAGCCATAGTTGACTGATACAACAAAGTTAGCTCCACCATTAATATTTAAAAAAAATTCAAATCTCTTTGTTGGATGTCATGAAATCTGATTTTCCCCGTATCTATTAAAGTTAAACCAACAATGATGAATGTGGTAAAGGCATTACAGATTGGCAGTCTGAGCTGATGTCACGGTCATGTGTGCATGCTCCTTGCGTGAGGCAGTGGTATGACCTTGAACCCCAGTGGCAATTAGCGTTAATTGGCTATCAGGACTAATATACTTGTGCCCTGGTACCATTGCTCCACTTGTGCCTGCTTAGTGCATGGTCACCGACTCGCCTGCTGTGTGTGTGATGCATGGGCTAAATCTCCGTTAACTACTTTTAACTATGTTAAACTACATTTGTTGGGCTTTAGCAAATAAACCTAAACCAAGTAAATCCTAGTAGATCATACTCCAGCAAAAAAAAAACAAAAACAACAACAACAGTAGACCTGAGTAGATCACACTACAGTGCAACCTTGGTGTTATTGCACTGCCAATTGTCAAATAGATTTAAACAACATGACAGCATTAAAGTGAATATTTTTTTAGACTAAGCTAGAAAGCAACTAGCTATAATAATAGCCAAAAAAATAGACTATAAAATCTCTTCAACACTATATGAGTGAACCAATTAATCATATTAAGCATTCATAAAATTTGCTTTTTTTCTTCCTATTTTGCTATTCTTTATATATAAATATATATGCATATGTATGTATGTATGTATGTATGTATGTATGCATGTATGTCTTTCTAAATAAAATTACCTATTTTGCTTTTGCCCATGTTTTGCTTTTTAAGTACAAACTAACATTGAATTAAAAAAAATTTTAATGGACAATGTAATATGAATGAACTATCTGAAGGTAATTTTGCTGAGCTAATCAGTAGAAGTATGACATCTTGTACATATGTGACAGAGAAAGATAAGAGGGCAATCTACCAAATTGACTCTATTGCTGTTTACTCCATTCTTATACTGCTACTGCTTCCAAGTTTTCCATCTTGTTGAATGGAGTAGACATTTTTGCTGTTTTTCCAGCCCAGTTTGCTCTCAGCATTGCTTCATTCTTTTTTGGTACCTATTTTGTTCTAATTATGCTAAGCAAATTTTGTCAAGGCCTACTACCTATAGCTACAATGCTAACTTAGTGCCTGCCACAAATTCAAATAGCAGCTAGATATACAGACCCAAACATAATTATGGAACATTTTGTTGCAGATTATAGATTACATGAATCGAAGTTGAAATGTTCTGGACCATCAGTTCTGTCAAAACTGCCCGTTGGTTTGCTGTGCCACTAATACTGTAAACCAAAAGGTGTGTAGTTCACACCAAATTAAGTGTGAATCACTTGTAACAATAGTCATATCAAAATATGGTGTGATGTGCACACCTCATCATTTAGGTGTGAAGTACACACCAAATTCAGTGTGAATTCACACCCTAAACAGTGTGAACTCATACTTACATTAATGCTGAATTATTTTAAGTTCGGGTTAATTCTAATATTATATTTATATGTCAACATCATTTTTCAAAAAGAGATTGGTGCATGTTATGTACCTGAATCCTAGATCTCGTTAATCAAAGGACCTAACCTTTCTCAACTCTCTTACCTAGCAGATAAGTGTACAACGCATTTATAAGGTAGTTTACAAATGACAATAGCATTGGTTTTTGTCTGCACATGAATATAATTAATGTTCAGTAAAGGGTCCACCCTTGAGTGTGAATTTCACGCTAAGTGTGCATTCACACTAAACTAGGCGGAAAGTGTGAAGGACACACTATGCATTGATGGTGGGCATTCATACCACCAGTTGGGTGTGAATTTGGTGGGTTTTCATGCTATACTTTTTACAGTGAAGGGTTCAGATAGTTGAGAGCAGGCAAGGATATAATGACCTCTATTTCCTTAGAGAGCAAAATTTCTAATCCAATGAGTTATCTCCTTTAGCAGGTTTATCTGTCAGTATGTCTTGTTCACTATTTCTGTTGAATTAGAATACATTGATTGTACAGTAACATGCAAAATCAAATGCTCTCTTTGTACAAGGCAGCTTGGATGGTGGGCATCATGATGATATTGACATTGGGCCTATGTACAAGTGACCTGATGAGACTGATTGGAAGTTTATGCATGAGAGTTGGAACCCAATAAGATTTTTCATAGGGCAACTCAAAACTATATATAATAACATCAATAAATACTTTGATATATAAAATTGACCAATTCTATTCAACCATGTAACCATGCTGAAGTCAATAAGTACACAGTTTAGCTATCTCTGCTGTTTTGTTTACACTGTAGACATACAAACGACATGAAGTCAACTTCGTATAAACAACATTTAGAAATACATGTAGCACAAAAATTGTCTATATGTAATTCTATCCAGCTAGTAGTAAATATTTTGCCATATTATAACTCGCTTTTTTCTTAGCTACCGTGTGAGTAGGTGTACGAATAAACCCCCAAGTCAATTTAAATGACATCACAGAGTAATACAAACACAACAAAACAACTGTACCTCTGGTGGCAGTGGTTAGTTCAGCTGCAATCTTCTTGACTGCAATGCCAGCTCCTGACTTTGTTTGTTTGCATGTACACTTGACTAAAACTTGTGGAAGTTTGACATTGCTTCAACTCTTGCCTTAACTTGTCACTTCCACCAAAAACTGATCCACTTCTAACCAATTACTGACCACCAATCCACCACCACCTCCTTGTGAATCAGGCAAACAGTGCAACAGTGGTAAGTTCTTGTGTAGAAACTCGGAGTGAACAACATGCATGCAGACAAGCGTACACAAACACATGCATGTATAACATATTATCTTAACAGATGTTACAGACGACAATACTCATGCATCCTAACATGCAGATTGACTGTGACTATTAATAAGACTTGCATACAAGTAACCAAAACTACCCACAACAAATGAAAGGAATTGACTCGAGTGCTCTAATTATGGAAATACAATAATATGTATTAATTACTCCTATATTATAATCTGAAAATTCTAAAGCAAAATGAATCAGAAGGCAAACAGTAGCCCATGCAGATGCAGTACTTATTCAAGTTGTTAAATGCTGGGGGGGAGGGCATTACTACAACTGAACACATATAAACATACTGTATTCAGACTAAACTATAATAGTAAAATGAAGTCACTCTAGTGTGACTTGCTAAAGAAATGATCCATATTTATAACACATCACTCATGACAAACATGCTACACTGAGAACTATAATCACCCACAATGGGTCCCATAATCTGTGGGAAACAGCCACACCAAGACCATCTCCCACAGCACCTCTGAGAGTTCTATTTGTAACAAAGTATTATAACTATTAGTAGTGGCCATTGGTAAATGTGGCTTCTGGCAAGCAGTAGCTGCTGGAAGCCGGATACTGATGAACTCCAAAGGTAAAGTTTCAATGGCAGGTGGGTTTGAGCCATGAATAACATTATGTAGAGACAACTTGTGGGATATATTTGTGTGTGCGTTGAAGTGTTTATGGGTGATGATACTTATGTTCATTCCTGTGGCGGTTGTTCAGTCAGTTGGCTTGAACAGTTCCCATAGCAACTCCTGCTGAGACAAAATGCATGTGCTTGCCTCAACTTGATTTTGAAGTTGCTCGAAAAAAAAGATAGATGTGGCGTTGGAGATGGAAAGATCGCACTAGTAATTGAGCTAGACAGTAAAAAGTAATAGTTATTACTTTCAATGGTTTTCAGGTCATGAGTTGACAGAGGCGCGAATTCCATCAGGGTGACTCTGATGAATAATAGAAGTCACGCTCCATTGATTTTCCGTCCTCAGTTGAATCGAATGAAGCATCAAGCTGTGGTAACTGGTAACTACATGTATGTGGATGAATATGTATAGAATGCAATATTCTGCAATAAATTCTAGACAATCCAAGGCAAGACAAATTAACTCTCCATTCCTCTATCACTGCATTACTTGTATCCAACACGTCCACAAAACAACATGACAAGTTGTCAAACCATACAATCCTTATCTAGATCACACTGGTTGAGAGGGATATGGGAACATTCAGTGAGTCTGATGGAGAAAGATGCTTTCAGGGAGCTCATCATTGATAATAGTCCAGTTCCTTAAAAGGAAAATATTGGGTGTTTGTTACAAAGTGGATAAAAGCACCAAAGTTCTTAGAAGCATTAGTTGTTGCATATAGAGACGGGTAGCCACTTCATTTTTAGTCTTTGTGGTGAATTTTGAAGACTTTTTGTAATACATTTTGGTACACGAAATTAATATGCGCGTAGTATGCCTTCTAATTGATGCACCAAACCCACATGGCTTTTGGTCACTCACATGGCTTCAGGTGGATTAGCTTTGACCACAGATTGGTCTAAGTGTTTTATCTGTGTCAATTATTCAACTCAGTTTCTACAAGATTGTGACCATGAAGAGGCAGATACGAGACTTGCTCTTCATCTCTTTGATGCTATTAACCATGGTGCCCGAAATATACTAGTATGCACAGTTGACACAGATGTCATAGTTATTCTCATAGGCCTGTTATTTGACATTAACTCATCAGCTATTACTACTACTATATGGGTTGCTTTTGGCACTGGCAGAAATTTCAGGTATTACAATATTAACAACATTATCAACACACTGGGAGCAGACAAATCACGAGCACTGCCATTTTTTCATACATTTTCAGGTTGTGACACCACATCACAATTTCATGGAAAGGGGAAAAAATCAGTATGGGATGCGTGGAAGTCTTATCCCTGTATAACAGCTTCTTTTGCACAGATTGTCAGCAACCCTTTTAAACTTATAACTGTCCAGTCAGAAGTATTTACAGCCTTAGAAAGATTTACCTGCATCTTTTATGACAAAACTACAGAACATAGCAGTGTCAATGGCTTGCAAAAGGAATTGTTTTCAAGACATACCAAATTAATAGAAAACTTTACTCCTACTCAGGTAAAAAAAATTATCGCTATAATATTCTTGTGTTACTTAATATCATCTCAATCTATTTTATAGGCAGCATTACTTCAGCATTGTAAGCAAGCACTTTATCAATGTGGAATTTGGAGTTGAAGTTTACAGTGCCAGCAACAAGTACCTTCATCCGATGGTTTTGGCTGGAAGAATGAGCAAAGCTTATGGTGGCCAATATGGACACATTTACCTGAAGCAGCAAAAACAAGCAGGGAATTGCTGAAATGTGGCTGCAAAACAGAATCCTTGTGTTCAAGAAAGTGTCGCTGTAAAGCTGCTGGTTTGCCAGTCGCGTTTTTTATTTTCGCGTATAAAATTGTATTGATCGCGAATATTAAAATGTTCGCGCATATCGTTAATTTTTTAAAACTATTTCCCAACATTTCATGAGTGTAGGTAGATCTCAGCCCAGGGAGCTATATTTCTGTGGCTACCACCCTGAACTCATTAATTGGTTGCTGTAGATTGTGTCTACAAAGTATTGTGCTTTTATCCACCCTGTAACAAAAAAAAATGACTTAGGCGCTGGACAGGTTGTGGTGAAGTCACTGGAGCATGTAGCTGGACCAGTGAATATTGTACCCTATTGCTGGGCATTTCTTGTGCTATTGACTATTGATTAGCTCCATTGGGTGAATACTTTGGTCGGCTTGTGTACACTGAACCTCATGTCTTGTGTAACATGCCGTGTTGGTAAATTATATAAAGAGTGTTTGGGATTGCCTAGCAAGTGGAAGGCTTTCTCCAGTGAAGTATTCACTGACCTCAAACAAGCGGGCTTGTAGTCAACCTGACAGAGGCAACTGTCTGAAAACGAAGTCCTAAGTAAAGGGTGGGATCTTCTGACTTGACTGTTTCCCACCTCTTCCCTAACTGTTACGTGAGCAAGAGGTCATAAACCTATGCTACCATATAGTCTCACTTAGACCCTTCGTTGATACTGTCTTGCCTTTGAGACAGTATAGACTACCCTGGTAGAAAAGGAATTTGTAAGTAAATGTGTTTCTAAATGAGTGACAAATTCCATGTAAACAAACAGATTAGTAAGATATACAAAAACTATCTGTTAAATCATAAACTGAAAATGAGTTCACTTAATCTCACCTTATTAAGTTGTATCATATCAAACAATTACCATGCCAACACATCAGCATGCAAATTTAACCAACCAACTTTGCAATATGACCGGAGAATTTGGGAAGAATTAATAATACATTCATTGACTTGCAATTTATAAATCAGCAACAAAGAGTGAAATTAACCATTAAACATTGCATGCTTAATTCACTGTGTTCAGCTGCATAAAGCTATGTTAAAGCAAGCAGGTAGCTTATTGAAAAGCCAATTTAATCCAGGGGCAGTAGTAGCATGAAGTGATTTAGATATTTTCCTCTACAGCCACAGGAAGAAACTAACATGCAGAAAGAAACTAATATGCAGAAAGGGAGCAGTGAAATGGTTTTTACTGAAGGCTTCAAAGGACAACCAAATCAAATCTTAAGAACTACCCAACTATTTTTCAGTTGAATACCATGTGTCACTTGCAGAACTGATTATTCATTCATCTTTAACTGGTAGTATTATACACTTTGAATGTTTAAATACCCTCCCAGCCACTCTTCTCTGTATCTGGGATAATGAACGAAGAGTGAAAAACTAAAAGACATAGCTACAACAACTCTGGTATGTTTTCTTTGTCTGCATTTCTATCAGATTCGCCATAGAAAGTCACTTGTCACCACTGGGTCTTGTTAGCTTTGGTGTGTGTGTGTGTGTGTGTGTGTGTGTGTGTGTGTGTGTGTGTGTGTTGGATCATACACCAACAGGTGGGTAAAATGTCCTGTGATGGTGGTTGCAGTGATGGCTAGCTCTAGCTAATAATTAGAGCTGATTAGCACAAGCCGCAAAGACACCCATTTTTACATCCGGATTCTACATATCGCGGTGCAATGATAATACCGGTATATCGCCCAGCTCTATACATACATACATACCATACGCACATATATATATACACACATATATACATATACACATATACATACATACATATACACATATATACATACATACATACATACATACATACATATACACATATATACATACACATACATACATACATACAAAAATAAAAATAAAAAAACCCCGGAGATATAATTACCATTACGGTAAAATTCTGATGGAATGTAGAATCCGGATGTAAAATGGGTGTCTCTGCGGCGTGTGCTAATCAGCTCTAATTATTAGCTAGAGCTAGCCATCACTGCAACCACCATCACAGGACATTTTACCCACCTGTTGGTGTATGATCCAACACACACACACACACAAATGCAATTTTTTGCATTTGCATTTGTGTGTGTGTGTGTGTGTGTGTTGGATCATACACCAACAGGTGGTTGCAGTGCTGGCTAGCTCTAGCTAATAATTAGAGCTGATTAGCACACGCCGCAGAGACACCCATTTTACATCCGGATTCTACATTCCATCGGAATTTTACCGTAATGGTAATTATATCTCCGGTTGATGTTGTTCCATCCACTATTCCGTAATTATATCTTGGGGTTGTTCCATTCACTCTTCCGCACTTTTCGGTGCAGCTCGGATTACTCAACAAGAATCTATTCTCTGCTCGCTCGCACGAACAGCAAACTACAGAAGAAGCCTACAACTGTGAATAGTGTTAATACCAGTGTAATAAGGCAATGTATCCCCTCGCAGCTCTTTTGCTGGAATGGACTCTGACTCTCTGCAGGATGTTGTTCCTCTCATTTGTTTTGCTATTTATGATATCGCAAAGAGAAACCGTCCATGAAGAACGATGCATCTTAGTTGCTCCCGAACAGAATGAAGCTGGTGAAGACAATTGCTATGGAAGAGTTTATGTGCATGGAAAGTTATTTCATATTCAACAAAACAACAAGTGAAGATATTATTATTGTGTCCCTTTCATCCTCTCATAAACGTAGCATGAACTGGCCTGATCAGAAAGAAAACTTACAATGAAACAAGCATCAATGATTGCATTTATTCTTCCTTTTGTCCCAAGTTTAAATAAAAGTGTTACTGATTTTATTTAGAACAGCAACATGAAGACTGTAATTTATTTACCTCAAAATACAGCAATATAGCTAATCAGTTGAGCATGAAATTTTGATACCCACTTTTACAAGAGTTAGAATTCGAAGTATCATAAGCTTATTAATTGATCCACTTCTCAAATCTAGGACAATGCTTCAGAACTAATGATTATCAGCACTGCTTCAGTAAGTAGCATAAGTATTGGTAGATGCAGTCATGGTTGATGGATACAATGTGGGAACATAATAGTTAGCTCTATCTTTAATAGTAATTTAGCCAAATAAAAGTGGATGTCAATAAAATCTGTTCCCCCCCCCCCCCCCCCCCCCCCCCCCCCACCCATAAATGTTTATTGTAGTTTATCCAATTTCCAATTGTACTATATAGACAAAATGGTGGAGGTCTGTAAAGGAATTCCGTTGGGCTCTAACATATAAACCAAATAGACCTGAGTTGATCACACTTCAGCAAATAAACCAAGTATTATTATAACTTTACAACCACGTAATAACAAAGAGAATTAAATAGGGGTGTAATATATTAAGAAGGGTGGATGAAGGACAAACTCTAATATAAAAGAGCAGCCGAGGTAGCTAAAAGAAAAAATAAAATAAAATAGGAAATTAAAGTGATAATAATTACATATAACAGAGCAGAGTAGATCACACTCCAGGGCAAACTTGATGTATATATACTGCCATTTAGCAAGCTGAGGACTTTATCCCAGTACATACTATTTTATCCCTAACATTATCTTTAGTTACTCATTCACTTATCTTTCACTCAGGTCCATCAAAACTGCCTGTTGGTTTGTTGCGCCACTAATTTTTCTATTACATAGTTTGCATGATGTTAGCGGAACTATTTTTTCCTGGAGGTTCGGCAGATATAAAAGGAAGAATCCCCGGGCATGCTACTTTGACCTTAGCTCCTGTTTGAATTTTAAAAAGTAACCACGCAAAGAGAACCCTCCGTAATAGCTCACTGTTGTCAATTTAATCCACACCATGTATAAAACAAGTGCCAACAGCTATAATATATAATCATTTTTGTGAGTGATAATCAAATCTAGTGCCTATCAATGTGCCGCGCGTGTGTGCGGTAAAGTATTTCTGGATGGAAGACAAGCCAGTTGTTTGTTCATTTGCTTTCATTTTCAGGGGGGGGGGGGGGGGGGGGGGGAGAGGGGTCATCACAAACACACTTTGCCTTTTGCCTTTTGCCTTTTTGTTGACATATCAGTGACAAGACAGGATAAGTACACAGCTTAGCTATACCCTCTATTGTTTTATTTACACCGTGTTTGGGCCTTACCCAAACACCAAGCATTAACATTAGTTATTTATTTATTGTTTTACACAACACACCTTTATCATTTCTATTTCACTATCATTGGAGCATGCTCATTCATTATGCTGAATCATTCTCAATTCACACTTTAGTCACATGCCACATTTTTGTTCTTGATGAAGGTGACAATTACATAGAAGTTTGTATCTTTGGTAATCTGTGGCACTAGCTTGGCTAGTTTTGCCTATCCTGCCTTTTTTATGGTCGTGAGCAGTTGAGAGGCCTAGCAACACAAACAAGAAAACAAGATATCAAGTTGGGCACAGCTACAAAGGCTAGCTGCTGTGCTCAATCTCTGCTAGCAGAGTGGTCCTTAGCTTGTGAGCCTTACACACTTACAAACACACTGTATAGATATACAAATGACGTAAACAATTAAGAAATATCACAAAAAATTGTCGATATGTAATTTTATCCTATGACAATACAATAACTAGTAGTATGTATTTTTCTATATTAGCTTTTCTTGGCTACCCCTTTCAAATGATATGATGCGTGTGAATATACGAACAAACCCCTTAGTTAATTTAAATGACATCACCAGTAAACGCAAACACAAAAATTAACTTGGCAGTGGTTGTTTGTTTAGCTGCATACTTTTCTTGACTGCAATGTCAGCTCCTGACACTGTTTGTACACTGGACTTATAACTTGTGGGAAGTTGCCATAGGCATGTTACTCTATTCTTTTTATAGTTTACCATTCCTTACTATTTTTGTTTCCCTCTGTGAAGGTGCTCATGACTTATTTCTTTATGTGACACCATTCATTGCACTAAGTTGCTGTAACGTGTTTTAAAATGGTCTCCAGAAGTTGGAGACAAATACTGGCAGCTGATCTTATTCTGCTGCCGCCCTTTTAACGCGAACTCCTCGGTTTAGGTAATATAAGAGACTGGCCATGAAAATTATTGAATGTGGCATTGGAATGCTTCACTGCCACTATACGGGAGTCAAGATTTCCTTATTCCTGTTGTGGGTAAGGTCGCATTGTGAACAAGGATGCAAAATATCTTACGGTCCATCTGCATGGAATGTGGTAATGTGGTAGGAGAAGATTAAGTGATGGATTAATAGTGATTATGAATTGGTGGTGGAAGTGTTGATGGTAGAAGTGATTGTGGTGGTGGTCAGATATGTGGAAGTGGAGCAGTTTGGTGGTGGAAGTGGATTAGTTTCAGTTTGGTGGAAGTGAAAAGTCAGGTGGCTACGTTTTTTTATTTAAATAGTAGGAGCAAAGGGCACTCTGGTGGTTTTAAAGTAATGTGTTCTATTATGCCTGATAGCCATGAATCACAGTCTCCAACTTAGTCTTAAAGTCAGACTGGTCTCCAATGGTGCCCACAAAATCAATCCACGTGGTCATGGATGACTCAGCCTGTATGTATGTATGTAGGCAGCCAGCCAACAACCAGCAGATGAGCCGAGGTATTTGTTGTAGCAGCCGTGCTTATCTACTCCACTTTTCATGAAACCCTTCTCTTTTCCCTGACAGGAACCACAACATATTGCACATATTGCATAAGGTTTGACAAACACTAATGTCCATAATTCCTTCAGTTTTACCACTGCAACTTCCCACCACTTCTTGTTCCTGTAGATGCGCTGAGTGTGAATGTCCTTGCTAGTTTTCACAACAAAGTCACACCATTCACAATCTACACAGTGTAGCTGACATTGAATTTGGTAGTAGTAGTTATGGCGACGTTTCAGCTTGTGTGTACTGCTGTCCTCAAGGCAGAATGAGGAGCTCTTACAAGCTTCAGGTATGTTTTTGTCTTTCATACTGTATGGGCACTTTATTTCTAGCAGACCTCTGATCTTCGTGGAATCCATTTTATCGCAAATGATCCCATCGGTACTAGCTGCTAGCCAAGGATCAGTGGAAGAAATAAAAATCCCGCATTCTTGGAATAATTGTAGTGAGGTGTCCTCTCAGCCGACCGGTAGAGTGCATAACTCAGCTCTACAAGGTCAAGTGATCAGGAAGTGCCACCCAGTACCCAGTGCAAATTCGTTTTTGATGCTGTCCTTATAATAATAAAAAACTCTGACAAATCACACACACACACATGTGAATGACAGTAAAACTAAATAATATCCTCACGAAGTAGTTGGGCGTTCATTAAGAAAGTAGTTGGGCGTTTACTAGTGTGGTCATAATCACACACACACACACACACACACACACATGTGAATGACAGTAAAACTAAATAATACCGTCAAGAAGTAGTTGGGCAGCGTTTACAAGTGTTGTCATAACAAGTTCTTGAGGACACTGTTTAGCTCCACATGCATGAAACTCTAGCTAAACAATGACTCCGTTGAAATTTATACATGTTGAAATTACAATATTATATGAAACTATGTCTAATAAACCTAGTCACAGAGGCAAGAAGAAACTAATATGCAGAAAAAACTAGCAGTGAAATGGTTTTGCCCAAGTCTTCAAAAAGATGGCCAAATCAAGTCTTAAGAACTACCCAACTATTTTCAATACCATTATGTCACTTGCAGAACATATTATTCATTCATCTTTAACTGGTAAAATTAAGCAATATTACTGAATTTTTAAATACCTCCCATTAACAGAACCTTGCAGTTATAGAAATGGCAACAAAAAAAAAAGACATCTGTCTTCTTCCTTATTTGCTTATCATGGAGCCATTGCATTGAAGAACAGCACAGTACAAACACAAGTGCAATCAGGTGGAACTCACCAGGAGCCAAAATATATATATATATATAATAAAATAAATAAATAAATAAATAAATAAATAAGTAAATAAATAAATTAATTAATAAATAAATAAATAAATAAATACAGGTGAAGAACCTGAAATAAAAGAATATCCGACTGCAATATTGATCTTCAACTTGTGAAGTGCCAGCAGTGACAGAATCTCAGGCAAGTAGGTGTGAAGTGGACAAAATTAACCACAGACATAAAGGGAATGTATGATCATTTCTGCACTGACTACTGTACATAGAACTGGCTTAGTTTGTAGGAAGAATATAGGAAGGAAGTGGTAAACTGTGTGAAATTCAATACATGTATAATTGATCACCTCCAGAAACAGCTGCAAGCCTGCAAGTCACCACCTTTTTTCTCCATAGTGGTGACTGCCAGTTTTGTCACCGACTTCCCTTTAGAACTCATTACAGCAACTTAATACATATAGCTGGTTTGTGTTGGGTCACTCACAATGTGATGTGGGTCGAATTGAAAGAACAGTGAGCTATTCTAGAGAGTTCTCTTTGCACGGCTATTTTTTCTCTTAAATCTGAATAGAAGGAACTAGATGCCAGAGGGCATGCCAGGAATTGTCCTTATTACACCCAGACCTAGGAACTAGATGCCAGAGGGCATGCCAGGAATTGTCCTTATTACACCCGGACCTCCAGAAAAAGTTAGAGCGTAATAAACAAGGCCACAGATTTCATATATGGAGAATTGCATTGAATTATAAAACCAGTCTCTACACTTAATTAAGAACTACCCAAATACCCTATGTGTCACTTGTACTAATTATTTATATCTTCAACAGGTAAAATTAAATCTGTAATGTTCCAATGTTTGAGCTCTTGTAATTTAAGAAAATTTGCAGTAACAGCAGCAGCAGCAGAGGAGCAGGAATTGAGGAATAGCTATCCTTACTTCATATTTCCTCATTAGTTATCAGATTGTACGGCATGTGGTAGGTCCCCCGAGGTGATGGAGAACATGTTGAGGTTAGACACACTCACTTACTTCTGACTGTGTTGTCTGGGGAACTTGGTTGTGTTTTGAACCTGTCCTATTCTTCAGTAGCAGACATTCCTATACCCATGATCGTGGCTACATGCCACAACAAGCCACAACAAAGTGCATCCACAGTGTAGTTTTGTTGACTCCCGCAGCAGTTTATCTTGCAATGCTCCCACACTTGCTCCCAAGATCCTTTAATGGTTCTAATGCAGCAGCGAAAAGATGCGTGTGGACAGTGGAGTAATGACTAAAACTGAGTGAGTCTGGTAACATACAGTCACATATAGCAGAGTGAAGGCTTTGGTGTTGGGGGAAAAAAAGTTGATGTTGTTGTTGTTTTATTTAATTATGTACGCAACTATTTGACTTGATATGAAGTGGAACAGCTGCTACTTCAAGTATGACAACATTTAATTAAATAATCAATAAACTCCAATATTTCTTGTTTGCATTCCCTTACCTATTAGCTATCACACCTCTCTCTCCTTTCACATTGTTCAACAACACTGACAAACATACGAACCTTAGCTAGCACAATCACTAACACACTTACATACATATTCATCACTCACACACACTCACACACATCATGTGCATGGAAAATCACAAAATGCCATGTATCCAAGGATGCTCAGACACAGGCTAATTTAACTAGAGCTCGGGAAAACACAGGACCCGCTTGCTTTAGTTTTTGTTTTGCAAGAAGTACTATTTTAGGAAACACTTATATGTGGTAATTGTTAAGAATATTGCAATTAGTAGGTGTGACAGTAGGTACATGCAGCTCACTAAATGTCGGTAAAGAACATCAAATTCACCCACAAAAATCAAGATTGGGCAGAGTACTGCGAGTAAACTCAAGTTTGGCAGTAGAAGTGATGTTTATTTAATTGTTGCATAAGTTTGAAGTTTGTCAGATTTATAAATCTCCAGTTTTGCCAAAAATGTTGGTCACCTAATTATATATAAATACCATAGCTGGAGGGGTGGCTGGCGCAGAGATTGTCAGTTGACACCAGGGTGATTAAGTCCCTGTACTCCTGCCAGATAAGAATTGCTATTTCCTCCACTTGCCACCTTAATAGCTAACACACTGGATGCTAGCTAGAGAGAGAGAGAGACTCAAGAACGACTTCTTCAAAACTTGAATAAGAACTGAACAGTGAAAAAGAGATGAGTGCATATATAATTACCAGATAGCCGAGTCATTTTTCAGTACAAAAAAGTGTGGTATTATTTTGAAATACCACAGCAGTAAAAAACTGAAATAATGATCTGATTGGTCACGGCGATCTCTTCGTGACCTTGCCGCACTTTTACTCGTTAGGCAATGTCGAGGCGAAATTTTGCAAAGGGAAGAAAAGTATGAATAATAGCAGAACCGGGATGAAAAAATTTCTTTGATGGAAATATAATACAAGATTATGGTTTTCTTAGCTGCAGAAATGAACTGTTATCTTTGGCTATAGTATTAACATATAGCACGGGGAAATGTGGTATTCGGATAAATAGCACTTGTGAGGCGAGAAATTTCACTTGGCTTCGCCTCGTCAAAATTTTCTCGCTCCACTCGTACTATTAACAATGAAAACAAACACAATTGCATTACCCTACCCGCTTGTGTGTGTGGGAACCATAAATCATGAATATCATGACATATTATACATCCAGATGTTACAATACTAAATGTCTTGGGACCAAAACAAGTTTATTCAGAAAATGGTCTGGAATGAAAGTATAACAGCCACTGAGGGTTCGTACTGATATGTTAATAGACTGACTAATGCAGTCAGTGTTTAGTACACTTCAATGTGATGATCCCTCATGGTGTCAATCTTCTTTGAAAACTCATAAGCAAGCTATCAAAAATTTGAAGACTGAGGCTAGGAGATAAAAGATAAACCTATTATTTTTATTTAACTTATTTGTTGATAAATATCTCTATGTATGATGTATTATTTCAATATCTAGGCAAATATAATTTAAAAAAAATTCTGATGTAAAGCTAACCGATCGATGCTTTAAGAATATATGTACTGAATTCTCAGGTAATACCACACATATCATATTATATTGATGGGCTTGTGGCTGCACCTCCTAAAGTTGTTGAGAGCAGGGATTCATACAGGATTTTTCACTGTGGGAGGAAGGGTTGGGTGGGAATGGGGGATGTATAAAGTGCATCAATGAGAACTATAATGTATGTACGTATTATGTTTCTTAGTCAAAGTTTTAAAATTACAGAATAGATTCAGTACAAATTAAATGGCTGTCCTACTATTTTAGTAATATTATTATTAAAAAAAAATCACTTTTAAATTTCTCGAGGGTGGGGAACTTTACCTTGGTGAGGAAGGGGGGAGGGAAGAATCCCAGTTCCCCCACCCTCCTCCCCCTCCCTCTCCCCTGTACGAACTGATAAAAAAATTGTGTTCAGGGAAACTTCCCAGTATGGAGCTAGACTCACGGAAGCTGTATCTGAGGAAGGTTAGTTTGGCTGGCCATATTATTACTACTATCATTACTGCTATCATAATAATAATAATAATTAATTATTAATGATTAATTAATTAATACTGTATCTAAATCTAATTGAGTATCACTGTAGAACAAATAATAAAGTGAGAAATGGAAACATTCTACATTTTCAAGATTCTCAGACTATTGCTCAATGTTTTGACATCTTGTTCACACTGCATTGAACCACATGGCAATTGAAAAATCACTCTTCCTTCTCATCCTCTGGTACTCATTGTGGGGATTGGGGCCAGGGAGTGCTTGCACTTGGGCCTGGTTCTGGTCAATCCCGAGGTAAAATCACTGCCACCAGAATCTTTGTGTTAATAGCTACCCAAATCCCTTCACAGATTTGCATAAAAATTTCTAATTAAAGGGAAAGGGGGCTATAGAACTGAAAAACACAAACTGAAACTCTACAGATGAGACTACAAATATATATCGAGGCAAGGTGGAGCCCTTAGCCACACTGCCCTGTTACACACACTCTCAATACCAAATACACTGAAGTACAACCATACTGATTCCACATGTTGTTTAATTGGTTGGAAAACCTAATCACCACATCAATGATTCACTAAAGTTCTTCCTGAAACAGTATTTTTGGCCTCAGTTCTGGTGATGGTATCATAGTAACCATATCCTAGTAACCAGCTATACCAGTGGTTTGATGCCCAACTCCGTGGTGACATTCATCAACCAATGCAACTGGAGCCCATGGGCCCACATTTATAATAAGATACAACTAACCACACCCACATGATGCATGATGCTAAATAGAAGTAGTACATATTTTAGTGGCTTTCTAATTTGACTTAAGGTTACTATGATGTGCTACATTTAGTGATGGAGCCATCCATGTGAGTTCAATGTAAACAATTTGCAATTCACCGATCAGTCAATGATGACAGTGCTCCAATTGTCTTCGTTACTAACTGACACTCAGAACTATCATATCAATCCTAACTCATCACATTACTAAAACCCTAGTTAAAGAAAAACAGCCATAGTCTCAGGACAAAGTGTGGTGCTCTGAGGCCTTCAGTAGATGGAGCTTGGTGTCCAGAGAAAACCGGACTACATACCACAGCTGAAGTGCAACACTTACGCCATGAGGACAAGATCAGGTCTATCATCCCAGTGGCATTCTCCTGTGGCCATTTGGCTCAACATAATCCCAATTGGCTGCCATCTTTTGTTAATTGGTTGGTATCTGGCTGTGTGCTGCACAAAAGCCAGACCATGGGCTAATGATGATCACATTATATTTTCCCCAGTGAAGAAAAAACAACAACAACAAACATATCCAGTGAATTTTGTGCAGGTGTACATGATATATTCCAAAGACACATTGCAACTATAATAGCATGTGCAGATCACATGTCTCATCTATAATAGCATGTGCAATCACATGTCTCATCTATAATAGCATGTGCAGATCACATGTCTCATCTATAATAGCATGTGCAGATCACATGTCTCATCTATAATAGCATGTGCAATCACATGTCTCATCTATAATAGCATGTGCAATCACATGTCTCATCTATAATAGCAGGGCCAGATCAAATGTTCATCTAAATAGCATGTTGCAATCACACTTGTCTCATCCATATAGATTGCAGATCAATGTCTCATCTATAATCGATGTGCAATCACATGTTATCTATATAGCATGTGAAGATACATGTATCATCTATAATAGCATGTGGCACCCGAGCACATCCCCCCCTCCCAACTGTGATCATCTATAATAGCATGTGCAGATCACATGTCTCATCTATAATAGCATGTGCAGATCACATGTCTCATCTATAATAGCATGTGAAGATCACATGTCTCATCTATAATAGCATGTGCAGATCACATGTCTCATCTATAATAGCATGTGCAGATCACATGTCTCATCTATAATAGCATGTGCAGATCACATGTCTCATCTATAATAGTGCAGATCACATGTCTCATCTATAATAGCATGTGCAATCACATGTCTCATCTATAATAGCATGTGCAGATCACATGTCTCATCTATAATAGCATGTGCAGATCACATGTCTCATCTATAATAGCATGTGCAATCACATGTCTCATCTATAATAGCATGTGAGATCACATGTATCATCTATAATATAATAGCATGGCACGATCAAATGTCTCATCTATAATAGCCTGTGCGATCACATGTCTCTCTATAATAGCATGTGTCAGATCAACATGTCTCATCTATAATAGCAGGTGAGATCACATGTCTCAGCTATAATAGCATGTGCAGATCACATGTTCTCTATAATTAGCATGTGCCAGATCACATGTCTCATCTAGAATAGATGTGCAGAGCACAGTCTCATCATAATAGGGCAGATCACAGTCTCATCTATAATAGCAGGTGCAAATCCACATGTCTCCTTATAATAGATGTGCTGATCACATGTCTCATCTTAATAGCATTGCCAGATCCACATGTCGCATTCTATAATAGCATGTGCATCACATGTCTATCTAATAGCCTGTGCAGATCAATGTCTCATCTATAATGCATGTGCAGATCACAGTCTCATATAATAGCATGTGAGATCACATGTCTCATCAAAATAGCATGTGCAGATTTCAATGTCTCACTATAATAGAAGTTCAGATCACCATGTCTCATCTATAATAGCATGTGCAGATCACATGTTTCATCTATAATAGCATGTGCAGATCACATGTCTCATCTATAATAGCATGTGCAGATCACATGTCTCATCTATAATAGCATGTGCAGATCACATGTCTCATCTATAATATCATGTGCAGATCACATGTCTCATCTATAATAGCATGTGCAGATCACATGTCTCATCTATAATAGCATGTGCAGATCACATGTCTCATCTATAATAGCATGTGCAGATCACATGTCTCATCTATAATAGCATGTGCAGATCACATGTCTCATCTAGCGAAAATAATGTACAAGCATGGAGAATTATTAAATGATTTTTTTAATTTTATTTTCACAAATCCTCTCCCAAGAGATTGTATGGGGAGGTTTTTGACCATACAGTAAGATAGATTCACTTTCTGTTGGCCAGGCTATAAAAGCGCTCCCTTCCTACCAAATGAGTCAGTTCTACAGTCAGTGCAGAAATGAGAACCTCTCAAAAAACAGATCCAAGTCACCACCTCTATCTAGTATATGTTCAATGTGATGTCTTTCTTCAACTCCCACCAGCCATGGAAGTAAGTCACTTGTGTAAGACTAGACAAGAGAATTTGAAGTAATACATTCGTTGTATTGCAACTTATGCACAAGCAGTGAAAAGTAGGTATTGCCACACACCTCATACATTGTAGTTATAGCTACATGGAGCTTAGCAGGAGCTGCAATTCTAGTCAAGTTTAAAATGTTGACATCCATTGATTGAATATTTTCCTCCACAGCCCCTGAAAGAAACAAATTTTCAGAAAGAGAGCAGTGAGATGGTTCTGCCCAAGTTTTCAAAAGATGGCCAAATGAAAGTCTTTGGAAAGATAAATATAAGCTTGTGTTCACCTACACTGACTAACCATAGAAACCTTACAAACACATAACTCACACACTCCTACATACACACACACACACACACACACACACACACACACACACACACACACAAGTTGTGGCAATCACAACATACACAAATGTACCCACAGATGCACAAACTTACAAGTCAGATTCCTCATGCTAACATGCTAATTGATCATAACATTGTACATCCAGGTGTTACAATACTATATACCCTAGGGACTAAGTAACCTATAGCACAAACTATTAAAACATCAAATAAAGTTAGTGGCAACAAACAGAAACATGTAAAACATAGATAAGTCATGCTTTACAACATGCAACATGCACCTCTAAAGTTTCTGCGCAGGGTGAAATCACTCCCCCCTCTCCCACAACAACCATTAGCACCACTTGACAATAAATGTAACAGTATTGCAGTATGGTGTGGCTATGTCTGGATAGGGTAATTTGATATGCCATTGGTATCGCATACCAGCAGCTTTAGCAGGGTCAGATTACGCCTTTTTTCTGCTGTCATGACAACAGTGGGATTGACAGCTAATGAGTGCTGGTGATTAGGTTTTCAAATCAAGTCTTGGCAACTACCCGAATGCCTTCAATACTATGATTTCTCATTGGCAAAAAAACTAATTATTAATTTATCTTCATTATAGTATGCAACAATTATGTTATGACTATTTAATCAAACAGACGGCAGCTAAATTAAATTGCTAGCTCCGAAAAAGAGCTGGATTATCAAAATTAATTGCCACCCAATACAAAAAAAAAATTAGTAAAAAGTAAACAGATGAAGGTGTTCTATTGACCAGCTGTTTCTTTGGACCGGCTTACTAAGTCAATGAAACTATAATTCTATAAGTGACTCTCGTCTGTAGTCACCATGATATTGCTTTAAGAAGGCTGTTTATTCCATTGTGCAACTTCTTTTCAGACTGACAGAACTGATTGTGGAATGGCTACTAGTGCTGTTGCAGTCATGGTTTAAAATAAGTAGTGGGGCCAGTCCCCCCCCCCCCCCCCCCCCTTTGCTGGACTTGATATGTTGTCCATCTTCGACTAGTGGTATTGACCGTTGTTCTCTCCCGGCTCACATTCGTGTCTTTTCTTGTCCCTTATCCTCTACTAATTTTTCTGCCACTTATACCACATAATAATATGCACATAAACCTGCTTTTCACTATGGTCATCTGAACTACAGACCCTAATGGGATGGAGAGACCAACCATGTGATAGCAGATGGTAATTAGGTGAGACTGCTGTACTTTGTATTGTGAGAGAGAGGTCTGGGTGTTGTGGTATACATGTCTGCCACAGAATCTCTGAGATAATGCTATATCAGACCACGTAGGAATGTGTGCCTCACTAATTAAACAGTACTGACCAATCCACTCTTTCTTACCTCACACATGCACACACATTGACAAACACATACACACTAAGCACACAAAAGAATTCAAATGCATGTGCACACAAGACACAAAATTCAAAGGCATGTGCATATTCAAATACTAAACAAAAAAATTAAGTAGTTATAGCTACTACCTCTAGCAGTTATACTATAGCACATACACACGAAATATTCTGCAGAGAGTTTGAAGTTATCAGCATCTCAAGATTCAGTCTCTACACTACTCTTTCTGTAGAACCTTCAACTTTTCATCACTGATATTTACGTATGATTGGCTTCAGTGAAGTCAATAGGGAAAGACTATAACTACATCCAGACATCCAGAACAGTAATTCTTATTAACTACCACCATAATTAATTTAGAAATCCAGCATTTCAGTTGCCTGTGTTAAGCTGCATGAAACTATTTAGCTAGAGCTTAAGTTCCAATATTAGTTCTCAATGAGAAATAAACATACAGTTAATATCATACTTGATTAAGTTTTTATATGAGGAATTAACTAATAAGCCGAGAGGGGTAAAGTGTCACTTCAGTCAATGGCCCATACTCAGCAGTGGCTAGAGTTAATAGCTTCAAAGATGAAGGAAAGAGAGGAAGCAAATTACTCAAGAACCAGCAGAACAATACACATCACTGGAAGGAGACAAACAATTAGTGATAAGTAAGGTGATGTCTTTGATTGGTATTCTGTCTAACACAAGTTTTGAGGACAGATTGTGTATACATCCTCTCCAAACAGGAAATGGCCGAAAGAACGCGGCGTTAGCAAGTCATAAAAGTTCTGTGGTGAGAGATCTGTTTTGTTGTACAAACCACACACTTTGCCAACTGTCCACATCAGCATATTCTTCCACAATCAGAGCAATCACTACACTGAGATATGGGAATATCCCTTCACACACTCGGTCTCTCCTCCTTCCACCACAATAGGCTTACTCTCAGAATCCTCCACTGTCTGTGGGTCTGCAAGTTGGTCCCTTTCAATGCCCGGCCTCAGAAGCACACAATGTTGCCCAGGAAACTTCCCTCTATCGCAGAAGCTCCTGGACTTGGAAGGGTTTGGTACGCTGCCACCAGAGTTACTACTCCTGAGTGGCCACTGATCTGTTCCTAATACTCTAACTAGCCCCTCTACCTAATCCCCGAGTTAGGGTAGAAGGTTGCTTGAGGAATAACTAATTATATTCAAAGTAATAAAGCTGACAGAATATTGCAGTGGAGCACAAACTGAGCAGTGACTAAAAATGGGTTTGCTCAAGGCCAGAATATATACAACCCAGGAAAGCCCGGTGGGAAACAAATAGAAAAACAGTGTGAGCATGCCCATTGGGTGAGCACATGGCACTCCAACATGATCACACGCACATTCCACACAATACAGATGGGAGACTGTAAGAACACAAAACAGATGAAAAACAATAAACAGATAAATGACGATGAACAGTCAATTAAAGTTCTAATGCATTCCACAGTCTGCCTACCACCTTTTTACATGAAGAATAATTTCTGTATTCCTTCCTTAGTCAGATCTAGGTTTAGCCCTGACATGCCACAACCCCCAAATTTTTCCACACAGCCCACAAATAAATACCATACCCAACTGCCTGTTAAAGAGACTTGGAGGAAGCTTGGACCAATTGAATAGCTACCAAAACATGTGCTTCAAATGTGCTTCAAATAACACACACACACAAAATTCAAAAATTCTCTTGCTACCGCTAGGCGGTCACTAAGCAGGCACTGTGAGTCGTGCAAGCAAAGCTCCTGGAGCCGGGCTAGGAACTCGCAGGAGAACAGGCCTTTCCTCACAGCAAGTGGTGTGGGCACCCGAAGTCCCACCTGGACCATTGCTGTTCATGAGAAAAGGCCTTCTGGTGGGGCTGGTAGGAGGCAGAATGGAAAATCAGATGGAAAAAATGACAGAGTTGGGCTTGAACTCAGGACCTCGGGCCCTGAGCCCAGGACACAACCACTACACCACACAGCCACACACTGGAACACACACACATATTTGCAGAGTTAATATAGTGAGAATGAATGTAGAGATCAGTGCAGGTGGCAAGATTAAAGGTGATGTGGGCAATATTGGTATGGATAGATTGAGTAGAAATATTGGCATGGCAAAGTGTTTTATATAAACATGGCTGTAACTTGGGAACTGTGAACTCACTGGCAAAAAAAAAAAAAATTGTTTGTGTGTGTGTGTGTGCAAAAATGGAAAAATTCACTTTATTTCACAAGATGTCCTCTTGATGACTCCAGAAACAGATCTAATTCCTTCTTCTTCCTTACACCACAACTGCCTATTCAACAGGTCAAATGGGAACATCTTCGGCTGGTTTCATCAAATTGTTTTCTTATCAGTGTGCAGCTTTTCATTTATTTATTTCTAGCAGGTTTGTAAGCTTATACTTGCCTCCTTCCCTGCCTGAGTGGGTAAGGGTATGTAGTGGGTGAGAACCCTACTGATCAACTCTTCTGCACACACAACACACGCATGCACACACACACATTGACAAACACATCACACTAAGCACACACACTTACACCCACACACTCTCACCTTTAGTCCATCCCTACCACCAGGGGAGGACTGGTGGTCACACACACACACACACACACACACACACACACACACACAAACAATTTTTTTTTTTGCCAGTGAGTTCACAGTTCCCAAGTTACAGCCATGTTTATATAAAACACTTTTCCATGCCAATATTTCTACTCAACCTATCCATACCAATATTGCCCACATCACCTTTAATCTTGCCACCTGCACTGATCTCTACATTCCTTCTCACTATATTAACTCTGCAAATAACAAAAATGGAAAAATGCACTTTATTTCACGATGTCCTCTTGATGACTCCAGAAACACAGATCTAATTCCTTCATGAAGAATAATTTCTGTATTCCTTCCTTAGTCAGATCTAGGTTTAGCCCTGACATGCCACAACCCCCAAATTTTTCCACACAGCCCACAAATAAATACCATACCCAACTGCCTGTTAAAGAGACTTGGAGGAAGCTTGGACCAATTGAATAGCTACCAAAACATGTGCTTCAAATAACACACACACACAAAATTCAAAAATTCTCTTGCTACCGCTAGGCGGTCACTAAGCAGGCACTGTGAGTCGTGCAAGCAAAGCTCCTGGAGCCGGGCTAGGAACTCGCAGGAGAACAGGCCTTTCCTCACAGCAAGTGGTGTGGGCACCCGAAGTCCCACCTGGACCATTGCTGTTCATGAGAAAAGGCCTTGAATTTGCTACACCACACAGCCACACACTGGAACACACACACACACACACACACACAAACAATTTTTTTTTTTTTTTGCCAGTGAGTTCACAGTTCCCAAGTTACAGCCATGTTTATATAAAACACTTTGCCATGCCAACATTTCTACTCAATCTATCCATACCAATATTGCCCACATCACCTTTAATCTTGCCACCTGCACTGATCTCTACATTCCTTCTCACTATATTAACTCTGCAAATAACAAAAATGGAAAAATGCACTTTATTTCACGATGTCCTCTTGATGACTCCAGAAACACAGATCTAATTCCTTCTTCTTCCTTACACCACAACTGCCTATTCAACAGGTCAAATGGGAACATCTTCGGCTGGTTTCATCAAATTGTTTTCTTATCAGTCTGCAGCTTTTCATTTATTTATTTCTAGCAGGTTTGTAAGCTTATACTTGCCTCCTTCCCTGCCTGAGTGGGTAAGGGTATGTAGTGGGTGAGAACCCTACTGATCAACTCTTCTGCACACGCAACACATGCATGCATACACACACATTGACAAACACATCACACTAAGCACACAAAAGAATTCAAATGCATGTGCACACTAAAATTCAAATAGTAAGCACACACACTTACACCCACACACTCTCACCTTTAGTCCATCCCTACCAGGTAGGCACAGGACGACTGGTGGTCACACACACGCACAATAATCAAGAACTCGGCAGACCACCATGTGAGAGTCGAGGAGAGCTGAAGTTAACCAAAACTTAATTACTTAATTGGTGGAGTGGCCTTGATTGGTGCTCTCTTGCTGCTTTCATGTAATGTTACCAGTAACAGCAGCAACAAACACTGAGTTGCCTCCACTGTTAGTTGGCGGAAAACCACCCATTCTAGTCACACACCAATTATGTGCCGTAAGAACACCTTTTTGGTGTTGACCAGAAATACCTCCCCCTCAGGAGAGGATTGAAAAGGCTTTATCATCACAATTATCAAGTTCTTAATTTCTTTCTCAGTCTTTTTTTTGTATTTCTCTCTCTTTCACAGGCTTTTAAAAAAATTTCCCGTGGCGACCAAACATTTTTGATTCTGTATTGTTTAAAAAAAGCTTGTGAAAGAGAGACAATACATCTAATTATCAAGTTCTGACCCTTCATAAAAACTAGATTGAAACTTTCTCACTTAAGCGGTACTACTCAACAGTATAAAGGCAAAATGTGAAGGTCTTGGATGTCGTGGGTTGTCTGTATCATGAAGTCGTCGTTAATGTGATCCATCAAGATCATCATCCACCACAATGGAGGTAAAGAGTGGTTGTGGGAGGGAGAGTGAGCCAAAATGATAGCATGCTATTATTAAAGCTGTCTTCTTATTAAAATGATGAGCCGGTCTTATTGGAGAAGTTGATTTTGAATCACACAATTAAACCATAGTATGAGAGGTTAAAGCATTGGCTCTGGCTCTTGATCGATTCTCCCTCATTAAATCTCCCCAGCGCACTGGCTTTCTCCCCTTAGGCTAGGATTAGAGAGACTCAAAGAGAACAAGGTCTATGCAGGTGCACACTGAACTTGAAGCCACACCTACTGGTCATGATGCACAACATCTAACAATGACACCTACTTGACAACAACTACAATGCTAATAAAGTCCATTCGCTTACTTACTACAAACAATGCCCATGGTTCTGGCAACTCAGTGCCTGTCTATGTGTGGGAACCATCTACGGTGTACAACATCTGAGCCCCTCCTTCTTTCCTTGTTGTTTGTTGGCTTCATATGGCTATGTAGTACGTGGTTTATTCTAGTTCCTGTTGTGGTCTATAAGTGTCTGTTGATAAGCTCAAAAACTCAGCACCAAATGCAGACTCAGTCAGTTCTACAGTCAGTGCAGGAATGAGCACCTCTCAAGAAACAGATCCAAGTCACCACCTCTATCTAGTATATGTTCAATGTGATGTCTTTCTTCAACTCCCACCAGCCATGGAGGTAAGTTACTTGTAAACTACAAGATAAGACAAGAAAAGAAATGGAATGCATTCATTGATAGCAATTTTTGTGAACTGACAAAGAAGGACTGAGCTCTTAAATCTTGGTTCATAGTACCACTCGATACTTTACTAGGAGTTGAAGATGGATTGGCGTCTTGTAGGAGCTCAAAACATGAGACATGTCTCTTTGTTGTTGTAGTGTTGCCTTCTTATAATTCAAACTTTGCAGATTTTTATGACCAGTTAGCTGGATTATTTGAGTTTCTGGTATATTATTCTTGGTAAGACAAGTCACCATTGATTTTCTAGCTGAATGATTAATTTTTTCCCCAGACAATCCTGCTGTTTCTGCCATCCTTTTCATTATTGTGTTAATTCTGTCTTTTCCCATCCTCTGCTTTTTATACCAAATGTCATCATTAGAGTGATTGTAGTTTATGGCCAGATAAAAGGGTGATACGGATTTGCACATTTCAGTAGGACACTTATGAAGAAAAGTTTCAAAAAAATACGTACAGGGCACCGAGAAGGATTGTTAGGTGTGCTCCACATTTTGGGCTTGAATTGGCAGCATGAATTAGATTCACCTGAACGTGTTTTGGTATCTCTCTCATTGAATTCTACATATTTGAAGCCATCTGATGTGTGGATACTAAAATCTCCATACATTAGTTTATAATGTTCATCTCTTCCACGCAATCCCAAATGCAAGGTTAGCAAGAACCATACTGTATGTGCAATACCTCTGCACTTGAGTCTCCTAAAGCTCCAGAGGCCCACATTGAGTCAATATCACGAGTTTCCAATGGCTCAGCTGCATTGCTTTTAATTTTGCAAGCAGCCTTTAATTTTTCTCGAGATGAAGCAAATCGAGTGTCACGTAGAATGCTGTAAGGCTAAGTTGTTAAATTAAGTACATATGGTAAAGAAATTTCAATGCCATAGTAACCACTCGCTGCAATTTTTTGACTTAACAAACAAACAAAAACAACAACAACAAACAACAAATTCTGAGGAATTACTGACAGGTTTAGACCTAACCCTATACTAACTGCTGTAGTAGCCAAAAAGCTGTGTAAAGGCAATTGTTAGTTAATCATTTAGCTAAGCAGTAACACACAACACTTTCACACACACTTGTTCACTGGACTTACCAACTCAAGACTTACCTTCATGGTTAGACTATTGGACAATGGATATTTAAGTAAGAGCAACAGTGCTGTGTAGAGCGTAACTATGACAAAACGCATAACATTACATCCGCCACTAATTCCAATAGAAAATGAACTCTGGGGTGAGTTTGTAAGTATAGCTGCACCCGCACAGTAAAATATCCAATTTGTTTGGATGTTAAATTACCAGTAAAGATTGATAACCAAAAGATTCCATTTAGTGGAGCATGGGACGGTACCCTAGCAAACACAAAAATGTGAGGGTCAAAGTACAAATGACATCCGTACGTCCATACTTTCGCACAGCTTTGAGTCTAACCCTAAAATAAAACTTACTTACCACTGTAGTACTGGAATAAACTGGGGGCAAGCTCAAGCAGCTATATTTTTTGAAGAAAAAAAAAGATCCCGTGTGTACGTTTATGAGACATTCGTACAATCCACACACATCTCGAATACACATATACTTGATTTTCAATTGTCCATCCATAATACTAGTGTCCCACTCGCTTCGCTCGCTCGCCAACAAACATCCCCAATTTTCAATTGCGTCATCCTAGATAGTGTCTTACTCGCCAATAAATATATTATAGAAGTTACTAAAAGTAGCAATGAAAATCTAAGACATTACGTCAAGGTAGTGTGGGTCAAACCCTTCATTTTTTCATTGAAGAAGTACACTGGGAAAGGGCATGAAAATCGGCCATATAACTTTCATCTGAATCGGTCAACTATACTTGTTAAGTGCATTACATGTGAAATGACATACTCTATATATGGGAAATGTTGTTACGTACACAAAAGCAGCTTGAGCTACTATTTTGACTACTACCTCCTCCCTCATGAGAAGATTCTTATGGTTAAAATGCTATTAGCTAGGCAACCAGTCTGAACAGTAATTTGTGTATTCAATTAACTACGGAATAAATTTAGTTCAGCACAGTAAACAAATTACATTCCAGTAGCTATATAGAACATGTTCAGAGGGACTTTTTTTTTGCATATCTTCTCTAGTGCATTCTCAAGCTTTTGATAATAGAGAAAAGCACAAGAAATACTACTCTTCATAATGGTGACCCATGTTACAAAAGAGTTACCTGGTCAATACTGCTATAAAATGACACCGAGTTTGCTGCTGCCTCATGAGCCCACCATACTACTACCTCATGAGCCCACCATACTACTACGAGCTAACGACTTCTTACCTAATTTGGATTCGCACTTTCGTCGGCAATGCGGCGTTCGTAGATATTCTTTATAGACAGGCATTGTGGTCGTGCGTGTGGGCATGCGCGTTGAGTATTCATTACCCAAATTGAAATTACTCAGAATCTTAGTCTAGTAGTACACGGTCCATAAGTGCACAATGTGCCATCTTGCCGCTGTCATCGCTCTCTTCCTGAATTCCATCCTGACACTCTGCAAAATATTGTTCCTACCTATGCTTTTATTACGAGAAGGTGTTCGTGAAGAGCCCCGCGTTACAACTTTAATTACTCCTGTACAGGATGAAGCTGGTGAGAATAACTGTTTGGGAAGAGTTTATGTACATGGGAAGTCATTTCATATTCGAGTGCCAACTTCCAATCCTGAAGATCTCAGATAAGCAAGACAGTAAGTGGAGATATTAAAAAACAAAACAGAACAAAACAATTCCAATCGTCATTTTGCTATATTATGTCTTGTATAGCTATAGTGCAGTATGTATGTGGACATCTACAACAGCGATGGTTTTGCTGTATACAGTAATGCATCAGCTAAACTCTTCCAGTTTCACTTCACTACTACTCATTTCCAAATTGTCTTATAGATTGTTGTTATTCTTGTTAGTCTAATGCTTATCAATTTTAATGTTCAATTAAACTTGGTACAGTATTAAAATTTTAACTGTTTGGCAGTTTAGGAGTTGCTATCAATAAGTTTCTAGGCAGTAGCTAAAGAATCAGAGTAAACTACCACAATATTGTCCTTGGCAGGCAGTGGTTCTCTACAGTGCCTGGATAATTCTAAGCTAATCAGTATCTGGAGAAAAAAAATTAAATTTGCATTACATTACATCAAACATCTCAGTACTTAGCCTATTATTCCAGATGTGTGAAGTTCTTATCACTATCATCGCTGGTTCTAGAATGGCATTATCATGTATATACAATTTGCTGTGAAGAAAATAATGTTATCTTTCACAGAATACTTGGGTCTATATCAGATCTTATCTAATATTTGTGTGTGTAATTTGTATAAACAGTAGCTAGCACAATTATCTGTGAACAATTGTGAATTGAGTCTGATACCCAGCTAATTATGAAGCTTGATAGTAGTGGCACTGACAGGTGACAGGATTCCCAGATAAGCTTGCCACCAATACCACACTGGAGCTTGTTGAGGATCCAAAACCAATACCACACTGGAGTTGGTTGAGGATCCAAAACCAATACCACACTGGAGCTTGTTGAGGATCCAAAGATATTCATAGTGCTATAATCGAATCAATTTTATGCAGTAGTCAGAATTAATCATCTCTCTTGATGTGCTCATGCTATATGGTTTGTACGGGAAACAGCATGGTCAATTGGTTGATCAATATTTCTTTTTCACAATAATAGTTTACATGCATTTCTTTGCGATACAATGAATGGGAAGATATACTCAGCAAGATATCTCCTTTGGACCATGTAATAATTGGACTCTTTAATACTAAAATGAATATTTTCCTGGATTGGTTTTTGTTTTTCAAGAGACCATATTGTAAATTACTGAGAATAAACATTTATAAGTGCAACACTGAAATAGCTATGGATCATCATGTCATTAATTTTATGGTAGGACACACAGGTGGTGTAGATTAAAGTAGACCACAACATCTTTATCTGCTTATCCTTCTTTTCTGATATGCCTTTCAATGTGTTGTCAATGCCTTATCTTTATCAGTATCCATATGTTATTTCAGAATTAGAAGTTTTTGATAGAAAAAATTTCTATATTGAATGAGTGACTATAAAAAAAAAAGACTTCATGTCGCTAACCACATGATTTTGGGGTGGATATGCATGAATTTGCACTTGTGCAGCACATTCTATAAATTCATAGATTGGGTGACAGTCTATAGCTATATTGTGCAACTTATCTATAGATTGTGCAGACCACCAATCTATAGATTGGTGGAAAGCTGTCGTTTGAAAGCTGTCATTATTAACTCCACCTTTTGATATACAAGTGCCTCTTTTTTCAGCACTTTACTTTCATCACTGGTTCTTGACCAATGTGTGAACAAGGAACATGCATCAATGAAAACTATAATGTCTATATACATATATAGTGTCCAGCAAAGGTGAATTGTGGAAATCAGGCTAAAAATTGATTTTTATGTGTTTCTTGTGCAAAGCTTTCTGAATTACATTTTGTGTGAACACTTGTTGACATGTTTTCAACAAACAAGTACTCTACTTTGAATGCTAACTGCTCCAGCTCAGTGTGAAGACTTATAGGCCCTGCCAGATTATGCTAGCATTTTTCTCTCTGGAACAATAGACATGAAATTGCATAGTGGAATAATTCTAGAATAATATAAGCATTTAAAAGAACAATAAAGGGAAGTGAGAATAATCAGTCCATATAATCTATAATTATAAAAGAAAATCAAATGTTTTTTTTCTTCTTATATGACCCAAGGACATAAACATTTAGAATGTGGTTATAAGGTAGATCTCATTACTTGATTAAAGCAGCTGGGTTTGTGTGGACCACTCCGTTATTGTACTTCCAAAATGGGAAAATGTTTGAAAAACTGGGAACGCTGTCAGCTCAGGGTTAGAGTCAGCAAGTCATCTGAAGAATCACGCTAAATAGATTTTCTTCATGAGCAGCTCAACTATCATACTGCGTCAGAATTGACAAAAAAAATGTAAATTAATACCAATCTACCTACAAATTTGAAGGGAAGAAAAGATACATCCACTGTTAATGAGTATATTAAAATTCTTTAATTCCCTAATTAACATTCCCCCCCTAAACATCTTGTAAGGCTTCTCACCATCTCCATTCATTGAGCATTTTTATATTCAAGGTATACTTAGCTAGCTACATTGAATCGTATTGAGTAATTCAGTGTAACATTAAGAGAGACAAATCATTTTACTCATTCATTTTATTACATACCAACTTTATATAGCTACTCTAATTGCCACTTGGAATATTAAGAGAATAATAAAGAAAGTTTATAAAATAATATATTATTCTTTTGGAATAATAACAATATTTTTAGGATAAAAAAATAAGAATAATTCTTAAAATTTCAAGCATAATCCGGCAGGCCCTAGTGAAGACCATCTTTATATTGCTTACTTTCCCGTACTAATCTCTCAGCTGAAGTTTGAGGTAAGTGGTTCTTTTTTTAACATGAATAATATTAATAATAATGTTATCATGAATAACATTTTAGGGAGTTCTCAGTTAAATTCAGTATTTTTTTGTAACCTGAGGAAGACAGTGGTATATTCACTATCATTATATGTATCGTTAAAAAACGTTGACATCAGAGTACAATAATATGAATACAGATCTTTGAAAAAAATCTATCAAGTAATGAGGATAGTGACGAAAAGTTCAGGTGAGGATAATGAAATGGTGAGGGTTTGGTTGAATGCTACAACATCAGATCTAATTGACATATTATATTAGAGTAGAGGATTAATACTAACTACATACTTTTTTTCACTTTTCCTCATTAATAATCTTATTCAATGCTCTTCATTATACGAGGAGATATTATAGACAATCGAGGCACCTGGAAAAACTAGTAATAAAACTGACAAATAATAATGTCAACTTCAATAATTTTTCTAAGCTGCTTAGCTTGCATGAGCAGCCATAATACTAAAATCATACAGGGATGATGGAATTGCTGCGGGCAGTGCGGCCATGATTACAACAATATTTTTAAAGGGGTGTGTCTCTTAGCACTTGTCAGGCATCATTGTGGAAGTGGCTTCTGCAAGTAAATTGCTGCACCCATGAACTCCACACCAGTTACACCAGCCCAGTCCTTCCTTTAGTCCAAAGAAATCTTCCGGTGAAAACAAACAAACAAACAAAAAACAAAAAAAACCCGTGGTCTGTTTTATTTTATATGCTCAATTAGCTATGTTAGTTTACAATATAGACACGTAATATAATTATAATTTTAACAAAAAGATTGATTTGACGTGAACCTACTGATTATTTATAAAAACCATTAGCATTGAAATATGAAGCACCAGAGATGCAAACCCTCAGCACTACTTTTCACTAGCTAGCTATTACAAAATAATTTCTCAGACAAAACGATGTTTTTGTCATATCAATATGTGGATGTAGCTCACACGCCATGAAAACAGTACAAGTAAATGCTGACTTTATAAGAGAAGCTAGACACGCAAGAGATACTTACCTCACTGGTAATTTCAACATGGACTGCATTGTAATACAATAAATGTGATTGTAGTATAGTTTGGAGTGTTTTTTGTGGTTATTTAATGAGATATTAAAAAAAAAAAAGGATATTCAAATTGGAATAATGCTGCTGTTAGGATTTGAAATCTATACGGTCTTTTAAGAAATGAGTGAGTGTGGTTAATTGGGTGTGGCTTTAATGGTCACACAAATTTGATTTTTGTATTCCTCTGGCCTAGCAAAATACACAAAATTAGCAATACCACATAAAATTCAACTTCAATTGAAAGCTAAAGCCAGAAGTGATTCTACACCAGAGAAAACCCTATACTAGATATATTAATTTCTGGAATGTCAGTCCAAATAAAATTTTTGCAGCAATGATATTAAAAATTTACAATTTCACTGAGTTCCTCAGCACTGATCAAGCAGTGATTATATGAAATTTTACTAGATATAAATAGGTAGAAACTAATGAACCTGTTTTTGCAAATCTTATGCTTGGCTACTAAAATTCAGTGAAAATAAAATTGCAATTATTTCTAATTCCTCATTGTTGACAGAAAGTCAGCACATGGTTTAGAGAAGCTGATCATATGAGTGGGGAGGGGGGGGGGGGGGCAATGTACCACACAATAATTTATGTTCTCAACACCAACTGAACAAAGTGAAACAGCTTATAAAGTCATAGTGAATATTGAATGGAAAATTGTTGGTTGCTAAGTCTTTATGAATAGACATCAAAAAGGTATCATGAACAGGAGTGATAGGGAAGGGGAGGGCCCATGAAAACCACTTAGCCACATGAAAAAATATAACTTCATATTAACTAAGTTAAATACTAGTTTACCAATGCAACTCAATACATAAATCTGCATAGTGTGTGCCACCTGTGCCTCCCAAACTATAAATCTGGAGGGGGGGGGGGGGGGGGGTGCCTCCCTTCTACGCCCCCCCCCCCCCCCCCCCCCCCCCCCACCCCCACTTCCATCCTGCCTGGGTGGCAACAGAAGCGCTGGGTTTCACACTCTATAAGAGGTCAGTGCTGGAGGGATGTTCAGAAACTCTGTAATAGGCTTAGGTATAGCTTGCATATAAATGAGTTTACCCTAGAGAGGCTAGCCATACAGGCTCAGTTGGACTAGGCTCAGATGGACTATAGCTGAGTTACATAGAGCAGCTAATATTCATTTCTACCTCAATTCAATTGGATGAATCTCATTCCCATAAGGATTGTTCGATTAATAAACAATTCAATTTTTTTTAAATAAGTGATTTAGTAAATTAAGCGACTCTCAAGTCACAGAGTAGCCAGGGACTTCTAAAGTATGTCTAATTAAGATATGGGCATATTTTAATAGTCCATAAATATATTTATATACATGTGTATTATGTATGAATACATACATAGATAAATATTAATAAAAGAAAAAAAAGGCTAGTTTTTTTGAAGGAGAAGTTGTGCTGATGCTGTCAGCTAGTAATCGACTAGAAGAATGTGATGACTCCCCAGGCTGAAATGCGTACTACTATAATGGTGTGATAAGATCTATCCTCCTCCCACTGTCATAATTATTCCTTAGGTCATTTGGCCACAACCATTATCATTTTGGCATACCAAAGATATTTATTGATTGGGTTAACCAACAACTAGTTTCTGGTCAGCAGCTGTGGCTTTTTCTGCCCCATGTTGTCCCTTAATAGTTGAAGTTTAGAGTAACAAAAGTGTGGGTGAGGTCCCACATATTATTTTTATAAATGCATACATTCCAATCATCCCAAATTTGATACTCAATTTCACTATTATGATGTAGCTGTGTTCCACTTTTTACATTTCATCATGTTCAAGCCACATATTTACCAAGTAACTACCGATAGTGTCTTACTGATAATGTAGCGACAGTCTTACTAGTTCAATGATGGGGTCGTAACCTTTATTAGTAAGCTCAACCCAACCATTCTTGCTCCCTAACTTGTGGTTAAGTCAAGGGTTAAGCTTTGAGACTGACACGGAAAAAAACTTGCTGCATAGTCTTGCTTTCCCTTTGAGCCTTCGAAAGCCTTAATAGGCAGATATATCAAAATATGAGCAGCAGGATAAATATTCTTCAACTAATAAAGTATCAGACATGGATCATCAGCCACAGATACCTGCAGGAGGAGGTGTGTAGCTGGGCGTGCTGGAGGGTGGGGTTAGGGCACTGTGTTGGTATGGCAACATAGTGTCTGACAGAGTCTGTGTTGTTGTTTTTTTTATAGTTGTATCTTTAGCTTTTCACTTGTATTAGTTATGCATGCGTAACATGATTGGTGAACCAGTGGTAATTATTTCATCTTAAAAGGAACCTAATATATGGATGTATATATTGTGTATTTATAATGAATTGGAATAGCAATCTGTATTTTGTTTTTCTTGTCCTACAGTTTATTTTGTTTAACAAGTTTCTTTCAACATAAAAAGTTTTTGATTATCTCACTGAACTTTGGAGTCCACAAGTTGCCCGCCCCCCCCCCCTCCCCCCCCCCCCCTTCACAGTATGTACGTGTGTGTGCATGCGTAAAATACATTTAACTGTAATAATTATGTTTTTTGTTAAAATATTTTTACTTTAAAATTATATAACTTTTTTTTTTTTTTCTGGTCTGATCAGTCCAGCCTTCAACTATGTACGGCTGAGTTGCCAGTGAGATCCAGCCAATTTGATGTATATTTTACTTTCCAGTCCATTCAGGAATTTTTTATTCTGTTCCTTTACAAAGCCGAGTCTTTCCGGTATTGCTATTTTCCTTGTTCTGCCTTGAGATCTAAAAATGTGCAATTGACAAAGAAAGAAATGCTTTAGTGGGTCATGGACAGACTCAAATTACTGGTCCAAAGCTGTGTGAATTCTGATTCGATTTCTGAATTCATATTTCCTATTTCACTGATTCTATCTGTCACTAAGTCTCTCCTTTTTCCCGTTTCTCTCCTTTCCTTCCCGTTGTTTTAGGAGAAGTCAATGCAGTCACTTCATACACACTGATCCAGGCTGGGTAGGCGTGCCTCCCATGCTAGAAAGTGGTGAGGGCACTTTGCTTCAAACAGACGGAGGAGGATTTTTGATGGAGGGTGCTGCACCTTCTAAGCATATACACACTGATCCAGGCTGGGTAGGTGTGCCTCCCATGCTAGAAAGTGGTGAGGGCACTTTGCTTCAAACAGACGGAGGAGGATTTTTGATGGAGGGTGCTGCACCTTCTAAGAGGACTAAGAGAGCCGCTTGCAATTGTCCTAACTGTGTCTTGGGATTAAATGCACGCACCATTAACCCTGATGGCACGCCGAAGAAGAAGAAACACATTTGCCACTATCCGAGGTGTGCGAAAGTCTACGGCAAAACATCGCACCTTCGCGCTCATCTTAGGCAGCACACGGGCGAGCGGCCGTTCTTGTGCCATTGGGCATTTTGTGGTAAGAGATTCACCAGGTCGGATGAGCTCCAACGTCACATGAGAACGCACACGGGCGAAAAAAGTTCCAGTGCGAAATTTGCAGCAAGAGGTTCATGCGAAGCGATCACTTGAATAAGCACATGAAGATTCACCAGAAGCCTCCAAGTCAAGACGGGCAAGAAGAGAGCACAGTACAGGAGGACAATAAGCGCCAGAAGAACAAAGATCCCGTACCATCTTCTCCCAGTTCTCTTTCGTCCACCAGCGAAACTCCTCTGCAAGGATCTATTCCTGTAGCTGAGAATGACTTTGAACTTGGCATGTCCTATGCAGATATCTAAACTGCCTCTGGCCACCTTGAAACTCCTGCTGGACCAGTTCCACTTGCCTCACAGTAGTAGTGGCAACAAAGCTGCAATAATGAAGCAGCTTCGCACCTACCTTCAGCGTGGTTCAGATCGGTTGTCTACTCAAGGTAGCAGAGACTTATGATGTATCTTCTCCCCATACTCTAGCCATTGCCTCCCACCAGATCTAGCAAGACATCTCTCAACCTCTCAACTCTGCCTCCAGCTGGGAACTCACTCCCTGGTCCTTCCAGTGATCAGTTCACCCCAGTCCTGGCTCATGACATACACGGATTCTGGGTTGCGATGCTTACAACACCGTCACAAAAACTCTCATCACTCCCTCCCTGAATAAGAGGCACTGTTCTGCTCACAGGAGTAAAAGCAAACATGCCCTCAAGTCCTCTTCCAAGGCTAAGGACTGCCATCACCCCTCTCACCACCACAGGCGGCGTAGGCTCCTGCAGTATCATCGTCATTCATCGTCATTATACAGCAGCTCCAGCTGGGAATTAGATTCCAGTTCTACCAGCAGCTCTTCGCTATCTTCTAACTGCTTCTCGAGAAGGGGCTGGGGGGGGCCCACGGCACTTGGAGCTAAACTACACCCATTAAAATTATTTACTACATTCAGTTTTTATCACCATAGAGCATCATATGGTTGTCAAGTGACAGTTGGTTAAATCCAACTACTGATGCACTTCAGTACAAATGGTGAGCTAGCTAGCCCAGGTATATGATTTTTTATCCTTACGATAAATAAAGTGTACCTCTAAACCTGGAATGAATGTACTATACACACTCATCAACCTATCATACAGAGTCACCAACCAATCATGTTGTACCTCATAGTGTCTGGGCTCTATAACTAGCTAAGATGGCTTTCATTAAAAAATACTGCTTAAGGCAGTGATGGTAGCAGGTGGTAATTATGTAAATATTGCAACACTTCGTATAGTTAACACGACTATTGTTGCTATTAGTATGTTGTGGAGAGAATCTGGGTCTTGTAATATACTTGCCACCTAAAGCTCAATGTGATTAGTAGGTGTAACCATAAAGATCCAAACTTTCTCCTCTTTAGCTGGATGCATTGTATCACCTTGTATTCATCATTCTTTCTCTCTCCTTTCTTCTTTCTTTCTTTTCTATTCCTCCTCTCCCTCCCTGCTTGGGACTTCCTCCACAATTAGCAGTACTATGAAAGTTTTGATCTAAGAGCGCCTAAACTCATTGCATCCACTAAATATGCAAATTTTTATTTTGAACAGGCTAACAACTTGTATTAGCTGTTGTCTGAATATTATTATAATCAAAAAGATAATTATTACAGATTAAGAAGGGATCAATTTATCAGATGAAGATGAATGACAATCAGTTCTGCAGGTGACAAAAGTATTTGGGTAGTTCTTAAGACTTGATTTGGCCATCTTTTAAGGCTTTGGCAAAACCATCTCACTGCTCCCTTTCTGCATGTTAGTTTCTTCCTGAGACTGTGGAGAGAAAAACATATTTGATTATAGGATATCAAGTACACATAAGCAAATGGGAGTTCACCAAACTCTCTCTCTCTCACACACACACATGAGTGTGCACGCATGCAACTTCTCTTGCAACCACTAGTGGCTATATGCACCTGGCAGAGCCAGGACGCCTGTGTACTGTAGACAGGCACAGTGAGCCGTGCAAGCAAAGCTCCTGGAGCCAGGTTAGGAACTCTCAGGAGAACAGGCCTTTCCTCACAGTAAGTGGTGTGGGCACCCAACTGGTAGTCTGGCATTGGCAACCCTTTCCCTTCCCTATATTGGTGGGCGGGGAGGAAGGAAAGTATCAATGACTTGTGCAAATGACATCACAGGTTTATTATGTCATCATTAACGTGTAGGCTAAAATCAATCGCGAGTAAAACATTTCGGTACGAACAAAAAGATTGTCAACAAAAAAGTTCATAATTCAAAAAAAAGTTCATAATTTTACTAGATTTTTCATAATACAAATGAAAACCACTGCACCACACAGCCACCATACTCATTTTACTAGATTTTTCATAATACAAATGAAAACCACTGCACCACACAGCCACCATACTCATAAACACACACATACACACATCAGTTAGTTAGGAGAGAAGTAAAACCAAACACTAACCAATATCCAAACTTTCTTTATTTTCTTCTCAATACAAAAGACACAAAATTCTAATACTTCTCAAATCAAAACAATCAAGATTACAACAGTTGAATAATAACAACAGTCAGAATCAGATACTAGTTATAGACAGCTACAGACCAGTACATATGGGCAGAGCTGGGTGGTTGTAACCCATCAATCACTAATCAAAGCCTATACATAATGGAGCTGGCATAATTATAGGGAATATGAGGGAATGATTGTGAGATCAGGAGACATACATGTAGGAGCAAAAGCCATTAAATGTAGCGATTGCTGAAAAAAGCAGGGGAATACAAAGATGGCCTGTCACATGACTGCTATGTTGTCACATGATCCCTGATGGAAGAGGCTTGTGATGTGAGGAGAGTTCTGCCAGCAGTAATTCTAAAATATTAGCCAACAAATAACAAAATAACTAAATGAAAAATATTAGAAGGAATAAAATAATAACTACAATAAAAGCTCTGAATTTAGATGAAGAATTTAAAATGCAGTTGGTTTGTTTGGAATCAATTCTTAATAGCATCATAATCTTACTTTGAAATGTTTATTTTATTTATTTTTAATTACTTAATTAATTAATTAATATTATTTTTTTGTTACTGTTAGCTTTATTATTATTATTGTTAGCTATTTGTTAATTCTTTTTCTGTTTTCTATTGTCCTCTTTCTCCCTCCAATTTAATCAATATTCTCTCATTTTATGCAGTTTTGCCCTTTGGGCATATGCATGTCATTATGTTTAAACTGATGAAGACGTTCAGAGGTTGAAATGTTGAGTTGTAATTGTATTAGGAAAAAAGTTAAAAATGAATGTATTCCTACAGAAAATCTTGTTCTGATTCATATTCCATACACATGGCCTAGGCCAAGGAGGCAAATAATCAATTAACAATTCAATAACAATTCAATGAACTTGTTTTCACACCTTAACCCATAGTCCGTCCTAATTCCAACGTATTTTACCCGCCTTCCATCCTATTTCCATTACTGAACATGCGTATTCAGGCCCGGAGCAAGCACATTTTTAGTGGTAAGGCCAAAGATGATACACCCCTAATAGTTATTATTTTCATTGTATTTTTATTTAGCTGCTGGTGCCCAGTATTGTGCTGATCCAGGGGCAGACTGTTTTGTATGAGACCCTAACATTCATTGCTTTACTTCATGAAATATTGATTATTTTAGCAATAATAATTTAGTGAATTAGAAAAAAATTAATGATTTAAATCAAAATTTGCCAAAGATTCTGATACGATGTTCTGAGTCTGCAACAAAGTCATTAACAACTTCTTCAAGATTTAAAGCATCAGTGAGCTCTTTGTGGACATATAGGACCATCAGATTGTTCAGTCGCTGCTGCCCCATGGTACTTCGAAGATACGTCTTCACACGATGCAAAGCACTAAAGGACCTTTCTGAACTGGCATTTGTAGCTGGCATGACCATAATAAGTTGAACAACGCGACTCACTTGACTCAACAAGCTTCTCTGGGAACCAGAAAGTCCTTGAAAGTAAGCTCGAATGTCAAAAATTGTCGGATGTCTTCGGATGGCTCCCTCCTCTTGCATAGCAGCACTCTGAATGTACGCAGCTGAACATGTAGCAGATCAGATACAAGATCATCCTTGTAGAAGTCACATACTGTCTTGAATGGTTCAGAGAAGTCTTCTTGCTGACTTGCTTTAATCAACAGCTGCTCCAAATTGCTGTATAGTTGATAACCAGGTTGGTTAAACCTATCACTTAAGCAACTAATAGTATTATCAATCGCTTCATAATATACTTGCCGATAATATGCTTTAGGCGACTCATGATGAAAATGACTACTGCTGTTCCCATCATCTAAGCATCTTGGGACCCTGCGTCTACGGGGAAGTTGAGGCTCTTCAATATCAACTGATTGTGCTTTCTTCAGTAATTTCTCCCAGAACAGATCAAATTCAGTGCGTACCTTGGCAATTGTTTCAATAACCATCTTAGCAATTACTTGACCTTCAGCTGCTGAAGTGGCTTTGTGTTGTAGGGTCTTGCTGAGATTGTCTGAGTGCCTGAGGATCATCTCTCCAAGAACAGCCCCAAACATGAAATCAAATGTTTTCATTTGACTGCACACTCCATTTATTCTGGCTTTGGATTCTGTATCTCTCACCAATTGTAAACACTCTTCCCATGTACTCAATATTGTTTCATAGTTGTCTAAGATGCTTGCAAGGGCGTCAGCTCGTACAGTCCAGCGGGTAGGGCATAGTAGACGAATACCTGGTGATCAGCTACCTACATTAAGATCATGAGAAGATTTCAGTTCACGAAATACTCCCTCACGTTTGGGCGAGTTTTTGATCAGTTTAGTCACCTCATATGTCACTTCAAGTGCTTTTCTGATTGGTAATGATAACTTAATAGCATCATTGACAGCCAAATTTATGGAGTGACCATAACAGTGAATGTAAACTGCCCTGGGCTCATCCTCCATTATTCGCTTGGCAACTCCAGATCGAGCTCCACGCATGCTACTTGCTCCGTCATAACACTGTCCACGAAGTTTAGATAGTGCTATGTTCAGCCTGCACAGAGCATCTTTTGCAACACTAGTAAGTGTAGCAGCATCTATTGATGGTACTTTATAAAGTCCAACAAATTCTTCGTGAACATCGAAAGAATCAGTAACTCTATTAGTAGCCATTACTTTTAAGACATCATTTTGTATGTCGTGAGATGTATATCGATTAACTTTCCGCTTCATCCATTCAAGTAACCCAGCATCATCTTCTCCTTTCAACTGCAATAATTGCAAGAAGTTTCCATCCTCCTCACTGCCATCACCACGAAGAGGCAGTCCTTGCCTGGCCAAATATCTGATACTGGATACTATTTTTAATAGCATGCCTCGATTATTTTCTTTTTCTTTAACCTGATTGTATTGCATCAACTCCATTACATTTGTAGTTGTGGCTGGAATAGTAATAGTCAATTCAACAGCCTCTCGATGGCAATTACTGAGCTCATGTCTTTTTAGCACTGTAGTGGCATCTTTCCAATTAGAAAAACCAGTTGAAATCTATAACAAAAAATTACCAATACTTCAGTAACTTAGCTAAACAAATGGTGTTGATAGCAACTTGTAAATATATAGTTACTTAAAAAGTGACATGACATTCCAACATCAAATTAGGAGCCTACATTCACCTACCTTACGGTAACTTTTATTTTTTTAGCTAGTTCAAAGTTCAACTTGATTTTGCTCTTGATCGGAATAAAATCTTAACTTAGGAATACCTTGATTATAACAGTCATGGATCCAGTATAGCATGGTATTGGACTTGAACTGATAGCTTAAGGTATTATTTTACTTACCAAAGAAGGTTCTGCAAAGGATGCAAGCATCTTATGTTTTTTGAAGCCTTCAACACAAGTGTGGCAGAACAGGCAGTCTCTGGCAGCATCATAATGCAAATATGGCCACCACTTAAACCAAGGAGCCTGACATGAACGCCACACTATCTGCTTCTTGCCGAATGACTTCTTGGGGAAAACAAAATTATCTGCTGGGTGATTAGGGGCTGGTGGAAGATCCGGAAGAGTAAAACGAGAACTGGTATAGTAGTACCAGTACTACCTGTAGAAGTATAACTAGAAGAAGCCATATTGCAAGCTCAGTGGATAAAAACAGCTGCAAGATTTCTGAGCATGCGCGTAGCTAATTCATTGGCGAGCGAGCGTAGCGAGCGAGACACTTACAGGGGTAACACAATCGAAAATCGGGGATGTTTATTTATTGGCGAGCGAGCGAAGCGAGCGAGACACTATCAGGGGTAACTCAATCGAGATTTCGCTATATTTATTTATCTGTTTATGGGGTACGTGAGACCTCTGTTTTCGCCCGCGCTTCTAATTACGTAAGTTAGGTAAAGCGTTCACAGTGCCAGTATTTTTCAATTAACTAGCTCTGAGAATCCTTAGTGGCGGTGGTAAGTCAATGCGCTCTTTGTCACGGTTATAAGCCGTGCGCAACAGTATTTACTTGAAAATACATTGTCCACTAGACTACCGCTAAGGTAAGTCTGTGTAGGTGCATGTCCAGTTGTGTCAAAATATTGTGTGTTACAACCACTACTTAGCTAAAGAATATTACAAAGAAAACTTTTAAATAACGTGTATTGTTTTGTTGTTGTTTTTTCCCTTCTGCAGAGAGCTTGTAACTATGGCACTGAAATTCCTTTACCTTGTATGCGAAATTAAAAAACTGGACCTTATTTTCAGTAGCTTCAGTGTTAGAAGTCAAGATCACTCATATAAAAATAGTATAGTCTTTAGGCTCGCTCGCCATTTGTGCTCAAGCACATCACTAGTTTATTTATTTATTTATTTGTATATATGTATGGACGTATGTATGTCATTTTGTACTTTGACCCTCGCGTTTTTGTGTTAGTTATGTGGTCGACCCGGTCCCAAATTGCACTAAACAGAATCCTCTGGTTTATCGATCAGTACCCGTATCACCCTAGAAATTTACCGTTTTGAATTCTTTTGCGGGTGCAGTTAAAACTTGAAAACTTAAGGGACATCCATTTCTATTCGTGTTAGTGGCGGTGGTATGTCAATGCGCTCTTTGTCATGGTTATAAGCCGTGCGCAACAGTATTTACTTGAAAATACACTGTCCACTAGACTACTGCGAAGGTAAGTCTGTGCAGGTGCATGTCCAGTTGTGTCAAAGCATTGTGTGTTACAACCACTACTTAGCTAAAGAATATCACAAAGAAAACTTTTAAATAACGTGTATTGTTTTGTTGTTTTTTCCCTTCAATTCAAGGTTGCAGAGAGTTGTTACTATGGCACTGAAATCCCTTTACCGTGTATGCGAAATTTAAAAACTGGACCTTATTTCCAGTAGCTTCAGTGTTAGAAGTCCAAATCATTCATATAATAGTCTTTAGGCTCGCTCGCCATTTGTGCTCAAGCACATCACTAGTTTATTTATTTTTTTAATGTCAGTCTCGGAGTGCTACGGCCAAAACCGTAGCAACCGTAGCGGTTGCGCCGGCCTTGGTATTTTCAACCAGTTTCTCTTCACTGGTCAGTTGCTGGGAGTATGGAGGACAGACTTAAGGTTTTCCGCTTTTCTCAGCAGAATTTAGAGCAAAATAATTCGTTTACAGCAACCAGCGGGTATGCTAGCATAATAAGAACGGTTTTGAGATCGCCCGAAAGATTTCTTGCGGGACTTAGTTGGTTTGTAGTGGACAAACTGAATTCCATCCCTGACCATATTGCATCAGTAACCTCAAATAGAAATTTCAAACTGCTACTAAAAAAACATTATTTCAATCTTCAATTCTCATTCTTTTTTACATTTTTTATTTCTATCATTGCCTGCTTTGTTTTTGTTTTGTCTTTAAGGCTGGCCAATAATAGCTCTAGTAGCTAGTTCGTCACACCTGCTACCAGCAAATACATTAAAATAAAAGCTAGATACTTTAGTCTTATTTTACGACAGTTGTAAACAAGCAAATAGCCTTGAAAATTTATAGTGATCACACGAATCGTTACCTTTGAATAATTAACTCGTGCTTGCGGGCATGCGCGTTGAGTATTCATGAATACAATTCCGCTGTTATCTTCTCAGAATCTTGGTCTAGTCGTACACCGTCCATCAGTGCACAATGTGCCATCTTGCCGCTGTCATCGCTCTCTTCCTGAATTCCATCCTGACACTTTGCAAAGTATTGTTCCTACCTATGCTTTTATTACGAGAAAATGTTCATGAAGAACCCCACGCTACAACTATCATTACTCCTGTACAGAATGAGGCTGGTGAGAATAACTGTTTGGGAAGAGTTTATGTACATGGGAAGTCATTTCATATTCGAGTGAATACTTCCAATCCTGAAGATCTCAGATAAGCAAGACAGTAAGTGGAGATATTCCTATCATCATGTAACTATAGTTAGTGTGTCTTTTATTGCAGTATGTGGACGTCCATAACAGCAATGGTTTTGCTGTACACCGTGGTGCATCCTCTGAACTCCTTCAGTTTCACTTACTTCTCATTTCCAAATTGTCTTATAGAGTGTTGTTCTTTTTAGTCTAGTATGAAATGCTTATCAATTTAATGATCAATTAAACTTGTACAGTATCAAAATTTAACCGTTTAGGAGTTGCTATCAATAAGGTTCTAGGCAGTAGCTAAAGAATCAGAGTAAACTACCACAATATTGGCCTTGCCAGGCAGTACGTGGTTCTCTAGTCTCGCGGCCCAGACCTTTTACCTTATCGCTCCGAGGGTCTGGCCCGCAAACAGTGCGAGAGTAATTTCAATGACGTAATAAAGAGAAACAACAACTTCTTTACTTGCCTGGAATTCTAAGCTAGCTAATCAGTATCTGGGAGAAGATTTTGACTTGATTGAAACTTTCTCACCTAAAGGAGTCTGGAAAAAAGCAAAGGAAAAGATGTGAAATGTGTTGGCCTGAAAAAACTTGAATAACTTTTGACCGGAAGCGGCTACGCATCCGGGGTTTGCACCATTAGAAAGCTCACGCAGAAGCGGCTAACTCTCCCCTGGCCCTAAGAAGGCATTTTGGCATAAAACTGAAAAATGGCTTTCTTATTAATGATATTCATGAGGGTCATACAGGTGGTGTACACAGTAGCCCTAACCAATAATGGACAACCTGCAACGTCTCCCCACCTGCTGTCAACCTCTGAGTTATAATGGTCAAGTGTCCTCTATGGACAATAAATATGGACAATAAATAGGGGTGGGACTGGGACATTATTCCATTTAGTTAAGCACAATCAAGCCAGCAAAGAACTAGCAAAATCTAACTACTGGCTTGTACAATCTTCATATAGCTGACTGGTTTATGTAGCTCAATACTGTTGGCTAAACTTATAACACTTTCTTCCTACTCACTGGTCAGTGCAGAAATGAGCAACTCTCAAGAAACATATCCAAGTCACCACCTCTACCTAGTATATGTTCAATGTGATATCTTTCTTCAACTCCTAAAGTCACTTGTAATACTAACTAGAGAGGGACATGTAACCTACATGTGTTTTTGCAGCTCCCATATTCTGACTATAAATGAAGTAAGACTCATTGAATCCCTTCTACTAATAGAGGGCTATGGCAAAATAAAACCTGGAGTATTTACATTTGGTAAGAAAAACTAAAACTAAGCTGTAAATAACCTAAAAACTATTTCAGAAGACAGCAAATTTGATACAAACCAAAACTGCCAGTAGATTGATTGACAAACTTCAACTAAACAATTTTTAGTGTAACCAATTCACCTTGAATCATGCAATATTAAGTGGATATAATATGAATTGTCATTAAGTAAACATATTTACTGTCTTAAATACCCAATATTTTATAGAAATAGCTATTAGGGAAAATGTTCATGAGCAACATTAGTAAGGAGTCTCATTATTAAAATTATAGTAGAACTAGCCAAGTCTTTCACATGCTATTATAGAAATACATACTATATTAATAATCCATTATCCATGAATAGTTTCATGGACCTCAAAATAGTTTGCAACGGTCAGCTTTACCATCCTAGTTTTATCACAAAATCATTCACAAAAGGAAAAGAAAAAAAAAAGGAGGAATTGTGCTGGTGCTGTCAGTTAGTAGTGAATTCAGTCATAGACTAGAAGAATGCTATGACTACCCAGAGAGGTTCAATTTAGGTGGAGCTTGGTGTGCCAGAGAAAACTAAATTACCACAGCTGTAGTGCAACCACATACCACCATGAGTGATAAGATTTAGTTGCATCTTTTGGCCCAACAATAATCCAGTCCCCCCCCTCCTACCAAAGAGTGGCCTGTGTATTCAATAGGCTAACCAACAGGTAGTTCCGGTCAAGCACATGTGGCCCTGTGCTGTCCAGTAGTTGATATGTGACCAAAAGTAGTGGAAATGATATTATTATTCAAACAGAACTTTTTAATTGGGATTGCTAAGAGGATGAACTCATTATAGTTTACAAGCTAGCTCCCACCCACCTAATACAGAATTTATGAACATCACTCTATTTAAGCTACCTCTCAACTACTTGGAATGGTTTACTGAATGTGTTACTGAGGAATAAGCCAATGGCCATTTTGAAGTGTATCAACAGCACTCATAACTTCACATTTTACCATTACTGTATAACAGATTGTAAGACACGTGCAGAAGTGTAGATGATGATAGGCTTCCCAGACCACACTGAAGCAAGTTGGATCTTTGTTTTTGAGTATACAATATCAGAAACTGAGAAAACCTATCTTTGCAGTCTACAAGCCATTCTATGTGTGGGTGTTTCAGAAAACAATGTTTTACTCAGTCTAGTATTCCCCAGTCAATCTTCTCACCAGCCTGTAACTACACATCTAAATCAGCTGAGGTTGATCTGTTCTGATTTGAATGTACTAAGTATTAGTAACAGGCATTGAACACAATTATAAATTAATGATTTTGTT
>WLWD01002808.1_pt1 | contig 109364 bp, 75 predicted proteins | sample 6712731 | NCBI WGS metagenome assembly WLWD01 (sample SAMN12718690, study PRJNA576275) | sponge metagenome | isolation source: marine sponge | host: Mycale hentscheli | place: New Zealand: South Island, Marlborough, Capsize Point | collected 2014-11-01 | reverse complement strand
CCACCCCCCCTCCCCACCCTTATCTTCACCTGCAATTTATTACGCAGGTTATCCCACACTACCTATTTCTTCCATTGTTCAGGGTGGTTATACACTCATACTTTTACATGTATATTTTATACAATATACTGCACATAGCTACCTATTTATTGTGAGACTCAAAAACATAAGCAATTGAATTAAAAGTGTTGGCACATGACCATTTTATTATATTTTGAGAGCAAATTGTCTAGCAATCTCCCATATAAAATGTTAATGGATCTTTGTGTACTAATAGATTTTACTTAATACTCTGATAAAAGTGTTCAAGTCTAGAGATACTTGTAAAAATAGGATTTTAATAAATTCATGGGTGGCATGTGTAATCAACTTTATGTAGACCACCAAACAAACATATCTTTCTCAAAATAAAAAAATAAAATAATAGTGCTAGTTTTTTCCTAATATTTGCTATGCAGGGCTGATGTCTCAAGCAGAAGAGATGAAAAATGCAATGGGGCTTTATCTTATTTGAATGAGGTACATCCATCAAAAGATAATATGTCCATTCTATCTATTAGCAGTAGCAATTCAAAGAATTACACTGAAGTACAGAAAAATGTTGTAGAGGATAATTTCCCAATAATTCAGTTGCCCAGTAAAGTGGAATGTGACCGATCTGTTTGCACACCCTACCAACATTGTGTCCAGAAGCAAGGAGCAAAGAAATATGATGATACTAACAAAGTTATGGGCAGGAGGAAAAGTGAGGAGATTATTGCTATGAATTGTTTGGCAACAGAACATGATAATGTACAACTGAATTCACTATCTACCAATGTTACCATCTGTGATAGTGAAACACATGATAGTGTTAGAGAACAAGTAAAGGATGTCAATCAACATAAAAATAAAGAAAATTTGAAGCAAGACGTGATATGCACTGAGTGTGGCAAGAAATATAGACATTATAGTAGTTTATACAAACACAAGCAACAAGTTCACTCCATCATATCAAGTGGTAAGATAGCATGTAGAGAGCCAGATTGTTTGTTTTCTTGTTCCTTCATCTCTAAGCTTCATGACCATTTAAAACAAGCACATGGCAAAGTGATTGAAGAAGAAGAAGCTACATTTTCAAGTAATCAGGGTATGCAGCAAATATGCTTTATTTATAATATTTGAGTGTGTTCTGTTATTATAATCCAGTGTAACTTTACACCATACCTAAAATATAAAATGTTCTTTGTTAACTGGCAGTTGTTGATTTGTTCTATCTGATGTCGTGTATGTAGAATTTCAGCTGTGGAAAACGGAAGAGGAGAAGCATAGTAAAAGCTTGTATGTGAAAGACTGTGGGAAAAAAAATTCAGGGAAAGTAGGTAAGGTGGAATATTATTACTGCCACAGAAGTGGGTATTATAAGTCTGAAGGTAAAGGCATAAGAAATTTAAAAATGCAAGGAAGTGCAAAAATCAATGCCCATTGCACAGCTGGTATTAAAGTCTTTTATAATGCATCAAACCAAATAAAAATTATTTATACTAAAACACATTACTGCGTCAATAAATAGCAAGTGATCTAGTAAAAGGCATTAGCTTTGACAAGATACTTGATGGTGTTAGAGACAGTATAGGTTCATCACTTGATCGTTCCCATTTAGTAACAAAAAAAGATTTGTACAACATAGAAAAATCTTATAATATCAGAAAAATTGAAAGACACAAGGATGATGCCATGAGTGTCCACTTATGGGTACAGGAATGTATAGTGGAAAGAAACAATCCCATATTACTGTACAAGCCACAAGGACAACGTATAGCTGAGGTAGGAGTCAACCAAGGTTTAGGAGAGCATGATTTTGTACTTGCTCTCCAAACAAATAAAAATAAAATACGCTAAAGATAAATTTTTTGATAGAATTTTGAAATCTGAAAAGGGAAAAAACACCTCTCGAATTCAATCCATTTTCCAGCGGCACACAAAGAGTTTGACACTGTCAACTGATTTAGTGTCCTCAGATGAAAATGAGCTAAATATTTGGCATGTGAAATCAAAAAAAGGGGGAAATATTTATGAAATACAGCTTGAACAACAACATTGTCAACACAACTGCTCTATAAGATGCTGAACTTGCAACATTTGTATTCATCAATACTCATGTTCTTGTATGGACTCTCTTTTGCAGGCAACCATTTGTAAACACATTCATTTACTAGTTAGATTCCTAAATAAGCAAAATAATCATGAAAATACTGCACTACTTTTGCAAGCACCAAATATCTCAAGCCCACTTAAAATCCTATCATATAACAGTATAGATTCTATGGAAAATAATAAAAAGAAAATGCTTCACAAACTCTCAGAAATATCTTAATTCATTAGACAAGAATTGTTTGCAACTAATTGACAAAAATCTCACAACTTGTGTTTCACTAACTAAATTGTCAAACCACACAACAAATGAGCCATCAAATAAGAAGTTGGTACCACAGAGAAGGTTTTACTCAACTAAGAGAAAAAGACAGGGAAATAATATAAGATTATCAAAGCCTACTGAATGTGAACTCAATAATATAAAGCAATTATTGTTGGAAATGCCAAGTATTTCTTCAGAAGCTTTAGGTAAGTACCATATTATATGTTATGGCTAAGTTATATGTCAAATTGTTTTACAGAAATTTTACGCCTGGTGTGCACTGAAAATGGTATTACTACAGTGAGAAGTAATAAATTAATAACAACCCAAATGTTTAACAAAGAATTGTGATATGAAAGATGAGGTCATAGATTTTACAACATCTCAAGTGGAGAATACTGCCAAGTATTTCACAACAGAAGCTTATAGACAGATGTTGTGTGAAGGTCTGTGACTGATTGTTGGACTTATTCATTGATATTATTATATGTTATGCTTATATTTATTTTTTTGCAGTTCATATTAAAGCAACAGAATGGCAGTGTCAAGCATGTAAGCGTGCTACAACTAAATTCAGCATGATAGAATGTGAAGGCTGTACATTATGGTTTCATTGGTAAGCAATAAAATGAAAGATTGTTCATTTGCATATCAGTAATTTGTATCAATAGGGACTGTGTTCAAGTTACAGAACCAACAGATGATGTGTGGTACTGCACCAGCTGTTTCAAAAACAAGAAATCTCAGTGTCATTTATAATTATACATTGATGATGTACACTCTTAAAGCTATTATTTGGAAACTGTTACATGTTTTTAATAAAAATATTAAGTAAAAAACAATTAAAAGAAATAAGAATAGTGTATATTAATTCAGCCATTCTTAGCTGAAATAATAATGTTCAAGTAGAAACATAAACATTCTGGTCCCAATATACCCTTGGACAAGTACTCCACCATCAAACAAGGAATAATAAGTTGCATGCAAGATTCGATGTCGTGAGAGCTGTCAGCTCTTATCTCACGAGGAGGAGTTAATGTAGACTTTAAGGGTAGATGCTACCACCAGAGAGGCAGTTTCAAAGGTCCAGGCAATAGGGAGGGATTATGGAGTTAGGGTTGGCACTTGTTTCTCACAAGCTAGACCTAAGGTTCTAAGTACTGGCTGGCTAACAATTGACTTTATTAAAATTAAGTAACAAAACCTGGGTTGAGACTGGCTGTTGGGTGTATGCCAGCTGGACAGTTTATTTTCATTATGTTATTATGCATAGCTAGACAGTTAAAAATGTACTTTTATCATAGTTCAATTCTATCCTCCTGTACTTTTAAATATGTACTTACATCTTTAAAGTTACTCCTTTACGCATAGCTTATGCGTTAACAAATAAAAATAAAAATAAAGAAGTTCCATTTCTAATAAAATTTTGTTTTATCAATCATTAAATGTTAGCTGAAGGTTTATACCAGTGGCGTAGGAAGGGGGGGGGCTCAGGGGGCTGGAGCCCCCCCCCCCATAATTTGGGGCACAATCTAAATTTTGATTGATACTAGTAGCTAATATTGCATCATAATCTGATGCAAGTTACACATTCATACATTCATGAAAATAGATAATTTGTTTAGTTCAATAAGATGAATAGATAGTTTAGTTCAATAAAAGTGTAAATTGCTGTCATCAATACAGTGCAAATAATGTGAATATTAAGTCTGTAAATACCACAAGCACAGTTGGTAGTAAGCTTTCTGAAACTTGTAGCTATCATTATGGCTCAGAGTAAGCTAATAACATTCTTTAAAAGTGCTGCAAGTAATGGTAAGTGTTTCATTCGTAGTTATGAGACTAGATATGTGTGAGTGTCTTTCTTTTACCATGAGTGGTCCACCTTGCCAGCCCATTAATGTAAGCAAATCTAAGCATGTTTATTCGCATAAGAGCCAGCTTACTGTTAAGAAAAAGTCTTATAGTAGATCTACTCATCCAAGTTGGTATAAGAAACACCCTTGGATAACAGTATGTACCACCAAGTATAAAGTTTTCTGTCATTCCTGTTGCTATTCAAGGAAAAAAGGTCTCATCACTTTTTCTAAACGTCAATTAAATTGTTTTGTAGAGGATGGATTTTGTAATTGGAAAAAAGCTTTGGAGAAATTCCTGGAACATGAAAGAAGTGATATGCATAAGGAAGCTGTATTAAAGCGAGTTGCGCATAATAGTAGCACTAATGTTAGTGTACAGCGTAGTACACAGTGTAAGGAGGCTCAGAATTTACATCAATGCATGCTGTGGAAACTAATTTCTAGCATTCGATTTTTGGCTTCTCAGAGCATGCCATTGCGTGGACGTCATGAAGATCTTGCTTCTTTAGATAGTAATTTATATAAGCTTCTTTTACTTCGAGCTGAAGACTGCCCAGAGATGAAAACTTGGATTTATCACAAGGAGTAGCTACACCTCATGAAATTGTTAATGAAATATTAGCTCTGATGGGTAATACTGTGCTTAGAAGTATAGTGTCAGATATTCAGAGTAGTTCCTGGTTTTCTATTATTGCTGATGAAGCAACTGACATTTCTAGAAATGAACAAAATGTCATTGTCTATCAGATGGACCAACGCATACGTCTATCTATAGTGTATTACTGAATTATAAATCACTTCTTAAGACTCTAGATGAAGTGAGCAAAGGAAATGATGAGTATGCTGCAAAGGCTAAAGGTTTAATGATGAAAATGGAATGTTTTTATATTTTCTTTTGGCTGAAATTGTCATATTTCATTTTCAGTGCATCAGAAAGATTTTCTAGTAATCTTCATGCCAAAGATACCACAATTGTCAAAGCGAGTTCTGAACTAGATTATTCAGAAACAGCTCCAAACTAAGAGAGGGGAATTGTAGAACCCACACAAAATCCCTACAGTGCTCCGTTACTATAAGGCAGGATTGGGTCCCCTGAACCTCACAATCAAGTTAATATCTCAATTGTTTTATGAGACTTTACAGATTTCGATATATTGAAAAGACTGAGAAATAAGAGAAAGTGATAGTTATATAGGAAAGAGAGGAGGTAGGTGACTAAGCATAAAGGTGATAAGTGTTAGTTGTATGAGGGTGAGAGGAGCTGATAATTATGTTTATATAAATGAGAAAGGGTGTCAGTTAAGTGAATAGAAGTGATGTAGACATTAGAAAACACACACACAAATCTAGGTTTAGTAATTTAGGGCAGGCGTGTCCAACAATCCAGGAAGCCACTGAGGAGCAAACCTTTTAGTCTCTCATTATAAGTCAGTGCGTGCAGAGTCCAAATTTGATGCATTTTATGCTGATGTTCTTGAACAGTGTGCTGGATTGACTGAAGAACCTTGTCTTCCAAGGTATCTTAGAAGACCTAGAAGATTAGATGACGGAGAGCATCCACATAACTATCAAGTACCTAAAGATAGATATAGGCACATTTATTTTGAGGTGCTAGAGTTAGTATATGGAGAAATTGAAAGTAGATTTAATCAAGCTGACTTTCGAATCATGTAGTCCTTAGAGAATCTATTACTAAAAGCAGCTAATGGAGAGGTATTGAAGCCCGAGCAGTCCTTACTTGCATACTTGAAGCGTGACATAGACACAGAGAAATTTGCTATTCAGTTGCATATGATTACAGATATGATAAAGAATGCCTTTCAGAATCATCCTATTAATTCTGTAACTAATGTTAGAACAATATCTGAAGGCATGAGTCAAAGTGAAATGTTTAAAAGAATGCTTGGGGAAGTACACAAAGTTTTGAAACTCTATTTCACATTTCCAGTGACCACTGCAACAGCTGAACGATCGTTCTCATCCTTGAAAAGAATAAAAACATTTTTGAGATATTCAATGACTCAGTCAAGACTGAACAATCTGTTTATTTTATATATTCATCCAACCAGAACTGAAGATTTAGATCTCTCCCAAATAGCTAAAGAGTTCATTTCTGTGAACACCAGAAGACTTAACTATTTTGGAAAGATGTAATAATAAAATGTGTTTTCTCTCTTTTTTAAAATATTTCACTCATCACTTCACAATTATTATAATAAAGATCGATTAATTATAAAAAGCATCATCTAAGCAATTTTTACTAAATACACATAGCTAGGTATAGTAAATTGAAGACATAATAAAAACCCACTGCCACACTGAAACTGCCTTAGGAAGAGGTGATTTCTCACATGAACACCCTTAAACCACAAAACACATGCCCTGATTTCTTTGATATGGAGCCCCCCCATACGAAAGCATCTTCCTACACCACTGTATACTGTCACTTTATCATCTGGCTAACCAAATTTATGTGCACACTTGGAAATGATGTTCTTATGCAATACTTTGAACTTTTCACATAAAGGAGTTAATAAATTTTGTGACTGTGCCTTATGAAAACAAGTAAGTATGAGTTAATATTATGTGACAATACTTTTGAGTAGTTGTTGCCCGTCAGCACTAATCCATCAAAATATTAGGACACATTAGCTTCATAAATACGAAATATATCATTTTTATGACTTTTACAGAGTTGATCAACTAAAATTATTGAAGTTGAAACTTGCTTTAAAGTTTTGGAAGCTCCACCCACTCTATGGAAGAGATGTGACCTGTTTAGTTAAGCTTTACAGTTAGGGTCTTGTTATGTACACGGGAATTTCACTTACATGAATAAGAACTATTATTACACCCACCCACCAGTGATAACACACCCACCAACCATTCACATTTACAATCGATATTTTGCATTTGTATTTTATAAAGTATATCTTTTACTATGCCCATACCTTATAGCATTGACTAACCTTTGGAATTTTTTTTTTTGCACGATCAAAGTGACTTATTCTCCTTTTGTGACTGCTTAGATGAAGGTTAAAGAGCCACATGGTCAATTATACTTTGAACTGAAATTCATTCTTAGTTGCTGTCTAAAAAAGTGCCTGATAATTGGTAATATACTTAATATCAGTAGCTTATAGCTAGTAAGGTTGAGTGCCCCCCCCCCCCCCTACCCCCTCCACAATGCTAAAACATCATTCTACACCGCTGTAAAGCCACAATGAAAATGACAACTTCCTTGACAGACAAGAAAGACAACCTTGACTTTTCACATAGCTGTAGTATAGTTCACTACTTGTTAGTCCTAGCTAGAGCTTAGATCTGCTGTGTAGGTTGAACTGCCATGATCATAACTAGTGCGCACGGAGCCTGTGAAAAGGTTAGTTTCGCGCATAGCCAGAGTTTGTTCGGTGAAGGGCGGCTAGCGAGACTATGAAAGGGTTAAAGGTTTAAGGTCAAAGGTCATGGCAATATTCCTCTGGCTAGACGCTACAATTCAATTTTAGGGTGATACGGGTATGATCGATATAAACAGAGGATTCTGTTTAGGCAATTTGGGACGGTTCGAACACAACTAACACAAAAAGCGGAGGGGTCAAAGTACAAAATGACATACATACGTCCATACATATATACAAATAAACTAGTGGTGTGCTTGAGCAAAATGGCGAGCGAGCCTGATGTTAGGTAACATAAAATTTACTATGTTTTAGCTTACTCATGCAAACACTATAATAGCAGTTATGACATTTGATTTCAGCAAACAAATACAAAATCACTCTCTTACCTGATTAATGGTAACTTTTGTAGTATCAAACATCAACCATTCTGATAATCTCAATCACCAGTAACTCTTGAACAAGCTCTCAGCTACGATAAAAAATAAACCAGTGTTATTGCTTGTAATTTTAGCCAACAAATATGGAATTACTACTTACATCATTCTTGAGTATTGATAACTTCTGTAGTATCAAATTGAAGTTACTTTGACCATCTGAATTAACCTTGAATTCTTGACAACAAGCTCTCACCTACAAAAACAAAAGAATCAATTTAGCACACATACAAAATTACTTTCTTACCTCATTTTCTTGAGCAGTGGTAACTTTTGTAGTACAAAATTTGAGCCAATCTGACTATTTGAATTTACCAGTCACTGTTGACTAGCTCTTAGCTACAAAAAAGAAAGGCCAGAGTTAATTTTGCATATTTAGCTAACAAATATGGAATTGCGTACTTATCTCAGCTTCCCTCGAGAAGTAGTAGTTTCCATAACATTAATACTACGGCATTCTGACTACCAACGGCTCTTGACAACCAACAACCGGCACTCCGTATCCACCCATAAAACGGCGAAGTTTTGAAATTAAGTCTGGAAAAGGGTCTTCAATGCCATAGTAACCTGTCGAATCAACTTTTTGTGTCTTGAAAACAAGCGTTTTAGCAGGAATTTTCTCATACTTTGGAGCTTAAGTATAAAGTAAGGTTTGCTTAATGCTGTAGTTTCAGAATAAACTGGAGTCAAGCCTAAATAGCCGTGTTTTTAGGAGAAAAACGTTCCCCCAGCGCGTTTAAAGAGCATACTTACCATCCATCCATACATACATACATATATACTAGTGGTGTGCTTGAACACAAATGGCGAGCGAGCCTTAAACTACACTATTGTTCAATGATTGATTTTAACAACTAACACTCAAGCTACTAAAATAAAGTCGAGTTTTTAAATTACTTATGCGGTAAAGGGGCTTCAATGCCATAGTAACCGCCGCAACTGTTTGAATTGAAAAAGAAGCAACAAAATCAAGTCACGTTATTTAAAGTTTTCTTTGTGACATTCTTAGTAGTAGTTGTAACGCACAATACTTTCACACAACTGAACATACCTACGCAAGACTTACCTTCGTGGTTCGTCTAGTGGACAATGAATTTACAAATTAATGCTGTTGAGTAGGGCTTATAACTGTGACAAATAGCGACTAACTCGAATAGAAATGGAGCTCCCAAACGTTTTTGCGTTTTAACAGCACCCGCGGTATACAATTCAATTTCTAAGGTGATACGGGTAATGGTCGCTAAACCGGAGGATTCTGTTTAGTGAATTGGGACGGGGTCGAACGCGGAGCGAACACAGACCCTCCGTATTTTTGTGTTCGCTCCGCGTTCGACCCCGTCCCAAAATGACATACATACGTCCAAACATATATATAAATAAATAAACAAACATCCCCGATTTTCAATTGTGTCACCCCTGTAAGTGTCTCGCTCGCTACGCTCGCTCGCCAACAATAACATATACCCGATTTTGCATTATCCACCCCTAATACTGTCTCGCTCGCTTCGCTCGCTCGCCAATAAATAAACATCCCCGATTTTCGATTGTGTTACCCCTGTAAGTGTCTCGCTCGCTACGCTCGCTCGCCAATTAATGATTTTAAGATACAAGTTGAAAAGTTAATATTTTACGATGGTTATGTTATAAACTAGGTCATTATTCTTATCTTTAACGTATGATGCTGCATAATCTAATTCAATCCTATCCTTTATTATGCTGACAAGGAAAGTGGCAAGATGAGAATGCAGAATTTGTTAGCTGAGAAGTACCTAGCTAAATGATGTTAAGATCATCATCATTGTGTACTCTAGTTGAAAATGTAAAATGCTGATACTTGCAATGCTTCTAAGAATATAGTTGTAAGTGCTAGTAAAAGTCACATGTGTGGGAAATTTCTGTTCTTGCCTAAGGTCGACAAACGTCAGCTCCTCACTTAAGGGTGGCCGCACACCGCCTACGCAATTTTTTGTTGATGGTTGCTATGCACGATTACTACTATTGTATACTTACAGGGGCTTCTCCACTACAACACAAGGACAAAGTACCTGCCGAAGGAGCCGCTCACTAATTTTAGAGCGAATCTGGAGGAAATATCGGGGCCTGGTTATAAAACTTTGTAGCACTTTTTTGGAGCGGTGCGATAAATTGGAGCTCCGCAATTTGGTGCACTACTAGCCGAGCCGATACTCTACTGCAACATAACGAGTTCTTATCCATTTCAATATTACTTTATGATTTATTCGCAATTTTTTCTATTTATAAGATATTGAAAAATTCTCGTTATGGTGCAGTTCATTTTTTTTTGGTTTACCCGTGTGTAAAATTTTTGTGTCGTTCTCATTATTAGATTCCAAGAAAAACTCATACAAAATTTGGAACTTTAATTCCACTCGCAATTCTTAAGAAATAGCCCCACCCCCATATCTCGTACTACGAGTACGCGAGCAATTTTTTTTTCAATTAGTTTGTATTGGTTCTAAAAAGAGCCCGCCTATATCAAGAGTAAACAAACATCAATACAACAATAACAAGAGGAGTCAGAAGAGATAGCAGTTTATTGGAGATAGCCATAGGTGAAGGTATTAGACCTGCGCAGCTTGGGAAGTCTTCGCTCCGCAGAAATCGAGCCTGGTATATCCATCCGCTTGAGTTCAGGTGCGCAGAGTCCGGAGAACGGCTACAGGAGGAGAGGCAGCCTGGTACACCTTGCTGCGTGAGCTCAGACGACGTATGGAGAGTTGCTGTAAACGGATATGAGACAACAAGAAGCTAAACTAAAACACCACAACTTCGCAAAGTATACTTCTGCTACTACTGCGCGATAGTTTCTGCTCGCGTATTATCAAATAGTGGGGTATTGGCGGGGAATAAATTAATGTCCGGATCTACAGGCAGTGCGCGTTGCTATGTGCGGCCACCCTTAAAAGGCTTTGTGGGTAAGCTGCCACCAGAATATATAGTATTGTAATTCCAAGATATTCTCTTGAATGGAAGTATATAAAATTAAGTAAGAATGACGCTAGCTACCTCTGGAATGAAAATGAGCACGATAGTTCCTTCTCCGCTTCGAAATAACAAATAGTATCTGGTGCAGAGCTGTATCGCCGTCACAGACGGGTCTTCATTCTTCAAATTTGGCTTGCTGGAGTCCGCTATTGGTGCTCATTCCACCTGTAACAACAAAGTAAGCCTACAGTACACAGAAAAAGAAATACAGAGACATAGCAAAACAGACAATTTGCGGTTACGCGCCTCGGTCCGGTGGCAGGGCACCCTTAATCACTTGGGAATAGACAGAGGGGAAGTGTTTAGATAAGAGGAAGGGGAATGCCAGTTGAGCATTCAGCATCGTCCACTATCGTACAGCATTCCAGCCTTATTAGCTCTCTCTACTGAAGTCGTTGTTACTGTCTGAACTCCCAGACAAAATTGGTCCGATGCGGGTGTCACTTTTTCTCACTTTCGCTATTAGTTGGTGGGTTAAAGAAAGCAAAGGACAAGGTAAATAGTAAAGAAACTAATAGCTTTAGCTGGATAGTCGTTTCATTGCATACTTGTGATAATAACTTACCAACAGTCTCTGTGTGCATAAAATGTGTCTTTCTTTACCAAATGTTATATAGAAACAAGCATAAGTGTGACTGAGCTTTTTACGAAATTGTACATGCCAGTTCTGTACAACATGTGAATGTTATAGCCAATGTGCTCAAGAAGGAGTTACAAAATTTGCAGTTTAATCTCTATTCATTCCATGGTTTGTCAATGCAACATATTATTGCAACAAATGACTACCATTATAATCCAGTTAGTTTAGATTGTTAATATGACTGGTGCATACAGAAAAAGTTCACAAATTGTTATTTACACAAAATCAATGAGTATAAATAAAGTGGCTAACAAACTTTATTAATGACTATACTTAATATACATTGCCGTTTTTTCCAGTGTGAGTTATTGGGCAATATAAATTAATGAGTAATTCTCTCAAACTGTATACTAATAATCGATACATAATACGCACATAAATTAATTGGCTATTATTTACTACTATGGTATTGGCTGGCTTACAAATGTAGTTGTTATAACTTCGCAATAGTTTTAAAATCTCACTAACAAGCTACAATTTTCACTGTGTATTTTAATATACAATACTTATGTACACCTTTATTGTTATTGTAACAGAAATTGGGTAGCACTCTCTTATTTAGGGTTGATCATCCCTTCCCCATATATGGATAATACTAGATTAACTTTTCTTTACATTTTGGTTACATTCAACACTGGTTATAAAAAAAGTGATTAGTTGTCTTGTGAAGTCTCTAATGATTCTAATCCACAGATTGCAAAAAAAAAAGAAGTTATAAAAATAAAAATAAATCGCATTTCTCTATATCATTAGCTTTTCCTTTTTGAACCAGCCTAGAGAAAACTGTAAGCATATCTGGGGCTACTTCTGTTTTATTCCTTATGTGACTCATACATACAGTTGTTTCACCGAAAGCATCCTAGCCTTCCGAATTTCGACGCCACTGAACAAGTGTCACGCCGTATTCTATTAACGCTGACTTGTTCGTAGGTAGTGCAGGGCAAATGCTATGTCTTCTTTGCAGTGGCTATTGGAGAAAACAGTAAATGCTTGGCATATATCTTTTCAGAAGTATACAATTGTTTTAGATGCTAAGTAGGCATTTGAAACTAAGAAAGATGAATAGTGACTATAGCAAAGGTTGTAGAAATACTGGGAAAACTAGTTCTTAATTATGTCCAAGAGTTTAAGTAAAGCTTTGTTTTAGTCCACAGGACATTAATTTAATAAAGTTGAAAGAAAGTGAAATATGATAGCATTAGTTATAATGTGTTTAATAGCAAATTTTTCCAGTTCTAATGGTCATTATATCAATTTAATTCAATCTTAATCCAATGCTTCTACTTCTTTGCTAAAGTCCTCTTCAAGGGTCAATAAGGTCGATCCCTGAAGAGTACTTCGGCAAGAAGTCGTATCATCAGGTCAAATTTTTATTAAACATATATTGGCTGTTAGAACTGAGAAATTTGCTATTATCATAATTATTTCGGCCGAGATGACAGTATCATAACGTGTATTATAAAAAACAAGTTATTTAATTTATGAAACAGTATAAGAAACTTTCCTCACGTAAACATTTGAACACTAAAGCCACTACTTAAATTAAAGGACAGCTGCACTGATCATTGATGCTATTAAAACATGTCTATTATTAACGGTTCCTCATTAGCTAATAAGTGCATAGTTACAATATCAGTTTAATAATATAATAATCTAGATGATGACTATCACTGTAAGATGTATAATGTATAAGTAATTTACACTTCTGCTTCCTGTCAACACACAGAATATCACATGTCATGTGGAAGGAGTTATAGATAGATGGGGCATAATTCTGAAGAATGGAACTAAACTGTGCTTCAGACCATTTAATGAAGAGTCTAGTATTCCTGGTATTACTGGAAGTTATGTGAATGGAGTGTTTAATACATTATTAATAACAGTAAACACAACAGAGACATCAGTGACAGGATTGAATTGTTTTACGTCTGTGAATCTTGTCCTTGTTCGAAGTACTGTAAATGTGACTATTTACGGTTAGTAATAATAATGTATTGCTAGCATGATATTTAGGAAAATATACTAAATAAAACACTTTAAGACGAAAAATGACTTGATCTGAAGTATTGACAATGTCACATACGAAATTCGTAATTAAGCAGTCTACAGTCATTCAAATAATGTTGTGCAGCAAGGCCAGTTTAGAAGTAGCAAGCACTATAGATTAGATTATGTTAGTAGCTATAATGTCAAAAATCTGTTACAAATGATTGTTAATTTTAAAGATGTTACCCAAACAACGTGATTTATTAAAGCTTGCCTGGTTGGTTCTTCCAATTTTAATTATTTTATTTCTATGTTGAAATTATTAATAAATATTTGACCACATGAGCAAAGCAATTTAGAAGATATTCTTAAATTTTGCTCGCTGATTCTAACCAGGTGAAAACCATAAAGATATGGTCAAGGTCAGCCAGAGATGGTTATATGAACAATTACAATGGCGAAGGAATTTATATTTATATTTAATAATTTATTCTATATTTTTTCTAATCCAAACATGTCACTAATTATAACACCCTCTTGGTCTCAGGTAGTAAGGATTAGAGAGGGTCTACTGTAGTATGTATCATTGCTCATTATTATCCTGATGATATTGCTCATGAATAACTGTTTCATTTTGTCTCGATGAGTCTTGGTAAAATTTCATGTGAGTAGCAAACCAGCTATGTTCTTTTAGTCACTCATATATTATTAATTAATGAAATGTTATAAATTTACCTCGTTAGCTTGGTGAATAATTACATAAAATTGAAAATACATTATATTGACAGATATGTATTTTTATAATAAAGTGGGCATAGAAAATAATGATGTGCAAATAGTTGCAACCATAATAATCACTTCTTCTTTTTGTAATCCACAGCAGTCATTATCATAATTGTCTTACTTAGCATTGATATAAATAATAAAATATCATTATAAATGTTAGTCAATTATGTTAGAGAGACGTTTTCCTTAATACTAGCATAATACACTAGTAGTACAAAAGTTGAGTATGTAGTAGTTAGTTTATAGTTGTTATTTTTATCTTCATTTTTACGCTGGGTCACAGATATAGCTCATGAAAATAATTAAGTGAACTTTGTAGCACAGAAAATGTTTAAGAATATCATACAGTAACATTCATCAAGCAGTGGCTGATGAGTAGAAAATCAGCCTAAGTTTTTGCCTATAGAAACAGCTAGCTACATATAAATTCAATGTATTCTAGAGTACAACATCAGTTACCATGAGTGAGGATAAAGGTGTAGGTGAGTGAGGGATGGGAATTAATCAAGTTTAACTAATCAGGTATTATGTTTCAACATATCGACTTTATACCAAAACTCCAAATATAGTGGTCGTATCCATGTTTAAAATATTTTATAGTATCCTTTAGCAATTATTATAGCAAAACTTAATTATAATTTTTTCTATTGTTTTTATTATTTTACTTTGTGTTCATTTCATAAACACATAATTTGAATAATATAGAATCATGTTTTATGCACATACTAATAATGCCAGACTTTCTTAATAATTACAATGTCCTAATAATGAAAAACTATAATTTACCTTTGCAAGACCTCTCCAATACACACTATATAATATAATATTATGATGTCTGAGTTTTACATGAGAGTACACAGGAAAGTTTAAAGGATAATTGGCGTGTGTTATATATATATATTGTGTTAAGCTGCTAAAAGTATTATAAACTACGATGCCTTTGTTTTACACTATACTCTCTAGTAAGCAATCCACCATTTCTTAGGTTGTGAAAAATGCAGGGAATGGTTTTAATCATGTGTCCTGAATGTTTTTATCAGAGTAAATGACTCATTTTAACTGTTAGTATTAACTGCATTGATATGATTTGTTTCAATATAAGATTCATTACTAAGCAACAATAATGAATGTTTGTTTCCACATACATAATCTTAACAGTATTTTTCTATATTCATGTTATAGATGTTTCATTTGGTTTAATAATTTTTCCAAACATTGAGTATATTCATAATGTATATTGAACAGTTCTTAAAAGGTGACCTATTACATTATATGCATTATAAAAATCATGGTAACATCAGTAATGGAAAATATTTCATTTTTATATAATTGTTAATGATTTCAAGAAATGAGGCATGATTAGCTGAACCTCTTTAAAAAAAAAAAGATCAATAAGTGAACGAGAAAAGAATATTTAGTTCATCACATTATATATATTATATGTATACATTTTTATTATAACAATTTTAACTATATGAAAAAATAAAGACACAGTAATTATTCACTTATAAAGTTTTGTTATTTATAAACTAAATAAGAAAAATGCTGTAAGTTTCTTAATAAATGCTTGTACTGTAATCCTTTTACACTTATTTTAGGAAATCCAGATCCTCCAATTGAATTGAGTGTATTTTTTAACAGTTCTTCATTGATGACATCATGGGATTATAGAATCATTCCTACAGTATCTGTTAATTTCACTATTACTCTCACATTCTTGAGTCCAAGTCAATTGAAAGACATCACTGAGTATGTGACTGATACTGACTCCTATGACTTCACACTGGAAGGAGTAAGGTCATGTGATCCCTTTACCATGTGTATCACAGCTACTGATATAGTAGGACAAAGTCCACCTTCATGTGTAAATGAGACTCTACCTTACATACCTACTACAAATGATATTGAATATTCATTATTTAGAGTGGGGGACACCTACTCATTAAATCTGACTATACAGGTATTTATATATAATATAATATGATAGACGCTGATTTTATTTTTCTCTTTAAAATGTTTAGATGTCAGATTGTCCACCAGATGGCAACATTTGGTTGTTTGCTTTGCTTCAAAGTCAAAATTCTAGTCTGCCCACATTGTCATCACAATTCATTTTATCTAACTCGGTGTCGACAGTTATAATTTCGGGATTAAGCATAAAATCAGTCTACAATTTAACTATTATATCTAATAGCTCGTTAGGAATAGCATTCTCTGAACCTCAGCAATTTTGTGAGTTAATTATAGTTGCTTGACCTCACATTTCATTCTGAATCATTATTCTGCATTAGGTGCAAATGATATTGAAGGAGTTAATATTTGTTCTACAGTGAGGACTGGAATATATAACATATCATGTGACTATATCATTGGATGTAAATATACTGGATGTTCCTATGAATTATCATCAACTAATAGTAATATCAATGGATTAATAACAGGAAAGAATTATGAGATAGTGAGTATTGATGTCCAGACACAATATAACCTCACTGTCACTGATATCAATGGAGATGATGTGATTTCAATACAACAATTGTATGTTCACTTCATTTCCTCATGCTTACCAGTAAAAGGTCAGAAATCCAATACAATTAGTTGTGGTTACTATAATGCATACTATCAATGTTTTTACGTAGGTGTGGAAACTACAACTTTCAGTTTAGCAACAATGGATAATAATAACATATTTATTACATCTGTAACAGTTGGAGTATTGGTACCTGTTTTTATAATAGTAACGCTGGTGTTTTTTGTCACTTTTGTACTTTTAATCAGAAATGGTAAGATACAATGATATGGCAAGGATTATTATTACATGAATGATTGTTTTGTCAATAGATAAGTTTTCATGTAGAACAAGAGGAAAGTAAGTATCAAACAAATTATATATGTCAATAATTTATTAAAATTTACTTGTATGAAGATCTGATGCAAGAAAATCTGAAACTAAAGATGTACGTACGTATGTAGAAAACAATTCTAGCTACTTGTGTCAATTAAACTGATTTTTTTGTTTTGTCTTGAAAATTGACTATACTGTGATATTCAACATGCATTGCCTATGTACATTATTGAAATAATTTCATTTATATTTGCAAAAATAGAACAGTTAGTTTTGTACATAGTAAATTGTTGAATAATGATGACTAGCTATAATATTATTACACACAGAAAAATACGTTAAATTTCTGATTCTGTATTATGTCAATAAATATGTCAAAATACATTATACCTAAATAACCAGTAGTTAATATCATTTCTACTCCACCAACTGATGACGTCAACTGTGAGACTAATCATTATTATGACATTATAGAGAAAATAGATCATTCCACTGTATCACAGTGTAGTCCTACTCCACTTTATGAAAGTGTACAATAAAACTATATGGGAGGTCTTTTACAAGAATAATTCACTGACTTTGTTTTTGATAACATGTCATGAAAAATATTGTATGGGAACCAAAATCGCTAATTATTTATTATTATTATTGTTAGTTTAGCTAATACAAATTTGTTTGATTGAGTGATATGTTTTAGTATGATTAGGTGAGCAATATTTGAGCAGTGTGTTAAAATTCGTCAACTACTTTACTATTTTAAAGTTTTTTCTTGCTGGTTATAGTTCATGTTATACCAATTTGATTTTTTATACCAAACAATTCATTTTTAACCCTTTCGTTCCCAATCCCGCTTTAAAGCGGGTGAAGACCGATTGACTTCTCCGAATTTTTAAAAATAGTTACTTTATAGCTAGAACCTTCAGATTGCATACACAGGTGCCCAATGCATTGGAGAAGCATCTAAAATAGCTTTCAGCCAGGGCTACTTCTACAGTACCTCACAGCAGTTGCGTTTATTTCTTCCTCGGCAAAAAAAAAAAACATCGGGTCTCCGTCGAATTTTAAAAAAAGTTACCTTCTTCACAGCAGCTTCATTTATGGATCCAGTCATCTCCAGAGCTTTGTAGAAGCAGCAAAAAATTGCTTGAGCTCAGTAGCATTCCATAACACATTGAAACAACCGCTTCTTTGCCGACCAAGACTTTGCGGTTTGACTTACTGTCTTCTCCATTTTTTATAAAATCGCCAGTTCAACTGGGGACCTCCCTATTACGTACAGTCTTAGGTAATGCTTATTACATCATAGGATAAAAGTGAGCGTGTCGTGTGACCCCGGTAACTATGCAAAAAAAAATTTTTTCAAAGTCATTTTTTGGAAGATGGCGTCTAGAAATTACAATGCGGTGCAAGTTTTAGACTTGCTTGATGCTGACTCTAGCGACTCAGGATCAAGCGGAAAGAAAGGAGACGACATCTAGGGCTATAGGAGGCCCTGTATCAGGGTTGGTGGACCAGACCCCGTCAACTCTGATACTGAAAATGGGAGTCAAGAAGATGATCGAGGTAAGCTTGTCTTTCTCTTGTCTTTCTCTTGAAAAATAGCAAGCTTCTGTTGTGGAAAGGACTTATTTATAGCTATATTGAGATAGAGTAAGCTGTTTAGCTATAATATATATATATTTCATTGAGTTTTGAGATTTGAAAGTGGCTTGTGGTTTTTTGAACAAATTCAAATTTTCAAAAAAAAATTAAAAATTTTTTTTTACCACATATACTACTAGGACCAGATGTGAATGCAGTCACCACCCGATTACGCAGATGAGGCGACAGGAGCAGAGTCTTCCAGTCATGAAGGAGAGGATACCGGACCTGAGTCTTCCAATGATGAAACACGAATAGGCAGAGGTTCCAGTGATGAAGAAGAGGAAGTGGCTCCTCCTGCTCCGAGTTCTGGACGTCCTCGCGGTCGGAGAAGGCGGGAATCGAAGAACAAGAGTCGGGTGGATGAGGTAGGGGGAGAGTGGAAGAAAGATGACAACACACCCATTGATATTCCATAATCTTTTGTGTGAAGGACCACAGACTTTGATATTTGTGGCTGCTCCCCCCCCCCCCTGAACATCCCAAAAGTTGTAATATGTATTGTTATTGTCGTTGTCGTTGTCTGTGTTTTTGTGGTGGAGCTTCACACTCGATGTATATGTGTGTGCGTAGAGTTGAAATGTTATTCTGGCACTTCCAGATCTTACCGGGGAGGGAACGAACTCGGGGGTGGGGTCTTTTCTAATCGGGGCTACTATGCCCATGTAAGTTGAATTTCATGTATGTGTGTGTGTGTGTACACCAGTCAATTTATATTATACATTTATTTTTATGATCTGTATTCACCTGTATCTTCTTTTTTCTAGAGTGTGTGTGTGTGTATGTGTGTGTGTGCATTTGTGGAATGAGAGAGAGCAACCGTGGACAAACAGTATGTGGCACTTCCGTATACAACCTGGGAGGGAACTCTGGATCTTTTTGGATCGTGACTACTATGCCCATGTAAGTTGAATTTCATGTGTGTGTGTGTGTGTGTGTGTGTGCACCAGTCAATTTATGTATAATAAATTATACATTTATTTTTATGATCTGTATTCACCTGTAGCTTCTTTTTTCTTGTGTGTGTGTGTGTATGTGTATGTGTGTGCGTGCATTTGTGGAAAGAGAGAGAGAGCAACCATGAACAAACAGTATGTGGCACTTCCGGATCCAACCTGAGAGAGAACGAACTCGGTCTTTTTCGGTCTGTGACATCATCCATGCCAAGTAAGTTGAATTTCATTTCAACTTACTGATATTTGGGTGTCCAGCTAGGGCTGGGGGGATTATGGTACAAGAATGTCAGTGAAAAGTAATGACGGGGGAGGGGGGGTTATGGTACAAGAATGTCAGTGAAAAGTAATGACGGGGGAGGGGGGGTTATGGTACAAGAATGTCAGTGAAAAGTAATGACGGGGGAGGGGGGGTTATGGTACAAGAATGTCAGTGAAAAGTAATGACGGGGGAGGGGGGGTTATGGTACAAGAATGTCAGTGAAAAGTAATGACGGGGGAGGGGGGGTTATGGTACAAGAATGTCAGTGAAAAGTAATGACGGGGAAGGAGAGGGGGCAATTCAGCGAGGCCAGCTGTTATGTTACAAATATCATTGTTGTCTTGTGTTTTTTTGGTATTGTATGGAGGTTCCGGATCCTATGGGAGGGATCGTTCAGTCTGTGACACCATCCATGCCTGGTAAGTTGAATTCCACGTGTGTGCTGGTACTGCTTTTCATTTTCAAATTACACTTTCTCAATACAACGATTGTTTCTCTCATGTACAGTGTGGAGTATACATACCAGGGTTCATACAGTGGGAGGCTAGCGCTGGGTTCCCCCCTAGAATGTTGGGAGTTGAATAGAAATGAACATTTAGGAAGCATTTATTTTTAGTCTGATATTGTATCCAAAGATGTGCATCAAAGTAGTGTAGGTTCCAAAAAATGGGTGTGGTGAAGTACACTCGGAGCCCCACCCCAAACAAAAATCCTGTATGAAACCGCATACAATACATCATATAGTTGCAATTATTTAGGATCATGAATAATTTGTTGTTTGTATTACAAATATCTTTGTTGTTTGTGTTTTTGTGTATATGAAATTGTTTTGTAGTGGAGCTCGACGTCCGATGGCATACGTTCCTTGTGGACACTCATAGATGTCTCCTACATGATCACAATCAGCACCACACACAACAAACAACATATTTTATTGTTGAACTAATATAATATTGGTATAAATTTCATCAAACAATATTATTTTTTATTTTATTTTTTTATTGATGGGAAAAGTGGATTTTTTTGGGGGAAAAAAATTTTTTTTTTGAAATATTAGTAGATGGCTTAAATATTATTCAATTTTCTCAATCAAAAAATGAGGGGAATCCCAAACTCTTGGTCTATTTAGTGATATATGGTTGCTATGGGGTTTTCCCAGCCAGCATCGAGTTAAAAAAATAAAACGGCAATGCACTATTCCGCGGTAGAAGATTAGATTTTTCCGCGCGCGTCCAAACAATTTGGGAACGAGAGGGTTAATGCCAACATGTTTCAGCAGACTGCTTCTGCAATCATCAGGGCTGATTTATAAAAATCTAAAAACAAAATGCTATAATTAGCCTAAGGGTGATGCTTGATAAAATGCAATATATTGCCTAAGGTTGATTCTTGTTTATTTATGTGAGTGGCCTCTAGCTGCTCTCAATACTAAAGGGGAAAGCTCCATTCCAGTGTCCCTATTCATGGTTAAGTTGTTGGGTGACATATTTCTGTAGATGGCTTCTTTTACTTTTCTCTCAACCATACCTTGTGAAAAATCCAAAAGTTTTACTTGATTCCAATGAATCACATGACTCCCTTCTTGCCTAGCGCTCTTCCTGATTCACCTATATAGAAATCTCCACATTCACACATGATTTTGTACACAGCTCCTACTTTGTTCTCATTTGAAGTAGGATCTTTTACTTTTGTGAGAAAATTTGACAAAGTGGTTTTTGTTTTGAAAGAAGTCCTTATTCCATAATCCCAGAGTATCTTTCTTATTATCTCACTCATTGTTGAAACATATGGAATAATTGTTGTTGCTACTGGATCTTCATTGAGTGTAGTTGTGTCAACCTGCTTCTTTTTCTTCTTTAGCTCACTTTTCACTTTATCCACAATACTTCTAGGATAACCATTCATTGACAAAACACTTCTAACATGGTCTATCTCATTCTTTAAGGAGGATTCACTCGATAGATTGTAAGCTCTTCTAACTAAACATTTTACAATACCTTTCTTCACATGTGGGGCATGGTTGGAATTGGACATAAAGTTTCTATTGATCAGCCACTGGTAAAAGCTTGCTCTTGCTATTGCTCAATGGATTGAAAGTCCTGCGCGCTCCAGTTTTCGACAGTGGATGGGAGGACGCCTAAGGCTACGAAAATTTTTGGTTTCTCGTAGCGTCCTTGGGGTGCCACTTCGCGTTGCTTAGTTTCACTACGCTAGTTATGAGCTTACAATAGAAGACAAGTTCAGAGATTTGAGTAATGGTTATGAATGACGCAAGAATGGACACTAACAGCAACTTATAAAGGTGAATTGTTAGGAAACAAAACACACGCCATTTTCAGATTTATATTAGTAAGAATGAAAACATCCAAATCTAGCCAATGATATCGACTTTAATTCATTAATAAGTCACTCTGTGACATTCTTGTGTTCTTTTTATATATTCCAGGTATATTATGAACTTTACAATACTACTAATATTCCAAAGTTATGGATCAGCTTGGAAATTGGAGATACTCTTGTGTTTCCTGCATCTTTGGAGTCCTGAATCCACAGTAGAATCAATAAACTTCTCCAGAAGACTTAAGCTATCATTGCAGCATAACTCAAAGTATCAAAATAATCATGAATTATAGTTCTTGTTATAAAATTTTATATGAAAATATTTGATAAACTTGAAGTGTTTTGTAGCAAGGTTTATCTGATAAATTTTATATTGTAACCACACTTGTAGATATGCTGTACAGATAGCTATACTACATTACAAACCTGAGATGCAATGATAGATAACTGGTAGATTCAGGTGTGCAGCTGTAGGCAGGTAGTTATTACCCCCTTTCTTGTACGCAGAATTGCGTATTTGGCCTTTCGGGGACTAAATACGGAGGTACGCAAAATTGCGTATTTGGCCAGTAATCGGGCAATGAAAAATAAATTTATTGACCTCAAAGTATATATAACATAATATTAGCCATAGCTACTTGTTGTAGAATAATACACCGAAATTTTTAAACTATTTATCACTAATCATGATTTTCGTATTATAAAAATGTATACTGATCCATTTATCATGTGGAGTAAACACCACACTTGAGTAAAATTATGGGAAGCTATAATGTTTAAAAAACTTGTAAAATTTAACGTAACAATGCACTGATAGTTGTGCTATCAGTTAAAGTATCATAGTCTATTTGATTGTGTATTATAAATTTGCAATTATATACTTTGTAACCACTTACTATTTTCTCACTGTTTAAAGCGTTTATTATATTTCTCAGTTTTATCAGATAATAGATAGTTAATAAAATGAATTATCACACTTTGCTATTACACTATAGACCCATACTTTCATTTTCAAATTATAAAATTAAAGCATTTTGTATAATAATCACGTAATATATAATAGACTTAGGACATACTCAAGTGCCAAAATTGTGCTTTAATTCTTATAATTTCTCATCCAAAATGAAGTCAAAAAATGTATACATAATATATATATATATAGTACTTATTACATGAGCCAGTGTGATATGGCAAAATATTTCATGAGCAGGCTAACTTATTTTCACAAAGTTATTTTCAAGAGCCAGAGGTGAGTGAAAATAAAGCCTGAGAGTGAAATATCTAGCCATATCAATCTGACAAGTGTAATATAGTTTATTCCATGCTAGATATCTTCACTACCACAGTTTGTTGGTGACTCTTAGTAAAAATTGGCTTACTACTCTCTAGGGGCTTCCCACACCCCCAGCTGATATTTTAGCAGCTGCTCTAACCTTGGTTGGGTAGGCCACACTAGTGGGGAAGGTAGATGAAAAACCTTCAAAACTGGTGAGCCAGACAGGTTGCTATAACTGCTAGTGTAATGAGCTTGTGCAATACAACATTGAGATAACACTATGTGATAACTTGAGACACTAAGTCATACCTAAAATAACATTGCAAGAATATCTAGCTTGGAATACATAATATAAATACATATAAATATAAATATATATATATTATATATAATGTATGTATGTAACAAAAACAAAACTTTGGTTAGACTTTAATCATTTTCAGCAAGACAAAGCCTTGCCAATATTTCGTCATAAATAATAGTAGTATATAAAATATAGATCTAATAAAACAGGAAATATCCAATATTCTAGGTATTACTGGAAGATATTTAAATCGAACTGTGTCCACCATTGTTTATATCAGTTAATGTATCACAGAGTTCTATGCCAGAGTCAAACTATTGATACAGATGGTAGATTCACACCTATTGAGAACACAACTGGGGTGAAGTAAGGCTAGGCCTGCCAAATTATTATTAGGATTTTTTATGATAGACATGAATCAGCATATTAGAAAATTGCTGCTCTGCTATGACATGCAATTATATTATTTTGAAATGGCATCTTCTGCTACATGTTCTAAGTTAATTGCATAAGAATTTGTTGTCTGAATATTGTGAAATAATAGGCTATTATTATAATCGTACAGTCAATAAGCCATTGTGTTTCTGAAGAAAAAGTGGTAAAGGTGGGGTGTGCGTGGGGGAGGGGGAGGGTTGTGCTGCAAAAGGTGACAACAGTCATCATTCTTGTATACTCCAGTGTATTGTATTCCATATAATAAACTAATAACAGTCGTGTTCTTATAATGTATGTTAGTGCAGCATACAAAAAAATTATTTGTATGGTGTTACCGCTTGATGGCAGTTCATTTTCTTCAGACGTGACTAGTTTAGTACCAACCCAATTATGTCATTATGTTGGCAATAGTTGAAGTCACAGCTATTAAACTTAGAGAACTCAATATTTGGATGGCCGAGTGCAAAACACATTACTACTGATGCAAGTTATTGAAGTAGTTTAAAATTATATGGAAAACTGAAGTGGTCCTCAAGCTATAAAATAATATGCAATTATCAAATGTAATTTGAAATTCATCTAAATTTTATGGATAATTCTCTCTTATTAGCTTAGGAAATCAATGTGTGATTTAGAAGAACATTACATTTATGAATTGAAACCAAATAAAGTTTGAGAATATTCTCAGGTGTTCGCTAGAATATGTGTCTAATGAGGTATTATGACTTCAAGTTCCTACCATTAAAAACACACACTTATAAACCTAATTATCAGTCAAAAAAAAATACATGGAGAGTGAGGCTCCATGAAAATAATTATAATAATTTGCACTGAAATAGTGTTAATGCTTCATTTTCTATCAATAACATCGTGTTAATTATAACTATTAGTATATTAAAATATCCACATAAATCTCATCAACACACAAATTGAGAAACCACAATGCACAATCAGTACAAAGTGTTGTAAGGTGTACTTAATGTGAAATGTGAGATTAGTTAACAATTGAAGAAGTAATGTATTTTATAGATGATTTAGTTATTCAAAATGACAAATGTGTCTCTGCACTGTTGAATTAGCTTGAATCCAATATAGCCCACTCTTGCTAAGTGGATTGTTTAGACGTATTTCACCACAAGTCTCAGCTGGAATCTGTTTTATCAGTCCCAATGTAGGAACGCCATAATTGGAGGACAGAATCTTGTAAATATCAGCTGTCAAATTCTCTTTTTCATCAATTGATGGACAGGTGCTATTCGTCCTGACTTCAACCAGTGTACCTAAAAATTGATCATCAAAAATGCAATAAGCGACAAATAAATTTTTTAGGTTAATTTCAAGATTAACTCAGTTACCAGGGACTTAGCCGCAAAATTAGAACAATAACGAGAATTATGCAAGACACACTTTCAATAGTCAAATAAGTATGAAGTTAATTCTAATCAAAAAATTTTTTTTGTCACTTATATCTTATAAGCATTTTATCATTAATGATTTTTAGATCCCGTTGCTATATTGTTTCTAGGTGTACTAACTTGGTAAGTGTGCACTATTATTTGCCTTTAGCCATTTCTGCGAAAATGCTGATAAACAAAGTTGCTAGTGGCAACTGGGCATGCGTAAACGGGATCTAAAATAGTTAGAGCATGCACGCTTATGCTCTAACTATTACGTATTGTTAAAAGTACATAAGTCAAACACATCTGATATACACAATAAATTATTTTAAAGCATGGTAATTATATAATATAATTATACTATACTCCTAGCATTTCTAAAAAAATGTATTCTTCAAATAGCTTATCGCTAATTAAGTTACCATAACATGAATAAACTACGAAAAGTAAAACCATTAAGAACCCTTAATTGCGAAAATTTCAGTCCTTATTCAACTACTTCTATACATCATAAGACATATTCACAATAATAAATATTACGAATTTAATACTTATTATCAGAATAATGCATAAAATAAGACATCATTCTAAATATAATTAAAATGTGTTTTTAGTCTATAATAATATGTTAAACATAATTAATTGCATGGAGGAAAAGCTCGAATATAAGAACAAAATTATTATTCTACAATAAGCAGCACTCTCACTATTTTAGTTAATGTTTTATACTTCTCAAAGAAGCAATGGTATTGCCCTCTCTATCTCAATTAGTCTATTTATTTCCATATTGTAGTTTTCAAAAGTCCATGATAAGTGAAATACATCTAATGTCAGCAAGGTGCTAAAACAATTGAAATGACATAAAATACTGCACTACATACTCCGACATCTTTAATATTTATATCTTCAATTAATTGGTCACTAATTAAGGTATTCAAGAAAACTATAAGAATCCTAAAGTAAAACTATCTCATAATTCAGTTTCTATTCAATAGTTATTATAATGAATCCAACGAGCCCTCTAACCTCTTGTTTCTGCTGATAATGGTGTGGGAGTACCTATTATCAAACACATGAACAAAAATATCTCATATAATTCTAAACATGATAAGATAATGTATCCTTAGATTATAGTACTTCCAGCTTAAAATAGGACTCGGGGGAATTGTGTACAGAAATACTAAATAATAACTCTGATTATTGAAGTATTTATGATGGTTGCTTCTCAACAGATACATGAAGTGGGAGTTTAAATGAGTATTAAAGCCCCAGAAAAAGTGAAATATATGGCGAGACACATGGAATGCTTAATAAAAAACGCTAAAAAAGCAGGACAGAAAATTAGTGCTTAACGGAAAGCAGTGATTAACAACAAAGGGCTTTTAACACATGTCTATAGTATATTGTCTTTTAGAATTTTAGTACCGGAATTTAAATTAAATATTAATTGGCGAGCGAGCGTAGCGAGCGAGACACTTACAGGGGTAACACAATTGAAAATCGGGGATGTTTGTTTATTTATTTATTTATTGGCGAGCGAGCGAAGCGAGCGAGACAGTATTAGGGGTGGATAATGCAAAATCGGGTATATGTTATATATTATGTATGTATGTATGGATGGTACGTTTGCTCTTTAAACGCTCGCGCGGGAAACTTTTTTCTCCTAAAAACACGGCTATTTAGGCTTGACTCCAGTTTATTCTGAAACTACAGCATTAAGCAAACATACTTAAGCTCAAAAGTATGAGAAAATTCCTGCTAAAACGCTTGTTTTCAAGACACAAAAAGTTGATTCGACCGGTTACTATGGCATTGAAGACCCTTTTCCAGACTTAATTTCAAAACTTCGCCGTTTTATGGGGGGATACGGAGTGCTGGTTGTTGGTTGTCAAGAGCCGTTGGTAGTCAGAATGCCGTAGTATTAATGCTAAGGAAGCTACTACTTCTCGAGGGAAGCTGAGATAAGTACGCAATTCCGTATTTGTTAGCTAAATATGCAAAATTAACTCTGGCCTTTCTTTTTTGTAGCTAAGAGCTTGTCAACAGTGACTGGTAAATTCAAATAGTCAGATTGGCTCAAATTTGGTACTACAAAAGTTACCACTGCTCAAGAAAATGAGGTAAGAAAGTAATTTTGTATTTGTGTGCTAAAATTGATTGTCTTTTGTTTTGTAGGTGAGAGCTTGTTGTCAAGAATTCAAGGTAATTCAGATGGTCAAAGTAACTTCAATTTGATACTACAGAAGTTATCAATACTCAAGAATGATGTAAGTAGTAATTCCATATTTGTTGGCTAATAATATTACAAATAACACTGGTTTATTTTTTATCGCTGAGAGCTTGTTCAAGAGTTACTGGTGATTGAGATTATCAGAAAGGTTGATGTTTGATACTACAAAAGTTACCATCAGGTAAGAAAGTGATTTTGTATTTGTTTGCTGAAATCAAATGTCATAACTGCTATTATAGTGTTTGCATGAAGTAAGCTAAAACATAGTAACATTTTATGTTACCTAGCTATCAGGCTCGCTCGCCATTTGTGCTCAAGCACACCACTAGTTTATATATATGTTTGGACGTATGTATGTCATTTTGTACTTTGACCCTCCGTATTTTTGTGTTCGCTCGATTTTCGACCCCGTCCCAAACTTCACTAAACAGAATCCTCCGGTTTAGCGACCATTACCCGTATCACCTTAGAAATTGAATTGTTTACGGTTTTGAATTGTTTTTGCGGGTGCAGTTAAAACTCAAAAACTTATGGGAGCTCCATTTCTATTCGAGTTAGTGGCGGTGGTAAGTTTGTCACAGTTATAAGCACTACTCAACAGCATTTACTTGACAATTCTGATTCATTGTCCACTAGACGAACCACGAAGGTAAGTCTTGCGTAGGTATGTTCAGTTGTGTGAAAGTATTGTGCGTTACAACTACTATTAATAATATCACAAAGAAATTTTTAAATAACGTGACTTGATTTTGTTGCTTCTTTTTCAATTCAAACAGTTGAGGGGAGTGGTTACTATGGCATTGAAACCCCTTTACCGTATATGCGTAATTTAACAACTCGACTTTATTTTAGTAGTTTGAATAACAATAGTGTAGTTTAAGGCTCGCTCGCCATTTGTGCTCAAGCACACCACTAGTGTATTTATAAGAACTATTATATGAGGTACAAAAATCTCAAAATGTGTGGAGAATATACGATTATGCAAGTCATCTACATAGTAGACAAAATTAGTGCCTCATTCCCCTTGAATAATACTAATGATTATAAGGTGGAAAAAAATTTAAATGAATAAATTTGTAATAAAATTTTCATGACAAAAAGTTAAATTTAAAATATTTCTAGTAGAAGTGAAATAAATCTGATGTATGCCAAGTGTCAATGTGATAAAAATACTGTAGTATGTAATTATTATTAATCTTTTTAATCATTTCTTTTATGTATTAAAATAAACTATGAAATGGAATGTAATTAAGAAATCTTTATACTGATTGCACCATAATTCAGTTATTTCAAGCACACCACTAGTATACTAATATATGGGTACATTCATTACATGTTTGATTCCAGCACAGTAGAAAAAATGGGAAAAACAATGGGAGATTGTTAGACTGGTTTAGCAAGATCATTATCCATACCTATACAGTGGAACCTCTCTACAAAGGGACTCCAAGAACAACTTGACTCTTAACAACAGCCAGCGTAAATGGAACACAATAGTCTACTACAATAAAAAATAAACTCTGAAGCAGCCAAACTCTCTACAAGGGTCAAAAGACTTGACCCCAAGCATGGCCTTTGTAGAGAGGTTCCACTGTATAAGTCTTAATAATAGGACAAACTAATTGACATAACGTTAACTTACGGTCGGCATCAATAATTGTCACAGTTATGCCTTCAAAGGAAAAGAGATCTAAATTAAAACTATTTGATAAAGTCAAATTGTATGTTTCATTATTCTCTTGAGCTACTCCATCAATGACATGTTGGATTGACAGCGTTTGAAAACTTGTACCAGAGAATATGACAAGAACTCTTCCATTGTTAGCACCACTCACATTGAAGTCGCTACCCATTACTATTATACAAACACACACATTCACAAAAAAAAACGTTCAATAATTCAGTAGGATTTTCTCATACTAGATTGGGAAACTGTAAATCTATCTTTTAGTTTAATTTTTTACAATACTCCCAATAAGCTTATAATATTGGGCCACCTTAATCTTCTATGGCTGGCAATTTCACTCCTTCAGGTTCTTCTCTCTAGGTGGGTACCTGTGAATAGAACAGCGCTAGAAAATAACTATTTAGAACTGCTAGACGACCTTCACTAAACACTAGCAAAAAGTTATTGCATTAATAATGCGCAACCGAGTAGCCGCCACTTTTCACGTGAACGTTGATTTACTCGTGTCAATTGCAATTAGTTCACGACTAATTGCATCCGGTTTTTTAACAAGTGCATTCCTCGTTTCAGCGCTTGCAGTCGTACCAACGCATCTTGGACGTACTATAGTTATTATTAATATTATTATTCATCATTATTATTTTTTGTTATTATTTATTATTTATATTGTATTATTATTATTAATTACATGTATTCTTGTTTTTTTACAGGCTTTTTTAAAACAATTACTATTATTATAATAATAATAAAATATCAATCTGTCATTATTATTTCATTTTAGCTACAATACTATACCTCAGCAATTCCTAAATGTATTCAATATACATTCAATGAGAAATAATACTTACTTGCTGTTATAGGAATTATATCAATATTTAGTATGGCAAAACCACGTGGAGGTATTCCAGACACTATTCCTACAGGTATTTGGTATGAATTATTCCGTTCAATTCCAGTATAGCTTGACTGAAAGAACCCAATTACTATAGTACATAAAATAAAATAATTACTATACACATGCACACATATACTCCCACTATTTAACTGCAAGAAAACATACATGCATGGGATTTCAAAGTAAATGAAACTATATTTCAGAAAATATACAGAACCATAGAATATTTTTGTTCATTACTATTAGTGACAGACTTAGAGAGAAGGTAAAACTTCAATTATTACAAAGTTTTGTAGTTAGGCAAAAATGTGAATTTGTCTAATTGTCTAATTTTTCTCACAATGTAGTCTATCTCTGTTTGATGGCATCTTCGGTGAATGTTGATGAGTGGTTCTACGAGCCTTAACTTAACAAATGATTTGAGAAATACTTTCTTCAATTAATAATTAATTAAATTAAGTGTCATTCAAAGCATTGGGTTTTGGAGAACAAATAGTTTGAAAAATGCATATAAGAATGATTTTGATTGTAGCTCTACCTAGCTAACTGTATAGTTTAGCAGTTTCATTGAAAACCAGAAAATGTCCTTGAGGTATCAGTTAAGGCATTGAAGTTGAAATTTGCTGACATAATTAGTGGTTAAGGTGAGATAGCATTATTGAGCACACCCACATCCTTGAGATATACAATCAGTTACTACTCTGCATACATACATACATACATACATACATACATATATACATACATACATACATACATACATACATACATACATATGTACATACATACATTCATTCATATATACATACATACATACATACATACATACATTCATACATACATCACACACATTTTTTTAGAACTCGCCAAGTCACTTGTTTCTATTTTGCATTTCTTAAAGTAACACTCAACATGACTTTTCAAGCAATATTTTTTTTACTCGATAATACAGGCTTGGTGAAGTACAATTCACCTTCTGGAAGTTTGTGACTGTGGCCATCACCATACTTACTTGCTACATAGAAACTCTGGATTCATACTCTGGATAAGAATTAATTGCTGGTTATTTTTTGTTCTCCCTTACAAATAAGGCACTTTATTGCTACCTAAACGTCCAGCTTTCAGGATAATAGAACATTAACTTTCTGTTTATGGAAGGAAGTACCATGTTTTAGTTTCTAAACTAGACTATACTACAAGATTGAGCATGAACAGGCAGGTTAACACAAACAAAGTGATGGAAATTACCATATAAGGAAATAATGATGCACATACAGGAACTCAGCAGATAAATATTTGATGTCATTATTAATGCTATGTCAGAGAAAAACTAATTTCATTGAGAAGCAACTATGGCCTAATACTAAGAGTATGGTAGATCCGATGGTGTACTTGATTTTAAAATGCATAAAATTAAATTGTGTATTGTAAAATTTAATTAACGCTTAAGTTTTTGCAACTGGCACTCATCAGATTTGGATTCAGCAGGTAAAAATTGACCTATACAAGTTTAAAAAAATTACTTTATATACAAAAACAAGTTTGGCCAAATAATCTGGATTTCTATCCTGGGTTACTGAATATCCACTCCTACAAGGCGTGTGTGTCAAGAAATTGATATTTTACAAAGACAGAAGTAGCTTCCTACTTACTGTTTGGACAGGAGAAACAAGTTTCCATTCCAAAACGTTGATAAGTATATCCTCTAGTCACTCCAGGACTTGTGTATCTGCAGCAATAGTGTGCTAGATCAGGAACATTAGCAAAAGTGAATGTACCCTGGCAACTTTCTAACTGAAAGCATGATCCACTTTGCTGAGAATACACTGATACTAAAATGAAAAGAAAAAATGTGATGATTCTGTATCTGTAAATCATAATGATAGTTATCCCACAGTGCTCATGCACAAGAGGGTTACAGTACTCAGTCAGTCAGTCAGTCAATTAGTCAATCAGTCAGTCTGTCAGTCAGTAGTCAGTCAGTCAGTCAGTCAGTCAGTCAGTAAGTCAGTCAGTCAGTCAGTCAGTAAGTCAGTCAGTCAGTCAGTTAGTCAATCAGTTAGTCAGTCAGTCAGTTAGTCAGTCAGTCAGTCTGTCAGTCAGTCAGTCAGTCAGTCAGTCAGTCAGTCAGTCAGTCAGACAGTTAGTCATTCAGTTAGTCAGTCAGTCAGTCAGTCAGTCAGTCAGTCAGACAATCAGTCAGTCTGTCAGTCAGTCAGTCAGGCAGTCAGTCAGTCAGACAGTTAGTCATTCAGTTAGTCAGTCAGTCAGTCAGTCAGTCAGTCAGTCAGACAATCAGTCAGTCTGTCAATCAGTCCAGTCAGGCAGTTTGTCAGTCAGTTATTCCTTCACGCAACATAAACTGTACTTCAAAGATGGCAGCCTCCAGAAGACTGAAACAAACACCAAAATGTTGCACTGGACATTTTAAGTCCCTTTAATGTGACACTTTTTTTTTTGTTTTGACATTTTTTTCAGACAACTTGATTAAGGCCTTACAAATGTAAGCGATAGTTAGTAATTCCCCTATCTTATAAGATCATGTTTCATTCTGAGTGATGTTTCAAGGTTCATAGCTGCAAATCATCGATCATATTTCCTTATCTTTTTACTTCAATTAGTAAATAAAATATACTTAATTTTGATCACATAGCCATGCAATCAATCTATACAACATTTATTTATAAGTAATAATGTGTTTTTCTGCTCATGTGTAAACACAGCACAATTGAGATCATCACTACTTTTTACAGTCAGAAATGTTGATAAAAATGAAGATGATCAATATTTTATAGGGCAAGAAAAATACAGACAAATGGCAAGTTATTTTTTGACAGATTCAGTTTTATTGTTCTCTTGGATGTTAAATATAGTCCAAGAGCCATAAAATTAAAAGGGACACATAAACAAAGCCTTTTTCTGACTGCTGCTGGAAGCTTGGGGATGTGGCTTTAATGATGAAATACTGCATAGATGATGTCATATTAATGAAATAGGCATTTGAACACAAGATTTCTAACAACAGTGTATTTGTCAATCGTCAGGATGTTTGTGGTGTTGCTTAACTTGTCTACAGTGAAGTTTTCTGAACAAGCTTTTAGTATTTATCATGAGGACCCTTCAACAAATAAATAATACAAAGTAACTCACCAGCAAAGGAGAGGAGTAAGCATACCATTTGGCCAAGATAAAAATAGCCCATTTTTCACTTTTCCACACCAAGAGGATATGGAAGACTAGACTGGACTAGCTTTTGCAGATAAATCCAAGCCAAATTGGATTTTTTACTTTTGATTAGCGATTAGCAAAGAGATAAGCCCTCCTTTCACTTTTCGTAACTACTGATCCGGAACGTGGTGCAGCAACTCTTATAAAGTGATTTTGGCATCAAAGTGAATTAATTTTTGGCCAGTGCGCGCCACTGCTGCGGAAAGTGGGAGGGGCTTACTGCTTTAGCTAGGTCTGCGAGATAAGACATCCCTGCGACTAAAAGCACTAAAGATGGGAACCCTCAGTTAATACAAAAATCATTAAGACCTTATTGTTTTTGGCTATTTCTGAGAGTGCATCAATACAATGAAATAGGTAGATGTAAATAGAGTAGAAGAAAACTGGCTGGCATAATCAAAATATCTCAAGCTTACAGATAAAAAATGTATTGGCTCACGTGATTAAGACCTACCGGCAGGCTGTACTCAACACGATGGGAGAAGCTGGCAGCTTCAGTTATATCCTAAAAACCAGCTTGGAAATAACAAAAATAGCACAATAAAAGATCATTCTGATCAGTTATACCTGAACCAACATTTTTGTCATTAATCTCTAAACTGTATCAGACAGACAGCAACAGAAAATGTGATTTACAAACAAATGGAAGGAGACAGTGATGTCTACTATAATCTCTCATGTAGCTATGAACTGCTATTGATTTTGTAGTGACGACAATGACTTAATAGGGCAGATAACTCAAACTCAAATGATCTAACTTAAATAACAATAATAATAATAATAATAATAATAATAATAATAATAATAATAATAATTTACTTTGTGTTGTGCATTATGAGTTTTGTGGTAATTTGTGTGTCACTGGTTAGCCTTCATATTAGCTCTCCTAGTTGGCTCTGCCTTTGCAATCGCATAAAGTTTATACAGAAAAACAACAACAGAAATTAAACTTAGTTAGCACAATACATTTAGGAAGGTAGCCTGTTCCTCTTCTAGTTTAACAAAGTGAGGATTGTTTGACAAAAGAACATAAGTGCACTCATATACCATGTGCTATGGCAGCTACAGCCAATTGTTAATGTGAGTGTGTGCATGTTACTGGCCTATTGTAGAGTTGAAATTTGTCTTATAACTGCATATACAATAAACAAGTTTGCCATAACGTATAAATTGATCATAGTCAATCTATAATAATTTGATTTCCTATATCGCAAAATTCGATTCTTAATCAATACATCATCATGACAGTTTTTTTTTTGTCCTGGTCATGTTGAATGAAAACATAAAATATGTCTGTATAAGCTGCTAAGATAATTTCTAGCCTGCCCTATTTTTGGCAGTATGGTTTGTGTAATTAAGCCTGCTGGAATTTATGCACAATAATGCTATTCTCAAAAATGGCTATAGCCCCAATGTCATGATTGTTAAAAGAGCATGATTTTGTAAAACTATGTGCAATGAAGTAAAAAGAAATGATAGAAATCTTAATATACACTTATTTTATATATTATTATATATTTTAATCTGGATACTTTAGCATATAAAACTACATATTAAGTGATAGCTGTTATAAAAAATGAAATAATTGTCATGTGCTGTGTCAATTACTGAAACAACATGTTTATCAGTATTGTAAAGATGATTAGGGGAAGGACAGCTTCTTCTTCTGCCACCAGAGAGTAGCACTTTCTTACAGGTTAAGGCTGGATCAGGCTATCTGTATAATCTTTGATAAACTCCTAGATACAGGCAACCTAGGGTCTTCCCATTAATAGTCCATGAGCGAGATAAAAAATGAGTATCAATTGGGGTAGTAATTCTTACCTTGATTTTCAGTTACACTGGTGTTTTTAGCATCTGAAAAGGTGTGATGGACTTGTCACAAAGGTAGCTTATTAGGACAATAGATACAATCTTGCAAAATGGCCGACACATTTAAGTAATAATATGATGTAATGCCTATTTTATTGATACTTACAATACGAAATTTTCATACTTCACATTTTTGTGAATGAAAGATGGTAGGTTTCTATTATTAAATATTTATTGTTAGACAGTGGAGTTTTTTAGTTAATTTTCAATGAAAAATTAATGAGAAAATAGAAATGCCCCATTAATTAAATATTTTAACACCTAGTACATTGTGTCAGCATCCGATTTGCACCCTTAATTTAACTTGGATATGCATATTTTTACAAAATATTTATTTAGATTAAAGTGGTATAGATATTTAGTGTCAGAATTAGTCATTATTATCTTGTTCTTCTTGCACTACTTCCTCTGGTTGTTTGAGCAATTTTGTAGCTTGCATACATTAAATTGGACCCAAACTGCACATGGAGTAGCTTCTCCAGTCACCCTCCTCAGTATGTCAGTGAATTTTCTAACTCCACCTGTAATGTTAGTCTGATATTCTTTTTATGGAAACTGATACAAGAGGAAAACATTAACATAAATTTAGACAAGATATCTGCCATAGATATATTCCTAGAATTGGAAAATCGTTCCATAATATTTAAATAAAGAAATGAATGAATAATTTTCGCGTTTTATGTTCATTGTTTTCTTTAGACTGATTTTTTATTTATTTCTTACGTCTGCTGTAATCACAATAGCAAGTAGTATAAAAATGACCTTATTCTGCAGCAATGTCTCTTAAAGTTGCAGCTCAGTCATTCACTGTTGTGTAATATTGAAATCTCTCAAACTTTAATGTTTGCTCTCAAAAATCAATAGCAGAAAGGAACAGTCTCCACAAAACTAGATCACTTTTGACCGCCATTTAATGAGTGAACTTCGATCTATATCTCTGGTAATAATAAAGTGGAACACTTGGTAGCTCTGAGCTTTCTCCAGCTATATAGCTGCAAAATTGTCTTCAGATTTCACAAATTGTGTGCTGCATTTGCCATGAATCAATTTACGTGACTTAACTCCAAAAAGGGTGTCATGTTTGCAATAATACAGGTACCGTATTATTCAACCTACAGTTCTCTGGTTGTACCATGTTAGGATTTGTATACAATTTTACTGAAGACAAATTGAAACAGAACAATGCTTTACTATACTGCAATGGCTACTTGTTTTCACTTCTTTGTTGTTGTTTTAATATTGTAGCTGATTTAAGCAATTAAATTGCAATTCTTTGGGGAGGTTGGAAGGGGGGGGGGAACTTTCACTTGGGATGGGATCTAAAAATTTGTTAGATTGTACCCATTACTTCTGTCAAGACAAATACACAAAAGCTGAAGTACTGGTACTTATCCTATGAAGACTAATGTTTGTAAGTCAGTCCTGGGTTCAAAATCTGGAAGGGTAATGTAAGCACATGATAATTGTAAAGATTAGGAGTGTGTCTCTGGAAAGTGAACAGCATGCCATAGTCTACAAAGAAGTGTAAAAAATATACCTGACACAATAGAGTCTGGTAGCAAGGTTTTGGTTCTAGTCACTACCTTCATATACGCTTGTAATGCAGTTCTTGATCATAGTAGTATTATTATAGTTGTGAAAGTAAAAGCTGTCTTCTCTCTCTCCTAGCTATCCTTGTACAGTAATAGTTCTGGTGCAAGATCTCTGCTCCCTCGCTAATAGAGATCTCTGTCTTGCTACTTAGTTCAGTTAGTGTTCTAGTCATCGTAGTAGTTAGTAAGTTGCATTGTGTCTAGATAGACTGAGATTTAGTAGTGGCAGAAGTGCTGTCTGGTGCATAGCTTAGTTCTTACGTGATAGCTAGGCCTTAGAATTGAGTAGTGTGTTAGAAAGCTGGTCCTTCGATTGTCGCTTGATTAATCGTTTCTGTCCTGGGCACCTTACACCCGCTCAGCGGGAACATCATTGTCACTCCAAGATGCAACTAAACCCATCAGCAATAACATAGTCAACACTAGTGTGATATACAATGTTGAAGTCGTATTCCATCACTTTGAGCGCAATCCTTGCAGATGACAGTTCAAAACCCAGGATGTCATAAGATAAGTGAGAAAATGGTGATCTTTCACAACTTGAAAAGGTCTGGAAGAAATGCCTCATCACAATTACTAATTCCTCATACTCAGTGGCAGAATATCGAATTGCCGCACCATGCAACTGCTCTGAAGATGACAACCACAACTTCTGCATCAATTCTACGGACACTTAGAACACATCCCACACCTTTGCAGCTAGCATCAGTACGTGACACAAATGAATCTGACATAAGTGATACATTCAAAATACAATAATTACAAAAAGAATTATACCACTTACCAAGCACAGATACCATCTCCGAGGATCAATGAACTTTACAGGGTGCCTTGGCAGAGGTAGAAGGTGTCAGTAATGAGGAATAGTTAGCAAAGTTAGGAATAAAATTTCTATAATATCGTATAGAGCCCAGAAAATCTTACCCTTCCTCAGCCACTCATGGAATCCAAAAAAAATTAATGTCATCAATATAAATCAACACAATTATTCAACACTACTGAAAAATTGCTTGATCATTTTTCAAGCCGAATGGGAGAGTTTTAAATAGAAAATTATCAAGTAGAACCTGATAGTACCCTTTCATCAGATCCAACTTTGACAGCACTTTGGATTTGCCAATCTTATCTTATGGAGCAAGTCATCTAGATGAGGTATGTGGTACTGAATCAGGGGAGTGACTTTATTCATACCTCTATAATCAACATACAACCTCACAGCATAATCCGGTTAGGGACTGGAACAATTGGAGCACCCCAGGGGGAGTCTGTACCTCTACCCATCCTTCAGAAACTGCTGAACCACTGCATTAACCTTATCCTTCATGAAATTCACTTAAGCAACATCAAGCTCACCAGACATGTCAACATCTTATGAGAGAAACTTTACTATTGTCTAAACCTGGATCATCAGCTAAAACAGTGGCTAAACTAACACTAGTGGACTCTATCGACCTACAAATTAGCCAAATTAATGTGAATCGACACAATGTGGAATAACATGCCAGTTCTACCAAACACACTAATTAGGACATCTGCTACTGACTTAACAGTAAAAATAGACTTAAATGCAAATTGTTGTCAATTGGTAGTGGAATTTATTTCTACCTTGTGGTAAAGTACAACAAAATTACAACTTCAAATGGTGCCACTATCCACAATAGTGTGCAATGAAAATACCATTATCCCACTTATAACCACGTTACTACTGGATAACTGTCTACAATTACGTAAGCAAATAATACATTGATCTGACTGTGCCACTTAAATTAAAAAAACTATAATATTGAAGATTTAATAAAGATATCAATGTGCTTTTGAGGCTCATTATAGTTTATTTTTCAATGACTGTTAAAAAAAACACCAACAGCATATCTGTAAGAGTATTGCTGAGGTAAATATAAACTTACTGATTGGATCATTTTGAAATATGTGGCATATAATGTTGATAATGTCACCAAAATTCATTTTATGGAGTTGATTAATATTAATGAATAGTACAAAGTACAAGCACGTAACTATTTTTGTTACTCTCATAATTGTAATCAACTATTATTGTAATGTATATACTGTTGTAGTTTTATAACTGTAGCGTAGTGCTCTTAGTTCTTACTTGTTCACTGTTTTTAGCCCAGAGGTAAGACTGGTTTAGTATTACACATACACAAACATGAATACACAACATTCAGTGTGAATCAATGAACTGTGACAAGTGTTAATTAGTGATGATATAATCGTGAATGGTTAGCAAGGTTACTAATGGCTTGTTGTGACAACGTCTAGGAGACTGTATGATCATGCCACAATAATGATGACCCCTTACCTTTCAAAAGCTGGCTTTTAACCATATGCATTGACTATTTAATTCCCTATCGTTATTCTCCTTCTGTTTGTTGTCAAGTTGGTATTGCTTAAGCTTGATTATTTTCACAATAACCTACTTAAGTTAAAAAATAAAGATAAATATTATTAGTTATGATTTAATCTCCTCCTAAGAATCTGCATGTAATGTGTTCACTACAATTAGAACATAGCTTGTGTAGTTTGCGTATTGTGACAGTGAATCCTTCCCTTAGGTCTTATGGGAGGGATTCTCTATGTAGTGCCACCACCTTCAACTCAGGGCTTGTATATGTAGAGTCCCTCTAATTTTGTTATTCTGAACTGTTGCTAAGTTCTCAGTTAGTTAGGTTTTGCATGGCAGTGGTTAACTACCACATTAATTAGTGTCCTTCAGGCCATAAGTGCTGCCTGGGACCTGCAATCAATAGTCTTCAGGGAATGTAAACACAGTAGTTCCCTCTGGAGCAGCTACTAACTACAATGTTAATACTCTTGCATGTAGTGTGATACATATTTGTATTAACTCTGCTCCATATATACTTCAGAGGTCAGCTTCACTCATTGTTTATTCCAAAACAAGGCAATACATTTATAATATATATTTGTTGATCTTCTGAAAAGGTTGTGTTAAAAAAAAAACGGAATGTAACCAGAGTATGTGCATGTGTACGTATTTGTGGGTGATTAAGATGTTATGTTTTAGTGTGTGTACAAATATCATAGCTAGATGTTTTTAGCAACTTTGTTTTCGTAGCATTTTGCCTAATTTTCAGTTTCTGTGAGCAGTAAAAAGAATACAACGTACAAAAACATGTACAAGAGCTTTTTTATCTATTTACAGTTGTAAACATGTATTTTCCCACATTTCCAGAATAAAGATCATAGTATAAGTTAATGATGTGTATATGTATACATACGTATCATTATTGTTATGAAGGAGCTAGGTTACCTCTCCAAGGTATTTAATGTGATTCATTTCTCTTTTTATAGTTATTAAATTAATAGGATGAAGTAGATAGTGAGGCTGGTCATGTCTAGTTAAGAATAACCACTTCATATTTTTTAAAACAAGCACTTCAGGTTTAACAAAGACAGCGTCAGCCAGGATATTTACCTTATCATGTTGTACTATTTTTAAGTATATACGATATTTAGAATTTTGACATTAGAAACCACCTAGTATATAAAGTATTCATATTATAGTAGTAAGTCTAATTTCACTCTGCAAATTCTGTGAGAAATTATGGCTTCTAATTTATTCTTACATAGTTACGTATCTACGTATCTGGTAGTACACTGCTTAAATATAATAGAAATAGTCATAATTGTGCTATGAAATTAACCTTACAAAGAAACTCTACTCGAAATATGTGTTAGAAGTTATTTTGTAATGGATCACATTATTTTCATAGGCTATATACAATCAATGTGATAACTTTTTCAATATGGTCTCATTTCATCTTTAATCTTTGAATAATTACAAGCAATAAGTCAAAATTAGAATGAAATATTGCATTGTGTGTATATGATGAAATGGAACTATGTAGCTAGTAACAAAAAATTTCGAGCCTCTTATAAAATTGCCAAGACTTTCTACTGCACAAATATTGTAGTTCAGTTTACATATGATTAGTTTACTTAGATTCCTGACCTTTGCTGACATGGCTGTAGTAATAGGATATTATTTTACGTCGTGTTTGTTGACGTAGGACTGGTGGAAATTGTGCTACTAAACATACAGCATATAAAACTTGTTTGCCACTTTCGTGTATTATCAACGATGGGCAAGTTAGACTGTAATTAACTGCTAACTAAAAGCAATTTTAGTACATAATATAATGTATTTATGCCAATTTGCAAATTTAATAGTAATTAAATCCTGACTATTATATACTATTTCTTATGCATTTCATGAGATGCGTCTTCAGTGACAGTTCGGCATTAGCTTGTATTCTAACTTTCTCTACAGCAAAATAATATTTATGAATTGAAAACATTAACATGTCTCAAGTTTTACTTTGCATATAAACAAACACTCATCTGAGGATAGGATTGACAGCAGTTTCTAGCTGTTTCATTGTCATAACAGCAATGTGGATGACAAACAAAGACACCAAAGCTACAATAAACTCTTGTCAATGCCATCTATTTTGTGACTCCATATTGATAGTATGTATAATCATTGCCTTTTTAATAACTTCCCGGTAATTCTTGTAAGATATATTCTGTTTTTTTTTGTAACAGAAATTAATTATAAAATTTTTGGTTGTTGTAACTCAGTAGCTAAAGCACTTGTGCAGTAAATAAGGTGTCCTTTGATTGATACCGTTGATAGTGCAACAAGTCTTGCTTCAGTATTGTGTTGATAATCAAGCAACATACAGAGAATAGATACGGAATGCATACCTTACATTAACTCCACTCTTTGTAGTGTGATAGCGCAGGGGCCATTGCACTTCTCTTCTAGCTACATGTATTGCGTAGCAAGGGGTAGGTCTAGTTCTACCAAGGTATCTGTAAAATATGGATTTGAGGAGGTTGCAAACATCTACTCTCCAAAACAAATAATGAATCAGGAATGTAATAATCTAAGGGGCAAACTGCAGGTGAGGTGAAGGATCAAGTAGGGAGGAAAGCATTAGCTGCAAGCAGTGGTTAGCAAGGATGTGCTAGCAGGGATCAGTATAGGGTGTGCTGGCAGGGATGGGTTGGGGATGTGCTTGTAGGGAAAATGTGCTTGAAGGGATTGGTAAGGGATGTTATGGCAGGGGCTAGCAAGGATGTGCTAGCAGGTGGGATGCAGGACCTGGTACCCACTGTTGGCTGGAAGGGAGGCTCCAGTGCATTACCAATCTCTACCCTACCAGTAATGATTATGGTGGATAAAGGGTGGGGGGTGGGCATGAGCAATCTTGAATGACAAGGTTAAATATTGGCATGTTAATATATTTTTGTAGTTATGAATAATGCAATAAAAATTCTAACTAGAGAATCAGCTAATGTTATAATTAGAGATTATAATACAATATGGAAGCTAGCTGTGTGTGTCTAAAGAAGTTAAACATTCAGGATATGCTATAAAATATTACTCACATGGTGCTATAAAACATCTGATAACTTTATTTTGAATGAGTTAAAGATCACATGATCACACCATGAAAAACTTAATTACAAAACTACATGTGTATGAGTTATGTCTTTGCTGATCTGGCTACCTCAGCATACATATTATCTGTTGGTGAACAATTTGTCATCCTTGGATTCTCAACAGCAAGAACATTTCCACAGTCTGGGTTGTACTTAGGTATGGGTGGGGCATCTTCATCAACTGGAATTTCATTAGTGGGAAGTTGGGTGGGTACTGACTGTGTTGTTGCTATGGCTGCAGGTATCTCTTGCTCTAGCACATGATATATAGGCATCTAGTAAGAAAAAATATGTGACAATAAGACTTAATCTAATTTTCAGTAGCAATGCTTGAATTGACCATGGAGATTTTTATTGCTGTTGGAAAGTGAGTGGATATATATATAATAATATACACATATATATAGACATAATAGTATATGCATGTCACATTAGTAACATATCTGAGAGTATTTATATTGACAATTATTTAATCTAGATTTGCAGGGGCAGCTAACTTGGCTAGTCTTAGGTAAAATCCTATCACTTGAGGTGTAACAGACTATGAGAATCTGGATGGATGTTATTGAAGACATTATTTGGATTTACCAAGCCATTAATATTTGAATGCACGTGAATTCCACCATTCCTTTAGGCTAATAGGCTACAACTTTAATTTGCTAATTAACACTGATTTGAAGACACACGAGATGAGTAACTATCAAGTTCTAATACATGTCTTTTTAAGACAACCCATATTTTATCCACCTAGTATTGCACAGGACTAATAATTAGCTTCACTGAGGCATTAGTTATATTATGGTAACTGAACAATCCGAGTAGAAATAAAGCAAATATTTCTGTGTTACTAAAACTTACTTTTCCTATTTCTGAATAAGATTCTTCTTTTTCATTTTCCCGTGATGTCTTATGTTTTGTAGTATTTAGAGAGTCATACATAACATCTGTTACAGCTTCCTCAGTTAGGTCTGTGTTCTCTGTTTTGTCCATGTGATCATTGAGTACTGATTTGAGAGTCAGTTGAGTTATGTTACCCTATAACATATCATATCCATACTGTAAATAATCTGTTAAACATGTATTTAATGATTTGGCATATTAAGTCACAAGGTAGTTATAAACATCAAAGAAATTTGAGCGAGTTCTTGACATGTGTTTGATGGCTATATTCTTTAATCTCCAATTATTGTTACATGGACTTTGTTTCAGTTCACACAACTAGTAATTTCATTCAACAAAAAACCATGCATTTTAAAATTGTTAATATTGTAGATCAACAGTACAATTATTTTAGATTTAGCTTGTGTTAGTTAACTCATGCAATATGTCCAAATATTGTCATTATACTTCACATTATAGTAATGACAGCTATTTACAACATACAGAAATTGGTAAATTCCTGGAATAAAGAAAGCTTAGAAACTGCTACAATGATGCTGTACTCATAACCAAAAAAAATTTTGAGGTTAAAATCAGATTGAGATTATGTACTATCTTTGATATTGTTCAAGTCTCATATAGTCTGTAAAGGCAATTGAAATGTGATAATACTAAAAGTTTTTATTCTAGAGGTTAACTCATCATTTGTGAATTTTAACTTAAATGCCTTATGAATATTAACATTATTATAAGTTGTTTTTAACACACTCGAACATCATTTGGCTGCCAGAATTATCACAGTTGTTTAATATAGCTGTTATGTGATTTGTAACAATAATACTGGGAAAAAATTTGTAAGTTTTCTTGAACTTATTTTACTGAATGTTGGAGAAGTATAAAAGTACTCCTGACAAACTTCTTGGCCTAATTAGCAGCCACTTAATATTAACCCTTTGCAGACTAAATTATGGACAAGAAATGCAGGATTTTAAGCTGTTCACTTAATATCTTGAATAACTTATAAACCGTAATTAATTGTTATCTGCAATGAATAATATAATATGAAACTACTTCAATTTTACTTTAGGATTTTCTAACCACAAAAACACCAGGTTGCCCATGGAAACCATATGCTGTTGATTGACTTTAACGAACTATATTATCATGAGTATATGTAGAATAAACATGGTTACTTTGCTTTACAGTCATAATTTTATAATTCTCCTATTTTGTAACACTTTAGACACAGTTGCACTATTGTTAGAAATTCTATAGATATGGTATTTTCGATACATAATCTATACACATTGAAATAGTTAGTTAAATTTGATGCATGAACAATGGTTCAGATAAAAAAAATTGTGTTATATTATTAGATCAAAACATCTTGAAGGAGCAACAGCAGGAGTAGTAGCATCAATAGTATTGAGAAGTACACCACCTGGAAGATAGGTACTCAGAAGAACTACTAGCAATGTAGAGCCATTTTGAGCAGTGACATTGCCTATAGGTAGGCTTCATCAGAGCTCTCAGCATCTAGCTCTGTCATATTCAGCATTTGATTTTCACTCTCTTCATTTAGTGCTAACAAAGTCATTTCTTCTCTCGTTGTAAAGTCGGTTCAATTCAGTCAGCCAAAATTCAAAAAATTTCTATTGCTACCCCTCATGAAACATCATAATGACGCCCAATTCAAGCTGAATTCATTAATTTAGATAATAACACCAATATGTAAAGCATACACAAGATAAAGGGGTCAATCTAAGCCCAGGTACGACCAGGTCAATTTGACCCCTATCTGCCATTAAAGGATTATCTCAAAATATGTAAATGCGATTAACTTACCTTAGTCTCTATAGACAGATCACTTTCATGTTTCTTGTCTGATCTAATTTAGACATTAATAGTTGATATAATATTATTATGTATATATAATATGTATATAATGTATATATAATATATGAATGTATATATACATATTATATATAATAACGCTTTTTACACTTACTTCTGTAACCTGTCTACTTGGCAAGCACCGTTGCCTGCAACACATAACAAGCAAACCATATGTTATAGTATAATGATATCAAAGCCATCAGTTTGCTTACCGTAGTGGCAGAAACAAGTAATTAAAATGATGAAAAGTATTACAATTCCAATGGCCACAATAACTACTGCTATACTGATTACTATCACAGTTATGTTGTTGGTTGTATTCTCTTTAAGTGTTGTGACATTATCATTACTAGCTGGCTCTGCATTAGAATCGGTGCACAACAAAATTCATACAAAAAATTATAATCCCAATAAATTGCATTACCTGTTGTGGTAGTGCATACCGCATCAAGACTAATAATTTCCTGTGAAAAAACTACATCTCCATTGATATCAGTGACAGTGAGGTTATATTGTGTGTTTACATCAACACTCACTACCTCATAATTTTCTCCCATTATAGAACCATTGATATACCTATTAGTTGATGATAATTCATAGGAACATCCACTATAATTACATCCTATGATATAGTCACATGAAATGTTATATATTCCAGTCCTCACTGTATGGCAATTGTTAACACCTTCAAAGTCATTTGTACATAATTTATGTGAAGATAAGTAGCAATAAATTTATGATAACAATTTTTCATAAACTTACAGAATTGCTGAGATTCAGAGAATGCTATTCCTAAGCTGTTGTTAGATATAATAGTTAAGTTGTAAACAGATTTTATATTTAAACCTGAAATTATAACTGTCATCACTGAGTTAATTACAACAAGTTTTGATGATATTGTAGGCAGAATAGCATTTTGACTTTGAAGCAAAGCAAATAAAAAATTTCTTTTTTCTATTGGACAATCTAACAACTAAACATTATCAGAGTAATTAGAATCAGCTATTATTGTATAAATTATGTATAAGTACCTGTATAGTCAGATTTAATGAGTAGAAGTCCCCCACTTTAAATATGGAATAGTCAATATCATTTGTAGAAGGTATGTAAGGTAGAGTCGTGTTAACACATGAAGGTGGACTTTGTCCTACTATATTAGTAGCTGTGATACACATGGTAAAGGGATCACATGACCTCACTCCTTCCAGTGTGAAGTTATAGGAGTCAGTATCAGTCACATACTCAGTGATGTTATTCAATTGACTTGGACTCAAGAATGTGAGAGTAATAGTGAAATTAACAGATACTGTCGGAAAGATTCTGTAATCCCATGAAGTCATCAATGTATGGCCTTTCAAAAAAATGCCCAGTGCACAGGGAGGATCTGGAATTCCTGTTATAAACATGAAGAAGTCATTGTTAAAATAAAACTTACAAGTTAAAATAGTTAGAAATAAGATTGTCTAGTAAAATTTGCCAGTGTTAATTACCACACAATGTATGTTAACAGATGTTACAATGTACAATTATTACATAGACATGAGGCAATGAAATAGCACAGAAATTATGTTTCATAATTTGATCATGAAAAATGTATTATATATGCTACTTTTTCATATATTAGGCATGTCCTTTATGTGATGTATCTGTGTTTCCAGTGTTCCTTATGAGGACATGTAGTGATGTGTATTATTTAGAATATCGGCTAAGCAAGTCAAAGTGCATATATCATAAGTTTTGTTCATAGCTTATATATCCACAATCACTTGGATCGCTAATTCTAATGAGGGCAACTCTATCATAGTGGCTGAAATGCTTAATTACGATTTCCTATTAGTAAAAGTATTCTATTAAAATGTCATGTAATCGAAGGGAAAACTATATTTGTAACTAAGACTAAATCACAATCTAGCAATGACTTACCATAAATTGTTACATTTATTTTTTTTGAAAATGTTAATTGATTAGAAAGTAGTATAGCAACACAAGTAACTGATGTAATACTGGTATTTGTAGTGTTCAGAGTCAGCATAGATAATCCAGACTGTCCAACTACTGTCACTCCTGGCAATAGAGAATTATCTGGAGTTACTGGTATAGGATCCATATTGTTGAAAATAATATTCCATCCCACTATCCCATATTCTAATGTGCAGGTAATAGTTCCTGATTTTCCAACTGGGAGAACGACAGGGCCACTTGGTTGAATAGTAGCTATAATAATATTTAATAAGCAATGTTAGCTATGTACACATTGATATATAGAGCTGAGTTAATAAGCATTAAAACCAATTATAAAAACATCAAGATCACAACAATGCTTAATTTATCATCTAACATAGTGTGTAGGAATAGAACATATTATGGTGTAGTCACACATTTACTAACATGGGCCTTTACCAAATTGGTTTTGCAGTAAGATTATTATGTATAATGTGAAACCTGAAACAGTGAGCCATGGGAGGAAATAGGAAATTTTCTGACACACTTGATACTGAGTAACATGAAATAATTGATGGGATGTTAGTTGTGGATGTGACAAATATTTAAGAAGGAAGGTGTAAGGAAGGCAAAGATTATAATTACAATGAGTTGCTTGGTTTTGTTGGGTTAGATTGTTGCTTAAAAATTCTCCACAACAGAGTAATGAATAAAAAATTGTTAAGATTAAAACTGACACAATATTTTTAGCAATTTCTTGCTTTTTTCTTACTTGTTCTTTATTGGTTACATACATGGTTGTGGTGATTAACTTCAAACAGTACATTCTCAATAAAATGTCTTTGTGATGTGACCGCTCAGAAGGTAACAAACTTAGAAAATTAATGCAACCTTCTAATTTTACTAACTAGAAAACTATATTTTCTGTTACCTTGAGAGTTAACTTGAAGAATATGAATCATAGTGCTCACATATAATACAATGATAGTAGCCATGGTGGGTAGAAGCAATCTACCTAAATAGCATATAAGCTAGTTCCCAAGAACTATTCAAACAATAGAGGGCAAGGTAGCGGCAAACTTCAGAAGCAACTTCAGAATCAACTTCAAATAGACGTATACAACGTAAGATGCGTAGTAATTATGCTCCCAGTGGGGCGTGTCAGACTAATGTCGCCCGGAAATTCTGTAGCTCTGGCGACAAAATTTACTGGTAAAATTGTCGCTCGTAGGAAAATTTGTCTCTTATTTAAAGCGGTGTAAGTTTCTAATGCCATTCAACAAGGTTCAGGAGAATATGACCTCCTCTATAATGAAGAGATTTGCACTAGGGTGGGTATAATTTGAACTTATCTGACTGTTATATTGCACAGCAAGCATTTAAAATGAAAGGATAGTCCACTGTACTGTATTTAGCTAGTTATTTTGATCCTTTAGTTTAAGTTTAAATTGTGGACAATATGCGTGCTTAAGGCTGTGATCAGCAAAGACAGCACTTCAGACGCCCTTGGAGTAGTCTGGCGTAGCCGACCCTTTACCTTCCGTTATTGGTGGGCGGGGGAGGAAGGAAAGGGTCTGGTGTCATGAACGTATAGTAGTTGTTCCGGCGCAACGATAGTTGAGCTCCAATCAGATTGCTTGAATCGACTTAATTGCATATCTTACCCAACCTCGAGTCTGGAGAGAAGTGCGTTTTACAATGTCTGCGATGTCGACCGCGCTCGGTCTGAAGTGATGTCCATTTTTGAAAAACTAATTGGATATTCAGTGAAATCAGAACAACTGGAAGTAATCACAGGGATCTTACGAAGGGATGTTTTTGTTGTTCTTCCAACAGGATTTGGGAAGAGTCTTTGTTTCCAGTGTTTGCCTCTACTATACGACAGACTGTTTCCAGAAGAGGCCAACTCTATTATTATTGTAGTAACACCTCTGACTGCTATAATGAAGGGGACCAGGTAAGAAAATAAACCGCAGTTTATGATTTTTAGCTATTAAGAATGTTATTTGCAGGTTACAGTTTTGTCCAGAATGGGTATTAAAGCCTGTTATGTTTCTGGAGAGCAGGATGATGAAAGAATGAGAAAGGACGTTATAAAAGGAACATATCAAATAGTATATTTCACTCCAGAGATGATTCTGGCAAGTAGAAGATGGAGAGAAATGCTCATAGGAGAAGTATACTCTCATCAGCTTCGAGCTTTCATAGTGGTTGAAGCTCACACAGTGAAAAAATGGTATGTCACAATACTGTTTCACATATTTTGTAAAAAAATATAATTAATTGTTATCTTAAAAAAAACAGGGGAGATACATTTAGGAGGCTACTTCTGGGAATTGGTGAAATAAGAAGCTTACTACCATCACACGTTAATATTATGGCACTGACAGCAACAGCTACAAAAACACTCAGAAGAGATATTGCACGTATCATTGGAATGAGAAATGAATTAATTGTTTCACGACCTCCTGTGAAATCAAATGTGATGTACTCAGTGGTCCAGACTTCCTCAGTTGAAGAAACGTTTTCTTTGATTTCAAAGAGACTTCACCATGAGCGACAAGCATGCCCTCGAATGATTGTGTACTGCACAAACTATAGAGACTGTGCAAGCATTTATCTGTATTTTAAGAACTGTCTGGGAAACTCGTTTACAGAACCATCTGATGCACCAGATCTCCCTAGATTCAGGTTGGTCGATATGTACATGAGCTGCACGGAAGAGATAGTAAAGGAGAGCATTGTAAACCTGTTTACCAGTATTTCTATATTACGTGTCGTAATTGCTACAGTGGCATTTGGGATGGGGGTTGATTGTCATGACATTCGCCAAGTTATCCATTATGGATCCCCTAAGTCTTATATTCAACAGACAGGTCGTGCTGGTCGTGACAGTCTTCCTTCCTTAGCAGTTCTTGTTAAGAATACTGGCAGAAGGAGATATGTGGATAAGTCAATGACTGAATACTCAAATAATGATGTTGCATGTAGAAGAGATACCTTGTTTCAAGATTTTGATGAGTACTCGTGTACTTATGATGGACCTTTGTGTTTGTGCTGTGATGTATGTCAAAAGCTTTGCACATGTTCGCACTGTTCTGATAATCACTTATTCACTTTCATCTCAAATTCAAAAGAATAATTTTAAAAAAAATTCCCATTTTGATTTCTAACATTTTTTTTTCAAGATAATATTTATTTTTTTTACAAATGTGATGAAATTCATACTGATGCAGATCATTAAAATTAAATATGATCAATGATCCATTTAATTAAAGTGTCTTTGTCCAATACATGTAAAACATCCCGAGGTGTGCTAAAACAAGAGTGACATCTGCCCTGGTTAATTGAGAATATTTTGTTTTTTAGCAAATGTTCGATAATCATGTTGACATCTTTTCCTGAGCTTGGCACCTTGTGAGCACCAAACACATGGGTAACTCCATTTTCAGTGTCATAGTTGTCAAGAACTGGTACCACTGTTCCCAATGTCTTCACTATCTTTGTGATTGCCTTCTCAGTTTTATTCGCCCAAAGCCCCCGAACAGCCTCCTTGCACACTCGGTTGAGATGTTCTTGGAATAAGTCACAGGGAATATTGCGTCCTGGAATACTATGAGTATTTACAAATCGACTCCACAGGAGCTCTTGAGACAAGCAAGGAGTGAGCATATACTCATATTGATTCAGCATATTGAGGACTTCAATGGAATGATTTTTTCTATTCGAACTCTTGAAAAGTGGTATAAGTTATTTCCAATACCGTAGTATTCGTAATCTGAAAAAACTAAGTAAAATGATCCCACACCAAGGAGCTGTCTGCCATAATCAAAAATCTATTATGTACAAATATATGTAATACATAATTAGGCATAAAAATACAGCAATATAGCAGACTATAAAAAGGGAGGGGGATGGATTATGTTAGCATGATAAATAGCTGACCTTGTCTTGCGATGGTGCTGGTGATTGGTTGAAATCAAACGAGGCAAATTTGTTCACAACTCCCTCACATATTTCCTGAAGGATTGTCTTTCGTTCATCAGCTTGTATCATCCACAAGTTTTCAGGATTACTTACACTATCAATATCTGGAACGTCAGAAAGTGACTTTGTTGGAGTGCTGCGACCAAAATATGACACTTCACAATTAACTTGAAGAAATCATCACACTCATTGTACTTCTTTGTAGGATCACCAGATACATTTGATCGCCCAATCAAATTTCTTAATTGATACAGTGTACCATGATCAGCTCCAGAGAAAATAGAATAATAATACTTCCAAATTACCTGTATGAAACATAGCATTATTAAAATATATTGGTAATTGATGTTTAAAAGTAACTTACATCAAGCAAGTTCATTTTAGTGTGCCAATCTTCTGCACAGGGAATTAATCCATCCAGACGAGTGCCACAAGTCACAGAGTTTACTCTAGTCTTTTTGGCTCCTCTTGCTCGTGCAGCTGTCAGTTGATCACCGCCTAAAAGGATAGGGTGAAGTGATGCTTGACATATATCAACCTCTTCTCCAATACTTGGAACAAACAATTGTTTTGTTGTTTGCGTTAGAGGAACATACTGATGCAAGTGTAGCATGATGTCAACCATGTCATCTCCCAAATTTTCATTCTTTGCTAGAACACCTAGGGGCACCTAATAACATGTAAGAGACATTGAGGAATTTTAGTTGTGCCCTTAGCTAATTCCCTGAGATAGTGGATAACAATCACATAACATTTGGAATCTCAAGAATATTAGTTGTTCATGAATAGATGGTCTAATTAACCCTATTGACTATTCCTAGGTTGGACATGAGAAGAGGGAGGATCTTAGTTTCAAACATAAAAGTGACAATTGCAAGTCCTAATAGCAATTGAACATCCTGTTAATACAAGAAATTAAGGACTTTAATTACAATTACTTACTACAATGGACTTTGATGACATTTCAGAAGAATACTTATGTGGTATATGCCATTTCACAATGTCCTCAAACGTCAGTTTGAAATACGGCATGTGTTGTGTCAGAATTCGACCAATAATAGTCCCAATATTAAGTCTTAGTTCTTTGTCATCCTCTGCTGATGGTAATAGCCTTAATGCTCGATGTTTAGGACAGTCTTCACATCCTTGTGGGCGTTCATCAGGATATTCCCTGAGATCAACTCGATTTTCAATTGCACAGGCATGAAAGTAGTGCAATGACTTGTTGCTGTGATCTTCGACTCTCATGAACCTCGTTTTCACTCCTTTGTCAATATTGTCACCAATGAGCTTGTATCCTAGCTATTTTGGAACGTTTGCCTCACTTGTAGCAGTAACTCCTGCATAAAGAAAATAAAAATGCACCTATTATCTGCATATATTCTTACCACAGGATTCCATCCCCTCAGTAGTACTGTGGAGATTCGATTGTGAAGTCAAAACACCTCCTTCAACAGTATCTTCATTAGCCAATAATGATATGTCAGAAGACAATGGTGAAAACTGAGGTGTTTGGGCACTAGAAGTGGTGGAGGAGTGGGACTAAGAAGTGGACTCTGAACAGGAATCAAACAGCTCATCCTCTGAAACTGGCCCAATCGACTGACTTGATAAAAATTGATCCTCCTGTGAAAACATACATCAAATGAAAGTTGCTTAGTTTGATTGTCGCAACCAACCTCTCCAAGTCCTTCCTTAAGATCTGCTACAAGTTTGTCCCTCCAAGTCTTCACCAGTGTATCGTGTCCAACTCCTATCAGATTCATTAGCCTGTTAGTTGTTACATGGGACATACACACATTGACCTTCTGCAGTCGTTCATACACCTGAGATAAAGAACATACTAAACACAATTAGCATAGAAACTTTAAAAATTCATACCTGTTTTCCACTACTTCCGGCACGAAGGATCAAAGACAAAATTCTTTGAACCATGCTCATTCTTGAATACCGGAATTTCAGCAGAATGGCACTACACATGCCTACAATAGCATCTCTGTTCATTCGAGGTCTACGTCGGTATGTGCAAGATAGTAGCAACGAATGAAGAATTGGAGCATTTAATGAAAGCTCATCTAGAACTTTGCTCCAAGTGAACTTTTTCATATCAGCTATATCTTGGCTACCTAAAATAGACTTCGTTTTGTGAGAAGACATTATAGTAAGCTCTTGTCGTAGCATTATTCCAATCTTCTTCAAAATGTAATTGCGACTCCCTGGGTTGTTCATGAGATCAGATATAATGGCATACGTACTTATTCTTGCTAAAGACTTGCCCAAAATGTTTGCGATTTGGAGTTAATGTAAAACTTTTCAGTCCACTTTTATACTCATATAACATGAAGTCATGCTTTATTATACTTAACTTGATAAACCATATAAAACGTACTGAAACATTTGGCGAATCCATTGTTGGAATGGGAGATGAAGTACTTACAGGAGGAGGTTCCTGCTCAGACAAAACTAATATTCTCTTTGCTTTCTTTGCTGGAGTCGTGCAAGCATCTTGTGAAGTGGTTCGTGGCCGTTTCTGTGCTCTTCCTCCTCTAGAGGTAATCTTGGCAACAACCTTGCTGATGTTTGATATGATTGTCTAAAACAGATAGAACAACACATAAATGGTCACATCATAAGTGAATATGAGAGTAAAAAATATATATATATTTTTAAAATAAACAAAACATAATAGAGTAGCTTGAAAATAACAAATATTTTATTACTATTTGTGCCATTATATTTCTTATAGTACATTTTATTGTATTTTGTACATATTTATTGTCTCTTTTGATGGTAGTAAGATGCAACACATAACTCCAAATAGACACAAGACTAGATTTGAAGCAAGTAACATTGTAGAAATTTTTTTTTAAGTCTTTCCATAGCTTTGCTTAAGAATGTAGTACAGAGCTATAGCTAGCTACAATTAATTCCTATCTTGTTTTCTCAGAATATAAATTGCACTTACTAGGCACTTAATACACTCAACATGAACTAACAGGCCTACCTCTTTAGCCAGCAGCAATTTACCATAGGCATAGAGAAGCATTTTCTGCACATGAAACTTGGTCCAGGACACAGAAGTTCATTTACATCAATCTGTGGTTGGGTCTTTTCTAGTTCTTGAGATATAATCTCTTTACAATAAATGGTAACTCTCCCTGAAATATCCAGGAGTCTTCTGTCTTTCTTTGCAGCGAGTTCTCCACAAGCCAGACAAATCGGAGATGCAGAACTTGCAGCCATGGCTGGTATAGACGTTCCACTTAAAATTTCAGCGCAATCTATACTAAGAAAACCACTAGACCGCAGAATGATGGCGAATGACTTTTTCTACATTCCATTCGAACAACTACTATACGTTCATGACACCAGACCCTTTCCTTCCTCCCCGCCCACCAATAACGGAAGGTAAAGGGTCGGCTACGCCAGACTACCCTTGGAGGTGAACACTTGGTAGGGGCAAAACCTATCTCAAAGTTATAGTCTTTATTGAAATAGAATCATGGAGAATGTTAAAAGTATATGGCCAGTTATTTGACAAGTGTCATAGAGCAAATTGGCAATTTCAGTATGTATTTCAAGAAATCATTACCAAATACAAATTTATAATGTCACAATTGATTCATCATTGACAAAATAGCTAGTTGATAATTGTATATTATGTGTTTGTACTGAATATATTGATTTAATTTTTAATTATTCTCTCTTGGCATCACTGAAGTGGCATAAAAATAATGCTTTTTTTTTCCTGGTCAATGAGTTGTGAACATGCAGGAGTAGAAAGCCAATGTGCTTCTCACCTTCATAGAGTACAACAAGCTAGTAGCTACTAAATATCCTGCTTAGCTAAACATTGACACATGGCCACGTCCATAGTTTTGTGAGAGGATGTGTCGATCTGCTAGATAGTTTAGTTAGAGTACAGTTTTGTAACACTCTGAATGTTATAATGGCTGGATGCAGACCTAATTAAAATGGGTCCCACATAGCATGCGGCCATGATTCCATAACAAGCTCAGCAATAAATGAGAAATTTAGGCACATTTGGAAAGAACTATAGAGCGAGTTTCAGACCATTAGAGAAAGAACTGAAAAACAAAATCAATGTTAATCCATGCCTAATCTCCTAACTATAGCATATGCACAATTTTCATCAAACTCCACAAATTATAAATTGCTTCTAGTCCTTGAGGGGGGTGGGGGGGGGGGGGGGGGCTAAATACTTATATGGTTTTAACTGAGCACTGATCACACACAAGCCAAGATGACCACAGATTATTCTAGAGGATGTTGATATAGTTAAACAGTAAAACACAGGTCTGAGTAAAATAAATCTCCTATAAATGAATTGGCAAGGTTAGGATCGTAACATCAGCTCCTATCCTTGCTAGCAACTTAGGTATACAAAGCATTTTAGACATGGGGGGCTAGTACGCTTTCAATCATGATTACACTTTCATATAATTGCAAAATATAAAGTCATGTTTTAAATTAAACTGGGTGTGGTTTCAATGGTCTTAGAGATTCAAATTTGCTTCCTACGCTCCTGCATGTATGCAGTATTCAAGAGAATTGCATGTTAATAACTTGGTACAGGGTTTGGCTGCAAAAACTTTTGAAAGTGAAGCCAAGGTAAAGGGATTCCATTTGAATTATGTATTCATTGTCCTCGACCAATTTCATGCATAAATCTATCTTAACACATTATATGTGTCTTGGCACTTAAAGTCAAAATAGCATGACAACACACCAAAATATATGTAGTTAAAGATAATCCTTTGGGTATTTTAAGATATCGAGAAAAGATCGATTGTTTCAAGCCGACGGAAGGGAACGGTTAGGTCTATTATAGTGGGAACGACTTAAGCTACGACGATAAAACTTAGAGAGCTCAATATCTGGACGACGACAACTCTGTAAGTGCACAAAAAAAATATTTTTGAAGGGTGCCCCGTTTTCCTGTTGAAGTCATATATATATAACATGCATAAGATCATGCAGTAACCTCTCCCCTCACGCCCCCTTTCCCCCCCTTCCTAATCAACCTAAGTAGGGAGAGTTAGCTAGCAGCTTAACTCACTGGGTGACTCTAACACCTTTTCCTTTTGGCTTAAAAGCTCGGCCTCCATTAATACAGCAATACTTTAGCTCATAACTCCACTCTTTTCTTTACAGTTTTTTATAGTCCTGGCTTCCCTTTTCCATAATTCAACATAATTAGCCTTCTTAAAATCATCAATCTTCTTTTCTACTCTCTTAAAGCATTATTATTTTTTACTGAGACATACAATTTAATAACTGAAAAATAAGTAATAATCGATGTAAAATTATAATATGATGTCAAGTTTAAAATTACGATTTAGTCAATAACATTTTTCTGTCATTTCTTCATAACATTGCAGTGGTGTAGGAAGGGAGGCTGGAGCCCCTCCCATAATTATTGAGCTCAATATAACAAGGTTATTTCTCACATGAACACTTTTAAACTACATTAACCAATGCCTACCTCCCTTACCCCTCACCATGCCAAAACATTCCTACACCACTGCAAAGTCTGTCAATTCAAACTTGTCTGTTTTTTCTCTATGAATATGCGTCATTATGAATCATTCCTTTAAAAGAAATTGTCTTAAGTAGGTTTCTGAGTTCAGTATCCTTGAATTACAGTAAGCAATTACAGGATGTTGTAATAATTATGACCAGGAAAGAAGAAAAAAATCCCAGATCAAATTACAGCTGAAAACTTAACTGTCAGCATTGACTCGGTATAACACGTATGTGCAATATAATATTATGAAAAAATTGTGCCTTAAATGATAATATTATTATGATGATGAAACTTTGCTTGAAGTTAATCTATACCCTAATAATTATTTTTAGCTATAGGGGCATTGGTGATTTGTTCTATTACAAGAATGGCAGCCACTTTTTTCCAGTGGCCATGGTGTTCAACATGACCGCAAATAGATAACACATCTAAAAAATTCTTGCTAGTAGACCAGGCACTAACATCATAATAGCTACCTACAGCTACTAATGTTAATTTCAAAATAAAATCTAATTGGCACATTAATTAGCATTATAATGGCTAAATTAGAACATTAATAAAACTTACAGTAACATTCAGTCATGTGCTAGCTATGGTGCCAGCTAGAACATAAAGAGTAAAAAAAACTTTAAAGATGAGCAAGAGAAGTTTACCTGGTTACTGATTGTTAATACGTTACTCTCTCACTAGAAATGGCCAAAGTTATAAAGTGGTGGATCTTAATATGCAACAAACTTCTTCCGAAGCTATGACAACTGACTGGAGCAAGTGTGTTCTCTGCCAGGAAGACATGGCAGAACCTCTTCAATGTCCTGCTGAGTCCCAACATGGCACACAGATGAGTAGAATAAAGAAAGAGAACAACAGAATATTCTGAAGATGATATGGAAGCCAATATAAGATTATTCCAGAAATCCTCTAAATGCATAACATCTGTTGAAACGTGCTTTTTTGTGACCAATTGGCATAAGCTGAAACAGTTAAGCAAGGTATCAACTTTTGATGTTGATAGCAGAGTACGACAATGTGTTATTAAATAGCAGGACCAAGAATTACTTGCTAAACGAAGTGTGGGTGATCTAGTTGCTCAAGATGCTCAGTATCATTGCTTTTGCTGCACTTATATCTTGTATGGAAAATGCTCGCATGGATCACCTTGGTAATAGCATCAGTTCAACAACTCAATCTTGCTGAATTATGGGTTACTTTCGTAATTGGAAATAATTTCAGTTTTTGTTGCCCATGAAATAGCCATGGCACTTGGAACTTATAAATGTGCTGCACTACCCGTGTTTCATGCTGTCACTTGATGAGACACAGTGTCTTTCTTTGGAGGCAGAGGCAGAGGCACCAAGACTGCATGGGACACATGGAAAGAATACCAAGATGTTACTCCAGCTTACTTTGCCATAATAAATAGGCCAACACTTCAGACTATTGAAGAATGGTTGTGGCCACTGTAGCTATTTGTAGTGTTTCTCTATGATTGAACCAATAGTCTAAATTATGTAAATTAAGCAAGTATGAAGCTCCCGGAAAGGTAGAACAATCGACAGATTACCCCCTACACTTGTAGCTTTCATTCAGCATTTAAAAAGGGCTACTTACCAAGCTGGTCATTGCTGGGCCCAGAGGATGATCAAGGCTCTAGAGCTTCTACTGCATAGTGAATAGGGTTGGAAAAAAGTGAATGGGACTGGGAATCATTCTGGACAATACTACCCAAATCTCCACAAGTTTGTACAGAACTGGCAGAGTGGCTGTGTAAATAGTTGTAGAAGGTGGCAATTAAAAAAAAAAAAGAATCTGCTTTGCATAGCACTGTCCTATGCCTTTGTGGTGAAAGACTGAATCATATTTTAAGTTACATGTATTCTTTAGACTCTATGCATATTTACATGGTAATAATATAAACTCTTTTCAATGGTTATTATAAATGATTCAAAAATGGCATCTATTTTTTCACATGTCATATCTGTGATGTCCCTATAGCCAAACTTTATTCTTACATCATATCCTAGCACTACACAAAGGTTCATGCTTTTATCATCTAAAACACAATTGTTTCATGAAATTGAGCTTTAACTCTAACAGAAGTTGTTTAAATTAAGCAGACATAATATTGACCTAAATGTATTAGTATTTAGTGCTGAAGTGTCCAACATTGCAATAACATAGAATAACTTAAACTTTTCAATATTATGCAAGGATCCAATTTATTTAATCAAAATTAACACTTGTATAATAAGGCAATAAGTAGTTCAGATTTCACCACAATGTTTTTGCACTGAAAATGTAGTAATAATGGTTAAGTAACAACTACTATTTCCTTGCTTTGTAACCAGCACTGGAAAAATATTGACTTTCAGTACAGGGCAACTGTTGCACTTTCCTCCACATTCCAAACCTTTGTCCTGCACAATAGGACAAGTGCATGAAATCAAACATTTTGGTCCTATACTAATGACATCCGGAAATATTAGATTTCTCAGGAAATGTATATCTTTTCTAATGTCTGCAGTTTTCCTGTAGCTATAAATTTCGCTTCCAGTGTATATTCGACATTTTTGATCACTTGAACTCAGTTATTATAGTGAAAATAAATATAACACAGAATATGAATGATACTTCTTAAATTAATTTTTAACTAACTAGAGAGTCAAAAAAAACTTAATATATCATTGTTTTGTAGTTGTAATGTTATGCTGAATGGAAGAAAGTGCATTCTGCCTATTGTTCTTCCTCCAACAAAGCTTCCATCTTCATAGTATAGTGCGAATTGTAATTGTTGTTCATGTGCATCGAACAGGCCAAGCAGGTATTTTAGCAGAGTAAAATATTATTCAATGTGAATTTATCATCACACATCCTCAGCTCCATGACTTGCATACAACCATTTGGGCATTAATGTTACAGGGAAAGTTATAGGAGTCAGTATCAGTCACACACTCAGTGATGTCTTTCAATTGACTTGGACTCAAGAATGTGAGAGTAATAGTGAAATTAACAGATACTGTAGGAATGATTCTATAATCCCATGATGCCATCAATGAATTGTCATTCAGGAATATATTCACATCATTTGGAGAGTTTAAAATTCCTGTTAGTAACATGAAAATACCAAATAAATGTGTGTTATAATCCAAATTTTTGCTGGGAGCTCATTAACTTTAGTAGTTACAAACAGTTGACCTGGTTTACCTGTTTACTGAGATTTTTACAGCTATTCCTCTAGTGAAAACTAGTCAACAGGTTAGAGCAGCTGCTAAAATATCACATGGGGATACGGGGAGAATTTTAAAGGTCATATCAAGAGTTACCAAACCTAATACAAAATACTTCAGTGAAGATATCTAGCATGGAATAAACAACTTAATACATTTGTCAGAGTGATATAATGGCTAGATATTTCACTCTCAGGCTTCTTGATCATGAAAATTTTTGCCATATTACACTCTGACTCAAGTAATAAAGTAACAGCATGTAAATTGCTTATTCAAAAATGTATGTGGAAAATTTCTGTTCAATTGAAATCACACAGTATATAAGTGAAATACTAAAGTAGCTAGTGAAATAGAACAATGGCTTGCGTATGTGTGGAACTATATCACCTTGGAAACATATAGTTCGATTAGTTTCTTGTTGGAGATTATGTTATTCTTTAGTGAAGAAGTGGTACCAGTATTAGACAGAATTTTTTTAACAGATTATTTTGAGAATGATTTTCCAGAGGAGGCTAATCCTGAAATACAAAGATAGTCAGCAAACGATACAGTGTAGCTGCAGTGCAAAGAAATAAATCTGGCCTAGTATTAGCAAGTGATAGCACTGGTAACCTGTGCAATTAAGGATTAATAGCACTTGTAAAGCAATCAAAATAGCACTTGGTTTTGCCTTGTGCTTTGCCTGTGCATTCTCAATCAGTTACTAGTGTTATTGCTCTTTAGTATGCATTTCATTAGTCAGAGTGTAGCATGGAGAACTATTTCAATAGCAAGCCAATTTATTATCATGAGCCAGTGTTTGTAAAAATAAGGCATGAAAATGTAATTATTTTTCCTTATCAGATTGTACTAAAGTTAGTAATTCATGATGTAAAGTTGGCTGTAGAACTCTCTAGGGGCTAAGCTCCCCACATCCAGCTGATATTTAACCAATACTCTAGCCTGATTGGGTTGGTGTCACTAGAGGAATGTATCTGTAGAAAAACAGAAAACTGGTAAGCTTGGCTGGATGCTATAACTATAGTTGATCAGAGCTTTGATAACTTGTGATATCTCAAAAATAACATTGTGTAGATATCTGACTTGAAGAGACTTGTGAAGATATTCAATGAGGGCACCTAACAATGATTATGACATGGTGTTGAAATAACATTAACATAGCATGGAAAGATCTGCAGGATTGGCCCAAAACCAAATTTGTAATCAAAGTCATGGCACACAAAAGGCTCAATATTAAATAAAACTGTTTTGCCGACAAGTATTATGATGACTAGCTTGGTAAACTGAAATATATACTTTGTAAAGAGATTTAACAAGGTTTTTAAAGCTAGTCAATATGAAATTATTTACTAATGTGCAAAAAACACATACAACAATATTTCAGTCCATACAGAAAAATGGTTAAAAATTGGTGCATAGGATTAATGGTACAGACATCAACTCAATTTCAGATGGTTTACGAAGCTCACTTCACACCACTTTATTTTTTGTCTCTCTTTCAATCTATATGTGATATTGGTGCTTCCAAACTCATGGTTGTATCTTTTGTCATCTCATGCAGCATTTACCTTAATAAATTTGAGTTGAGTTAGTACTTACTTGACACACTTAATGGGAAAACTTTTAATAAGCTCTCTCCTCATCATCAAAATGTGTTGTCCACTTATAAAGATTTGGCCCTCTATAAACACCCACCAAAACCCCAAAATTCTTATACATAAAACTGTGTGTGCTGTATCTGCTTAGTGAATGTTACCATTACATTCATGGAACATCTCGAACACATACAATTATTTAAAAAAGAACTTGACTATTGCTTTCTTTATCTACATCCCAGCAGCACTTAAACAAAAATTGAATCCTTATTATTGGATAATAGAATATTTACAAGTGCTATGTTGACTGAACACTTACAGCCATAGGGCATTCATGCCAAAGAAAGTATTAAGATATTATATCCTATGTCATTTGTATTCACGGTGCTTGCCTCCACATTGGAATAATTAAAAAAAAATTTTTTATCTTAATTCGTTTGTTGACCACACAGTGGAGTTTAAATAAGATTACTATTGAATTTTAAAGAGGAATTAAATAAGGTAAGATATGAACTAGAATGGAAAACTCTTTCAAATTGTTTGGAGGAACAGCAAAGAAAAATTGTGAGAAAAATCTCAGTCCTTGCCGCGAATTGAACCCTGAGCCCTTGTCTTTAGCCATCACTAGCCTCGAGCTATGACAACCCACAACTTTTGAGACTCACACACTTTTTGTAAGTGGGAGAACTAAGTGCATGCTAGACCTAATTTTTATTCATATTTTTTATGTCTATTACTTCAACATGTCCTAGACTGGCGTAGCCAGACCCTTTACCCAATTAGCATATCTCTGTAGTTATCATTTTCGAATAATATTTTGGTTTTGGACAATTATCTTATAGCTAGATCAATTTGAGGTATTCATTTATACATTATTTGAGAACTCTGGGTGTACTATATCTTTAGTTATTGTATTTTTAAGCATATTTTGGTTCCATTAAGAGAATGTAATGATGGTGAGAATTATATAGGTTATATAGCTACCTGTTAGTACATGTTTTTCTTCTCTTTATTTTGTCTTCAGTGCATGTGGTACCATATTTCTGTATCAATGCATCGAGAAAATGCAACAAATACTCTACAGTTTTTTTTAATGGTAAACTGTATGTAGCTACCTTTATTTTTCTTCTGTTCAGGTGAATAGTGAATGTCAATATTTGCATTTTGTATGATGCCACACTAAAGAATCGTCCACATAAGTTATCCAAATAATTAGTTTAAGTGGAGAATCCTCAAGGACACTATACGCTGCTTGACAGGCCTATGCTTTACTGTGGTGTACCATAATAATATGTGTAGTGTACTAGACAGGAAACTGTGAAGTAATATATTATTCTTGAACAAAAATATCACTGCCTTGGTAAAACATAAGTAAAACCTAAGTAAATGACCACAACTTGTTCAAGTGGTACATTTTTTGTTCCAGAACAAGAGTATACTGTAGTGTAAACTATGTAGTAAATTTACAGTGCAGATCAGTAAAACAAGGCCTGACAAGCAGTGTAACCATTTTATCATCTTCATTATTATGATACTTTGTACTTATACATGCTCGTAGGCAAACACTGACTGTAGATCTAGTTAGCTATAAAAGATCTCAACTAATACTATGGACTATAGTTCATAACATTATTATATGGCACACTTATGTATTATATATATTGTATTACAACAAGTGCTGGTTTAGTTTTGTCAGATCTACAGTCAGTTTTAGCCTAGGAGCCAGGCTCCGTTGCTATCACCTGATACAGCAAAGCCAACATTTTTTTATTTCTGTAACACAATGCCTGAATATGAAGTAGCTAGCCTTTACTGAACAGTTCTTTACTTTGATAAGAAAGGTTATTAATACACATGATGTTAGTGTAATGATGAGAATTTAGATGCAATATAACAACAGATAAAGTCACTTTGGTCCTGAATATTAGCACAACTTTTGTGCACCCAAACAGAACAAATAATACATGATACCCAATTGACTCGTTCAGTGTTTGTGTTATCGTCTTCGTTGAAGCATATAGCACAAATATCGGTGTCTATCAATTGCAAAGCATGTTCCCAAGATTGTGCTTCCTTATTTGATGGCTTCTCTATTAGTTTTGTGTCCATTTTTCGTTTTTTTCTAGTTGAAAAATATCGCCCTTGTATCTCACTATTTTCATTTGGCTTTCTTTTGTTTGTGGCAACTGTAGGAGGAATTGCCTGAGCCAAAATGTTTCCTAAAGAATTGTACATACTTTGTAAACATTTTATGCTATATGTGTTGTTTGTTATGGTTGAAATACTTGCTAATCTGCTGTTAATCTTCTTTATCAAATCTTCTTTTGTCGAATTTGCTGGTGCAGAATTAACTTCCATGGATGTTATTCGCTGAAAATACACTAAATCACCAACTTCACTATGACTTTTGGCAACAGTACTAATGTCAATGTCATCTGTTCCATCTCTGAAGTTTTTCATTGAAACTAAATGAATGTGTTTGCAGACACTATTGTTTGTACAGGAATCAAGACAGGTACAAGAATACAGATGACAGCATGCGGAACAAAATTGACATTTCATTTTGCAATCACACGTACTTTTTTGTTTCTTGACCGTATAAAAAACATCTGGTCGGCTTTCAGATGAAACAGCATAAGTATTACGATCATCACTCAGGATAATTGCAGAATGGCGAAAGGACTCAGCATGTTTATGTCTTTTGTTTATATCACATACTCTGTGGCTGTGTTTTCCCTTTTCCTTTTTCTGCAATTGCTGAAAAACTTTATCACTAGCAATTTTTTTAAGAATATAAAGTAGGCTGTCAAGGCGTCTATTATATTTATGGTTTAAATAACAAATCTTGAGTACTCTGTGAAAAGATTCAGAGTACATGTTGGTGTTCATGGGAGTCCCAATTCTAAAACAAAGTGCCCACTGCTCAGAATGTTTGCAATAAGTTTGAAAATATTCAAAGAATGGGGAAGACTTGATAACAGATAAAAATTTGGGCAGCATTATTTGAAAAGAAATCGTGCTTGTCTCCATCATAAGGACACGCAGTTGGTGATATATATTTCGTTGTTCATCCAAAGAACTAAAGCACTTCTTTATGGTTTTTCTCCATGCACGGTCCACATGCCAAGCACACCAAAGATACTTTGTGTTATTAGAATCAAAAACTTCTTTCCAAGCATTGAAGTACTGCGATGCCATGTCTGACATAAACCAAGTGGAAGTGACATTTCCACATTTTTCCTTTATAGCTTGAAAAAAATACTTCAATACTATTTTATCTTCATGGTTAGATATAGCCCAAGCCACAGGAATTCCCTCTTGATAGTCATCCAATACTAACAATGTAATTAAGATGAAATCATAGTCATTAATTTTGTAAGTGGCATCTATACAAACTCCATTTTGGCTATGTTTTATAAACATGTCCCTTTGAAATTCTGTTTGTAAAACAAGCAAAAAGTCCTGTACTTCTAACAATGAACATGTTTGATTTGGTTTGTCACCTTGCTGTTTAAATAGAAGAATAGCATTGTAATCCAATGATTCCATTTCCTGCACTATAGTTGCCACACTAACAAAATCATTGTTGTGTTTCTTGATATTATCTACATTGAACTCGTTCTTTATATTTGTTACATCTTTTTTTGAAATCAAATGTTCTCTACAGATTCCATCAACTATATTAGTTCCTCTAATGTCATCAATAATACGATCTGGAGTAATTCCCTTCTTTAATTTTTCTGCCACTGTTGTCCTTGCAGTATCACTTAAATGCAAGTGCCCCAATTGCTTCTGGTGATTGTAGTGAGTTGAAGCATACATAACTACGACAGTGCCTGATTGTAAGCACTTTACTGCCTTCATAAATGCAGAACAAAAAGAATCTGTTTTACTTGTACCTTGGCTCTTAATGGCACGTTTTTTCTCACCTCGTGGCTTGTATACACCAGTACGATTACAATAGTAGTAATAGTGTTGAAAGGAACCAATAATCTTAGGAGAATTATGCATAACATACCATGAATGTGTCACTCGTTCCTCTTCTTCCTTCCACTGATTAAAATCAGAAAAACAGCTGAATGTTCTGTTGATAACATTCACAGAAATATTATGCTTTGCTTTTATATGACGGTTTAACTCTGTAACATTAGTAACCCTATGAAATTTTTTTTTTTATAATACTATAATATAATGAAATTGTTGATTATAATATTATTATATTACCTTTCTGTACACAATTCACAACTAATCATTCCTGCTCTGTCAGAGTGCACAGTATTAACATGCCTTGATAAACTGCTCTTATGCGCATATTGTTGGTTGCAAAATTTACATTGTAAAGATTTATTTGGAACTTGATTTTGAAATGATGACACCTCCAAGGCTTCTTTCCTAGCAGCTTGATTCATAAAACTTCCAGCATGTGTATGTAGATCATCATCTGTTTTAATATCATCTTGTCTAGAAGTCAGTGACGACACAGAAGATGATTTTAAAGGTTCTATCAATGGAAAAAACAGAATTTATATAAATTTGTTTACTGTAACATTTTTGCTAGTACCTTTCTCTAATGCTAAATTGCTTGAAACTGTTTGTTCAACACTAGACTTTATAGTTGCAGCAAGCCCTAAAACTGGCAAGCAGTTTGAAGACTTCTGACAATCTAATAATCATCACAAGCAAATTTACTACACTTCTGTATAACCATATGTAACAACCTTCTATTGATGACTTTGGACTGAGTTCCATCTTTCTGTCCTCTACTAAATTCCCTGAATGAAAGAGCTGCACTGGCTTTGGATTAGGACACTTCAGGTCTAAAAAAACAACAAAAAATCATTAGCTTATTCCCTCTTTATATATAATAGCTATTATATCCACTTTAAAGGTTGTTAATTGTAACTATAGAAGATGGACTTTCAACTTAACAAATAAGTAATTATTTTTTACCTTCAATATTCACTGGTTTTATAGATGAGGTCTCCATGGATAAGGGCTTCTGTTCACATTTCCTTTTCAGCAACTGTCTTCTTTTGTCAGTAATCCTGCAAAAACAAATCAGTTGTACTTTAATCGAAACAAACATTAGCTACATTACATTAATGTTCCACTGAGCAATTCCTTTGCAATAATATTTCTGGTTATGGACATTTGATCCTACAATTTACATTAAACAAGTCATAATATTATTGACTTCATAGCTAGGATACACAAAAAAAAATTCACTTACTTGATGAAAATCCATTCTCTCATTTCGAATTCGGTATAGAGCAAACTACCGTAATAATAAAATATTCACTAAAACAGAGTAAAATATCTATGTCTTTCAGTTACCTGGGTGACAAACACTCCGCAGTCCACTGAATTTGTTTGGCGTGGAATATTCTGGCAAAAAAAAATTAAAATCACATAAGTCAAGTCTAATTTACTACATTACTACATTCTGTCTAAACCTTCATTGCTTTATAAGACCACATGTGCCAATCAGGTTTGGGTTGTCCATTTTGCTGACATCTGAAATCAATGAAGCCCCTAGAATCAGTGTATAACGAATATGTACATAGGCATATATCAATATATAAAAATAAATTTACTTAAATATATTCCAATATACTGGATCATCATTGTGATAAGAATCATAGTATTCTGCACATTTCTTCTCCGTCTCTACAATCTATCATAAAATCAACAATATAATTGTAGTAACTGATACTTTAACCAAACTTACGAGAAGAGTCCAATGACACCCTCCATGGTTAATAAAAGCCAATATATACTTGTTGCTTAATATGTCCATCTATATGGAATGAACAAAGTATAGTAATATAAGACTTTATGGTTTATTAAAATTGTTAATAACCTTTCTGTACTAACGTTTCACTCCATTATACCCTGTCTCTTGCAGTTTCTTCATAAATTGAGACCCCAAAACAAATGCACTATTTCCTGCCTTTGATTTATAAGGTAAAATAAAATGAAGGGGACTTTCATAAAATAAATTTACCTCCAGTGACTCAGCAGATACTAGATTTAAATAGCACTGAATGATCTGTATACCAGCAAAGCCATTCACAAGCATGAATATGTTAAGTCAATGCAATTCAAACCTCATCCGATAACCATTGATTGTGAAAAATGCGATGACATTGACTGAGAGACAGTGAATCGCTGTATTCATCTACAAATTGCAATTTAAAAATGTTAAAGTATTTCATTAAAGTTTATGATCAAGTCTTACCACACTTATGATATAGTAGCAGAAAAGGATCTAGTGAAAGCACTTCTTCATATTCAACTTTAGACACCTTAATTTGAATGTTCAATGTAAACTTGGCATAAGGGTTACAGCTTTACCTCATTTTTGTTTTATGTACCTTGTCATCATTAGTCAAAAACCACTCATTTTGCTGTCGATCCCAAATATAGCTGGTGTAGTGGCCAGAAGTACGAGAAAAAGAGCAATACATGACACATCCTACTAATCTATACAGAACTCCAGCCTTGATTCGAAGGAAAGAGTTCTGCATTAAGATAATTGGAATATAAATATTGTATGCATTTACAGAAAATGTACTTACCTCTATTTTAGTTCTCATCCTGTTGATTTCAAAGCAGAGTACAAAAAGGTGGAAACGTACCAAAATCTAACTTACAAACTAGAAAATTGATTTAAATGTACCAAAATTTAACTTACAAACTAGAAGATTTAGTTAAAATGTATGAACATCAGGGAAGGCAGTGTAGTTAACTGCACCTTTGAAGTAACTCCCATGTTATTACAGCTACAATGACAAATATAAATTATCTATAATAGATATCCATAAATAATAATAATAACATAGGGGGAAATATCCATCAAAGTACGAAATTTATACTCAAACATTTCAGAACATGGCTGTTCGTGAATTATTTAAATCAAAAAGAGCCTTTTTTTACAACAATTTAGCTGGCTAACTACTTTACATTGCTAAAAACGTGCAATGCCATAACTAACAAGGTATATTACCTTAAACATATCCCATCTGGTATGTGTTCTTCCTGACATTCCTCCATGAAGAGTTCACTAACACTTTCAACCTATTCAATGCACGATTAAATTCAATACTTCATAAAAGAAATTAGCTACAACTGACCTTAGTCAAAGATCGGGCTTGTAGCTCTATACATAATTCCTTTACGCTAGAAGTATCCCTGACATTCTTGCATGTTACTATGTCATAAGAGAGACTTTGAGGTATCATTTTGAGAACTTATCCTGTACACTTACATTCCGTTCCTATTGACACCATAATATTGTCTTCAAACCGTGTCGTTAAACTACAAGTTTTGATTTGTAAATCATAATACAAGTATTTTTAAACACACTTACGATGAAGGCATGGATTTCAGTAGATAATTCAATAAAAATGTAAAAAACTCATGAGCATCAAATTCTTGTCCAGAAGTTAGGGCTGTATGAATCACTACAGAATAAAATTTCATCTTCAGCATGTTCAATTTAGTAACAATTATTACGGTGAAGTGATGACTGTAAATGTGTACTGTCTAGCACTTTCTTTCTGGAACTGTAAGCATAATTCTCAGCCAACTTGCACATTGCACCAATACCACATAATGCTGTATGACCTAAAATGAACATAAATACATAGATATAGCTGTATAAAGTTAATTACTATGTAACTACCCATTACCACATGAACACTTTTCACAGTGACCTGAGTGACACTCCCATAACTCCTTTAAAATGTCCTTGAAAAACTTCTGGTTGAGGAGGCATTGAAAAATGCTACTGGCAAAACACAGGTTCCCACAGTTTTGAATCCCTGGGGAAAACAGCACCATAGCTGACGTTTGTCTAACCACCTTGACCACGATCGGATGATGATCACTTACCGAATCAACCGCTTTGCGCGCGCTGCGCGCTGCTGATAGGTGCTGGTGACGATTCTTACCAATGCTAACTTCCTGTCCCTAGTAAAAGCTGATGTAAGAAGAAAATGTGAGAAAAGCAAATAGGCTATCACTATGTTTGGTGTTGGATTTAATTGTTATTATGATAAAGCAAGTACAAAAATCAACATGTACAATTTGATTAAGATGAAAGTAGAGACATTTTAAAAAAAATAGTTCTTATTCTATTCCTACTTCTTCATCATTGTTTGATTACATGGTTTGGTTATCCCCATTAAGTAAAATTGTCTTTCATTTTTTTGATAAGGTCAGCAGGGATTACAAATTGATGCGCAAGTTAGAGTAATTTGACAGTATAATTAGAGAGAACATAATCATTTATTACCTTGAGAGTAAACTTGAAGAGTATTGACAATCATAATGTAAAATATGATGACAGTAGCCATTGTAGGTAGAAGCTATCTAGAATAGCACAGAAAAGCTAAGCTAGTTAGCAAGAATTAGACAAACTCAGTCAAGAGCAATAGGGCACCGCATCTTCAGAAACATCCTTAAGGATCCTGGAAATACACAGATTGAGTTACATCGTCTTCAAAATCCCCTCCCCGACCCACAATGGGTGGGTGAGCGGGGTGGGGGGGGGGGGGGGGGGGGGGGGGGGGGGGGGAGACATGAGGCTAGGGAGAGTAAGTTAGCATTGGTAAAGATCGTCAAAACGCACTGGCTCTTTTTGTCTGCGCCGTAGCAGTAGCCACATAGCTTAACTTTAAACAGTTAATTGTTGCTTTGGGACCGTGCTAGTGTAATTACTTGTGGCTTACTGGCTAAAATTATCAATCAATTTTTTTAGTAATTCATAAGCAAGCTCAATACTAAAAAAATAAACAACAACAATGACAAAATATTTGCTCCAAATATTATATCATATTTTTGGCTGCTATATAATGTGGACTAAGGTTTACTTAAATTATACATTAATTAGATAGTTAAGTGCTGGAAGTATATTCTTAGTGTTTCATATGTAGGTAAGTAGTGCTATAATCCTAACTTATAAAAGAAAATTCTTTATTCTCTATTTCATTTAGAACAGAAGGACAGAAGCAGCTGGGTTTTTCTTGACCTCTCTGTTATTTGTACTCCCAAAATGGGGAAATACTGTGAGCACAGTCAGCAAAGTCAGAGGATCATGCTTAATGGTTGCTCTTTTGAGCAACTTTACTATTATACTGTATTAGAATTGACAAGAAAGTGTGAATTAGCTACATATCACTAACCAACCTACAAATTTGAAAGAGATGGTGCATCCAATGCTAAGCAAATAAAATTCTTTAATTCCATCCTCATTATATTTCCCCCCAATTATCTGGTAGGTTTCAAACTGAACTTTTATCAGAGCTGTAGCAGAACACTCCATTCATTGAACATTCTTGCAAGTACATTCAAGCTATGCATAATTCAGTATATACAGTATTCAGTATATTATATTACTCATTTTTTCACAACATTATACCACCTATTTATGTAGCTGGTGCAATCATCACTATTTCACTTATTTTGAATAAATTTCATTTAACTGTTGCTTACACACACCAACTTCATCAACTGATTGAAGTGATGTAGTCTCCAGTTTTCTTTTTTTCTTTGTTGTGAAGTATTTTCTTTGTGTTTCCATGTTCTTATTAGATGCTATTCTCTTTCTTGTGGCTGGCAACTTTATGCTATTTAAGACTCCTCCCAATGCTGTATATACATTTTCCAAAAGATCAGCACTATCTACTTGATCACATATTAATGCAATGTTTGATAGTCTTGATTTGATGTTGTCCATTAGTGCAGTTTTGTCAGTATTAGATTTTTTTCCTGTAGGAAAGCTAAAGAATGTAACTTTTTGGAAATATTCAAGATCTGATGAATTCACTGGAGTTGCTTGAGTTGCTGGAGTGGTTGTAGAAGATTGGTTGTATTCTTTCATGTCCGAAGTTTTCGTTTGAACCAAATGTGTATGTTTACAAACTGTATTGTTTGTACAAGAATCGATGCACGTACTGTGGTATCCTCACTCAAGTGGAACATTCAATTATCACTCTATTGAGTTCATGGGACAGACGTAAACATTGTAGCTAGAGGCGCCGCCACCTTACTTCGCATATGTCACATTGATTTTTGGTGTACACAATAAGTTAGTCAATTTTATTATTTTGAGTTGTAACTGTTGAATGAGACTATTATACTAAACTTGGGTTACTTCCGGGGCACTACATGATACGTACATGAATACAGATGTGAACATGCATTACAATAGCTACACTTCAACTTGCAGTAACAAACTTGCATAATTCTTTTTGCATTGTAATAAATATCAGGATTATGTTCAGAAGAAACTTTATATGCAAGTTCGCTTTCACGCTCAATTATTGCTGGTTGTAAAGATTTGGCTCGATTATGCCTCTTATTAATGTCCCAAATTCGATTGGTATTCTTTCCTTTTTCGTCTTGCACAACTGCTGAAAGGCTTTGTCCCTAGCTATTTTTAAATAATATTATAAAGAAGTTTGTCTAAACGTCTGTTTACTTTTTGTTTTAGATATACAATTTTTAGCACACGATGGAATGATTCTGTGTGCATGTTTGTGTTCATTGGGCTACCACTTCTAAAGCCTAAGGCCCATCAGTCGCAATTATCATATTAAGTCTTGAAATATTCAATAAATTTTGTTTCTTTATGGACTGTCCAAAATTTGGTAAGCAAGAGTTTGAAGTTTGTTGGGCTCGTTTCAATCATAAGAGTGCGCAGTTGATGGTATATTGATTTTTGGTCTTCCAAACAATTACAATATTTCTTTAGTGCCTTTCTCCATGCACGATCAACATGCCATTCACACCATAAACATTTAGTGCTAATCACATCAAAAACTTCTTTCCATGCATTAAAAAAATGTGGAGCCATGTCAGACATAAACCACAAACAAGATTGAAAGCTGTTACACTTAAATTTATGGATTCCAGGGAATGCTCTATTTTGTCTTCACGATTAGAAATTACAAATGCTACTGGAATCCGTCATCATACACCAAAATTATAATTAAATGAAAGTCATAGTTATTCACATTATATGTTGCATCTATACACACCCCTGAATTACCATGTTTGATTATGTCTTTCTGAAATTCTGTCTGAATAACTAATAAAAAATCTTGATTGTTGAGCATCTTGCATTCTTGACTGGGTTCTTCACCTTGCTGTTTATAGCTACAGTAAAATAGGGTTATAATCCAATGTCTGCATTTCTGCAACAATACTTGCCACACTTACAAAGTCGTTAGAGTGTTTTTGAATACCATCAACGTTGAACATTTTACAAATATTATTGATGTCTTTTTCTGTAATCAGATGATCACGAATAATCCCTTGACTAATTTTGGAGTCTCTATAACCATCAATAATGTGCCTTACACTAACTCCTTCCTTCAGTTTCTCAGTCACAGATTGTTTGGTAGTCTTACTCAGCCTTAAATGTCCCAGTTTTTTATCATGATTATAATGGTATGGAATGTACGTGATTGATGAGTCTGTCTTATTGCCTTTATGTAAGCTGAACAGCTCGCATTAATTTTACTCGTTCCTTGACTTTTTAGACCCCTTTTCCCACTACCACGTGGGTTATAACTTTTACTTCAATTACAATAAAAATAATTTAGTATAGGTTTTGGGGCAGTATGCAACACAAACCATGAATGTGAGGTCCTTTCTTCCTCTTCTTTCCAGATGGAAAATTCATCAAAACTAGTGTAGAGATTGATGACTGTGCTTGAGAGAGAGGCAATGATGACAGCACTTGTGATTTAGGTAACTCTGGAAAGTGATACAAAAAATGGTACATATAAAAGTCTTTAAATTATCTTTAAAGGATTGTTATCACAGAATTAAAAAAGTAGAATACCAGAAGTTTGTGAAGTAAAAGTCTCCATACATGATGATGCAGATGTCCCTTCACATGATGATCTCTCTAATTGTAATTCAAAATAACTAATAGCTACTACAAACTATTTCGATTTGCTATTTATGAAAATTACCTGTTTCAGAGTGACCTGAGTGGACCAGTGGAGCTTTTGCTTTTAGTGACAATGATAACTTTTTTTTCCTTGCACTTCTGGCTTCATTGAAGATATTGAACAAGATCTACTTCTGTAATTTATGGAAGTGATGCTTGAGTGAGGCAAACACGATAACGGTGATATATGATACATATATCACCGTTATATCATATAGAAAAAATTAGAATTTAGAAAAAATGTTAACCTTCGAATACACATGCTCAAATATTTATGTGATAGCAAGATGAAAGTGCAATTTCTACATGATAAGATCAAAGACTAGACTTTTAGTACCAGATTTTTGTGAATATTTTGGAGCTGAAACCTTATTGGATGTCCATGGAAGTTCTGCTTAAAGAAATGCAATGGTAATGTAATAATGGCATTATCGAATAATATGGCAATAATAATTCAAGAAAAAATAAACAATTACCTAATGGTGAATGGAGTTGATTGGAAGATTTAGACTGTATCAAGTTCGAATGGTTGCCCTTAGAAATTTTTGATTTCCTGACCTTCATGTTACTAACATTAAAGCATATCACTTTTTGTACTGATATGTGTGAAAGAAATTTAGCAAGGCATGCAGGGGCAAGAATTTAACACTTACACTAACATTGCAATCACTGTAACTCATTTACACTAATTCTCCACAGAGAAGTTCCTCAGCAATGACTTTTCTGATGATAGGCATTTGACTCTATAGGAAATGAAATGTTTCAAAGAATTTAGCTATGTGATTGACAATTTGAAGACATGGGTGTTACTGTGAGAATTTGGTTATGTAAAGCAAAGCAATTTTCCATTTTCAGGCAGACTTTATTATAAGAATCACGAAATCAATAGCTAATGATGCAAATGATGAAACTCTTGATTTACCAATAGCCAGCTATTTGTATAAAAAGGGGTGTAAGCATCTTCATCTGTCCAAACAGCTAACTACTAGGTGACCATGACAGTCCACACTGGCAGTTAACTATTTGACACCATTTCTTTTTCTGCAAGAACACCAATTGTTACATTGCACACAAACTAAGTGACATACAAGCTATAAATAAGCTGAGCATGTTCAACAGTTCAATCCAAACCCTTCTGACATCACTTGCTCTCAATCTTTTCCTTATGGCTGGGTGCATCTCCACACCACTGAATCATAGCTGCTAAATAATATTAGAGCATGCATTGAGCAGGCAATTACTGCTGCTAATTTATTCTGTACTTAAATGAATATAACTATATACATACAGAATTACTTCCTGCTACTTGTAAAAGTAAGTTTTATGTGAATGATATTTTTATAGCTTAACATTCTAAAAGTTGACAAACAAACAATTTTAATAACATCTTATATTAACCTGAATTGATTGCTTACAAATGAGTCTCAAATAGCTGTCTATGATCTAAAAAATAACAAGAAATAATTTTGATCAAAATCAAAATCTAAACCACAATAATGAACCTCATCTGATAACCATTGACTGTTTATCACACGCTGGCATTGATTCAAAGAATGAGAATGGGAGTGGTTATCTATGAAGAGAAGTAAAGTACGTAACTGTGGAGTAAATCAACACATAGTTTAGAATACTTACAAGTTCTCTCATATACCAGTACAAATGGATCACTAGTCAATACTTCTTCAATACTTGCCTCTGTTACATTTAGAGATGAATACTTACTAAAATTTACTAACTTGTATGATTCCATTTACCTTTTCATCATTAGTAGCAAACCATACATTCTGTTTACGCTAATATATATAGCTAATGACTCATCTGTGAAGAATAATTGTGATATACAACAACTCCAATGAGTCGATACACAATATTCTTTTTGACATGAAGAAAGAGACCCTTTCAATCCTCGATCCTGAAGGAGAAAAATGGCACAATTATTTTCAGTAGCAAAATCTTCATTACTTACGAATTGGAATATTTAGTGAGATGTGCAAACATCAGAGATGACTGGGATGAAATTCTCATCTTGGATAAAAGTCCAAAACTCCCACAACTTCAATGAATGATAAACACAACACACTGACTATGCATCTTAGTCGTTAAAATTATAGTTCGAATTTTGTGGTACTATAATAATATTGCAAATAGTAAATGCATAATCCTATTGTAGCTTAACCTGTTTAATTACAATTATTGTTAAAATATATATATATTATAGTGAACCAGATTGGCTCAAAAATATAATTCTCATACTATGCCAAGTATCACATTCAGTTAGTGTTTAAACGAACATTACCTCGAACACTTTCCACTAGGTATATGCTCATCATCTAAGGCCTTCCTAAAAAGATCAGAAACGGCTTCTACCTGAAAGTGAACAATGTGTTTAATACAGTGTGTGTAGGTCCCACATAATTATGCCTAAATTTGAATATAAATCATCTATTGATGATTTATTTTACTACAGCAGTAAGCAAATTCAAATTCTTAATAATTGGTTTTATTAATTGGTGTACAGTAGACCCTTATGTATTTGAATCCCTTTTATTTTGTCTGCTATGGTGAGCTTTGTCTTTTTTGTGTGTGTATGTACTGACATGATTTTGTACTCCTTGTGGTGCTGTAAGTTGTAAGTTTAAGTGAAACCCGTAAACACACACATACTTCATGCCATATTAAACACATTTTCTGCGTGCTAAATGGCTAAAAATGTTACATTAAAGTACAACGCAATCAAATTTCACGTTTCAGCTCTGTTTCCAAACTGTAGTGGAAAAATATCTCGAAATAGTGTTAAATTAAACGGTTATCTTACTGTGGCAGTTTTTTTCGTGAGATAATGAAACATCAAAATGAAAAACTCCTGAGCATCAAACTGCTCTCCAGGTGTGATTGAAGGATGAATTGCTGCAGAAAATTGTTACAAGTTAAAAGTACAGCCAATTGCTATGATTTAAAAATACAGGAAAGACAAGTAAGAAGGTGATCACTGTTCAGAACTCTTATCCGAATGTCAAAGTAATAGCCTTTGTCCAGTTCTTTAATTGTAGCAATAACACACTTGCCTGGATCTGGACAACATAATTATCACTTACTGATGATTGTATTAATCTACTTAGCTATAGTTAGCTTTCTAGAATTACCACTACCTGCTTCACAAACTTCACAATTGTGTGGAGGCTACTCAAACAGGAAAAATCTCTTAAATATTGGTTGGTTCAGTAGAACCTGTAGAATGGCAGAGGCAAAGCATAAGCCAAAAGCCAACGTGACCTCAGTTCCTTAGCTGACGACCACTTACCGCAAAGAGCCGACCACATATATACCCAATGGTTAGCGCTGGTAACGTCGAGCGCGGGTAACGTAGACGATCTTTACCAATGCTAAATTACTCTCCCTAGTCGCTTTCGGGGGGGAGGGTGGGTGTTGTGGAATATCAAATGCTATGAAGTCCTGCTACCAGCTCCCTACTACAGAGGTTATTAGGGTTGCTAGTCTTGTAAATGGCCGTCGATGGAACGCAAGGGCTGCTGCGGCTATGGCCATACCGCCAGCTTCAGCAATAGTGCCAAGTGCGGGAAGTAGAAATCACAATGGAGGGGGTGAATGTAGCCTCGCGTAGCCAGACCCTTTACCCGCTATTTGGGAGTGCGGGTAAAGGGTTTTTAATGAACTGGCTAGGCAGGACTACACCTGGTTCAGGAATATTTTGCGATTGAACGTACCGAAGATTCCTTGAAGTCTTGGATGGGAAATATTCTGGTGGAACTGGATTCTTTCATGGCCCAAACGCGTATAAATGTCAAACTGTTAGGCATATTTTTGGCTATTCATTTTTACAGTGCTATTAAAAATTGGTGTACATTATTACAAAAAAATATAAAAAATAAATTACTATTATAAAATAATATAATATGAAGTTTATTTCTCTCTAACGCTTGAGCATGGTCTCTGTGCTAATAGGACCTGGATAGGCAGTTATGAATAAAAGAACTGTAATTATTTGACAATTATGTGAGTAATCTCCTACTTATTATTGATTGACACCGAAAATAAGAATACAGGATTAAGATTGTTGCTTTTTTAATGAAAATTAATTTATGTTGACCACTTTAAGAGTACATTCATTATGTCAGGACGATAGTTACAATGTGTCGACTACACAGACGTTCCCAATAATACCCAATTGGGTTGTGTATTGTCAGATAATATGACTAAGTTATGAGTGCGTTTGTAGATGTGAACATGTTATTAAGATTTAACATACAATTTAACACTGAATGGAGACTAACATGAACTTTGGAAGTAAACATTGAAATTCTGTCAAGCTAATACAATGATTAACAAATAATAAAAAAGTATTAGACATTGTATAAAAACGGTACATTATGTAATGTTTATTTTGATAAATTAATTTTATTGCCGAATTCACTGTCACTTTTGTGCCCATTAAAATAATTACCTTGTGTAAACATCTACACTGCTCCTATTTTTTTTTACAATTATGGCTACTATACTTGACATTACACAAATAAAGTTATAATATTAAGGATGAAAAAAATCTGTATTAAATATATTATTGTCAACACAATGATGCTGAACTTACAGAATGATAAGTGATAAACAGAGATGTAAATTCCAGCCGTTTGACTCGCTTTCTGACTCACTTTCAGAATGTGTTCAGGTGTATAAAATTTACGAATAAATATAATTAATAGTAAATTACAAGAATAACATCAAAGGTGAGCACAATACGAACTAGGAGAGGCAGTATTCTTCCAAAATTAGAGAAGAGACCAACAGTAATACAGAGAGAAAAGGCCAAATCACATAGTTTTAGAGAGAGAGAGAGAACAAACTGAACAGGGAAGAGAAAACAATCAGTATAAGAGATTAATTCTAACAGTAATTAGTGTGAGAGACAGAAATACCGAATTCTAGAGAGTGAATGGGCATGAATTAGTTCAAATATAAATTAGTATTTATGATCATAAGTTAATTTGCATAGTTTTCACAAAGAGGCTTAAACAATGATTAATCAAATTTATTAACTTCATCTTTATGATGAATTACAGATAGAAATAAAACAAAACTTTAAAATAGTGAGAAGTGATTATGATAAGTGGTTAAAACTATAAGTGTTATTTCAATTAATAAAACATAATGAAACAGAATATGGTACTTTAACCTGACAAAACAAACTATTAGTGCACTGTTGTACTAAATTTTACAAGTATAGTAAACATGACAACTTCCCAAAATTTTACGTATATGTAAATGTGGTGTTTACTACTCATATGTAAATGAATTCGAATACACTATAATGAGTGTATTGATAGTCAGGATTATGGATAGATAAAGTCTAAATATGGGGGCATTGTACTATTTCTATGGTGATAATAATTAAAAATACGTTTAGGTCACAAAATTTATCTTTCATGGCATATTAAATTTGGTTGACAATTTGTTTGTTATAATAGCTCTTATTATTTAATTTTTAAGAGTTGAATGATTGACCTTCTGATTAGACATGCAGATAACTAGCAGGACTTCAATTTCATTATAGACTTAAACATCCTTATGTAATAATTATATTATTCTAGTAAACAGAAACTAAAATCTCCAAATGTATTCTTATTTTCGGTGTTCCTAAGCAGGAATTTTAGCAGAGCAAAATGTTATTCAATGCGAATTTATTATCACATAATAATTGCATACCTTTGGGCATTAATGTTACAGTATGTATTGTCATATGAGACCTGTGATTAAAAATGAGCTTCGGAACGATGAAAATTCAATGATAAAATACTCTACTAGCTAGAGTATGTTATGTTACCAACTACAGTAGAACCTCCCTTATCCGGACTCCCAAGTTACGGGCACCTCCCTCTACCGGGCAGCTGCTATGTACCTTGTGGTTAGGTAAAGTATCCCAACTAGAAAATTTGACAACTGCTTTTGGATAGGCAGTTCAGCTAGCAACACTATTTTGAATGCATTCTGAGATATGGGCAAATCTGAGGTACTGGCACCCCTTGAAACCAAGGTGCCCGGATAAGAGAGGTTCTACTGTATGTGTATTTTAGGAAGGTTTCTAATTCAATTTTAAGTTATAATTATCTAGAAATAGGTATATCCAATGCATAAACAATTATAATTTTATTGACTACAGTTGTATAACATAAAGCACAAAAAAATTTAATGTGTATTATTATCATACATACAAACAACATGCAGAGTATAACATCATCAATGATAATGATTTGCACAGCTTAGCTGTTAGCTAATCGTGCTGCTAACAAAATTAATCATGAACACAAACACTGTGTTAATATAGCATAGAATTTAAATATTCACAAAACAGTTATCTATACACAAATTCAATAATCATAACTCATAATACACAAGGACTACATAATATCGTCGGGAGTCTTCATGTGAAATGTGGGATTAGTAACAAATGAAAAGTCATTTTTAAGGATAATTAATTAATTAGTCAAAATGACAGATGCATTGTTGCACATGTGAATCACTTCTGATCATATATAGCCCAATTTTACTAAGTGGATTTTTTAGAGGAATTGCAACACAAGGCTCAGCTGGAATCTGTTTAATAAGTCCCAATATAGGTACACCAAAATTAGATGATAAAAAAGTGTAAACATCTGCTATCAAAATATATTTCTTCGATGGATGGACAGGTGCTGTACATCCTAACTCGAAGCATTGAACCTAAAAATGATTATAAAATATTGCAAAACTTATGACATATCTCCAAGTGGTGTAAACTAAATGTTTCCTTAGGCATAACTGTCATTATTAACTCAATTGTCAGTTAAAAATAAATCCACAAAATTTGAACAAATTATTTCGAATAAAGGAGAAGTAGCCAAGACACACTGTATCAAAAGTTAAACCAATTAGAAACAATCCTACTTTTTAAGACAACAAAACCTGCCACGTTATTTCTCACAAATACTTGCTCCTTTCTCATTCCATTTAATATTATATGTTATCAAATAACATATTACATGAAGCGCATCTGGTGTATACAAAGTATTTGAAAGCATTGATAAAAATCACTGTCTATGATTTCTAAAATTTTTAAACAATAGTACTCTTCATTATTGTTCATTAATTATGTAGTTTCTTTATAAACACAGAGAAACTACAAAATGTAAATCTTAAGAGTGTTTAATTAAGAATAGATCAGTCATTATTCTACTACTAATGACAATGCCGATGAGCCTTCTCACCATTTTTAGCTAAAAGTGTTGTAGGCGATGTAGCTATCTATAATAAAACATTATTAACAAAATCCATATATGAATCTAACAATATATAATCAGAAAAATGCAGACAATGATTATATTATATTAATTAATTATTACTGAGTATAATTCGAATGGTTTCTAGTAGAAGTCAAATCAATCTGATGTATGCCAAGTGCCAATTGAAATGTGATAAAAATACTGTACTATGTAATTATTATTATTGTTTTTCATTTCTTTCATGTATTAAAATAAACTATGAAATGGAAGATAATAATGAATTCTAATTATTGATTGTGCCATGCCATAATTAGTTGTATTCCACGATGTCTTCAACAATACTAATGAGCATTCTTACCTTCTGTTTCTACAAATGGTGGCATAGCAGTACCTATTTTTGAAATCATTCCAAAAAATATTTCAAACCAATCAAAAACAATATTAATCAGAACTTCATCCTTAGACTACACTACTTCCAGCATAATGAGTGAAACTAAGGATATTATGTAAATATTACATCAACTATAATTTTGAAATTATGTTAGTTTATACTATTGTAATTATAGATACTTGAATAGGGTGTCCAAAAGTAAATTTGTAATTGTTAACAAGAAGCGTGCAGTTAAGATAAATAGTGTAACTGCATAATAATCTACTCCAAATATTTCAAGCGGTGATAGCAGAATTATTATGTTATTTAGTAGCCACACCCAACAGGGATAAACCTACACTGACCGGAATGGACACTCCTACCAGTTCATGCTAAATCTATAGAATGGAATATTGACAAAAAATGTATTCAAAGAACAACAATTAGCAAACTCTCCCACTAGATTTTAGTGAGTTCCCCAATATTCCAATAGGAAAGTAATTAATTACATTATAGCTACTTGAAGTGAGTATATGAAGCTCTTCACACAATGGACCTTAATTACTTTGTCTCATGAATAGTTTAGCACTGATGTTGTGCTGTATAAAATTTCTTTTTTTAATTAAAATTTTGTATACAAAATAATGCGAATAGAATCAAAATAAGTTATAATTACATACATACATCATGTATACATACATACATACATACATGCATTCATACATACATACATATATACATACATACATACATACATACACACTTGACATGAGAACCTGGTATAAAAAATTCATGTTCCAGTAGTAAATATAATTTCCACTGTGCAAATTTTTTAAGTAGTTAGGGTTTGACTTTCTTCTTACATAGCTAAGTATCTTGTAGCCTTCTACACTGCTTAATGTATAATAATAGAAATAATCACAGAAATTTTCCAGCCTCTTTTAATATTGCCAAGACTTTCCACTGCACAATTATTGCAGTTTCAGTTTACATATGATTAGTTTATTTAGATTCCTGACCGTGTTGACATGGCTGTAGTAAAAACATTATTTTACATCGTGTTTGTTTAAGTAGGACTGTTGGAAATTGTGCAACTAAACGTAAATCACTTAAAACTTGTTTGCTATTTTCGTGTGTTTTCAACGAGTGGCAAGATTGACTGTAATTTAAATGCTAACTGAAAACAATTTTATCTTATACTATAATGTGTTTACACCAATTGGCAAAATTAATAGCAATTAAATTCTAACTATTTTAGATTCTTTCTTGTGCATTCCATGAGATGTCTTGAGTGACAGTTCAGCATTAGTGAGTTTTCTAACATTCTCTACAAGCGATGTATTTATGAATTGACAAAAAACATGTTATGATAATGGCAGTGTGGATGACAAATACACCAAAGCTACAGTAAACTCCTATGGATGCCATATTATATACTGTAACTCCATATTGATAGTGTGTATAGTCAAAGTTGTTTCCTACTCAGTAAATTAACCACAGATTGTGTTTATTGTCATGAGTCATAATCGACTGACAATGTGAAGAAGTTACTTCCAGACTGTAAACATGCACAACATCACCTGTTTTTCATGGAGTAATTTTGTTTAAAATCTAGGAAAAGATTTTGAGTACAGTGTATAGATGGCATCAATTTAATGTATCAATTAATGTTAATGTATTTTTTATGGAGTAATTTTGTTTAAAATTTAGGAAATAATTTTGAGTGTACAGTATATAGATGGCATCAATTTAATGTATCGAGGCAGAGTCATGGCTAACAATAACTATTATTATAATGCATAGGTGAGTTCTCCTTCCTTTTAAAGAAATTGCACGATAACTTTTTGTATGTTGTTATTGATGTAAACGCCCTGGAAATAGCTACTTTCACATTGTCAGCTGTAGATTTTTTTTTTTTTGTCTGGTGCTAAGTGAACTGTATGCAGGAAATCTGTATTGTCTTTAGTGAAAGAATACATAAGTTCAATAACAGGATAAATTTCTGAGCAATAAGTACTGATAACAAAATGTTAAAAATTAACTTGCTAGTGAAACTATCTTATTCCTTTTACAATTTCTTGTACTTCACTTTTTTGACAATACAACAAAGACTGAGAATAATAAAGTTATCATATAGGGTAATCAAAATCTGATTTTATTAAAGTCAAGCTAATGGGAGGCACTTGGACTCAATACTTGAAATATCTTTAAGCGAGTACATACTAGTTTATCGTCTTTGTATCACATTTGATATGGATCATAGATCTTCCTAGTAAATTCTATAACATTTCCCAATCAAAAGACTATATTAGTATTACTATAAATTGTATCAGTACTGTTGCAATATTACTTTCAATTCTCTTGAGGACAAGTCAATTACAAGTCATCAATGTGTATGTGATTGATGCTTGCTCTGATTACTACATTCTTATAGCTAATGATTGTGAGGATTACCATTTACTTGTTCAGGTTAACTTACTTTAATATACAAATGTAGAAAAGCTGATGTTTTTTTACATTATCACAGCAAATAGAAATCCTGAAAGAGATCCCTAAAGTTATTCAAGAATCTAGAGTTTATGCACTCTTACTAATATATTTTCATCTAGTATTATCAACCTATATGTTACTCTCATAAGGTCAACATACACACCTCATATATACATATTATATTAATGCTAAAATAATCCTACAACAATTTTGCATACAATAAAAAAACTTTGATTGTTGTTCCTGCACAAGTAAGACAACCCTAAATAAAAAAAAACATAGTAATTGATACAAAAGGTCTATTATGGTTCTAATGAACACTTTCATAAAGTGGATTAGGACTAGACTGTGATACAGTGGAGCAATTTGATTTCTTAACGATATCATATGAAAGATTAGTCTCACAGGTGAAGTCATCGGTTGATGGAGTAGATATGACGTTAACTACACCATAATGATACATTGTTGTCATACTGAAGACAAATCTAAAGAGAAATAGAAATAACAATATTTATCCTCTCCTTCATATTTTAATTTTGGTTAATAATCTTCTTTTATTCTAGATATATTTTGAAGAATAAGGCCAAAGTCAAAATAGTTGAACATCATCTCTATAAAATTCACTAATTTTATGGGAATCTATTGAAGTGATTTCTAGCAATAATAGTTTATTTTGGCATTATTAAGTCACAAGGTAGTTCTAAACATCAAAGAAATTTGAGCGAGTTCTTGACATGTATTTGATGTGAATATTCTTCAATCTCCAATTATTGTTACATGGACTTTGTTTCAGTTCACACAACTAATAATTTCATTCAACAAAAACCTTGCATTTTAAAATTGTTAATATTGTTAATAATAACACCAATACGTAAAGCATACACAAGATAAAGGGGTCAATCTAAGCCCAGGTACGACCAGGTCAATTTGACCCCTATCTGCCATTAAAGGATTAACTCAAAATATGTAAATGCCATTAACTTACATTAGCCTCTATAGCCAGATCTCTTTCATGTTTCTTGTCTGATCTAATTTAGACATTGATAGTTGATATAATATTATTATGTATATATATGTGTATAATATAATATATGAATGTATATATACATATTACATAAAATAATGCTTTTTACACTTACTTATGTAACATGTTTACTTGGCAAGCACAGTTTCCTGCAACAAATAACAAGCAAACCATATGTTATAGTATAATGATATCAAAGCCATCAGTTTGCTTACCATAGTGGCAGAAACAAGTAATTAAAATGATGAAAAGTATTACAATTCCAATGGCCACAATAACTACTGCTATACTGATTACTATCACAGTTACATTGTTGGTTGTATTCTCTTTATGTGTTGTGACATTATCATTACTAGCTGGCTCTGCATTAGAATCGGTGCACAACAAAATTCATACAAAAAATTATAATCCCAATAAATTGCATTACCTGTTGTGGTGGTGCATATGACATCAGGACTAATAATTTCCGGTGAAAAAACTACATCTCCATTGATATCAGTGACAGTGAGGTTACATTGTGTGTTTACGTCAACACTCACTACCTCATAATTTTTTCCCATTATAGAACCATTGATATACCTATTAGTTGATGATAATTCATAGGAACATCCACTATAATTACATCCTATGATATAGTCACATGATATGTTATATATTCCAGTCATCATTGTAGAACAAATATTAACTCCTGCAATGTCATTTGTACCTAATAATGAGACGATATCTACATAATGGATATATGCTTAGCAAATGTTCATAAACTTACAGAATTGCTGAGATTCAGAGAATGCTATTCCTAAGCTGTTGTTAGATATAATAGTTAAGTTGTAAATTAAGCTTACATTTAAACCAGAAAAAAATGCTGTCACCACTGAGTTGGATAGAACAACTTCTGATGACAATGTAGGCTGTGCTGTATTTTGAGCTTGAAGCAAAGCATACAACATATTATTACCATCTAGTAAACAATTTGCCGTCTAAACATTTAACATAGCAATTAAAACCAGCTACTATTGTGTAATATTGTATATAAATACCTGTATAGTCAGATTTAATGCTGAGTAGGAGTCACCCACTCTAAATAATGAATATTCAATATCATTTGTAGAAGGTATGTAAGGTAGAGTCTTGTTTTCACATGAAAGTGGACTTTCTGCTACTATATTAGTAGCTGTGATACACACGGTAAAGGGATCACATGACCTCACTCCTTCCAGTGTGAAGTTATAGGAGTCAGTATCAGTCACATTCACAGTGATGTCTTTCAATTGACTTGGACTCAAGAATGTGAGAGTAATAGTGAAATTAACAGATACTGTAGGTATGTATATAATAGTTATGCCATGGCCAACGAGGGGTTATGGAATATAACCGTCCCGATCCTGAGTTGTCCCGATGTTGCCATGGCACAACTGTTTTATACCATAGTTGCTGCTACTACTACTCTCTCATATCCACCTATATGGGACCAGCCCTACCACATATAACTCTCCTGTCGCTCTCATACCACAGGAATTTACCACAGCTAGCTGCTTTACTGCTTACTGCTGAGCAGCCCAGGTAGAGTTAGATCTGGAGATAACAGCTGGCAGCTACAATGCTAAAGTAAACTTGCTAAAGTAAACTTGCTAAAGTAAACTTTCTGGCGTGCTTCAATTGAATTTTAATTGAATTTTAATTTTGGGCCGGAAACACGGAAGAATTCGCTTGACACCGCACCGGGAAAATATCATAGCCCCAGGAAAAATCACCGGGAAAATATCACTTTTAATCCATGGGTGTTACCGCAGCAACCATGGTATAAGATTCTATAATCCCATGATGTCCTCAGAAAATTGTCTTCTATAAATACGCTAGGTAAAGTTGGTGGAGCTGGAATGCCTGACATAATATAAATATTTTTGAAAACTGCAAATACTTTTATTAATACAGGTTATGGTTACCAGGTTTTAAATATTATGAAGAAAAGTATTCAATATAATATAAAATAATGTTAACATTACACCTTGAGAAGTCTCATTTGATTTGAAACAAAAAAGTTACACATTTAATTCCACGTTTAAATTAATGGACGAAGCATGCCCAATGCTGACGTCATTTTCCCCGCTTTTACTTGCACGAGGTAAGTGATAATTTTAACAGGACTAATTTTAACTGGGTAAATTTGCAAAATTTAGTGAGTCTGGATGCCGAATAATGGGTTCCAAGAATGAGCTCATTGCATGTGCATCTAAGTGTGGAAATCTTTTCTACCTAGAATTTGAGTTTCATGATCAGGCAAACACAGTGTTTTACTGCTAAGGATGTGTGGGGCATCGCAGATATGGACATCTGGGGGCTCAAGGTCTTAAACAGTTTGCAATTCAGGTTATGGTAAATGGATTTGATTGTGATTTCTCTAAGAACGTTAGGTTTTGTGAGCCATGTACTAAAGGCATAGTAGGCTATGGCACTGAAGTTAAGGGTTATCGGCTCTATGACCCGGAAAGGTGCTGTACAGTCGAGATGTGAAGTTCAATGAAATGGAGTTTGGAATTGAGAAGGAGACCAAGACAGCAAAGTCTGATTGTGTTGAATTGGATGTGTCGCCATCTACACCCGAAGTTCAAGAGGAGGAACAAGGTCAAAACATGGAAACTGAGGAAATAACAACCACAGACCAGAATGTGAAAACAAATAGAGAACACCCCGGAATACGCAGATCAACTCGAAACAAACAAAGGCCAGACTATTATCTGGAACACTCATCCATTGCCCAGAGTGATCCAGAACCAGCCACTGTCAAGCAAGCACTTGAGAGTCCACAGAAAGCCAGGTGGAAAGAAGCCATGGAAGCAGAAATGCACTCATTGCAAAGTAATAATGTGTGGGAGTTGGTGGAGTTGCCAGAAGGTCGTAAGGCAGTAGGAAGTAGATGGGTGTTTAAGGTGAAGAGGAATGAGCATGGTAAAGTAGAGTTGTATAAGTCTAGGCTAGTAGCTCAAGGATTTACGCAGACTACGATGAGACCTTCAGTCCTGTAGCTCGGCTGGAGTCGCTGCGCACATTGGTTGCTGTGTCTGTGATAAAGGGTCTGCGACTTTATCAGGTAGACATCACCACTGCATTTCTCAATGGAGTTCTCCAGGAGGAAGTGTACATGAGCCAGCCAGAAGGATTTGTGAGTGAAGGACAGGATCATCTCGTGTGCAGGCTGAAGCGTAGTCTTTATGGATTGAAACAATCTCCACGCTGCTGGAATTCAATCCTTGATGAGTTCCTAAAACAGTTGGAGTTCGTGCAATCTACAAGTGATCCCGGCATTTATGTGTGTGGTTGTGAGTTGATGGTTGGTGTTTATGTGGATGATGTTGTGATTGGAGGAAATGGAGACAAGAATGTAAAGGATTTCAAACTTGCATTTGGTGAAAAATTTGATATGAAGGATCTGGGATGGTTGCACTATTTTCTCGGGATAAAGATAGCTGAAGATGTGAATACTTGAAATTTGTGGATGGGTCAACCCACATATATTAAGAAGGTACTTAAAAATTTTGGGATGACAGAAGCTACATCTGTGGCATCACCTGTTGATCCAAGCACAAAGCTGATAAAAGATGAAGATGAAGAGGAGAAGGTTGAAGTTAGTCTGTATCAGTCTGCTGTCGGCAGCTTATTATATTTGTTGGCTGGAACAAGGCCAGACATCACTTTTGTTGTGTGTAGTGTAGCCAAGCTTTGCTCTTAACCCAGAAAGAGTCGTTGGACTGCAGTGAAGCGCATACTGAGGTATCTTAAGGGCACTCTGAATGTGGTGAACAGCAAGACTGCTTTAGTTATTCTGATTCAGACTTTGCAGGTGATCTAAATGATCGGAAATCTACATCTGGGTACATTTTTATGTTGAGTGGTGATGGAATAAGTTGGAGAAGTAAGAAGCAGACCTCCGTCGCTTATCTACTGCAGAAGCAGAATATATTGCTCTGTCAAGCTCTGTACAGGAAGCAATGTGGCTAAAACAACTCACTTCGGAATTAATCTGTAAGCAAGGTTCAATCAAAGCTATAGTGATTACGAAGACAATCAGTGTGATGCTCTGCCCGAAAATCAGCGATCTTATTCTCAGGCAGAGGGTATTTCCACTGCCACCTGTCCTCAAGTATTACTCAGTGCTGCCCGCAGCTCCCCAGTAGTACCGTAGTTTTAAGAGTTTTAAGTCTTATCCACACACATACAGCATACGTACAAATAACTGAGTTACAACGAAAGGCCTGGAGTTCACTAATCCTCCAGTATTTAAAGTCTAGCTAGCTAGTTATGTGCAGGCGCCTCATTGGTCACCCTTGGATCCCGCCTAAACACACAAATATACAAACTACAGCTAACTACCATTGCACACGAAATGCAGTTCAATTAGTTCAGTTCCTTGCTTCCTGTCAGTTCTTGACTTCCTGCCACCGTCCGGGCCCCACAATCAGTCAGCGCTATCTTTATCAAAGAATCCTCAGTTTCATGGAAGAGCCAAACATATCAATATTCGACACCATTTCATTCGTGATCAAGTGCCCAGTTGAGTAGTTGAACTGAAATACTGTTGTACAGAGGATATGGTAGCCGACATCTTAACCAAGGGATTAAGTTGCATTAAGTTTAAGAAGCTACGCACAATGGCAAGTGTAGTGCCAATTCCAGATTTCACTCACAAGTAAGAAGGAGTATTGGAAGCACACTTGAGGTGAAACTTACACACTAGTACTGTTATTCCAACATTGCTATTCATTACGTCATAATCATAATTATTATTCATATCTTTAGTGATATTTGTGCACATGACTTTTCTCTCTGGTCGAGATTGATTGAATGAGTTTTGATTCAGTAAACTGTGATTGATTCAGTTGAACTATGTAGCTAACTCTGGAACAGAAAGAAGTGAAATTTCCCGTTGAAAATGTATATCGGCAAGTATTTCTGGCTAGTTTAGCTTATTCTCTTATTAAGACTTTCATGTACCATTTTCATTGGTCCAGCTATTTTGATGCCTCATTAAAATAGCTAACAGATTGCTTATTCTTTTGGAAGGAAATTATAATTTTGCAATAGCTAGGTAGTGTTTAATAGCTCTGAGGATTTGCACCTTTGGTGCTTCATTAAAATAGCATTTTGTCTATCTTTCAATACATTAAAATAGCATTTTGTCTATCTTTCAATACTTTGTCTTAGGGAATTTTATGGAAAAACAACTATGATTATATTTTTTGGTAATATGTAATAATAGATCCCGTTGCTATATTGTTACTAGGTGTACTAACTTGGTAAGTGTGCACTATTTTTTGCCTTTAGGTATATGAACTGTGCATACTAACCACCCTTGGGGTATTTTTTGGCAGAGCAAGACAGTCATGGCAAGGTGTGACAACATGGCCGTAATGGCCATTGTTAATTCTGATGCAAGTAGAGAGGTAGAGGCCATGCATCTAAGAAGGTGTGTGGCATTCTTAGAGGCAAAATGGTCCATCCAATTAAGGGCGAGCACGTAAGGGGTGTAGATAATGAAGTGGCAGATGCTCTGCCGAGAAACAAAATGGATGTGGTGTTTCACTTATGCCCACAGATGATGCAGAAGCCAGAAGAGGTGGGCGAGGAAGTCCTGCAAATGATAGTCAAGGACAGACGAGCGGCCAGAGACCCAGACTGGAGGAAGCTGTGGAAAAACTGTTTCGAAAGGGAATAGCTCCGTCAACAATGCGGATGTATGGAGTAGCAAGCGAAGGTTCTTGAGGTTTTGTGGGAAGTATGGCTGGCCGCCCCTCCCAGTGTCGGAGAAGTTGTTGTGTCAATTCGTGGCATTCCTGGCAGGGGAGGGGCTGATGCATAGTAGCATAAAGGCATACCTGGCAGCAGTGAGACAGTTGCAAGTCGAGGCGGGCAGGGGTGACCCATGCCTTAGAAAAATGGCGAAGCTGGGGCAAGTGGTATGTGGAGTACAAAGGTGGAGGTCAGAACAGGGAAGGAGGCAGAGACAGAGAAAACCAATGATGGTAGAGAGGTGTTGGAAGTTCTGAGAACCAGCTGGAGTGTTACACCTGGAGGAATAGATGCTAAGACACTGTAAGACTCTGCTCCTGTTGCCTCATCTGCGTCCTCTTCACAATCGGGTCGGTGACTGCATACACATCTGGTCCTAGTAGTACATTGTGGTAAAAAAAATTAAAATTTTTTGAAAATTTGAAATTGTTCAACAAACCACAACCCACTTTCAAATCTCAAAACTCAATGAAATATATATATATATTATATTATAGCTAAAAAGCTTTATCTATCTCAATATAGCTGTAAATAAGTCCTTTCCACAACAGAAGCTTGCTAGTTTTCAAGAGAAAGACAAGAGAAAGACAAGCTTACTCGATCATCTTCTTGACTTCCATTGTCAGTATCAAAGTTGACGGGGTCTGGTCCATCAACCCTGATACAGGGCCTCCTATAGCCCTAGATGTCGTCTCCTTCCTCTCCGCTTGATCCTGAGTCGCTAGAGTCAGTATCAAGCAAGTCTAGAAATTCCACTTTTCCCATCAATAAAAAAATTAATAAAATAGAAATAATTGTCTGATGTATTGTATACCAATATTATATTAGTTCAACAATAAAATATGTTGTTTGTTGTGTTTGGTGCTGATTGTGATCATGTAGGAGACATCTATGAGTATCCACAACGAAGGCCAGATAAAGCAGGGAGCAGGTTATGTGAGGCTGATATGCTAGGGTCTACTACTCTCTCTCGTATCCACCTATATGGGACCAGCCCTATCATAATAACTCTCCTGCTGCCGCTCTCATACGCAGGAATTTACCATAGCTAGCTGCTTTACAGCTTACTGCAGAGCAGCCCTCAGTAGAGTTAGATCTGGAGATAACAGCTGGCAGCTACAATGCTAAATTAAACTTGCTAAAGTAAACTTGCTGGTGTGCTTCAATTGAATTTTAATTGAATTTTAATTTTGGGCTGGAAACACGGAAGAATTCGCTTGACACCGAAAATGCTGATAAACAAAGTTGCTAGTGGAAACTGGGCAGGCCTCCTGGGTAAACGGGATCTAAAACAGTTAGAGCATGCGCTTAGTTACTGGTGGATTTAGTGCACAAAGCCCTCGGGCCTACGGCCCTTGGGCTTCAGTGCACTAAATGCACCAGTACCCAAGCGCTTATGCTCTAACTATTACTTACAACATACTGGGACACAACATGCATAGCCACCGTCAATAACCTCAAGCTGTGGTTAGAGCAGAGTAATTTCCAGAAAGCCAGCAACTTCATAATGTTAGTACTACATTCATCTTAGGTCACTACAAGGAACAACATAACACCATGTTCACTATCAACAACAGTATAGCAACTACTCATGGTATTTGGTTCTTTTAGAAGAAGCAGCAGCAGCACTATCTGTCAATGACTTCTAAGAAAAGTTAAATCAAGTACACAGAAATTTCACAAACAGGCAATCGTAAAATCAAGAATTATGTAAAATCAAGAATTATGTAGGAAAACGTTAATAATTTCATAATCTTATTTTTTAACTTGAAATATCTGCTGCAAGATTGAGCTTGCTACAGCAAGAAACAGAGCCAGTAATGGGAAAAAAGAGTAGAACGCTGTTATAGCGTGCTGTTGTTTTTAATTTCAGTCTAATGCACATGAACCTTTTAATCATAGCATTAACATTATTGTAAATAATGTTGTTGGATGTAGGTATATTTTATCTATTTCATAGCATCATTTTTACATTTTTGATAGTGCATAGCAAATTGTAGCCTCTTGTTTAGGTTCTAAACTACATATCTCAATTTAAATTCATTGATCACATAAATCACATCACATAACAATTATGTAACCTAACTGGGCAGGCTCACTCGATATTTGTGCACAAGCGCACCACTATAGTATGTCCAAGTTTTGTTGGCCGCAGAAAATCTTGAATAACTTTAGAACGGAAGCAGCTATGCAGCATCCGGGGTTTGCACCATTGGAAAGCTCGCGCCCAAGCGGTTTAAAATATTCCCTCAGTATACTACTCCAAAACCACTCCAAAACCGGAGAGAAAGTGCTATTCCAAAACTCAATACAAAAGTCTATGGGAATAGAAAAAACCACAGGTTTCCCGCTAAAAACGCGCCCGCTTTTAGTCACGCGGTACGGCTCAATTGATCACGCGGACGGTCTTCATTAAGAATTTTGTAAACAATGAGCGGCTTCTCCTCAGATTGCAGCGTTTCTAGCTTTATATCGCGATTAGCTTAGGTTGCCAATGTGGAAACAGGATAGGTGGAGTGTTCTGTTGTCGCAGAGAGTACAGGACCACCTGATAGGATATTGGTAAGATTATTTTGTCTACCTGTTCAATAATAAATGCCGTATAGCCAATATATTTTAGTGATATAGTTATCATTTAGCTAGCAACTTGTAATACAGCCACACTTAAGCTGTTTCAGTTAAATAGTGTACTTATCAAAGTCGTGTTTATGCCAATACCTTTTCTTCACTGCTATAAAATGCCTTTTATTGCAAGGATTAGGACCAACTCAGGCAGCACTCCACCTTCAACTCGGATCACAACTATATTTTATGTATGTGTACTACTTAAATTCTATCATTTCAACAATTTTCATATACATATTATAAATAAATGAAACAATTAATAATTTTTATTTAACAAGAAAGTCTAGTAACTTTAGCTACAAGTTAACAGTGCTGTACTGCTGAATCCTGTGAATATCAGAAGATTTCTTGGGACACAGTAGGTAGAATCGACTGATTTTAATCCTGTCTCTTTAGAAGAACGCCCCACCAGTTTGGGTTTCCATCTGATGTACATTATCTGCGCGTAAGAAACAAATATAATTGAAAACGACGAGATGAGCTGTACAGCACCCGAAAAACTCCATGAATTATATTCTAATTCTATTGCACTAATTTCTGAATCGTGACCGGTTTTGGGAAAATCGGCCTAAACGCGGCAAATCCTTATGGGTAGATTTTTTTTGAAAAAATTTTATGGCAGAAATGGATAGACATCAGTTAGCTCTAGCTTATGACGCAGTTGTAAGCTCTGGCGTGCTCTAGAACTCACACTAGGAGGCTAGAAACACTAGCCGCTTGAACTCGAGTACGGAGAGTTGCTAAGAAATGGACGACGTTATGTGCAGAACGGCTGACCCTCACCTTTGACCTATAGAGCTCGGCCGATCAAACAAACTTTGAACCTTAAGCACGCGCGCATGCGCAGATGGCTGACCATTGAATATTAATAGCTACTTGTTCACACAACAATCAAAGGGGTGTGGCTTCAATTTTGGACGTGACTGCTTATTCTAAAAGTTGAAGCTAATGTTATACTGTGTGACACATAATTCTTAAGTGGACAGACCACAACTCCATAAAGTTCATGGAGCAATCTACATGTGTATGTATCTAGAGTATCTAGTAGCGACAGCAGCATACAAGTACTTTTCCTGGGTCCATGCATCTCACTCGCCTCCTCCGCATCTCCTCTCCCCTCCCCCCTCCCCCCCCCATATTTGTTCATAGAATGTTTCTCCAATTTTGCTAGAGTAAATCATAGCATTGTATTACTAGTAAAATACAACTTCAGTACGATCAACGTGACGACTGAAGGCAGCACTAAGAGGTCACTAACTGAAGGAACCTTGAGTACTATGTTAGTCAACTTTATTCTGAAATTAATGCAGACTGCTCGTAAGTTAGTATAACATTCCCAATGCCATTGACAAAATACTAACGAACTATTCCATTAAAATAAAATACTGTAAATTTCCAGTATGAAGACGCTTTTAAAGAGTTGGATTATGACAGTGTCAGTGATAGGTTTAATTGTCCTCAATACTCCAGTCGATTTTCCTTCAAACAAGGATTGAATTGTCACTGGAAACGTCCACAGCAATTCCTTGGACACTCTTTCATCTCCAACCTGTAACAAAGAAGGGAAAGTAATCACATGTTACCAATTTTTGGTGTTCCTTTCAGGAACACAATACTGTTTTCACTACAATACAGTACAGCAGTTGATGTTACACTGCTTATCTCTACTCGATAAAGGTCTCAATAATAACCTTAATAGGAATGCTTAATTAGAAAACTAAAATATACATTATGAATGTAAGAACGTAATAAAAACAGAACACAACAAGAAAAGTACCTCTTACTAGATGAGTGAAAGAGACCACAATGGCACTTTATATACTGTACACATATGTATATGTAAGTGTATACAATATATGAGTGTGTGCACGAGGAAGCCAGGTGTGATGAGCCCCACAACAAAAACTTTAATTTGTACAGACATAGCAGCAAAAGCTCTACAATTTATTCATGGGCTGATACACAATTTGCAATAATTGAAACTATCATTTCTCAATTATTTTAAATGCCACAGTTGTTCATGTATGTGCATGTGATACAGAGAGTACTTATGATTGCAACATTGTGCTCGCATCTATCAGGGGAATCCTGTACAAATGGCATCAAAATGTTGGATGGCTTCACTAAACTTTGCTCTAATTACAAAACTGGGGTGTTGCTTGCCAGCCAGAAAGCATTCAGATGGACTCCTTTTGTTACAAACACTGTAAAAGTAGTAAATGTAAGAGCAAATGCAAACAGTGGTGTAGGAAGATGATTCGGTATGGGTGGGCTCGAAGGGCAAGTTTTTTTTTGTGGTTTGCAGGTGCTCATGCGAGAAATCACATTGATCCTGGCATACACGCACTACACTAAGCTGAAACAGAGTAATTATAGTGCAGTGAAGACCCACTAGTGGGTATGGTAACGTCAGAGTTCCAGTTAAGAACAGTCAATGACAGTGTTGAGGTGATAAATATAAACAAAAAACAAATCATCGACGATGCACGACGGTACACGAAAATAAGAACAAATGAGCATGCGTCAATAAAAATGTAATGTTATAGTTGTTCTGGCAGTCAGAGAAAACATGAAAGTTTGAGAAAACATAAAGCTGTTGGCTTCACATAGGGTACTAACTGTTGTGGAAAAAGCCCCCCTATCGTCACGTCGTAATTATGTGAGCAAATAATTTCTTGCAATTTGAGATAGTTTTGCTTAATCCTGAGAATTTAACAGATTGCAAAAGATTCTACTAAACTTTTCTAAGCAGTACAAAACATCAGAACCATCTTTACATAAATATTTCGAAGAATACTACATATGTTGCACTTGTAATACATGTAACTAAACTATTGGTCGCTCAATGTAATACACGTACATTACATGTTATTTCACAAAATGGGCAATGTGCTACAGGAAGATTGGCCTTGCTGATGTAGATACAAGCATGAATATTGAAAGACATGTTTGCAGTAACATTTTTAACACATGGTGGAATTCTAATATTAAATTAATTTGCTTCCATCAGCTCAAGATTCATGAATGGCAAAGTAAACAAAATAGTTGATGGTCTCTTTCATATTTTGATGCACACATTCTCTCACTAACTAACAAAAGAACTGATTCTCCTTATTGGTATGGTTGCCTGGTGTCATCCTCCTAAACTACACATTGGCAGTCTGTGCTGATGTGAGCCCGTGGTCATGTCTGTGCATGTTCCTTGTGCATGAGGCAGTGGTATGACCCCGGTCCCACCCCCCTGTGTGGCCTTGGGGATGAGAGACTCGGCAGGTCAGTGGCAATTTGCGTTAATTGCCCTACATTGCCGGAGTCCTCCCAAAGTGCTGCAGGAGGCGGCCTATACCCCCAAGGCTATAAGTGATAGGTTAGGAAAGGGGGTTGACAGCTCTCTTACCAATGGTAGTAAGCTGTATACCTGTGAAAGTAAGTACAGACAATCATACACATTGAGAACTGAGCATTATGACAAGAGTACTGCTGAACTACCCATGACCCCCAACCTTCTCCCTCTCACTGGCTTTGTGATGTGGCCATACAGTGAATACGTATTGGTTCCTCGGAGAAGGGAGTGGTGCCACTGACCTTGGAGCTGTGATCAGCGCCTGGTACCTGGATGACTCCAGCCACCATGTCTGTCTCGGGTAACCCGAGTGGGCACAGCTTCAGTAAACCAGGACTGGTAAGTCCTGCATACTCCCATCTCACCTGCTTTCACTGCACACTGGAGTCTAAGTAGACTCCAGAGACTCCAGGAACACAACCTGGGTAGTGGTTGTCGAGTAAGGGGAGAGTGCCCCCAGCAGTTGTTAATAAGTGAGAGACCACATGCCCAGGTAAGAAGACCTGAGTAAGGGCAGAGTGTACGTATCACACTTAGTGATTAGCTGAAGGGCTGCTTGGCCTAATAGCTGTGAGGGGCAGTACGCAGTAGTATTAGATGTTGAATGAAGGGCAGCCTGCCCTGGACAGATACTTTAAGGTGGTCTGTCTGACTGTCACACCACTACCGGGTGGAGAATCTAACCTCACATGCTAACAGTGCCATAACTCCTCTCTACACCACTCTTTTGCCATAGTCAAGTGGCTTGTGACTCCAAGATTTACTCCTATAAATGCGAGTGAGACACTCTCAGGGGTAACACAATTGAAAATCGGGGATGTTTGTTTGTAATTATGTGTGGACGTATGTATGCCATTTGTACTTTGACCCTCGCATATTTTTGTGTTCACTCCGTGTTCGACCCCATCCTAAACTTCACTAAAAGGAATCCTCCGGTTTAGCGATCATTAACAGTATCACCCTAGAAAGTGAATTATTTACCAATTTGAAGTAAAGCTCTGAAGATTCACATGATGATGAAGTAGTTATACAGGACTCAGAATCAGTTTCTTTTTCTTTTACAGCCATTTTTAAGACCAAGTTTAACAATGTTTCATTTCCCTGACGATTCAGCAGTGAAAGGGTTAAAAAGAAACTACTCGATGATTGTTGAAAGTATATTATTGTATTTATATGTCCTTGAATTTCTAAACTAATCATTGAAGTCAACTGAAGTCAATATTTTCAACAGTGTTTACTATTTTTGTCAGGGAAGGGAAGCTGAGGTTGGGAGGGGGAACTAGTATACGAGGATATTACTTGAGAGGAATAAGGGGGTACACTGCATGCAGATTTATCACACATTGTTAATAATACCATCATATATTATATACATTTCATTATATTGATTAGCTCATGTGAATACAATTCAATTTTCAAAGCCTATAAAAGATAAGCTGCATATTGCAATACCAGTACCAACTACAAAGCTTAGTTTGTATTAACAGCTGTCATAAGACAATTCAGTTGTCTTTGACTTGCTTCAATGGTCCTGACGAAAATGTATCATTTTTATGATGTCATGTTCATAGATGTTCACAAAGATAAATCAGACAACTTTGAACTAACAGACTTTGCTATGGAATTCTTAGAAAGGAATAAAATAAAGAAAATTAAGGGTGCAGTACCACTTTAAACCGCAGCGCTAAACCGCAGATGGAGGAGTTATGCTATGTATTTATTTCTCGTTGTCTGTTCAATGTACGCTTACTTTGTTGTTGCAGTTGAAACAGACACCAACAGACAGCTCTTATAAACCAAGTTTCAAGAAAAAAGACCGACCAGGAACTGAGAAACAACGGTACAAACCTTAAGGCTATTCAGCGATATTCAGAGGCGACCGCCCGTTGCAGTTACGAAGTCGATTTTTTTTTCCAGCGGTAGCCTAGGGGCTTCCACACAACTTAACAACGCCGTATTTTTGATATTAGTATTTGTTTTCCATTTTTTAAAATATTTTTATATATATTTTTTTGTATCCTATTTAAAAGAAAAAACTCGTTGTTATGTTTTTTTAGATGTGGAGTGTACCCCGTGTACAAAATATGAGTTCATTCTGGTCATCCAGTACTTCTGAATATCGATTTTTAGGTACGAAGCTAACTTATTGATTCGTATTCATTTGATTCTTCAACTCCGCCCCCCAACTCTGAGCGCGCAATTTATTGTTGGCAAAATTCCAGGTGGTGGCGGCTCTAATTAGAACCGGTAAGCAAAAACAAAAGAAGAGTTACTGTGCGAGTGAGCCCTGCGGGGAAGAGTACAAGACTTCTGGAATGTACTGGAGGGTCCTAGACAATGAAGAAGCGGCGGCGTATTAATGGGGCCTGGAGTCACTCGTTTAGAATAGATATATTACGGCTCGCAGCTGCGACTTGAAGGAAGCATCTGCTTTGGTGTCTTTGGAGAGCTTGATAGAAGGTTGGTGTAGCGGGTAGAAGTTAGAAGCAGTTTCAGTGTGTTAACTTCAACTTCTCAGGAATTTTTGGTGCTATTTGTTAAAAGAAAATGTGAATTATTACTTTTATTGACTAATTATTTTCTTTCTACAATAATATATATTTATCAATTAGGCTGTTTATTATCAATTATTATTTTATTGATTTATTTAAAATAAGACCAGAATCAAATTTTAGATCATAGTACTTTGTCTGATCTACCTCAACAGGAGGAAAGGTGCTGGCATGCTCTTCATAGAAATAGATGAGCTCCGATTATGAGAAGGCACAACTCCTTGGTTCTAGGGTACAACTGGCAGGTTCACAACAAAAGTGCAGAGCAGAAGACATGGCTTCCTTGTTCTCCAGAGGAGAGAATAGTAGACCTTCGGCTCTCCTAAGAAGTCATGCCTCCTGAAGGGAAGAATACTACATACATCCTGGTTATTTAGAAGAGAGGACATGGCACTCCAGTAGAGAGGTCAATGAGAAGGCACAGCTCCTTGGATCCCCTTGATAGTATTGCATACTTCAGAACCTTTGATTTTGTTCATTTCATATTGTATTTGATTATGGCCCTGCTACTATGGAGTTATGATTTATAATATTGTTTAGTAATATTTTTTAGAAAGTGAACAAATATTAATTATCTGCACTGCTGCTTCTGCCCTACAGTACTGGTAGTCCTTTGAGGTGAAAGCTCTTTGAGGTAAATTGTCTGGTACAGTTAATTGGTACGTGTTCAAATTGTGCGCGAGTCGCGTACAATAGTCAGTTCGCGGAGAGTAAATTGGATCGAGTTACGGGCGGGTTTTGTGGTATTCTACTGAATCGCTTAATTACCGCAGGTTCCGGTGGTACTGCACCCTTAACAGACTTCAACAAGCTTTCAGAGAAAAAGCAACTTTAAAATAACTTTTTTTTAGGAAACCCAAACCGAAGTGTTGGTTGACCCAGGATTTACCATTTTCATAAGATAAGCTACGATGACTTGCAGAATTCTATAGTGTAAATTGTGGCATTCTATCTTTACATTTGTGGTAATAGTTAGAAAGCTTCATGTGTGCTGTCTAACACTGACCTGTTAGTACTTTTAGTTATACACACAGCTTGATAGCTAATTAAGCTGGTCACAATACTCATAGCTCATGTTATCAAGATATATAGTGATGCCCAATTAAAGTTTTGGGGAATTTATTATAATAGCTAAATGTATTATATATATTATATTGAAATAACTGTGTTTTTACCATGTATGACATATGCGTCTACTTAGCTATATAAAATAGATATTATATTTATATCCCAACATAAATTATCAGCTCAATGGTATAAAATTAGAATAAAGATGTTGAGATATTGTGAAAACGTTGTAAGAATTTCAAATGGTTGTAAATAGCTACTGCTATAAGCTTGAACTAGGCTCTAGAAAGCCGTAGTTAACTACTTATTGTGAAATTCTTTAGCTACATTGAAGATAAATTAACTGAATTGAGTTTATCTGCACTTTTTAAATATTGCCTTTCAAGGTTGTCAATAATAACGAGCATACCTATTTGAGTTCCTTAGCAGCAGACGTTGTAATTTCAGTCAATGGACCATCAAATTAAATATAACTAAGCGTATAATTGACAATTTCAAAATAATTTCCAACTGACTGATAATTGACTGATACATACCACTTATTTGATTTGCTAGTTAGCTATTTCTATCATAAATAACATATATTATTGAACAAATTGCATATACTAATTCCAGTGCATATACACACATAGGCACATGTTCACATTGATCACTGTAACAAAAAAGACAACAGTGAATTATTAAGACATTTAGTCATAGCTATCTGATGAAGTTTCATAATGATTAGTTTTGCATGCAAACTTATGAATAAATTATCTATTAAATAATACTGACTTCTATGGTTGAGAATGTGTATTTCATTACTCAGTATCTCAACTAAATTACAGTACAGGATTAGCTATGTAGCTAGTTGTTTTTCACATTATGTAACTGCACATTGTTAATTGGGGTAAACGATTTTAAAGAAAAAGTAAAAATAACACTATTAGCTATTGTGAGTTATTAGTTTGAAATAATTTATTGCGTTTAATGCTTGCCAGTGGAAAATCTTGAAATTTGGTCTTCCTCTGCCACTTTTTAATTGTGTTTCTCATTTCCTGTACATTAACTATGTATATCATGTTGAACACAGGGAACAGGCCAATGAACACATAACTGAAAGCTGTTTGGTAAGGATGCAATAACTTCTCTATGTCATTCCGACTGCATGGATTGTTCTGATCAAGTCCGTCTTGCTCACAAGAAAAATACCTCACCAATGCCTCCTGTAATGTCTCAGTGTTTCTTGTAGCAAGAGTGAGAGAGCTCAGGGCCACGGCTACTAGCACTATGTAATAAGCACACACAATTAATAATTTGATCTCCGGTTTCCCAATCAAACAAGTGTTTGAATCATTAGTCTTCCTTCTTTTAATATGGTTCTACAAGGAGAGACAATGGTATCTCAAGTATATTCCAGATAAGGGAGATTATGTTATTATATCAATTAGCAGAATGTAGGAGTAGAACACAATTTCTCTATCTTTCCCATAACACAGAGTAGGAGGGAAACTATTAATTCTAAATCCAAGCCCACCTGACCAGAATGACACCTCATTGGTAGAGCTGTCCTTTATTTCAATTGCATAGTCCACCGTTGATGAAATGATAGGCACAAATGGTATAAGCAGACCAGCACACATGAAGAATGCATGAAGATACACTACTTTCCTTGATTCACTTCCCATTGATATTTCATGAAATGGAAAAATTAGTTTTAGGAATAGCATTATGACGTGGAACAGCCACCACAGAGTCAGCTGGACTGTCGTGTATACTATAGTGATACCTGAATAGTAAAATGTAATGTTAAATCTATTGTAATATTTAATGGGATGATAAGCCAACAATACTATACTCAACTATTTTGAATCTAAAAGCTAGCATGGTAATTCTTTACCACATCATATTTTTGAGTAGTGTGATAGGTCTTAGTACCCAAATATCTGTGAATAATTTTGCAGAATCTAAAGCATACAAGCGGATAATTATGGCTAGTGATGTGTACTACTACCAGGTGTGCATGTGTGTGTGTGTGTGTGTGTGTGTGTGTGTGTGTGTGTCATAGCAGTTGTTAAGTGCATCTGTAGAATGTACCAATTACTCTTGTTGCAACATTGAGTAGCCCTTGACCTGGTTAAGGGTGCCAGCACACCGCCTACGCATGCACCCACGCAAATCCATTAACTAAATCAATTACAGTAGACCCTCTCATTTCTGGGCCTCACATAACCAGGCTCCCAGCTTTATCAGGCCTAGGCCAGAGAAATCAATTAAAGCCACACAATTACATGTACTTTTGAATTGTAGCAGTCCAACTGCTGTCTTATCTCCCAATCTAGGTTTAGCACTTCTGAGTCTGCTCTGGGGGTGGTAAGTTGTACTGGTTAGCTATGATAAACTTCATTACAGCTGATCTGTGATTACAATTGTCTGAGCTTAGCTCCAGTCCAGACCAGAGCAGCAACTTTAACTGTATTATAGGTTATTAGAATATGATATGCTTGACAAATGCTTGCTGAAGTGATAGCAGGAGAGTACTCCCACATCAGAGCTACTGTTGAAGCAGATAAGAGATTTAGCTGTCATCAAGAGAAATGAAAGTTTAAAGCAAATGACTTTAAAATCATTCATTATTAATAATTAACTCTTTCATTCACATAAATCATCAAAAAATCATTAAAAACTCATTTTATGAAGTGGCTTCACATATCCGGAAATTTCACGTATCCGAACCAGGGTCGGTCCCATTAGGTTCGGATATGAGAGGGTCTACTGTATTTATAAACTAGTGGTGTGCTTGAGCACAAATGGCGAGCGAGCCTGATAGTTAGGTAACATAAAACTAAGTATTGTTACTATGTTTTAGCTTAGTTCATGCAAAAACTATAATAGCCGTTATGACCTTTTTTTTCAGCACAAATACAAAATCACTCTCTTACCTGGTTAATGGTAACTTTTGTAGTATCTCAATTACCAGTAACTCTTGAACAAGCTCTCAGCTACGATAAAAAAATAAATCAGTGTTATTATTTGTAATTTTAGCCAACAAATATGGAATTACTACTTACCTCAATTTCCTGAGTATTGATATCTTCTGTAGTATTAAATTTAATTTACTTTGACTATCTGAATTACCTTGAATTCTTGACAAGCTCTCAGCTACAAATACAAAAGACCATCAATTTTAGCACACAAATACAAAATAACTTTCTTACCTCATTTTCTTGAGCAGTGGTAACTTTTGTAGTACCAAATTTGAGCCAATCTGACTATTTGAATTTACCAGTCACTGTTGACAAGCTCTTAGCTACAAAAAAGAAAGGCCAGAGTTAATTTTGCATATTTAGCTAACAAATATGGAATTGCGTACTTACCTCAGCTTCCCTCGAAAAGTAGTAGCTTCCTTAGCATTAATACTACGGCATTCTGACTACCAATGGCTCTTGACAACCAACAATCGGCACTTCGTATTCCCCCGTAAAACGGCGAAGTTTTTTAATTAAGTCTGGAAAAGGGTCTTCATTTTCTTGAGCAGTGGTAACTTTTGTAGTACCAAATTTGAGCCATTCTGATGTTTTGAATCTGTCACTGTTGACAACAAGCTCTTAGCTACAAAAAAGAAAGGCCAGATTAATTTTGCATATTTAGCTAACAAATATGGAACTAAATACTTACCTCAGCTTTTCTAGAGTAGTAGTAGCTTCCTTAGCATTAATGGGCGAGCGAGTGTAGCGAGCGAGACACTTACCGGGGTAACACAATTGAAAATCGGGGATGTTTGTTTATTTATATTCAGTAGACCCTCTCATATCAGACCTATATGGGACCAGCCCTAGTTCGGATAAGTGAATTTTCGGGATATGTGAAGCCACTTAAAAAAATTGGTTTAAATGTTTTTTTAATGATTAAAGTAAATGACAGAGTCAATTAACTACATGCTTCCTTTTTGAAGGTGTAGGGGACACACACATTACATTCAAGCTCAGGAATTTACCATAGCTAGCTGCTTAACTGCTTACTGCAGAGCAGCCCAGGCAGAGTTAGATCTGGAGATAACAGCTGGCAGCTACAATGCTAAAGTAAGCCATGGTAGAGTTAGATATGGACATAACAGCTGGCAGCTACAATGCTAAAGTAAACTTGTAAACTTGCTGGTGTGCTTCAATTGAATTTTAATTGAATTTTAATTTTGGGCCGGATAAAGCGAAGCCGGTTATGTGAGGCCCGGATATGTTTGGACGTACTTAAGGCATTTTTGTACTTTGACCCTCGCGCGTTTTTGTGTTAGTTCAGTGGTCGACCCCGTCCCAAACTTCACTAACAGAATCCTCTGTTTATCGATCAGTACCCGTATCACCCTAGAAATTGAATTGTTTACAGTTTTGAATTCTTTTACGGGTGCAGTTAAAACGTGAAAACTTACGGGACTTCCATTTCTATTCGAGTTAGTGGCGGTGGTAAGTCAATGCGCTCTTTTGCATGGTTATAAGTCATACGCAACAGTATATACTTGAAAATGCATTGTCCACTAGACTAACCGGTAAGTCTTGTGTAGGTGTATGTCCAGTTGTGTCAAAGCATTGTGCTTTACAGCCACTATTTGGCTAGGTTTTACTTTAGGTACTACATTGACGCGATTGACGCACGGCAATTCTACATTGACGCGCGGAATCGCTAGTGGAAGCATGCGTTAAATTAAACCTAGGGGTAGCCCTAGCCCTAGCCCTAGCCCTAATCCCCTAGCCCTAGCCCTAACCCCCTAGCCCTAACCCTAGCTCTAGCCCCCAACTAACCCATCCCTTGTGTTTAAAACACATTATCCTTTAACCAACAAATAATTGGGGGCTAGGGCTAGGGCTAGGGCTAGGGCTAGGGGATTAGGGCTAGGGCTAGGGGATTAGGGCTAGGGCTAGGGCTAGGGCTAGGGCTGCCAGTCAAACAATTGTTTTTAATTGAGAGGAATAGCGAGTGTTTCGCATATTCAGACTGTGCCGCGCGCGTTTGTCGCGCGTCTACGTCAATCGCATCGATGTAGTACCTAAAGTAAAACGTAGCTTCAGTGTTAGAAGTCAAAATCATTCAAAATAGTATAGTCTTTAGGCTCGCTCACCATTTGTGCTCAAGCACATCACTAGTTTATTTGTATATATGTTTGGACGTACATATGTCATTTTGTACTTTGACCCTTGCGTTTTTGTGTTAGTTCGGTTGTCGACCCCGTCCCAAATTGCACTAAACAGAATCCTCTGGTTTATCCATCAGTACCCATATCACCCTAGAAATTGAATTGTTTACCATTTTGAATTATTTTGCGGGTGCAGTTAAAGCGTGAAAACTTAAGGGATTTCCATTTCTATTCGAGTTAGTGGCGGTGGTAAGTCAATGCGCTCTTTGGCATGGTTATAAACCATACCCAACAGTATTTACTTGAAAATGCATTGTTCACTAGACTAACCGCGAAGGTAAGTCTTGTGTAAGTGTATGTCCAGTTGTGTCAAAGCATTGTGTTTTACAGTCACTATTTAGCTAAAGAATATCACGAAGAAAACGTTTAAATAGCGTGTATTGTTTGTTGTTTTTTCCTTCAATTCAAGCAGTTGCATTGTTTAAATTGAAAAAGAAGCAACAAAATCAAATCACGTTATTTAAAGTTTTCTTTGTGATACTCTTAATAGTAGTTGTAACGCACAATACTTTCACACAACTGAACATACCTACGCAAGACTTACCTTCGTGGTTCGTCTAGTGGACAATGAATTTTCAAGTAAATGCTGTTGAGTAGAGCTTATAACTGTGACAAATAGCGTATTAACTTACCACCGCCACTAACTCGAATAGAAATGGAGCTCCCATAAGTTTTTGAGTTTTAACTGCACCCCAAAAGAATTCAAAGCGGTAACCAATTCAATTTCTAAGGTGATACGGGTAATGGTCGTTAAACCACCGAACTAACACAAAAACGCGAGGGTCAAAGTACAAAAATGCCTTACGTACGTCCAAACATAATTGGCGAGCGAGCGAGACACTTACAGGGGTAACAACACAATTGAAAATCGGGGATGTTTGTTGGTGAGCGAGCGTAGCGAGCGAGACAGTATTAGGGGTGGATAATGCAAAATCGGGTATATGTTATATGTATATATGTATGTGGGATGGTACGTATGCCCTTTAAAGCAAGCCTTACTTTATACTTAAGCTCCAAGTGTGAGAAAATTCCTGCGAAAATGCTTGCTTTTCAAGAAACAAAATGTTTATTCAACCGGTTACTATGGCATTGAAGACCCTTTTCCAGACTTAATTAAAAAACTTCGCCGTTTTATGGGGATACGGAGTGCCGCTTGTTGGTTGTCAAGAGCCGTTGGTAGTCAGAATGCCGTAGTATTAATGCTAAGGAAGCTACTACTTCTCGAGGGAAGCTGAGGTAAGTACGCAATTCCATATTTGTTAGCTAAATATGCAAAATTAACTCTGGCCTTTCTTTTTTGTAGCTAAGAGCTTGTTAACAGTGACTGGTAAATTCAAATAGTCAGATTGGCTCAAATTTGGTACTACAAAAGTTACCACTGCTCAAGAAAATGAGGTAAGAAAGTAATTTTGTATTTGTGTGCTAAAATTTATTGTCTTTTGTTTTTGTAGGTGAGAGCTTGTCAAGAATTCAAGGTAATTCAGATAGTCAAAGTAACTTCAATTTGATACTAGCTACAGAAGTTATCAATACTCAGGAAATTGAGGTAAGTAGTAATTATTACAAATAATAACACTGATTTATTTTTTTATTGTATCTGAGAGCTTGTTCAAGAGTTACTTGTAATTGAGATTATCAGAATGGCAGATGTGTGGTACTACAAAAGTTACCATTAATCAGTTAACCCTTTCGTTCCGGATCCCGCTTTAAAGCGGGTGAAGACCGGTTGGCTTCTCCGAATTTTAAAAAATCGTTACTTTATAGCTAGCATACACAGGTGCCCAATGCATTGGAGAAGCATCTAAAATAGCTTTCAGCCAGGACTGCTTCGACAGTACCTCACAGCTGTTGCGTTTATTTCTTCCTCGGCAAAAAACAACAACATCGGTTCTCCGTCGAATTTTAAAAAAAGTTACCTTCTTCACAGCAGCTTCATTTATGGATCCAGTCATCTCCAGAGCTTTGTAGAAGCAGAGAAAAATTGCTTGAGCTCAGTAGCCTTCCATAACACATTGAAACAACCGCTTCTTTGCCGACCAAGACTTTGCGGTTTGACTTACTGTCTTCTCCATTTTTTATAAAATTGCCAGTTCAACTGGGGCCCTCCCTATTACGTACAGTCTTAGGTAATGCTTATTACATCATAGGAAAAAAGTGAGCGTGTCGTGTGACCCCGGTAACTATGCAAAAAAAAAAAATTTTCAAAGTCATTTTTTTGAAGATGGCGCCTACAAGTTACAATGCGGTGCAAGTTTTAGACTTGCTTGATGCTGACTCTAGCGACTCAGGATCAAGCGGAGAGAAGGGAGACGACATCTAGGGCTATAGGAGGCCCTGTATCAGGGTTGGTGGACCAGACCCCGTCAACTCTGATACTGAAAATGGGAGTCAAGAAGATGATCGAGGTAAGCTTGTCTTTCTCTTGTCTTTCTCTTGAAAAATAGCAGGCTTCTGTTGTGGAAAGGACTTATTTATAGCTATATTGAGATAGAGTAAGCTGTTTAGCTATAATATTATATATATTTCATTGAGTTTTGAGATTTGAAAGTGGCTTGTGGTTTTTTGAACAAATTCACATTTTCAAAAAAATTAAAAAAAGTTTTTACCACATATACTACTAGGACCAGATGTGAATGCAGTCACCGACCCAGATTACGCAGATGAGGGGACAGGAGCAGAGTCTTCCAGTGATGAAGGAGAGGATACGGGACCTGAGTCTTCCAAGGATGAAACACGAATAGGCAGCAGGTTCCAGTGATGAAGAAGAGGAAGTGGCTCCTCCTGCTCCGAGTTCTGGACGTCCTCGCAGTCGGAGAAGGCGGGAATCGAAGAACAAGAGTCGGGTGGATGAGGTAGGGGGAGAGTGGAAGAAAGATGACAACACACCCATTGATATTCCATACTCTTTTGTGTGAAGGACCAGACTTTGATATTTGTGGCTGATCCTCCCCCCCCCTGAACATCCCAAAAGTTGTAATATGTATTGTTATTGTCGTTGTCGTTGTCTGTGTTTTTGTGGTGTTGTAGTGGAGCTTCACACTCGATGTATATGTGTGTGCGTGGAGTTGAAATGTTATTCTGGCGCTTCCAGATCTAACCGGGGAGGGAACGAACTCGGTTGTTTTTTTTTTCCAATCGGGGCTACTATGCCCATGTAAGTTGAATTTCATGTATGTGTGTGTGTGTACACCAGTCAATTTATATTATACATTTATTTTTATGATCTGTATTCACCTGTATCTTCTTTTTTCTAGTGTGTGTGTGTGTGTGTATGTGTGTGCGTGCATTTGTGGAATGAGAGAGAGCAACCATGGACAAACAGTATGTGGCGCTTCCGTATACAACCTGGGAGGGAACTCTGGATCTTTTTGGATCGTGACTACTATGCCCATGTAGGTTGAATTTCATGTGTGTGTGTGTGTGCACACCAGTCAATTTATGTATAATAAATTATACATTTATTTTTATGATCTGTATTCACCTGTAGCTTCTTATTTCTTGTGTGTGTGTGCATGCATTGGTGGAAAGAGAGAGAGCAACCATGAACAAACAGTATGTGGCACTTCCTGATCCAACCTGGGAGAGAACGAACTCGGGGGGTCTTTTTCGGTCTGTGACATCATCCATGCCGGGTAAGTTTCATTTCAACTTACTGATATTTGGGTGTGCAGGTGGGGGTGG